>ERZ1026890.475-NODE-475-length-24407-cov-7.617814_pt1 | contig 24407 bp, 24 predicted proteins | sample MGYA00380175_ERZ1026890 | MGnify/ENA primary metagenome ERZ1026890 (study PRJEB33269, sample SAMEA4719811) | human gut metagenome | biome: human-associated habitat; feature: organic feature; material: feces | place: Cameroon | collected 2013-10 ...
GGCAGGACCTTCAGCAGAGCGGAGGACACCCAAGGACGGTACAGGCGGACCTTGATGATACCGACCTTCTCGCCCTTGGCGTTCAGGTAGTCGATGACCTCGTCAGCAACGTCGCAGATGGAACCCATAGCAACGATCACACGGTCAGCATCGGCTGCGCCGTAGTAGTTGAACAGATCGTAGTTGGTGCCCAGCTTTGCGTTGATCTTAGCCATGTACTTCTCAACAACAGCCGGCAGAGCGTTGTAAACGCTGTTGCAGGCCTCGCGGTGCTGGAAGAACACGTCGCCGTTCTCGTGGGAACCGCGCATCTTGGGGCTTTCGGGGTTCAGAGCCTTCTTGCGGAACTCCTCAACAGCCTCCATGTTGCACATTTCCTTCAGATCAGCGTAGTCCCACTTCTCGATCTTCTGGTACTCGTGAGAGGTACGGAAGCCATCGAAGAAGTTCAGGAAGGGAACCTTGCCCTCGATGGCGCACAGATGTGCGACAGGGGACAGATCCATAACTTCCTGCACGCTGCTCTCGACCAGCATTGCAAAGCCGGTCTGGCGGCAAGCCATAACGTCGCTGTGATCACCAAAGATGTTCAGGGACTGGGTAGCAACGGTACGTGCAGAAACATCGAACACGCAGGGCAGCTGCTCAGCAGCGATCTTGTACATGTTGGGGATCATCAGCAGCAGGCCCTGAGAAGCGGTGAAGGTGGTGGTAACAGCACCTGCACCCAGAGAGCCGTGCACAGCGCCGGCAGCGCCGGCCTCAGACTCCATCTCGACGACCTTGACCTGGTTGCCGAAGATGTTCTTCTGGCCAGCTGCGGACCACTGGTCCACAGAGTCAGCCATCGGAGAAGACGGGGTAATGGGGTAGATGGCAGCCACGTCCGTGTAGGCATACGCTACATGGGCGGCAGCGGTATTGCCATCCATAGTTTGCTTTGCTCTAGGCATTTTTCTTCCTCCATTATTCAGAATTTGGTACCTTTTGCGCGGGGCAATATGCCCGCTGGGACCGGAGAACCCCATAAAAGGCACTATTGCTTGTATACTATAATAGCAGATTCCGGCAATAAAGTAAACGCAAACCGCCCGACAAACGCACCAAAAATTAAGAAATTTTTTAGCGGTTTTGTACTTTCTTTAGTGCGCTAAAGCAAGCAGTGATGCTGATTTTCGGTTTTTGGGGGCAGGCTCTTCCAGAAATTGTGATTTTTTTCGCAAGAGGGAACTCCCTCAGTCAAAACCTGACGGTTTGGATGGAAAGTTTTTGTCTGCCGTCAGCGTGCAAGGACGCTCCGCTGGGCCAGAGGCAGGGAGGGGTGTTCCGACTCCCCCCCTCCCTACCTCTGGACTCCACCCACCCCGCAACGGGCCAAGGGCTGCACGCCCTTGACAATCCTAAAGAAGAAGTCGAAGCACAAAAAAGCTAGCGCTGCGCCAGTCGGCGCTATCGCTTTAACGCTTTTTTCGCTTCTCCATTAAAAGCCCCTCAGTCGCTGCGCGACAGCTCCCCCAAGGGGGAGCGGGCACGCCCGCAAACTTTGCGCTTGAGCCGGAAACTGTACCGCCATGCCAAAGGCTCCCTCCCAGAGGGAGCTGGCAAAGCCGCAGGCTTTGACTGAGGGAGTTCACACCCCCTTTATGACAGAATTATGAATCTTTATAAACATTTTTGCAAAGGGCTTGACAGCAGGGCAAAAACGGTTATAATGGTCTTAGCACTCAGGAACAAGGAGTGCTAAACAAACAAAAGCAATACAAAAAGGAGGCAGGCGCTATGACGATGGATGCACGCAAGCAACGGGTCTTGCAGGCAATCGTGGCGCTATATGGCCTTGAGGGCGAGCCGGTGGGCAGCAGCGTGCTGGCAAACTACTTTGATATGGCAGTGTCCAGCGCAACGCTGCGCAATGAGATGGCGGCGCTGACAAAGCTGGGCCTGCTGGAGCAGCCCCACACCAGCGCGGGGCGCGTGCCCAGCGCCAAGGGCTACCGGTATTATCTGGACAACCTGCTGACCGATGATCAGCCGCTGGACCGCGTTACCCGCGCCCGGGTGGATGCGGTGTTCGCCAGCCTTGACCACGAGCCGGAAAAGCTGGCACAGGGCGCTGCCAAGGCGCTGGCCGCCATCAGCGGCTGTACCGCCGCCGTCAGCACCCCCTGCGCCGAGGATCTGTGCATCGCCCATTACGAGGTGGTGCAGGTGGGCCGCAGCGCAGCCGCAGTGCTGGCTGTGACCACCGCCGGTTACGTCCGCACCCGGGTGGCGCGGGTACGCACCGGGCTTTCCCGGGAAAATGCAGCTGCCCTTGCGGCGCTGCTCAACCGCAACCTTACCTTTGTGGCACCGGTGGATCTTTCCACCCGGATGCTCAGCGAGCTGTGCAGCCAGATCGCACCGGAGCTTGTGCCGGTGGTCAGCGCCGCAGCCGCAATTTTGCAGGACAGCGTAAAGCCCCATGTATTTCTGGGCGGCGAGCAGTACCTGCTGGACTGGCCGCAGCTGGACGGCCGGGTGGGTGATATCCTTACCCTGCTGAACGACGAGGAACAGGCCGCAAGCCTGATCGCACCCCCGGAAAACCGCAGCGAAAGCGTGCTGCTGGGCGAGGATCTGGAACCGCAGATCCCCGGGCTGTGCATCGTGAGCGACCGGTATCTGGTAGGCGGCGGGCTGTGGGGCTCCATTGCCCTGATCGGCCCCACCCGGATGCCCTTCCAGAAGCTGATGCCTCTGCTGCACGAGTTTGCAGACCAGCTTGGCGAGGGCATGAGCGGCAAACGAAAAGACACCCCGCAGGCTGCCGTACCGCGGCGGACTGTGATCTATAAGGAGGATCTGGAATGAGCGAAGAAGCAAAGAACACGGTGCCCGGGACCGAGCAGCCGGAAACTGCCCCCGAGGAAAAGACCGCTGCCGCAGCGCCCGAACAGGCTGCTGCCGAAGCTGCCACTGAAGAGGACAAGAAGAAGGACGGCGGCTGGTTCAACAAGAAGGCCCGGGAGATGGAAGCCGTTAAGGCAAAGCTGGATGCAGCGGAAAAGAACGCTGCACAGGCCAAGGATCAGCTGCTGCGCATGGCTGCCGAGTACGACAACTACCGCAAGCGCTCCACCCGCGAGGCCGACCAGAAGTTTGGCGACGGTGTTTCCCACGCAGTGGAAAAGATCATCCCCATTCTGGATACGCTGGACATGGCTGCCAACGCCCCCACCACCGATGAGAACTACAAGAAGGGCGTGGTCATGACGCTGGATAAGGCGGCAAAGGCACTGGACGCCCTCCATGTGGAGGAGATCGAGGTGCTGGGCAAGCCCTTTGACCCCAACTTTATGAATGCTGTGCAGCAGATCCCCGCCCCGGACGGGCAGGAGAGCGGCACGGTGGTCACCGTTTTCCAGAAGGGTTACAAGCTGGGTGACAAGATCATCCGCCATGCAACCGTTGTGGTGGCCGAATAAACAAGCCGAACCTCCCGCAAGGGAGTTTGCAATAACATCCGCTTGACATCATCATAAGCATCATATAAACAAGATTTGTTCTTTCGAGAGGAGATTTCATTATGAGTAAGATTATTGGTATCGACCTTGGTACTACCAACAGCTGCGTAGCTGTTATGGAGGGCGGCGAGCCCGTTGTCATCGCCAACTCTGAGGGTGCCCGCACCACCCCGTCCGTTGTCGGCTTCACCAAGACCGGCGACCGTCTGGTAGGTCAGGTTGCAAAGCGTCAGGCTATCACCAACCCCGACAACACCGTTTCTTCCATCAAGCGTCAGATGGGCACCGACCATAAGGTGACCCTGAACGGCAAGGAGTACACTCCCCAGCAGGTCAGCGCTATGATCCTGCAGAAGCTGAAGGCTGACGCCGAGGCTTATCTGGGCGAGACCGTCACCGAGGCTGTCATCACTGTGCCTGCCTACTTCAACGACAGCCAGCGTCAGGCCACCAAGGACGCAGGCACCATTGCTGGCTTGAACGTCCGCCGTATCATCAACGAGCCCACCGCAGCTGCTCTGGCTTACGGTGTGGATAAAGAGGACGACCAGAAGATCATGGTCTACGATCTGGGCGGCGGCACTTTCGATGTGTCCATCATCGAGATGGGCGACGGCGTTACCGAGGTTCTGGCCACTAACGGCGATACCCATCTGGGCGGCGATGACTTCGACCAGCGCATCATCGACTGGATGGCAGACGCCTTCCAGACCGAGAACGGCATCGACCTGCGCAAGGACAAGATGGCTGCACAGCGCTTGAAGGAAGCTGCTGAGAAGGCAAAGATCGAGCTGTCCAGCGCAATGAGCAGCCAGATCAACCTGCCCTTCATCACTGCTGATGCTACCGGCCCCAAGCATCTGGATATGACCCTGACCCGCGCAAAGTTCAACGAGCTGACCGCAGATCTGGTTGACCGCACCATGACCCCTGTCCGCAAGGCTCTGCAGGATGCAGGCCTGCGCGCTTCTGACCTGAAGAAGGTCCTGATGGTCGGTGGTTCGACCCGTATCCCCGCCGTCTACGACGCCGTGAAGAAGGAACTGAACTGCGAGCCCTTCAAGGGCATCAACCCCGATGAGTGCGTGGCTGTCGGTGCTGCTATTCAGGGCGGCGTTCTGAACGGCGAGAAGAAGGGTCTGCTGCTGCTGGATGTCACCCCGCTGAGCCTCGGCATTGAGACTCTGGGCGGCGTGTGCACCAAGATCATCGACCGCAACACCACCATCCCCACCCACAAGAGCCAGGTGTTCTCCACCGCAGCCGACAACCAGCCCTCTGTTGAGGTCAACGTGCTGCAGGGCGAGCGTGAGTTTGCCCGCGACAACAAGAGTCTGGGTGTGTTCCATCTGGATGGCATTGCTCCGGCTCCCCGTGGCGTGCCTCAGATCGAAGTTACCTTCGATATCGATGCCAATGGCATCGTGAAGGTCAGCGCTAAGGATCTGGGCACCGGCAAGGAGCAGAACATCACCATCACCGCTTCCACCAATATGTCCAAGGAGGACATCGACAAGGCTGTGAAGGAAGCTGAGCAGTTTGCTGCCGACGATAAGAAGAAGCGTGAAGAGGTCGATATCCGCAACGGTGCCGACCAGATGGTGTTCCAGACCGAGAAGATGCTGAAGGAGAACGGCGACAAGCTGCCCGCAGACGTGAAGAGCGATGCCGAGGCAAAGCTGGCCGACCTCAAGACCGCTGTCCAGTCCGGCAACGTGGACGACATCAAGGCAAAGCAGGAAGCCCTGAGCCAGGTGTTCGAGAAGATGTATCAGGCAGCCGCTGCCGCACAGCAGGCCGCCGGTGCACAGCCCGGTGCCGACGCAGGCGCAGCCAACGAAAAGCCCAACGATGACGGCGTTGTGGATGCCGACTTCAAGGAAGTCTAAGTTTGACACAAAGCGCTGTGTCCGGCCAAACCGGCGGGCACACGCGCAATAGAGCAAAAGCCGCTCCGGTTTAGGCCGGAGCGGCTCTTGCTGGTTTATAGAATGTAAACCCTCTCAGTCATTGCTTCGCAATGCCAGCTCTCCCGATGGGCGAGCTTTTGGCGGTGAGGACAAGTTTCCCTTCTCGGTCTAAGCTCCCCCCTCGGGGGAGCTGGCGCGTCAGCGCCTGAGAGGGTTTCGGCGGAGACAGACCGTGACGGGAGAGGTTGGAGAGGTGAGTGGATATGGCACAGGAAAAGCGTGATTATTACGAAGTGCTGGGGGTATCCAAGGGCGCAAGCGATGCCGAGATCAAAAAGGCATACCGCAAGCTTGCCATGAAGTACCACCCGGACTATAACCCCGGCGATAAGGACGCCGAGGCAAAGTTCAAGGAGATCAACGAGGCAAACGAGGTGCTTTCGGACCCGAAAAAGCGCCAGCTGTACGACCAGTACGGCTTTGCCGGTGTTGACCCCACTTATGCAGCACAGAACGGCGGCGGCCCCGGCGGCTTTGGCGGTTTTGGCGGCGACGGCGTGGATCTGGGCGACATTTTTGGCGATATCTTCGGCGGCGGCTTTGGCGGCTTCGGCGGCTCGTCCCGTCAGGCAAACCCCAACGCCCCCCGCAAGGGGCAGGACATCCGGGTGCGCATCACCCTGAGTTTTGACGAGGCCGTGCACGGCTGCAAGAAGAACATTACCATTACCCGTCAGCAGGAGTGTACTGAGTGCCACGGCTCCGGCTGTGCCGCCGGTACCAGCCCCGAGACCTGCCCGGACTGCGGCGGACGCGGCTTTGTCATCCGCCAGCAGCGCACCCCCTTTGGCGTGATGCAGACCCAGCAGCCCTGCTCCCGCTGCGGCGGCAAGGGCAAGCTGGTAAAGAACCCCTGCAAGGTCTGCCACGGCAGCGGCAAGGTGGCTACCAAAAAGACGCTGGAGGTGTCCATCCCCATGGGCATCGACGACGACCAGAGCTTTGCACTGCGCGGCATGGGCGATGCCGGTACCAACGGCGGCCCCGCCGGTGACGTCATCGTCATGGTCACCGTGCGCCCCAGCGAGGTGTTCCAGCGCGATGGCTACGATGTGTGGGTCACTGTGCCCATCACTTACAGTCAGGCGGTGCTGGGCGACAGCGTCACCGTGCCCTCCATTGACGGCAAGGTGGAGTACACCGTGCCCGAGGGCACCCAGAGCGGCACCACCTTCCGCCTGCGCGGCAAGGGTATCCAGTACCTGAACGGCCGTGGCCGCGGCGATATGTACGTCAAGTGCGAGGTGGAGATCCCCAAAAAGCTGAACAAGGCGCAGCGCGATGCCCTGAAGAAATTTGAGGGCACGCTGAAAGAAGAAAACTACGAAAAGCGTAAGGGCTTCTTCAAAAAGCTGAAGGATATGTTCAACGCATAAAAACCAAACGGCGGCGCGTTCCATCGGAGCGTGCCGCCGTTTTTTGCGTGTGAACCCTACAAAAACAGCGGAGGCGCTACCCTTTCGGGCAGCGCCTCCGCCTGCTTTGTTCTTTGGTGTACTCCGAGCCGGTCTTATGAGATAAGATGGATCAGAGCAGGATGACTGCTGCATTGATGATCAGGCCGACACCGGTAGCGGTGGAGCTGATCATGTAAGCGGTGCAGGCGATGTCACGGATGGCGTTGGCAGTGCTCTTCTCCATATCGGCAGTCAGAGCATCCAGACCGGTCTCAGTCCAAGTGTTGGGGTTCTTACGGCGGTAATTGCGGACAGCGGTCAGACCCTTGAACCAGCCGTACGGGGGAATCAGCCAGCACAGCAGAGCCTCAGACATGGTAGCATTGGCGCCGCCTTCGGTGTAGGTCATTTCCTCAGTGGACAGTACATTGTAGTACGCGGGCATCATCATTTTTTCCATAATAACACTCCTTTTGAAACAAAGCTATCCAAAACGGTGCATCCAAAAACGCACCGTTTTATCTGATTAAAAAGGTCAGCGCACGATCAGCAGAATGGCGCTCAGGGGAGCCAACGCCACCACCATGGTGGTGGAAACGGCATCCCGCACAAAGTTGCCGGCGGATTTGCCCATATCGGCGGCAAGGGCATCGGTGGCGCGGCCCATTACGGTAAAGAAGTTGCCGTCCTTGTTGCCGTCCTGCTGCAGCCAGGTGCGTGCCTGCTTGATGCCCCAGATGTAGCTGGAAGCCAGTACCACAGCACCTACGACCGTTGCGGCAGTAGTGGCGAGACCGGCAGCATCATCCACTGCGCCGCCGCCGGTGGTATAGGTCATTTCTTCGTTGGAAAGTACCGCATAATCTGCGGGATAATTCATATTTTTCATCATCAATACTCCTTTGTCAAAGGGAAATGCCGCATTGCATCCCGATCCCCCGGCGTCTATACCCAATTGCCGATAGAGCATTGTTCTCTATATGGTCATTCTACAACAGTGGTCGGATTTTATCAAGGGGTTTTGGTGCATTTGTTCAAAAACTGGCGAGACGCATGAAATTGCGGCTATAAATTTGTGAAAATAGACTGCAAAAATTTAGGTTTTTGGCTGTTTACCCCTGTACTCCGGCGCGGTAGAGGTAGGGGTCGCTCTTGAAGCTGTCAAAGTTGTACAGCACAAGGATCTGGTCGTAGCCGTTATCGGCGATCAGCTGATCCAAGCCGTAGTTGTAGTTGCGGAAATCCACCACGTCAATGTCGGCGTAGTTGGCGGTCAGGTAGGGCACAAAGCAGTTGGCGTAGCTGTCCTTGATGACAAGGATGCGCCCGCTGCCGTTGCCCTGCACCCGGCTTAAACCGTTGTTGCCGTGCAGGAACATGGCGTACTTGTCATAGACGGTGAGCTTCTCCGTGTCGTACAGGCCGGTGGTCTGCCCCTCGGTGGGCTGGCCTGCCGCCGTCACGTTCCATACCGTCAGGGTGTTGGCAAGGTCGTAGTAGGTGATCACGTCCGGCACGGCGTTCCATGTGCGCGCCTTGGCGTAGTGGGTGCCGTAAAAGCCGTCGGCAGTCAGCGCAGTGTGGGCGGCGGTATCAAAGGGGGTAAGGCCAAGGGTCTGGCACAGCTGGCTGTAAGCGTAGTAGGCGCCAAGGCTCGTCCAGTGGTGGTCGGTGCGGTAGTAGATATACTCGCTCTTGTGGGCGGTAAGGGTGGGACGCACGTCCACAAAGCTGCCGCCCGCCGCCTGCACCGCAGCAGAAAGCTGGTCAAGGTAGCCGTCCTCGTCCAACAAAGGAGCGTTTGCGGGCACGTTTTCTTTATAGATATCGCTGGCAGCGGGTGCCAGCAGCACATTCACCTTGCCCGGGTAGCGCTGGCACAGGCTGGTGAGCGCTGCGGTGTTTTTGGGCAGGGTGCGCTCCTCGCTGGAAAGCAGCCCGTAGGTGCGGGGGAACATCATGTGCTCCTTGCCCAGCAGGATGCCGCCGTTCTGCTGCTTTTGCAGCAGGGTGGTCTCCACCACGCTCTGCAGGCTGATCCACTGGTCGCGCCCCGCCACCTGATCCTTGACGTATTTGGTGTAGGCGGTAAAGTAGCTGTTCAGCCCCTTGGCGGTGAACTGGGTCAGCGCCGGGCGCTGGCTCAGGGTGGTATTTTCCAGCTCACTGTAGCTGCGATCCGGGGTGACCATATCCAGCGTGAACAGCCCGATGAAAAACAGGCTGAACACCACCAGCACCGGGTAGTGCAAAAGGGAGGAGGTCTTTTTCTCGTGTTTGGACATCTTCCCGCCTCCTTAAAAGTTAAAATACAGGAACGGGCTGTTGGTGCTGCCCACCACATAGGCGGTGGAGACCACCAGCAGCGTCAGGATGGCGGCGCAGCGGGTGACCACGTTCTTGCGCAGCACATCCCACAGCTTTTCGATCAGCGGGGTGCAGCACACCACGCTTACCGCCAGCAGCACGCCGTAATTCCGCAGGAAATACAGCGGTGATACCCCGCCGGAGGGGATGAAGAGCTTCTGGAACAGCAGCCCGAAGGACACGCCGGTGTCGTTGCCCACGAACATCGCCCAGCCTACCACCACAAGGAACAGGGTGTAGAAATGCGGCCACACCTTGCCCTTTTTCAGGTAGGGCAGCAAGAACAGCTTTTCAGCCGCCAGCAGCACAAAGTAGTAAAGACCCCAGCAGATAAAGTTCCAGTTCGCGCCGTGCCAGATGCCGGTGAGCAGCTCCACGATGAACAGGTTCAAGATCTGCCGCTTGAGCCCCTTGCGGTTGCCGCCCAGCGGGATATACACATACTCGCGGAACCAGCCGGACAGGGTCATGTGCCAGCGCCGCCAGAACTCGGTGATAGAGGCGGAGATATAGGGATAGTTGAAGTTTGCGGGGAAGTCGAAACCCAGCATCTTACCCATGCCGATGCCCATGAGGGAGTAGCCGGAAAAATCGAAGTACAGCTGCAAGCTGTATGCGATGATGCCCAGCCACACCAGCGGGGTGGAAGCGTTTGCCAGACCCACAAAGGTGGTGGAGGGGCTGTCGGCTACCCCGATAATGTCTGTCCACAATGCGCCCACAGCGTCCGCCAGCAGCACCTTTTTGGCAAGACCGAAGGTGAACAGGGTCATGCCCTCTTCAATTTGTTTGAGGTTATAGCGGTGCTTGTAGACGTGTAGCTGGTCGGAGACGTCCCGGTACTTGACGATAGGCCCTGCGATGAGCTGCGGGAACATGACCACATAAGCGCCGAAGTCGATGATATTGCGCTCGGCTTTTACATCCCGGCGGTAGACATCGATGGAGTAGGAAAGGGTCTGGAAGGTGTAGAAGCTGATGCCCAGCGGCAGGGTGCCAATGCCCTGAATTTCGGCAAAGGCGGTGCCCAGCAGGGCATTCACGCTGCGCAGCACAAAGTTTGCGTATTTGAAGTAGAACAGCATCCCCAAGCTGCCAATGAGCGCCACCAGCAGAAAAAAGCGGCGCAGCGCGGGCTTTGCATCAAAATGTTCGATGGCAAGGCCGCTGAGATAGTTGATGAGGATAAGCGCCACCATGACCGGGAAAAAGCGCACCTCGCCCCAGCAGTAGAACACCAGACTGCACAAAAACAGCACGGTGTTTTTCAGTTTTGCGGGGGCAAGATAGTACAGCGCCAGCGTGATGGGCAAAAAGCGGAACAGGAAGATGATGGTGCTGAAAACCAAGGGGTCAGCCTCCTTTTTTACACGGAATTACAGACTCAGCCTTCCCCCAGCCGGGGGAAGGTGGCATGACGGATGCGGGCGCAGCTTCAGCAGAAATCCCCCTCATCAGGGGCTTTCTACTGAAAAAAGCCGATGCCGCAGATGGCACCGGCTCAGAAGGTCAGATTCAGCTGTTCAGGGCGCTGTCCACAGCACTGTTCAGGTCTGCGGTGCACTCGTTGGAGGCAATCACCATGACCACACGGTCGCCCTTGGAGGAGATGATGGCGTTTTCCACGTTGCTCTGTGCCTGTGCAAACTCGGCGTAGTTGCCGTAGAAAGCCACCTGATCCTGCTTGTAGCTTTCCAGCGCGGTCACCACGTCCTGTGCCTTGCCGGAAGCAGCTTCCACCACCAGCACAAGGCCGGCATCGCCGTTGTCGTTGCTCTTCACGCCCTTGTAGGCGGCTACGTCCTCCGCCTTCAGGCCGAAGTCGTACTCGATGTTCATGGCGGCGATCTCGAACTGGTTGGAGATGGGGTTCGCAGCCAGCAGGGTCTCCACAGCGCTGTCCAGATCGGCGGTGCCGTTTTCAGCGGTATCCGCCGCCGGAGAAGCTGCATCGGAGACCGGTGCAGAGGCGGAGGCGCTGGACACGGAGGACGGCGCGGAGGAAGCGCTGCCGCCGCAGCCGGTCAGGGCAACAGCCAGCACGGCGCTGACGGCGATCACAGAGAGTTTTGTGCGGTTTATCATAAAATATTCCTTCTTTTGTTGAATTCATTTGTCGGGGTGCGGGGCTGTGCCGCGCACACGGGCAGACTGTATTTATCTTACCATAACAGCAGGTAAATTGCAACGCACCCCACAGGGTTTTCCGGCAGTTTTCATCGGATTTTAACCGATCACGGTCTCCCCGGCGGCAATGCGCTGCAAAACGGCTATTGCGTCCTCCAGACACAGGCCGCTCTGGTTGAGCAGGGCGGCGTTTTCCGCGCCTACATAGCGCCAGTGCCACGGCTCGTAGGTGATGCCGGTCACGCTTTCCGCCTCCTTGGGGTAGCGCAGGATAAAGCCATACTGCTCCGCGTTCTCGCACAGCCAGCGGAAGGCGGCAGTGTCGGCAAAGCCGGTGTCAAGGGTGGTGTGCTCCGGGCTGTTCAGGTCGGCGGCAAGGCCGCAGTTGTGCTCCGAGCAGCCCGGCGGGTTGACGATGGCAGCCGCCTTTTCCCGGGCGGCGGCTTCGCTCAGACCCTTGTTGAGGTAGTACTGGGTCTTGTCATCGTACAGCTTTTTCTGGTAGCTGACGCTGCGGTAGCCGCTCTGCATCCGCACGTCCACGCCGTCCTTGGCGGCAGCGGCCTGCATGGAGAGAAAAGCCTCGGCGGCTTCGGTCTGCAAGGTTTTGTTGATGGCGGTGGCCGAGCCGCACTCCTTGGTCTCGACAGGGTAGTCCTCCGTTATCCGGTGGGTGCGGCTCACAAGGATCATGCGGGGGTCGTCCAGCAGCGCCTGCGCCTGTGCGGCGGTAAGGAGGCTCTGCTGCGTGCCGTTCTCGGCGGGCTGCGCAAGGCTCTCGGCGGGCAGCTCCGGCAGCTGCGGCACAGCAGCTTTGCGGGTGCAGGCGTAGGCGGTGCCGCCCGCCACAAAGCAGGCCAGCGCCGTCAGGCAGAGCAGACGCCGGGCGTGATGGTTACGGTGATGGGAAGAACGCATGGAACCTACCTTCTTTCACAAAAAAGGATAAGCACCCGCCGCCCCGGGCAGACTATCCGCAAAAGGGGGCGCGGGAAGATGAAGATGACAGCGCAGGAATACGCACGGCGGGTGCAAAAGGCGGGGCCGCACTCGCCGCTTTTGGCAGACTGCCTGTGGGCGTTCTGCGTGGGCGGCGGCATCTGCCTGCTGGGCGAAGGGCTGCGGCAGCTGTTTTTGCGGCAGGGTGCGGACGCCGAAGCGGCGGGCACCCTGACCAGCTGCACTTTGATCTTGCTCTCGGCGGTGCTGACCACGCTGGGCTGGTACCAGAAGCTGGCAGCAAAGGCCGGGGCGGGGTCGCTGGTACCCATCACCGGCTTTGCCAACGCGGTGGTCAGCGCGGCCATCGAGTTCAAGGCCGAGGGACGGGTGACGGGCACGGGCGCCAAGATGTTTCTCATCGCCGGGCCGGTCATCGTGTACGGCACGCTGGCGGCGGTGGTGTACGGCGCGGTGCTCTGGCTGCTGGGGGCCTCTGCTTTATAATACGGAACAGCTCCGCCGGATATTGCAGCGCCGCAGCACCAGTATAGCACGTGCCGGGGCATTTTTTGTAGAAAAAAGGAGAAAATTTTATGACAGAGCGCCGGGGCGATACCCTGTTGTTCCATACCCCGCCGGTCATCGCCGCACAGGCGGCGGTGGGCGGCAAAAAAGAGAGCGATGGTCCGCTGGCGGCGGGCTTTGACGAACTGACCACCGACAACCGGCTGGGACAGCGCAGCTGGGAAGCCGCCGAAAAGCAGCTGCAGCTGCGGGCGGCACGGCTCTGCCTGCAAAAGGCGTCTCTGCCCGCAGAGCGGGTAGACCTTGCGCTGGCAGGGGACTTGCAGGCGCAGTGCACCGCTTCCGGCTATGCACTGCGGGAGCTGGGCGTGCCCTTTGCGGGGCTGTTCGGGGCGTGCAGCACCATGGCCGAGGCGCTGGCGCTGGGCGCGGCGCTGTGCAGCAGCGGGGCGGCGCAGAATCTGCTGGCCATGACCTCCAGCCATTTCTGTGCGGCAGAGCGTCAGTTCCGCACCCCGCTGAGCTACGGCGCGGTGCGCACCCCTACCGCACAGTGGACGGCTACCGCCGCCGGGTGCTGCCTGCTGCGTCCGGCAGGGCAGGGGGTGGGCGTTGCCGCCGCCACCCTTGGGCGGGTGCAGGATTATAACATCAAGGATATCAACAACATGGGTGCAGCCATGGCACCGGCAGCAGCTGCCACCCTGCTGCACTATCTTGCCGATACCCATGCAGAACTGCGGGATTTCGACTGTATCTATACCGGCGACCTTGGGCTGGTGGGCAGTCAGATGCTGCGGGAGTTATTGGCAGCAGAGGGTCTGCTGCTGAAAAACCACGCGGACTGCGGCTGTCTGCTTTACGATGCCAGGGAGCAGCGGGTAAAGAGCGGTGGTTCGGGCGCGGGCTGCTGTGCCGCCGTGCTCTGCGCGCATATCCTGCCAAAGCTGCTGCGCCGCGGCAGCCGCCGGGTGCTGTTCATCGCCACTGGGGCACTGATGAGCCAGACTACCTTTTTGCAGAAGGAGAGCATCCCGGCGGTGGCGCACTTGGTAGAGCTGACCGCGCCGGAAAAGGAGAGCTGAAATGAACTATCTGTGGGCATTTTTAATAGGCGGTGCTATCTGCGCGGTGGGGCAGCTGTTCATCGACCTGACAAAGCTGACCCCGGCACGCATCCTCACCGGCTATGTGGTGGCGGGAGTGGTACTTTCGGCGGTGGGGCTGTATGCGCCGCTGGCAGAGTTTGCCGGTGCGGGGGCAAGCGTGCCGCTGCTGGGCTTCGGGCATCTGCTGGCAAAGGGAGTGCGCACCGCCGTGGCGGAAAAGGGTGCCATCGGCATCCTGACCGGCGGGCTGACCGCTGCCTCTGCGGGCATCACCGCCAGCCTTGTCTGCGGCGTAGTGTGCAGCCTTGTGGGCAAAAGCCACGACCAGAACTGATGTTTTGTCCGCGCTGCTTCGCCATATTTTGCGCCCGGCGGCTGGTAAACTGGGGGCAAAACGGAGGTGAGGCGCATGAAACACAGCGGGCAGACCGTATTGTGGGAACTGTGGGCGGCGCTGTGCCTGTGCACGGCGCTGGTGCTGCCGCCGGGCAGTTCGTGGCTGCACGAGCCGGCGCTGTTGTACCCGGGGCTTTCGCTGGCGGCGGTCGTGCCCGCCGCGTGGGTGGTGTGGTGGATGGCGTTGCCGCCGCAGTCGTTGCCGCCGGAGCAGCTGCTGGAACCGGTACAGCGGCAGAGCCTTGCCGCACTGTGCGGGACATAACAGCGGAAAAAACAAAAACCCCTGTGCCGGTTACCCGGTACAGAGGTTTTGTTCGTCAATCAAACTGCGCGATCAAGCGTTCTTGTTAGCACGCTTTGCCATACGGCTGATCTTGCGGCTGGCGGTGTTCTTCTTGATGACACCCTTAGCGCGAGCCTTGTCGATCGCGGAAACAGCAGCCAGGACGGTTGCGTCCTTGTCAGCGGCATTCGCATCGATGGCAGCGTCTGCCTTCTTGACGACTGTTTTCAGGTTGGTCTTAATGGCCTTGTTGTGAGCCTGCTCTGCAGCAGCCTGCACGACGCGGTCCTTCTGAGATTTGATGTTAGGCATTCGTTCCACCTCCTTGGCTACCTATAACAGCGCACCCTATGATACCATATTTCGCGTACCAGCGCAAGCGTTTTTTTGATTTTTGTTTGGAAAAGTTTTATTTTTCCCATACTTTCCGGCAAGAAGGCGGGCTTTTGCCCCAAAAAGGAACGGAGAGTGTGGAAAATGCGTACTACGGATATGGCCGACGAGCTGTTTTCAGGCGCGGCGCAGCCGCTGCCCGCAGGGGTGCGGCTGGCCACCGCCCGCCACGGCGGGGTCACGGTGACCCGGGTAGAAATTGCCCGCGAGGGGCTCAGCCGCCCCCGGGGCAGGTATGTCACGCTGGAAATGCCCAGCGTCAGCGTGCTGGACGAGCGGGACGCCGCCGTCATCGAGGTGTGCGCCCGGGAGCTGCGGGCCCTTTTGCCGCCGGAAGGGCCGGTGCTGGTGCTGGGGGTGGGCAACCGCCGCATCACCGCCGATGCCCTTGGCCCGCGCACGGTGCAGCGCATTCTTGTCACCATGGGCGCGGGCGCTGCCCCGCCGGTGCGGGGGCTGCGCCCGGTAGCAGCCGTTGCGCCCGGGGTGGCGGCAGCCACCGGGCTTTCCCTGCAGCAGCTGGCGGCGGCGCTGGTGGGGCAGCTGCGCCCGGCGGCGGTGGTCTGCGTGGACAGTCTCTGCTCCGCCGAGGGGCAGCGGCTGGGGCGCACGGTGCAGTTTTCGGACGCAGGGCTTTACCCGGCACAGGCCGACCACACCCGCCACCTGACCCGGGACACCTTAGGCGTGCCGGTGGTGGCGGCGGGCATCCCCACCCTGATGCAGGCGCAGGAGGGGGCAGACCTTGTGGTCACCCCCCGTGCGCTGGACAGCGTCATCGCCCACGGCGCGGCCCTGCTGGCGGGCAGCGTCAACCGCGCCTTGCAGCCCCGCCTTACCGTGCAGCAGCTCTGCTGGCTGACGGGGTGAAGAAAGGAGGTCTTGCCATGCGCAGCAGAGAGCCTTGGCGTCTGCCTGCGGGGCAGAGCAGGGCAGTGCCCTTTTTGCAGGCTGCGGTGCTGTTTGCAGCGCTGTGCATCTTTGCCCGCAGCGCCGCGCTGGTGCTGGCGGCCTTTCTGGCAGCGCCGGTGCCCGCCGCGCAGACTTTGCTGCATCTGGGGCAGCAGGCCGTGGAGAGCCGGGCAGCAGAATCGTCTGCGGAAAGCGTGGCGGAGGCTGCATCCGCACCTTCTCCGGCGCAGGAAGCTGCCGCCCCGGTACAGACCGGGGTGGAGCAGTATTTTGTGGCGCTGCAGCCGGACGAGGCCCGCCCCGCCGATGCGGGCACAGTGACAGAGCAGCAGTTCGGGCAGGGCAGCGGCGAAAAGTACATCCCCTGCGGCGCGGGCAGCATCAAGAATAACACCCGGCAGACGGCGGCAGACGTCGCCGCCGAGGCGGCGCAGCCCCTGCCTTTTGCCATCGAAAAGGACAGCGCCGCGCCGCAGGTGCTCATTATGCACACCCACGCCACCGAGGACTACCGCCTTTCTGCCGGGCTGTGGTTCACCCCCGGGGACGGTGCCCGCAGCACCGACCGCAGCATCAATATGTGCGCGGTGGGGCGGGTGATGGCCGATACCCTCAATGCGGCGGGCATCTGCACCCTGCACGACGAGACCCTGAACGACTACCCCAGCTACACCGGCAGCTACGCCAACAGCCGGGCGGTGGTGCAGCAGTATCTGGCGCAGTACCCCAGTATCAAGGTGGTGCTGGACGTCCACCGGGACGCCATCGAGCGGGAAAACGGCACCCGCTGCGCCCCGGTGTGCACCATAGACGGACGGCAGGCGGCGCAGGTGATGATCATCTGCGGGTGCGACAACGGCACCAGCGTGCAGCTGCCCGCATGGCGGCAGAACCTTCGTTTTGCCGCTGCGTGGGAGCGCAGCATGGAGGCAAAATACCCCGGCCTTACCCGCCCGGTGCTGTTCAGCTACCGATTCTATAATCAGGACCTGACCACCGGCAGTCTGCTGATCGAGATCGGTGGGCATGGCAACAACTTAAATGAGGCCCTGTACGCCGGATATCTGGCAGCACAGGGCCTCGTGGAAACATTATTAGGCTGAATCAGCCGCCAAGGCTGGAGATCATGCTGCTTTTGGCAGACTGATAGTAGCTCCAGGCCTGATCGGCTATGGTCTCGGGCTGGTTATACTCCCGCAGCACACTGCGCATCTCGCTGACCACCGAGGAGACGGCACTGTCGTAGGTGCTTTCCACCGAGGAAAGATGCTTGTAGGCGATGCTGACTTTATTGGCAAAGGTCCGCTGAGAGGCGGGCAGAGCGTGGTATTCATCCTTTGCGCTCTGGATGGCACTGCTGACATCCGACCGTGCAGAGGACTCCAGCGAGTACAGCTCGCTCATCAGCGACGAGATCTTGGCGTCGCACTCGGGGTTGGGCTCGGCGTAGACGTGACCGGAGTCCCCCGATGCGGAACCTTCCGCAGCGGTGGTCTCCCCGGCGCTTGGGGGAGAGGGGAACCAGTCGCCGAACAAAAACTCGTTGTACCCGGCAATGAATTCCTCTTTGGTGCAGCCGCTCAGCAGGGCGGCCAGTGCGCAGCTGACCACAGCGAGGGTCAGCAGACGGATGATGCGGTGTGTGTGCTTCATGATCTCCTCCAGAATCTGTTTTTGCGGAATGTCGCTTTTTCCCATTTTATCAGAGAAAAGGCGTTCTGACAAGAAAAAACACAGAATTTTTCCCGGTACCGCACCGTAAGGTTGACAAAATGCCGCCAACGTGCTATTTTAAAACAGCAAATGCAAGGAACGGGAAAAGTAGCGCGGGCCGTCCGGCCCAGAGAGTGCGGCACAGCTGAGAGCCGCGCCCGTGCGCCGCGTGAACGAACACCCGGGAGCAGCAAACTGAACACGGCAGCGCGTCTGCCGTTAAGTAGGTGCGCCGCAGGTCCAGCGTTACAGGGACAGCGCTTATACAAAAGAGCGCGTGAGCGACCGGACACTTCCGGTAATTCAGGTGGCACCGCGGACATTACAAGACAGCTTGTTCGCCCTGAACTTTCAGGGAGAAAAGCTGTCTTTTTATTTTATATCGGAGGTAATCTGAAAATGGAACGCACTGAGATCGTTTCGCTGTACAAGAACACCCCCGCCGACGGCACCGTCGTGACCGTCTGCGGCTGGGCAAAGAACATCCGCGACTCCAAGAACATCGGCTTCATCGCCCTGTCGGACGGCGGCTGCTTCAAGACCCTGCAGGTCGTGCTGGAAGCCGGCAAGCTGGAAAACTACGATGCCGTCATCCACACCGGCCTCTACAGCAGCCTGCGCATCGTGGGCCGCATCGTGCTGACCCCGCAGGCCAAGCAGCCCTTTGAGCTGAACGCCGATTCCGTCGAGATCCTGGGCGACTGCCCCGCCGACGAATACCCGCTGCAGAAAAAGAAGATGAGCATGGAGTATCTGCGCACCATGCCCACCCTGCGCCCCCGCACCAACACCTTCAACGCCGCTTTCCGCGTGCGCAGCGTGGCTGCCTACGCCATCCACAAGTTCTTCCAGGAGAACGGCTTTGTCTACGCCCACTCTCCGCTGATCACCGCCTCCGACTGCGAGGGCGCCGGCGAGATGTTCCGCGTGACCACGCTGGATCTGGACAATCTGCCCAAGACCGAGGACGGCGCTGTGGATTACAGCAAGGACTTCTTTGAGAAGCCGGTCAACCTGACCGTTTCCGGCCAGCTGGAGGCCGAGGCCATGGCTATGGCCTTTGGCAAGGTGTACACCTTTGGCCCCACCTTCCGCGCGGAGAAGAGCTTTACCACCCGCCACGCTGCGGAGTTCTGGATGATCGAGCCGGAGATGGCCTTTTGCGACCTGAATGGCTACATGGACAACGCCGAGGCCATGATCAAGTACGTCATCCGCTATGTGCTGGACAACTGCCCGGATGAGATGGCCTTCTTCAACCAGTTCATCGACAAGGGTCTTGTCGAGCGTCTGGAGCTGGTGGCAAACAGCGAGTTCGCCCGCATCAGCTACACCGAGGCTATCGAAATTCTGAAAAAGAACAACAAGAAGTTCCAGTACCCCGTGGAGTGGGGCGTGGATATCCAGACCGAGCACGAGCGCTACCTGACCGAGGTTGTGTACAAAAAGCCGGTCTTTGTCACCGACTATCCCAAGGAGATCAAGAGCTTCTACATGAAGCAGAACGCCGACGGCAAGACCGTGGCCGCAGCAGATATGCTGGTGCCCGGCATCGGCGAGCTGATCGGCGGCAGCCAGCGTGAAGAGGACTACGGCAAGCTGGTGGCACGCATGGACGAGCTGGGCATGGACAAGACCAACTACGAGTGGTACCTGAACCTGCGCAAGTTCGGCGGCGTGGAGCACGCAGGCTACGGCTTGGGCTTTGAGCGCATGATCATGTACCTCACCGGCATCCAGAACATCCGTGACGTGCTGCCCTTCCCCCGCACCGCATACGGCTTCTGAGAAGCGCGCATACTGTAACTAAAGAAAGCCGCCGCCTCTGCGGCGGCTTTCTTGTTCTTCATTTTTCAACAAGGAGCACAAAACAAGTGGAAAATATTTCGCCTGCCCTCTTGGAGTGGTTTTACAAGAACCGCCGCAGTCTGCCCTTCCGGGAGGACCCCACCCCCTACCATGTGTGGCTCAGCGAGGTGATGCTGCAGCAGACCCGGGTGTCGGCGGTGCTGCCGTATTACTACCGCTTTCTGGAGGAGCTGCCGGATATCCCCGCGCTTGCCGCCTGCGGGGAGGAAAAGCTGCATAAGCTGTGGGAGGGGCTGGGCTATTACAGCCGGGTGCGCAACCTGCAAAAGGCTGCAAAGCTCGTCTGTGCGCAGTACGGCGGGCAGCTGCCCGCCGACTACGCCGCCCTGCGTGCACTGCCCGGCATCGGAGAGTACACCGCCGGTGCCATTGCGTCCATCAGCTTCGGCCTTCCTGTGCCCGCCGTGGACGGCAATGTGCTGCGGGTGTTTTCCCGCCTGTATAATGACCCCGGCGTTATTACAGAACCGGCGGTAAAAAAGGCCTTTACCGCCCGAGTCATGGAACATCAGCCGCCGGAAAAGGCCGGGGATTACAATCAGGCGCTGATGGAGCTGGGCGCGCTGGTCTGCGTGCCCAACGGCGCGCCCCTGTGCGGGCAGTGCCCGCTGGCAGAAGTCTGCCTTGCCCGGGCGGCGGGCACCACCGCCCAGCTGCCCCAAAAGGCAAAGCCAAAGCCCCGCAAGATTGTGCCGGTAACGCTGGCGCTTGTGGAAAGCCCGGCGGGCTTTCTGGTGCAGCAGCGGCCGGAAAAAGGCCTGCTGGCCGGGCTGTGGCAGCCGGTCTTGTGGGAGGGCGAGCATCTTTTGCAGGCCGAGGTGCTGGCGCGGCTTGCGGCACTGGGGCTGGACACCGGCACGGCAGCTCCCGCCGCCCTGCCCGCCGCAAAGCACATCTTTACCCACATCGAGTGGCTCATGTCCGGGGTACAGCTGCACGTTCCGGTGCAGAGTGCCCCGGCGGGCTATGTCTGGGCAAGCCGGGAGCAGCTGCGCACCACCTACACCCTGCCCGGGGCGTTCCGGGCGTACAAGCCGCTGCTGCTGTGATTTTGGCAATTTGCTGTAATGCACCGCGCCAAAACCGGCACACTGCCCAAACTGTGCCCCGCAGCACTTTCGGGGCGTGAAAATTGGGGTGCAACGGTTGTAATTTTGGGCGGGAACGGGTATAATAAAAGCTACAAAGCGGCGCAGTGGTGCCGCTTGCATCAAGATCCTTTTGCGGGACGCCCGCTGGAAAAATCAAGCTGAAACAACGTTTCAACTGCAAAAAGGAGTGTACTGAATCTATGAAAAAATCTTGCTTGGTCGCTGTGATCGCTGTTCTGGCTGCTGTGGCTGGTGCGCTGGCTGCTGTGGCACTTTACCTGAACCGCCGCGAGAAGGAACTGGACGAATACGAGCGTCTGCTGTTCGGCGAGGATGACGCAGAAACCGTAGAGCCGGAGGAAGCTGCTGCTGAGGACGAGACCGACGCAGAATAAAATTCCGCAAATACCGGAAACTGCCGGGAAGATAAGCGCATCGGGGCGCACGGAGCAGTCTGTCTGAACGGACTTGCCCCGGTGCGCCCTTTTTGTACATAAGGAGAAGGAACATGAAGCGTTTTTTGCTCTGGATCATCAGTGTGGCGCTGGGTGTGGTGGTGCTGCTGGCGGCTGTGATGGGGGTAAGCTATGCCTTTATCACCGAGGGCGGCTGTCCGGACGGTGCGGCACAGTTCGGCGGGCAGGCGCTGGAAGCCAACGGCTCCTGCTGGCAGGTGCCGCTGCTGGGCGGTCAGCTGGATAAGGTATTCGCCAGCCCCGCCACCCTGACCGTGCAGAAGCTGGGGGTGCTGTACACCGCCCACCCGGAACTTTCTTTGCCGGAGTGGACCTGCTACACCGCCCTGACCATCCAGAATGCGGCGGGGGATGTGCTGTTTGCGGGCAGCGCGGGGGAGTACCAGAACTTCCTCTTCCCTGCGAACGGCGAGTATAAGGCCGAGCTGACCGCGTGGCGCGTGCCCAAGGGCGGGGTCATCACCCAGTTCGAGGGCGGCAGCACCGGCCAGCTGCGCAAAAATCTGGGGCTGGAGCGCCCCGCAAAGCCCACCGGCTGGTACCGGTACAGCTTCCGGTTCACCCTGCAGGCCAGCGCGGAGGTGGAGCTTTCTGCCGAGCGGGTGGAGCAGGGCGGCACGGTAGGCGTGCGCATCTCCGGTATGACCGGGGACGCCGTGCCTGCCATCGAGACCGACCTTGGCAGCGTGCAGTGTGTGCGCGCCGCAGAGGGCTGGCGTGCCTATATCCCGGCGGCGTATAACGCATCCTCCGGCGGGCACGAGATAAACATCACGGTGAACGGCGAGACCATCACCCGCACCCTGACCGTGCTGCCGAAGGACTTTGGCACGGTGGAGGTGGAGGCCGAAGCACCCGCTGCGGACAGCGCCAACGCCCAGTTCCGCAGTGCCATCTGGCCGCTGTACGAGGCTGCCGCCACCGCCAAGCAGTGGCAGGGCGGCTTTGTGCCCCCCGCCGAGGACTCCATGACCTTGGTGGACTACGGGCAAATTAAAGTGACGAACGGCCAGCAGGGCAGCCGCTCCAACTCCACAAAGCTGTACACCATCCCCGGTGCGCCCTGCCGCGCCGCAGCCAACGGCACGGTGGTGTTTGCGGGCAATCTGGCGCTTACCGGCAACACGGTGGTCATCGACCACGGCTGCGGGCTGCGCAGTTATCTGTACGGCTTGCAGGAGATTTCAGTCAGCAAGGGACAGACCGTGGAAAAGGGGCAGGCTGTGGGTGCACTGGGCGAAGAGCTGACCATGGACTTCAAGCTGGGCAGCAGAAGCGTGAACCCGCGCCTGCTGTTCCAGACCTCCGGCGGCTTGTTCTGGAAGGAAAACTGAACAAACTCCCTCAGCCTTCACTTCTGCATGGCTGGGGGAATTTTTTGAAAAAACTTGTAACGTTTTTCCTCTTTGTGCGTTATTGGGGTGAAAGGGCGCACGAAAGCCCGCAAAGGAGGAAATGACCATGAAGCTGGAATGTGACGTGATCCGCGACTTACTGCCCCTGTACGCCGAAAAGCTTGCCAGCCCCGCCAGCAGTGCGCTGGTGGAGCAGCACCTTGCAGAGTGCGAAGCCTGCCGTGCAGAGCTGGAACAGATGGAAAAGCCGGTGCCGGTGCAGCCGGAGCCCCAGCCGGATGCACCGCTGCGGAACATCCGAAAGACCTTACAGAAAAAGAGCATCCGCATAGCGGCGGCAGCGGTTCTGGCAGTGCTGTGCGCTTTTGGGCTGGTGTTCTGGATGGGCGGCGCAAAAACGCCGGTAACGGCAGAACAGGCGCAGATCTGGACTTACAACAAAAAGGAAAACGAAGCGAACCTCTGTGTGCTGGAAGTGCAGGGCGAAAACGTCTGGCTGGAACTGGAAGGCTCCTTTAACTGGGGCAAACCATCCGTTACCGTCCGGGCGGTGCGCTATACCTTCCCGCACATCCATGCCGCGTTGGAAGGGCTGCTGGGCACATCGGCTTCCGATACCAGCATCGCAGTTTCTGGTACGCAGCTGCTGACGGTGCAATGCGCCGACGAGACCCGCTATTACAGGGACGGTCAGCAGGTGGAGCGGTTCATCCTGAAAAAAGAGGATGGAACGCAGACCTATGTTTACGAATCTGAGGATGTGGTCACACAGGAACAAGGCGTGTTTGAGAAGGGCTGATTATGGACATTGAAACCATCTACCGGCTCTACTTCCGGGACGTCTGCCTGTTTTTGCAGGGGCTTACCCGCAGCGAGACGCTGGCCGAGGAACTGACGCAGGAGACCTTTTTCCGGGCGCTGGACGGCCTGAAAGACTATGACGGCAAGCAGGATGTGCGGGCGTGGCTGTTCACCGTAGCGCGCAACGCCTACTACGACCACTGCCGCCGCGCAAAGCATGCCGCCCCGCTGGAGGATGCCGAAACAAAAGCCGCCGACAGCCCGGACATCGCGCAGCTGCTGGTGGACAAGGATGCCGCCTTTACGGTGCACCAGTGTCTGCACGCGCTGGAAGAACCCTACAAGGAGGTTTTCAGCCTGCGGGTGTTTGGCGAACTGCCCTTTGACCGCATCGGGGCGATCTTTGGCCACAATGCCGCATGGGCGCGGGTGACCTATTACCGCGCCAAGACCCGCCTCCAGACCATGCTGGAACAGCGGAAATGATTGGGAATGCGCACCGCGCGAACCCTCTCAGTCACGCCTTACGGCGTGCCAGCTCCCCCCAAAGGGGGAGCTTTTTTTGTGTGGCGGCAAGGTTTGCCTGCTCGGGAGTTACCCCTTCTGTGAAAAAAAGTGGCTCAGAAACACCCGCAGGCGTTTCTGAGCCACAAATTATAATAATATTTTTTCCGCGGTTCAGGCCTTCTCAGAGGGCTTGCTCAGGTCTACGCTGCGGATGATCTTGCGCACCGGCAGGATGCTCTTGGCGTTCATGGACAGCTCGTCCACGCCCATGCGCAGGAAGGTCTCGGTCAGGGCGGTGTCGGCACCCAGCTCGCCGCAGATGCCCACCCAGATGCCGTGGCGGTGACCGGCTTCAATGGTCATCTTGATGGCGCGCAGCACGGCGGGGTGATGGGGGTTGAAGAAGGGCTCTAGCTTTGCGTTCTGGCGGTCCAGTGCGCAGGTGTACTGGGTCAGGTCGTTGGTGCCGATGGAGAAGAAGTCGCACTCGGCGGCCAGCTCGTCCGCGATGAACACGGCGGCGGGGGTCTCGATCATGGTGCCTACTTCAATGTTCTGCCCCATCTTTACGCCCTCGGCGGTCAGCTCGGCACGGCACTCTTCCAGAACAGCCTTGGCGTCCTGCAGCTCCCGCAGGCTGGTGATCATGGGGAACATGATGCTCA
>ERZ1026890.483-NODE-483-length-24060-cov-74.317809_pt1 | contig 24060 bp, 20 predicted proteins | sample MGYA00380175_ERZ1026890 | MGnify/ENA primary metagenome ERZ1026890 (study PRJEB33269, sample SAMEA4719811) | human gut metagenome | biome: human-associated habitat; feature: organic feature; material: feces | place: Cameroon | collected 2013-10 ...
GGATCCTTGATACTTCTATCTACATGGCTCTCGGCAGCGAGATGGATGATGCCATCCACCTGATAGTCCTGCATCAGCTTCAACATCAGGTCGAAATCGCAGATGTCGCCCTTAACGAAAGTATAGTTTGGCTTGTCCTCAATGTCCTTGAGGTTAGCCAGGTTGCCTGCGTATGTCAACTTATCGAGGTTGATGATGTGATACTCAGGATATTTGTTCACGAAAAGTCTTACTACGTGTGAGCCGATGAAACCAGCACCGCCCGTGATAATGATATTCTTCATTTCAATTAATAATTTACAATTAATAATTAATAATTATTTTGCTTCTGCCAATTCGGCGATGCACTTCCTCAAACTCTCTGTCCAGTATGGCACCTTGAAGCCGAAGGTCTGCTTCAGCTTACTCTTGTCGAGCACTGAGAAGTGAGGACGCTTCACTGGGCTTGGGAACTCCTCGCTGTAGCAAGGCTGGATATCGCAGGTGTTGCCGCTGAGTTCGCAGATAATCTTAGCAAAGTCGAACCAGGAACATACACCCTCGTTAGAGAAGTGGTAGATGCCGGTCTTGTCGAGCTGGTTGGTCTCGATGATGTGAGAGATGACGGCAGCCAGGTCGCCAGCGTAAGTAGGAGTACCCACCTGGTCGAATACCACCTTCAGGGTGTCATGACTAGCCGTGAGGCTCTGCATTGTCTTCACGAAGTTCTTACCCCACTGCGAGTAGAGCCATGCAGTACGGATGATGATGTGCTTGCAGCCTGTAGCCTCGATGCTCTTTTCTCCTGCGAGCTTGGTCTTGCCGTATACACCGAGCGGATTGGTTTCCCAGTCTTCCTTGCAAGGGATGTTCTTGTCGCCCTGGAACACATAGTCTGTGCTCACATGAATCAGGGTTCCATCCACTTCCTTCATCGCTTGCGCCAGGTTGCCTGCTGCCGTATTGTTGAGCAGGTTGGCGAGGTCGAAGTCGCTCTCTGCCTTATCCACGTTGGTATAGGCAGCGCAGTTAACGATAACCTGGATATCATTTTCCTTCACCTTTTCGCGTATAGCGTCGAGGTTAGTGATGTCCAATTTCTCATAGCCTTCAGCCACATCGGTGAAGACAAACTTGTGATTGCTGTTTTTGGCGCAAATCTGCATTTCATGGCCGAGCTGGCCATTAGCGCCTGTTACTAATATATTCATTGGATTATATTTATTCTATATTCAATTATAACTAAGATTAAAAACTAAAGTTCACTAGCCCATTTTTTCCCTCGTTCCGTATGAAGGAAAATTGCCAGACCCCATCCTGCAATAGCAAAGATTGCAAAAACAAAAGTCAATAATTCCATAATAGTTTATTTTTTTGTTTGAATTCTCAGCAAAGAATTTGCGGCATAAGCGAAACCAAATGCAGCTATAGAACCTAATCCTAGACACAAATAGTTTTCTGCACACAGCTCATCACCCGTTATTATTGGTGACAAACCTCCTACTCCGACACCGCTTATCAGCAGTTTCGATACATCATACAGGTAGGTGGCGAGTATCGTGCGCCTATCGTATTCCTTTTCAGTATTCGACTTATTGCCCATTTCAATGCTCTTTAATATATTATATATAAATATGTGGCAAAGGTACTGAATAATTCCGAGATATGCAAGTTTTCGGTGAACAAAGTGAGGATAAAGAGGGATTAGTAACATTAATTAAAGTTTAGGGCATAAAAAAGCCCATCACCTTCTTTCACAAGAAAATGATGGGTCTTTCCTAAACATAATAGAAAAGCATTTCTGCTTTTTTGAAAGCAATACTGATTCAATCAAGCAGGCTTCCTATTCAATCAATCCTTTTCCCTAAAAAACTAATACTGTCCTTATTTAAATCAACATACTAAATCAACAAAAGGAATATTTTATACCTTTAAAACTAACTTTTAAGAAGACTTGAAGTGGTAATAAAACCTTTGTCTTAATTATACTGCTTTTTTGAATTCCGATGCAAAGGTAGGCATAATTTCTCAAAGTTGTATACCCTAGTAGGAACTTAGTAAACTTTTAAAAAGCAAAAACTCCATAACAGTCTGATAATCAATATAGGTTAAATCTTAACTATTTTTATCAAAGTAAATGATATTATATGAAAAGAAATTTGTATCTTTGCACCACAAAATCGACAAAAAGACTATTTTGTCACCCTTTGGAGACTATTTTGTCCCATTTGGAGACAATTTTATCATTAACAAATTACTAATAAAAGATGAAGCAATTGTTATTTTTACTTCTTATGCTTATGATGCCACTGCTCACCCAAGGCAAAACCGATGAGAAGAAGCTTCTGGAGCGTATAGATTACATGATTGATAACGACCAGTATTATCAAGACATCAAGGAAAAAGAGCTGAAACAGCTGAAGCAACAAGCTTTAGACGCAGAAGATAACAAAACCCGGCTGCTTTTCCTCGACAGCATATACCGTGCCTACAGCGCATACCGCTACGACTCGGCATACGCATATATGAAAAGAGGACTTGAGCTGGCAGAAAAGTGCAAGGATTCTTATTACATCACCCTCAACCAGATAAACCAGGCGTCTGTACTCTCGGTAAGAGGATTCTATGGCAAGGCCGAAGTCCTGCTCCAGACACTCAACCCAGAAACAATGCCCAACAAACTGAAGTTATACTATTACTTCACATACGCCTGGCTGTATAATTACTGGGAATCATACGCCAAGAATTCTGACTACGCAGAAGAATTCCGCACCCAAAAGAAGCATTACATGGATCTCTTGCTCCAGAATTTCAACGAAGATAGCAGAAACAACGTCTACTACAATTATCTGCTAGGCGAAAGGATCTATCTCGATGAACCTACCAGCAGGAAATCGCTCACATATTTTCTGAAGGCACTGAAAATGTCTCCAGCCAAATCACGCATCCATGCCATGTCGGCATACGGTGCTGCCCGATACTACAAGTTAACCGGCAAATTCGACCTTTACGAGAAATATCTCGTGGAGGCATCCGTTAGCGACGGATTGTGCCAGCTCAAGGAAACGGTAGCACTGCAGAAGCTGGCCTATTACCTCTTTAAAAAGGATGAGAACAACAGCAAACGGGCAGCCAAATACATCCAGCACACCATGGAAGATGCCCAGTTCTTCAACAACCAGCTGCGCATGATGGAGATTTCAAACATCCTGCCAGTTATCGCAGCTGCCAACCAGCAGGCTGCCGAGCGTTCACGTGCCCGCATCCTTACGGGCTTCATCGCAGTAAGCGCAGCACTGATCATCATCATCATCCTTGCCTTCGTGAACAACAGGCAGAAAAACAAACTGAAGAAAAACAAGCAGGAGATTGAAGAGCAGAACAAGAAACAGATAGAGATGAACGGCCAGCTTTCAGAGATGAACAATCAGCTCACCGAACTGAACCAGCAGCTCATAGAAACCAACATCAAGCGCGAAACATACTTGCGCCTCTTTATGGACATCAGTGCTGCATACATCAGTAAGCTCGCTGATTATCGCAAACTGGTAAGCCGAAAAATCAAGGCAAACCAGGCTGCCGACCTGCTGAAGAGTCTCAACACCCACAAGTTGGAAGAGGAAGAGACACAGATGTTCTACAACCGTTTCGACAAGGCGTTCATGGAACTGTATCCAGGTTTCGTTACGGAGTTGAACAAGCTCCTGCTGCCAGAAAGCCAGCTGGAGGTGCCAACTACCCACACGCTGACCACGGAAACCCGCATCTATGCCTTGATGCGACTGGGCGTAACCGACAGTCAGGAAATAGCCACTCTGCTGCATTACTCCACCCAGACCATCTACAACTACAAGTCGGGCATGAGAGCAAAGGCGATCAACCGCGATACGTTCGAATCGGATGTCAATCGCCTCTGCCACATTATTGCATAGTTAAAAGTTTATAGTTTATAGTTGATAGCAAGATTGCCTATAAACTATCAACTATAAACTATCAACTATAAACTAGTCTCTGTGTATCACGGTTCCGTTGGCCTGATGCGTAGCCAAAACCAGAACTTCGGCTATCTGCACATGCTCTGGGGCACTGGCAGCGTAGAAGGCTACGTCTGCCACATCATCACCATTCAATGGTTCGATGCCACGATATACATTGTCGGCACGGCGGGCATCGCCATGGAAGCGGACGTTAGAGAAGTTGGTCTCCACCAATCCCGGCTTCACGTTGGTAACACGCACCTTGGTGTGAGCCACGTCAATACGCAGTCCATCAGAGATGGCCTTCACAGCCGCCTTGGTAGCACAATACACGTTGCCGCCCGCATAGGCAGCATCGCCAGCCACACTACCGATGTTGATGACATGACCATGGTTTCTTCTCACCATCCCCGGCACAATGAGACGGGTCATGGTGAGCAAGCCCTTGATATTGGTATCAATCATCTGATCCCAATCATCAAAATCTCCCTCATACTCAGGTTCCAGACCACGAGCCAATCCGGCATTGTTGATGAGCACATCAATCTTTCGCCAATCCAGCGGAATGTAATCCACCGCCTTCTTGGCTGCATCACGGTTGCGCACATCGAAGGCAAGTGCCAGCACCTGGATGCCAGTACCTTCCAGCTGTTTCTTCAAGATTTCCAACTTACCGGTGTTTCTACCCGTAAGAATCAGATTGTAGCCGCCTTGAGCAAAGCGACGTGCGCAAGCCTCGCCTATTCCGCTGGTTGCGCCAGTAATAAGAGCAATTTTATTCATGTATTTTGTTACTTTGAACTTTATGATTAGTCTTTGTTTTTAAAGGGTTCTTCCATCTTAAAGTATCAGAACTCTCACCTCTGCATTCGCCATTTTTTCTATCTGGTTCATCGGGCGCTTGTAGTAAACACTCTGAATCGCCTTGTTGATGATGCCATGTCCCACGGCAAGAATCGTCTTGTCGGGATACGCCACCTTGAGCCAGGTAAGGAAGTTCTGGGCTCTCGACTTCATCTTTTCCAATCCCTCGATGTTATCAGGCCAATCCTTCGGATCCTTGGGAAGCGAAGGGATGAATTTACCCGTGAAATCTCCCCAGTCACGCTCACGAATCAGAGGAGTCGTCACGATATGTGAGAGGATCTCATCTTCGGATAATGCATTTCCCAGATGAGGACGGGCAATGATGGCACAGGTCTGCATGCTGCGGTAAAGGTCGCTCGAAACGAAGACATCGATGTGGTCGTTTGCCATCTTCCGGGCCACTTCCTCAGCCTGCTCAATACCCTTTTCATTCAGCCTGCCAGGCGTTTGTCCCTGCATAATTTGTGCGGCATTGTCAACGGTCTCTCCGTGACGCACCAGATACAATGTTGTCATATTTTGTTTTTGCTTACAAAATTACTGATATTTATTGAGAATAAGGAATAAATTGCGTTAAATAAGATATAAAAGGTGTAGAAAACACCTGCTATATCAGAATTCTTTTGTACTTTTGCAGTAGGAATCATATCCAAAACATTGCAAACTAAATAATATATGATAAGAAATGAAAGTGATACATAGTTCATTATTCCGCGCCGTTTGCGCTATCATCGTGGGCGGACTGCTCATTCAATACCGCGAGCAGACCGTAACCTGGATTACCATAGCCATCGGCATACTGTTTTTCCTCTCGGGTGTCATCTCGCTGCTCACATATCTGAGTGCCAAGCGAAATTCCGAGAAGATGAAGGGACAGTATCTATATGATGCCCAGGGTAACCACATCGTGGGCATGCGTCCCAACTTCCCGCTGGTGGGAATGGGTTCGCTGATTCTGGGACTGATCCTGGCGCTGATGCCAAACGTGTTTATCTCCTGGCTGATGTTCATCCTTTCGGCATTGCTGATTATGGGAGCGCTCAGTCAGATGGCGAATCTGGTGGCAGCTGCCAAGATGGGAAGAGTGGGAATCGTGTATTGGCTGATGCCTACGTTGCTCCTGCTGCTCGGTCTGTTCACCCTCTTCCGTCCTAGTTCCATCGCCTCTGCCCCACTTCTGGTCATAGGATGGGCGATGCTGGTATATGGAGTGGTAGAAGCCATGAATGCCTTCAAGGTTTCCAACAACCGGAGAAAATGGAAGAAGATGCAGGAAATCAAGACCTCCGCCTCTTCTTCTGATAAGGTTTTCGAGGATGCCACGTTCATTGAAGAGAAATAAAAGACTACTGCCGTCCCCAAAGGGGGCGAACTCTCAATAACCGCAGGTGGAATGACCGAAGGGAATGGAACCTGCGGATAAAATCGCTACTCAACAAACGTCCCCGAAGGGGGCGAACAGCATCCAATCTGATTCCTGTTCGCCCCCTTCGGGGACGCTTACTTTTTTCTATGCCACTATCCGCAGGTTCCATTCCCTTCGGTCATTCCACCAGCGGTTATTCACATTCGCCCCCTTCGGGGACGGATGGAGAGAAAGTCAACACAAATTCGCCCCTTCGGGGACGATTAATCCACCAAGCCCTCCACATATTTACATAGAATACCGATGCCGGTGGCGTTCTCGCCGCCCTGCGGGATGATGATGTCGGCATAGCGCTTCGTTGGCTCGATAAACTGCTCGTGCATAGGCTTGAGCACCTTGAGATAGCGGTCTACCACCATCGAAACCGTTCTTCCACGGTCGATGGTATCACGCTGGATGTTGCGGATCAGGCGCTCATCGGCATCCGTATCCACGAAAACCTTCAGATCCATCAAGTCACGCAAGCGTTTGTCTACCAGCGTCATGATACCCTCGATGATAACCACAGGCTTCGGATCCACATGCACCGTTTCCTTCTCACGATTGCATTTGAGGTAGCTATAGGTAGGCTGTTCGATGGCACGGCCCGCTCTCAGCTCCGCCAACTGCTCGTGCAGCAGTTTCCAGTCGAAAGCATCAGGATGATCGAAGTTGATCTGATGACGCTCCTCCTCGGTCATCTCCGAGGTATCATTGTAATAGGAATCCAATGGCACCACAGCCACGAAATGAGGCGGCAAAGCCTCTACCAGTCGCTTCACCACCGTGGTCTTGCCAGAACCCGTTCCGCCGGCAATACCAATCACAGTTACTTTATCTAGATTTTCCATTTATTCTATTCTATTTTTCTATAAGATATATTTTACTATAACTCAAGTTTCGCATGTAAGCTCCACACGCCCTGAAAGGGCAGAAGCCCCTAGCCCAGGGCATCGCCCTGGGTAATTACGGACGCAAACCTGTCGCCCTGTAAGGGCAAAAGCTTTAAAACTCCAGACAAAACATAAAGCTTTTGCCCTTACAGGGCGCCTTACTGATTGCCATTATACCCAGGGCGATGCCCTGGGCTAGGAGCTTTTGGGCCTTCAGCCCGTTCTTGAACCACATGCGAAAGTTCAGTTTTATAAGATATCCTCAAACATCTTGCGATAGAACTCAGCCTTCTTCTCCACCGCCATCGGATACGCCCTCGAACTCGATGGCATGCGATAGAGACGAAGCTTGCGGGAAGATGAACCCGAAGAAGAACCAGCAGATGCTCCTTCCTGGTCTTCAAACTCAAACTCCACGAATCCTCCCATTTCCGGCTTTTCCTTGATTCCGAAATGTTCTGAAAAGATCTTGGTGGCTAGCTGACCGGCTGTCAGCACCGCCCTGCATTCGGGCAGCTGCCTCAGCATGCCATCCAAGTCAGAAGGCTGCACAATCTGCAGGTCCTTATCCGATGCCGTGTTCTTGGTACGAATCACCTGCTGGGCAGTATCATATATCGCCACGCCCTTCTCCTTCAGGAACTCCTTGATGGCATCCAGGCGATACGTCTTGTTCTCCACATCCACAAAGTGCAGCTTATCGCCGAAGTAGATGATGCCGAAGATTCTCCACATATCATTCTGAAAGTTAGGATAATACCAAGGCATGCACCATCGCTTCTCCGAAGGTGGAAACGTGCCGAGCATCAGCAACTTGGCATTGCCCGGCAACCAAGGCTCAAAAGGATGATTCTCAACCATTACACTTTGAACTTTGAACTTTATGATTAGCTTAGCTATAGATTTTAGAACTTAACAAAGTCCTATAAACTATAAACTATTAACTATCAACTATTAATTATTAACTCTTAACTATCAACTAAGTCATTTCTTTTCCTTCACCAGATACAATACCACTGGCAGATGGTCGCTGTAGCCATTGAGCCATCTGCCACCAGCCTTGGTTCTCAGAGGCGAACCCTTATACTGACCCTCCTGCTGAATGAGATAGTCTCTGCGGAACACGTGGTTCTTCCAGAACTTCAGGCTCGAGAAATCCTTCTTCTTCGCATCCTTGTTCAGCAGGTTAGGAGTCATCACAATCTGGTCGAAGAGATTCCAGCTGCCATTGTAGAACAAGGTTCCCTTGCCCTCCTTTGCCAGAATATTATACCAAGGATTATACATGTCGCCCTCGCCCACCTGCGAAATCTCAGGCTTCGCACGGAGCACCTCATGCATACTCTTATCCGTAGGATCATCGTTCATATCACCCATCACGAAAACCTTCATGTCCGGATTCACTCTGAGCAGACTGTCCTTCACCATCTTGGTCTGGCGCGCACCGCTCTCACGATAGAACGAAACCGAGAAACGGCTTGGCCAGTGGCACACAATCACAGCCACGTCTTCGCCCGCCATCTCGCCACGCACCGTCAGGAAACCACGGGTCTTGAAGGCAGAATCCTTCGCCAATTCCTGCACGTAAGGCACCAGCTTCACGTTCTTCACCCTGAAGAGCGCAGGGTTATAGAGCAGCGCACAGTCGATGCCGCGCTTATCCGGACCCTCGACGTGGCAGAACTGCATGTTGCGCGCCTTCAGCGGAGGCTGAGCCGTAAGATCCTTCAGCACATTGGCATTCTCCACCTCGGCAAGACCGATGAAGGCACAGCCCACGTTAGGGAGCACATCCGTACCCATATCAGCCAGGGCACGCGACATGTTCTTCAGCTTACTCGTATATTTCATTCCGTTCCAGCCCTTGGCAGGCAGATACTCATAGTCGTTCTTACCCGCATCGTGGCAAGTATCGAAAAGATTCTCCTGATTATAAAAACCCACTGCATACACCTGAAACTGTTTCCCTCCGGCTGCAGCCGTCTTTTTCTTCTGAGCGGAAGCACCCAAGCCAATAATCATCAGCAGGGCAGCCAAAAACCATACTTGTCTTCTCATAATCCTTTATTCGTTATTCTTTCTCGTTTTACATGTATTTAATCTTTTATAACCGCAAAGATAGCATAAATATCGCAAAAAACGCTGCAAAAATGGAGAAAAATTCATTTTTAGCAAAATTTTAACTAAAATGTCTTTCTATATTCAAAAAAAATGTGTTACTTTGCACTTGTACATTTTATTATTAACTTATACAGACTATGCAAAAGAAAATAAAATTAGCAACGTTAGCTCTCTTCTCCTGTACGCTTGCGATGGCTCAGAACGAAAAAAACACTGAGCAGAACATGGCACAGGGACTCGACGAGAATGCTTTCACCTTCTCCGAGGCACAGTTGGGCGAGGACGATGACATGTCATCCAATGTCACCATCCTCAACTCTTCATCCAACGTATATGCCAAGGATGCAGGTTACCTCTTCTCGCCTGTGAGATTCCGCTATCGTGCCTTCAACCAGAAATATAACGATGTGTATATCAATGGTGCGGCAATGAACGATATGGAGACCGGACAGTTCAGATTCTCCAACATCGGAGGATTGAACCGATTCTCACGCAACGTAGATTTCGCACTGCCGTTCGAGGCAAACAACTATTCCATGACCGGAATGGCGGGTTCCAACAACTATGATTTCCGTGCCGGAAGCATGCAGGAAGGACAGTATGCCAGCGTGGCTGCTGCCAACCGCAACTACACCCTGCGCGGACTCTACACCTACTCCAGCGGATTCAACGAGAAGGGATGGGCCATTTCTGCCGGACTCACCTACCGATGGGCCAACCGCGGCTACGTGGAGGGCACCTACTACAACGCCCTCTCCTATTTCTTCGGCGTGCAGAAGAAGTGGATGAACGGCCACTCCCTGAGCCTCTCCACCTGGGGCAACCCTACCGAGCGAAGCACCCAGGGAGCTTCTACCGACGAGGCCTACTGGCTTGCCAACGACTACTACTACAACCCATACTGGGGATACCAGAACGGACACAAGCGTAACTCGAGAGTAGTGAACGACTTCGCCCCTTCTGCCATCGCCACTTGGGATTGGGACATCAACGACGGCATGAAGCTCACCACATCTCTCTTCGGAAAATACTCCATGTACAAGAGCACCAAGCTCAACTACAACAACGCCGAGAATCCGCAGCCAGACTACTGGAAGAACATGCCATCTGCCAACTACTACGTGTGGGGCGACTTCCAGAACGGAAACAACATCTACAACTGGGATAGCTGGAACAACGCCGTGAACTACTGGCAGGCTAGCAAGCAGAACCGCCAGATAGACTGGGACCGCCTCTACTACTCCAACCAGCAGGCTGCCAAGAACGGACAGGAGACCATGTACTACTTGCAGGCTAAGCACAACGACAACCTCAACCTCGTGCTCTCCTCAACACTCAACACCAAGCTCACCAACAAGTCGAGCCTGGCATCGGGCTTCATGCTCGGCGTAAACCAGAACCGCCATTACCAGACCATGGAGGATATGCTGGGAGGAAAGATCTTCCACAACATCAACTCCTACGCCATCGGCGAATACTCCATCTCCGACCCACGCGTGCAGTACGACCTGAACACCGCCGGACCTAACAACACCGGCAAACTGGTGTACGAGGGCGACAAGTTCGGCTACGACTATCGCATCGACGTGCAGAAGGCAGGTGCCTGGAGCACCTACAAGACCCGGATTTCACGCTTCGAGGCGATGGTGAGCGGTCGCATCGGCTACACCGGCATGAAGCGCAAGGGATACATGCGCAACGGTATGGCTGCCGACAACAGCTATGGCAACAGCGGCACAGCCCACTTCCTCGACGGCGGTGGCAAGCTGAGCGTGAACTATGATGCAGGCCGCGGTCATGCCTTCCGCATCGGAGCCGGCTACGAGTGGCGTGCGCCTATGGCAAACACCGCCTTCATCGCCCCTGAAATCAACAACGATTTCGTTACCAACCTCAAGAACGAGCGCATCTTCAGCTCAGAGGTAAGCTACCAGTATCAGAACGCATGGATGCATGCCAACCTGAGCGGTTACTACAGCCGAATGGAGAATGTAACCGAGTGGCAGAACTTCTACAACGACGACGAGAACTCGTTCACCTACGTGAGCATGACCGGATTGAAGAAGGAATACTACGGCCTGGAGGCTGGCTTGAAGTTCAAGCTCACTTCATGGCTCGACTTCAAGACCCTGGGCACCATCAGCGAGGCAAAGAACATCAACAACGTTACTGCCAACTACATGCTCTCGAAGAGTGCCGAGGTATATACCGACAAGGCTTACGTGATAGATATGCGCGAGAGCGGTACGCCGCTCACCGTGGGAAGCATCGGTCTCGACCTCCACACCAACGGATGGTTCGTGAATCTGAATGCTAACTACTACGACCGCATCTACCTCTCATATTCTCCAAGCTATCGCTACGAGAAGGTGCTCACCAACCGCCAGAGTGCCCATCAGAAGTATCCGGAGATCTTCCCATCTGTGGTTACAGAAGATGGAAACAGCTGGCTGCCTGAGGCTGTGGCACAGGCGAAGGGTCACGGAGGATGGATGGTTGACATGAGCATCGGCAAGAGCATCCGATTGAAGAAGGGCTCGCTCAACTTCAACCTCATGATTACCAACCTGCTGAACAACCAGAAGCTGGTAACGGGCGGATATGAGCAGAACTCACGTTCGGGCTACACCCTCACCACAGGCGGCGAGGTGAACAACGTACGCGTTTATCAGTTCTCAAAGAATCCAAAGAAGTATTACGCATTCGGCACCAACGGCATGTTCCAGATTGGCTACCGATTCTAAAACGATGTATCATCGATTCTAGAATGACATAAAATAGATTCTAAAACGACACGACAATGAAAAAGATAAAATTCATAGCAATGGCCATGATGGCGATGGCGGGAATGATGCTGGCATCATGCATGGGCGACAGTTATGCCGACCCGGAGATGGTAGAGACCATCCCTGCTCCTCCTTACGGCAACAACCTGCTCAGAGAGAAGAACGTGGTTACCATTGCACAGCTCAAGAGCGACTACAAGACCACCATCACCGGTGGCGGATACAAGCTCATCGACAAGCCGATGATGATCAAGGGTTACATCACGGGCAATGACATCAGCGGCAACCTTTATCAGCAGGTGGCGCTGCAGGATGCCACAGGTGCTATCCTCGTAGATATCAACGGCGGCGGACTCTACGGCTATCTGCCAGTGGGTCAGGAGATTCTCATCGACCTCAACGGTCTCTACATCGGCGGTTACGGCAAGCAGGCACAGATAGGCGGCATCTACACCAACCTGAAGAAGGGAACCACATCCGTGGGAAAGATGGACCGAACTGTCTGGCAGAAACACTTCAAGCTTCTTGACGAGGCAGATGCCAGCAACGTAGAGGCAGAAGAGTTCGACCTGAGCAAGGCTGCCGATGCCAACTATCTGGAAGAGAATGCAGGCAAACTGATGACCATCAGGAAAGTGAAGTTCAACAGCGCCAACGGCAAAAACGTATGGGCAGCCAACGACGAGACCACCAACCAGAGCCTGAAGGATGCCGTTACCGGCCAGTGGATCAGCAGCAACACCGTGGTAGTGAGAACATCGGGCTATGCCCGCTTTGCCAATGCCATCCTGCCAGACGGAGCCTATGACATCACGGGTATCTTTACAAGATATAATAATGTATGGCAGATCATCATCCGCAACACCGACGACCTCTCTCCTTCTGTGCTCTCCATCTTCAAGGAGGCATTCGATGAAAGCCAGGGTGAATTCACTACAGAAAACATCAAACTGGCCGAAGGCGTAAGCTATGCCTGGAAATGGGCTTCGGCTGCATACGGCATGAAGGCTTCAGGCTATGTGAACGGTACCAACGTTGAACTCCAGTCACGACTCAAGTCACCTGCCATCAACCTTTCATCCGTCAAGAGTGCCACCCTCAAGTTCGACCAGGCCATCAATTTCTCTTCCGACATGACCAAGGAATGCAAGGTTCAGGTTTCTACTGACGGAAAGACATGGACTGATTTGAAAGTTGCGGGTTATCCAACAAAGAATGGTTAGGATTTCGTTACCTCTACTGCAGATTTAACCAAGTATTGTGGCAAGACCATATACATCGGTTTCCTCTATAGCAGTTCCACATCAGCGGCCCCAACATGGGAAGTCAAGAACTTCGTGATAGATTAACAGAAATCACTTCTATACATTATTATATATAGTAACATCAATAAAAAAGACAACAATATGAAAAAGTATATATTTTCAGTTTTGATGGCGGCAATGGCTGCCTTCACATTCAGCAGCTGCGAGGATGTGCCAGAACCTTACACACAGCCTACCAAGCCTGAAGCTCCAAGTGCTGGCGAGCCTAAGGGTACAGGTACTGCTGCCGACCCATTCAATGTGGCTGGTATCGTTAAGTATATCGAGGATGGCGGAAGTGCCGACCAGGAAGTTTACACCAAGGGTAAGGTGGTATCTGTTAAGGAAGGAAGCTATGATCCCAACTATGGCAGCTTGAAATATTACATCTCCGAAGATGGTACAACTGCCAATCAGTTTTATGTATTCAATGGCTACGCTGGTCCTAACCGCACCAAGTTCTCAGGCGAAGATGCTCTCAAGCCAGGCGATGAGGTGGTGATTTGCGGAAAGGCGAAAAACTACAATGGCACCAACGAGTATGACACGGGCAACTATGTAGTAACGCTCAATGGTAAGCCAATGGACGGTTCTACCTCAACTCCAGAAACACCAGGAGATGGCTACATCAACGAGACCTTCAGCAAGAGCTTCGGTTCTTTCACAGCCAAGACCATCAAGGGAACAGCATGGGTCATCGACTCTTATGGCTATGCCAAGGCTACCGGTTACGATAATGCCTCAAAGACCACAACTCCATCAGAGAGTTACATCGTCTCTAAGGCCATCGACCTCACAGAATCTAAGAGTGCCACCCTGGAGTTCTCTTACGTGCTCCGCTATGTAACCAGAGACGGTGCAGCCGTAGAGGGAGTAAAGAACCAGGTTCTCATCACAGATAATTACACTGGCGACCCTGCAACAACCAAGTGGACCGACATCACAGGCACACTGAAGGAAGGTGTGGATTGGACAACCTGGGAAACCTACAAGCACGACCTCTCAGCCTTCAAGGGCAAGAAGAACGTGGTAATAGCCCTCCACTACACCTGTGAGGCTTCATCAGGAACATGGGAAGTAAAGAATCTCTCTGTGAAAGAAACATCCGGCGAGACTCCAGATACCCCATCTAAGCCAGATACTCCAGCCACAGGCGAGGGCTTGACCATCAATGGTACCACCGTTACATTGAGCAATGCGGCAGCCACAACCGCAGGTGCCAGCGTAGAGCTGAATCTCAACGCAGCAGGTTTGACCAATCAGGCAGCCGTAGAAACCGTGAAGTTCTCAGATGGTTCCACCGTAACCTTCGATGCCAACGGTCAGGAGAATGGTCCTAAGTTCTACACCAACACCAAGGGCGTTCGCGTATATGCCAACAACAAGCTCATCTTCAAGGGCATCAAGAAGATTAAGCAGATTGTGATGACCTGCGACAGCTACAACGGCATCAACTACGTGGGCAATGCCACAGCCACCATCGAGTTCTCAGGCACCACAGCCACCTACACCAACCTCTTTACCGAGACAACAGGCGGCGGTGTTCAGCTTCGCGTGAAGACTATCAAGATAGTTTATGCGGAGTAAGATATTTCTCCTCTACCGTCCCCGAAGGGGGCGAATGTGAATAACCGCTGGTGGAATGACCGAAGGGAATGGAACCTGCGGATAGCTGCCCCCCTCTCTCTCCAATCGTCCCCAAAGGGGGCGAACAGGAGCAAGACTGGATGTGGTTCGCCCCCTTTGGGGACGCTTTCTCCCTACTATTGGTTGTCCGCAGGTTCCATGACCTTCGGTCATTCCACCAGCGGTTATTGAAAGTTGGCCCCCTTCGGGGACCGGAGGTTACTTACGAAAGTAGAATAAGTTACTTGTTCAACCCCCTAATTCTCAAATATTTCTTAAAAAGAAGAGGAAAAATTTGGTGGTTTCAGGAAAAAAGCGTAACTTTGCACCCTGAAATTGTTAACAGGCTATAATGGGCATGCCCCGATGAGGGACATGAAATGAGGCGAAAGCTTCCCCATGACGTCTATTTTTTAATCATCAAATAATAAATAAAAGAAAAAATGAAAAAAGGTATTCATCCAGAGAACTATCGTCCTGTAGTATTTAAGGATATGTCTAACGGCGATATGTTCCTCACTCAGTCAACATGCAAGACTAACGACACTGTAGAGTTCGAGGGCGAGACTTATCCAGTAGTTAAGATTGAAATCTCTAGCACATCTCACCCATTCTACACAGGTAAGAGCAAGCTCGTTGATACTGCTGGTCGCGTTGACCGCTTCATGAACCGTTACGGCAAGTTGAAGAAGTAATATACCTTTTTAATTAAGGATATATTATCAGCGAAAGATAGGAAGTGTGTTCCGTCGTAGTTGCATATACGTCGGAATGCACTTTTTTTTTATCACTTAAAACATTTCACGAGAATTATGAAGCATGCTAAACTACTCATTCTCACGCTCCTCACAGCGATGACCTTCGCCGCCTGCGGCACCGACGACTCACTGCAGTTCAGATTCCCTGACCAGGAAAACAAGGATGATAACAATGGCGGCGGTAACAACGGTGGCAGCACCGGAGAATCAAACGATAAGACCAATGCCAACAAGAATGTGGCTACTGCCAATATGCCTGCCGTGGTGAAGAACGCCATCCATGGCCTGGAGTTCCCGAAACTCAAGAACAACGGCAGCAGCTACGCCATCGTGCACATGGATAACACCACGGGCATGGTGAACTTCTCTACCGAATGGGACGACGACATGAAGAGCCAGCGATGGAGCTGCTACACCTTCCACACCGGAAACACGGCATCTAACGTAGATAGATGGAAACCTGCTCAGGGCGAGCGCCAGTATCCATGGGATACCGACCTGCAGGAGCAGTGGGGCGTCACCGATTTCACCGAAGACCCTACCCCAACCAAGCAGGGATTCGACCACGGTCATATCTGTCCTTCTGCCGACCGCAAGCTGAACCTTACCCAGCAGAAGCAGACTTTCTTCATGACCAACATGCAGCCACAGTACAGCAACTTCAACCAGCGTGGCACCTGGTATAAGATGGAGGATGAGCTGCGCAAGCTGGCTCCGAAGATTGACACCGATACCCTCTTCATCGTGAAGGGCGGTACCATCGACCCGGTGGGCAGCGAGAGCAACATCCTGGGATGGAAGAAGCAGGGTGCATCGAGCGACGTGAAGAAGCCTGGCTACATCCCTGTGCCAAAGTATTTCTTCGTTGCCGTGCTGAAGAAGGAGTATAACCAGAAGACCAAGCAGTATAGCTACAGTGCCTTCGGCTACTGGTTCCTGCACGAGAACAAGGCGTTCGACAAGAGCGACCTGCTGGGCAACTACGTGGTGAACATCAAGACGCTGGAAGACAAAACCGGCATCGATTTCTTCTGCAATCTGCCAGATGATATCGAGAAGAAGGTAGAAACCCAGGATGTGGAGGCCATCAAGAACCTCTGGGGATTCAAGTCATCGAAATAACACACACCAAAAGAGGGTACGTCATATATTTATGACGTACCCTCTTTTCTTAGATTAGAGAGATTTAATTGAATTTTAACACATTATTTGTTGACCCTATCGCATTTTTTTGTATCTTTGCAGCAGAAATGACTAAGAATTCATTCTATAACATTATTAACAATTAAAAAATTAGCTTATGAAAAAGTTACTACGCTATTCATTAACACTGGTTTTCGCACTCGTAGCGAGCGTGGGTTTCGCACAAACCACATTTGACTTCGACAATGACTACAAGACTTTGTTCCCAGGTCTGCCAGGTGTTTCATCTATGGAATCTAACGAAGGAGATTTCAACGAGGCTACCACTTGCACAGTAGATGGCATCGCAGTTACTGTTTCTGCAAAGGAAGAAGGAATTACCAACGCCAACAGAATCTGGACCAGCTCTGCACGTTTGAGAATGTACTCAGGAACTCTCACCGTACAGGCTCCAGAAGGAAAGCAGATCTCTAAGATTGAGATTGCGCAGAAGAAATGGAATGCAAACAACAAAGTAGATAACGGTACCCTCGACACTAAGGGTAATTGGACTGGTTCTGCCAACAAGGTGGTTTACAGCATCGCTGGTAATACTCAGATTAAGACCATGACCGTTACTCTCGACAATGGCGGCACTACTCCTCAGCCACCAGTAGAAATCACCTACACCGACGTGGCAAGCGTGAAGGATCTCTTGGCTAACTACAAAGAGGATACCAAGAACCTCAACCTTACTCTTACCAACGCTAAGGTTACTTTCGTTAACGAGTACAAGGGAACCATCAATACTTATGTTCGCGAAGGCGATACAGCCATCGAGCTCCGTACACTCGGCTTCAACATGCCAGTTAACAGCATCCTTACAGGTAAGGTAAAGGTAGATTTGAAGTACAACTATGGCGTTCCTTACCTCACAGCCAATGCAGGTACAGACGATGAGAGCATCACCGTTACAGAAAGCGAAGAGGCTGCTCAGCCTATCGAGGCTACCATCGCCGACCTCCTCGCCAACAAGTACTTGAACGACCTCGTTACCATCAAGAACTTCACATTCAGCAAGGAAGAGTATCAGGAAGGCAAGTTCAACTACTACGCTAACGATGGCGAGCAGAAGATTATGATTTACGACAAGTTCAACAAGGTGGGCGGCGTTGCAGAACTCACAGAGGGTGAAACTTACACCGCAACTGGTCTCTATGGTGCTATCTTCAAGGGTACTCCAGAGATTCTCCCTACCCAGAAAGTTGTACCTGGCACTTCTACCGGCATCAACAACATCACAACATCTGCTGCTGACAATGCTCCTATCTTCAACCTCGCTGGTCAGAAGGTAAGCAAGAGCTACAAGGGTGTAGTGATCAAGGCTGGCAAGAAGATGATTCAGTAAGATTACAAATCTTTCTGTAAAATTCTGTAAGATTCAGAAAGATTCTGTAAGATTCAGAAAGATTCTGTAAGATTCAGAAAGATTCCGGTTATCAAAGGATAACCAATAAAAAATCCGCTTCCACGACTATCATGCCATGAAAGCGGATTTCTTTTTATCTTGATTTTTTAGTATAGCAAGTAACCTCCGGTCCCCGAAGGGGGCCAACTATCAATAACCGCTGGTGGAATGACCGAAGGTCATGGAACCTGCGGACAACCGACAGGAGGGAGAAAGCGTCCCCAAAGGGGGCGAACAACATCCAGTCTTGTATTGTTCGCCCCCTTCGGGGACGATTGGGGAGAGAAGGTCTACTATCCGCAGGTTGCATTCCCTTCGGTCATTCCACCAGCGGTTATTCACATTCGCCCCCTTCGGGGACAGCAAGATGCTGCTTGCGAAACTTCAGTTAAATTTTATTATTATCTTCTATCATTCAATCTCTTTTCAGCACCCGGAAGCTTCTTGATGCCTATGGACTTGCCGAAGGTATTCACTGATGCAACAGATATGCTATCAACTGATGATGCAGATTCAACTGATGATGCAGATTCTGCTGCTGCCGCAGAAGCTCTGGTAACCTTCTTTGCAAATCCCGTATACTGCTCCTCGAAATTGAAGGTGATGACGTCGCCCTTGGCTGAACCCACGCCTATCATATAACCATAGAAGGTGTAGCGGTCTCTGCCCTGCTCTTCGCCCAGGTGGAAACCCGTCTGGCTGGCACCGGCATCCAATACGAAGGTGGCTCCACTCTTGGCATACCTTATATAGATATCACCATTGTTGTCGATATACCAGGTGAACTCCAAGGTCTGCGAATCCTCTACATCGCCCTTCTCATCATACACCTCGTCAATCTCAACACCACTTCCGCTCAGCGCATTCTGCCTGTTGCCACTCTGGTAGAATATCATGGTGGCATAGAAATCATCCTTGCCACGCGATACGCCATCCTCGTTGATGTAACTATACGTCACCGGACCATACCATTTGCCCACCAGCGTCTGCGCCTCTTCTATCAGCTGACTGTTCTGCGAACCGCCGGAACCCTGGTTCCAGTCGCCCTGGTTCCATCCCCAGCCGCCCTGGTTGTAATCCTCATACCATCCGTAGTCGTCGTGCCAATAGTGGCCGTCGTCCCATGGATCGTCGTCACAACTCGTAAATGTAAACGATGCCGCAGCTATCGCCATCAGCATCAGCAGTGATTTCATCTTCTTCATATCTTATATCCTTTCTTATATACATATTTATACTTATCTATACTTATATGTTCTTTCTTGAATTCTGATGCAAAGATATACCAAAATTTACACCCTGCAAAGGGAAAAGTGGAATATTTTAAGGGAATTTCCCTATTTTCAAACAGTTTTTCCCTATCAACGCTTGTTTTTCTCAAAAAAATACACTACCTTTGCACGTAAGATGGACTGCGCTCCGACTACGGTACAGCCCAGGAACCATCACGATTAATTGAATTATAAGTATGAATAAAAGATATATCATCCCCCTACTCCTGGCGCTCATGGTCAATATGATGACCATGGCTGTGCCTTACTGCGACGTTAGAAAATTCTCCATCACCGATGGACTCGCCGCCAACACCATATCAGACATCAAGCAGTCGCCCGACAATCTGATGTGGTTTGCCACCTGGAACGGACTCTCCTACTACGACGGATACTCCTTCCATACTTTCCGCGATGATGCCGACGACGTGGACCAGCTCTCCACCAACCGCATCATCTCCATCTACCCTACACAAAGAAACAACATCTGGTGCGTTACATCAGATGATAAGCTCTATCTCTATAATACCCACGAGTGCAGATTCGTGAACAGGGGAAAGGAAATAAACGAGAAATTCGGCATCGACCTGAGGGTGGACAAAATCTATCCCCTGAAAACAGGTAACACCTGGATTACCGCTAAGAGCGGAAACTATATCATCAGAAACTACAAGCTGCCCGACCAAAGTTTCGATGCGGAAATCATCAAGGTGGGACAGCACGGACTGAAAAGCGGAAGAGTATGGCATATCTGGGCCGACAAGAAAAGACGCGAGTGGATTCTCACCGACAAGGGAACCACCATCTACAACCATCACTTCAGCACCCCTCTCCCCTTCAAATGGATCAGAGAGGTGGGCGACGCCATCTTCCTCGCTACGCCAAACGGAAAACTCGCCGTTTATGACGAGAAAGAACATCTCGTGATGATTCCGATGCCGGCTGGCGTAACACGCATCAACCAGCTGAAGAACACCGGATACCAGCTGCTCATAGCCACCAACATAGGTCTGGTGATATACAATCCGCGCACCTTCAAGACCGAGGTGATCAACGTGCAGAGCCCGAGCCAGCCGATGGCGGAGGTGAAGAACATCTACACCGACGCCTACAGCATGGTATGGGTGTTTACCGACGGCATGGGCGTAACCATGGTGAACCCGAGAACGGGACAGAAAGCATGGCTCTTTGCCGACCAGCCCGACCCAGGCGACCGCACCACGAGCGAAAAATTCTTCATCACCCAGGACGAAAACAAGACGCTCTGGGTGGTGCCTAACGGCGGAACCTTCAGCTATTTCGACCGAAAGGCAGGCAAACTGGTGCCTTATCTGCTGCGCAGCAACTCATCGGGCAATTTCCGTGTGCCCAACATCAAGAAATTCTGCCTCTCAGACCAGGGCATCCTCTGGATAAGCGGCATGCACGACCTTACGCAGGTGGCATTTAAAAAACACCTTTACCACCTTACCCAGCTCGACGAAGGCGAAGCGCAGGTGTTCGCCGTATGCAATACCCCCGAGGGATACCACTGGACGGGCTACTACAACGGCGTAATCAAGATTACGAACAACCGGTTCGAGAAGGTGGGCTATCTGGCTCCAAGCGGACAGGTGGTTCCGCAGCAGGTGGCATTCTGCCCATCTGCCATCTTCACCATCTTCTACGACACGCAGGGAAGAATATGGATTGGTACCCGAGAGCACGGACTCTTTATCAGAACCCCGGAGGGAATGACCCAATACATGCACAACCCTGCCGACAAATATTCGCTGCCACATAATAAGGTATACGACATCGTAGCCGACCGACACGGCAGAATATGGGTAGGCACCTACGGAGGCGGACTCTCGCTGGTGCAGATGTCGACCACGGGAAAGCTGAACTTCATCAGCCGCCAGAACATCCTGCCATGGCCTAAGAAGGAATTCAGCAAGGTGAGACGCATCTTCTGCACCCCTACGGGAGAAATCCTGGCGGGCACCACCGACGGACTGGTTACCTTCAGCGACAACGTGAGCAACCCGGCGAAGATTCATTTCTATACCACCACCTACGTGGATGGCGACACCACAAGGCTGGCGGCTAGCGACGTGAACTTCATCATGCAGCACAGCAACGGAAAGACCTACGTATCCCAGCTGGGCGGCGTATTGCAGAACGTAACCAGCCGGAACCTGCTGCAGGACAGCCTACAGTTTTCGTACAACAAGAAAATCAGCTACGAAGAAGGAACCGTGCAGAGCATGGTGGAAGACAATGCGGGCAACATCTGGGTGATACGCGAATCGAGCATCGACAAGTATAACCTGAAAACGAAAAAGATAGTGGTGTTCGGACCTAACGACTTCGACTTCAACATGTCGTTTACCGAGGCACGCCCTGCCCACGACCCAGCCACCGACAACATCACGGTGGGCACGCCAACGGGCAGCCTTACCTTCAACCCGGCGAAGATGCAGAAGAACCCTTACCAGGCACGCATCATCTTCACCTCGCTGCACTATATGGGCGAAGACGGCACGGAACCTATCCTTCACAGGGATAAGGTGGTGATTCCTGCCAACAAGCGAAACCTGACCATCAGCTTCGCCGCCCTCGACTTCTCGAGAAAATACAGGATGAAATACCGCTATCGCCTGGACGGCTTTACCCCTGAAGGCAAGTGGATAGAACTGGGAACCAGCAACAACATCGGCTTCAACCGCATCTCGCACGGCAGCTACGTGCTCAAGGTGATGGGCACCAACTCTCACGGCGTATGGAGCAAATACGTGGCAGAGCTGCCTATCGAGGTAAACCCTACCTTCTGGGAGAGCATCTGGGGAAAAATGCTGATGGTAATCCTGCTGATGTGCGTGGTGGGCAGCATCTTCTACATCTACAACCGCAACCAGCGCGAGAAGATGAGCCACGAGATGAGCCTGATGAAGAACGACTTCTTCAGCGACGCCAGCCACAAGCTGCGCACGCCGCTCACCCTGATAGGAGGTCCGCTGAAGGAGGTACTCAACACGGAACACGGCATCACCCGAAAGGGAAGGGAAATGCTTACCATCGCCCTGAAGAATTCGTACGAGATGCTCGACATGCTCAACAAGATTCTGAGATACGACAACTCTACCCTGATGAACAGGGACGGAAGTCAGACAAGCGGCGACACCCTGGTGAACACCGGCGGCGTAAGCTACATGGACTCTACCGAGAATGAAGAGGACGAGATTTCAGGACAGATCAACGACGAGAACGTGGCAAGATTCCTGGCAGAAGCCGAAAAGGCTGAGAAGGAACTGGAGGAGAACATGACCGAAGAGGAAAAGGTGGCAAGAGAAGAGCAGCGCAAGGAGTACACCGTACTGGTGGTGGAAGACAACAATGACCTGCGCAAGTACCTCTACACCATCCTCTCTGAACACTACAACGTGCTGCTTGCCGAAAACGGAAAGGCGGGATTGCTGATGACGCGCACCGAAATGCCAGACTTCATCATCACCGACGTAACCATGCCGGTGATGGACGGTATCACCATGGTTAGCGAAATCAAGCAGGATCACGAACTCTCGCAGATTCCTATCATCATCCTCTCGGCAAAGGCGAGCGTGCAGGACCGACTGAAGGGATTCGAGATGGGCGTGGATGCCTACATGACCAAGCCATTCTCTACAGAATACCTGCTGGGTAGAATCAGTGCTGTGCTCAAGCAGCGCCGCAACCTGCAGAAGGAAATGATCCAGAAACTGGAGCATACGGGCAATCTGATAGGTCAGACCATGAGCAATGGTTTGAACGATGGCCAGAACGATGATCAGAACGATGGCATGATTGCTTCTTCTGCCGATGAACCGGAGAAGACGCTGAGCCAGATAACCAGAGAAATCACGGAGAAGGAACGTGAGAAGGAGGAGATGGCAAGGCTGAAGCGCGAACAGAGCGACTTTGCCTTCATGGCAAGTCAGATTAACGACGCTACGACGGCAAGGATTCTGAAGTACGTGACGGAGCACATTGACACGCCAGACCTGAAGATTGACAACATCGCTGATGCGATGGGCATGAGCCGAAGCGTGCTCTACCTCAAGATCAAGCAGCAGTTGGGCATGACGCCTATCGATTTCGTAAGGCATGTGAGAATCATGAGAGCCTGCGAGCTGCTGAAGGATACCGACGAGTCGCTCTCGTCTGTGGCATTCGCCGTGGGCTTCAGCGATGCGAAGTATTTCTCCAAGGTGTTCAAGCGGGAAACGGGCATCGTTCCTACGGAATATCGTGAACGTACCAGATAACGGATAAGGAAGTCTGTACTTTGGAGTTTTAAGGCACGGATTACACGGATTACACGGATTTTTTATGAGAAGACAATCGCTTAACTTACATGAGCGCCCTCAATCCGTGTAATCCGTGTAATCCGTGCCTTATCTATATATTTTCAAGTTTCGCAAGTAGCATTCTACCGTCCCCGAAGGGGGCGAATGTGAATAACCGC
>ERZ1026890.487-NODE-487-length-23836-cov-54.049325_pt1 | contig 23836 bp, 20 predicted proteins | sample MGYA00380175_ERZ1026890 | MGnify/ENA primary metagenome ERZ1026890 (study PRJEB33269, sample SAMEA4719811) | human gut metagenome | biome: human-associated habitat; feature: organic feature; material: feces | place: Cameroon | collected 2013-10 ...
GCGGCGTGCAAAAAAAATCGCGCAATTTTGCGCTCTCGGGCGGCGGACATGACCGTTTGTGCCCGCTGGCGGGCAAAAGTGCTGGTTTGCCGGGGCGCAGACGGGCGGGGAAGTGTGCTCGATTTACGCTCGCCGAAATGGAAATATGCAGATGTGCAGATGCACAAACAGGCAAGCACCGGGGGAGCATGGGGTAAGCAGCTATATATACGTATACGTGCGCACACGCACGCGCGCATGTCCTGCATTTTGAGGCGAAACTGTGTGCATTCTGCACTAACAATGCGTTTCTATTTGATAATCAATGTATTTAGGTGTGTAGACAGATGGAATTTTCACCTGCACGGAAACTGCACGCGGCTGATGTGGAGGCGCAAGCACAACTACGGGAGGGAGGATTTACGGGATAGGGAGAGAAAAAGTTTGGTACATCCGACAGAATTTTCCATCTGGCACGATAGAAATTTCTGTCTGCCGTTACAGAAAATGCAGGTTCTCGCGTGCTGACAATGCAGGTTGTAAAACCGATGGCAAAAGCGCAGGCAGATACGGTGTAGGCAGTGCAGACAAAGTGCATACACTGTCTACACACTTTTTGTACTGATATTCAGCATATTACGAACAATAGTGCAGAGTGCAGACGAAGTAATAGAGCAAATAGTGCAGGCAGCGTGCAGATACTGTCTACACGCTTTTTGCGCTGATATTCAATACATTACGAATAAAAGTGTAGGGTGTAGACAAAAATGCACGTTTAGCTTATATGTGATATAGCCTGAATTATTACCGTGCTGACATTGGGTTCTGAACTTAATCACTTCTGTCACCAGCATTTTAGCAGACAGTTCCCTTTGCCAGAATGGCAAACAAGTTGAGATAATAACAAAGATGATATTTGAACTTTGTTATATAGAAGCAATAATTTTGTTTACAACTCCTCCCCCCCTACCCGCATGATGCAGCCAGTCAATTTGCGATTGTCTGAAAAACCAACTATCTTTGCACTGATACTATTCTTGCATAAATAACAACGTACTCAACACGATGATAAAGGCTCATTACCACCCCTATGCTATTACCCGACTGCTGACAGTCGTAACCCTGCTTATGTCTGCCACATTTGCGGCCGACGCTGAACGGGTTGACTACCAAAGGGCTGCAAAAATTGCCCAAAAGTATATTACGCTGCGTAACAACAAAAGCATTAAAGCACAAGCGGAACAACAAGAGCATAGCACCGGCAATGCACCTTATTATATATTTAATGATGCACACGGACACGGCTTTGTAATTGTTGCAGGCAATGACGCCATGGGCGAAATATTGGCTTACGATACCGAAAACACGCTTGACACGCTGAATGCTAATCCATGCGTGAAATGGCTATTAGAGGGGTACAGACAAGCATACTATGACATTGAGAGTGAAAAGGTGACTACGCAAACCAGCTCTCGCGCAGCAACTTTCAGCCAGACAGTGCAGCCTCTGCTCAAAACCAAGTGGGGACAATCGCACCCCTTCAATGCCCAAACGGGGTATCCATACAGCGGTTGTGTGGCCACTGCCGTGGCACAAATGATGTATTACTACCAATGGCCCGCACACGGCTTTGGCAAGCATGAATATACCGTTACCTACGACCAAACTACCAAAAGTGCCGACTTTAGCCAATCATATTACAACTGGGCTGATATGCTGCCCGACTACCGCTATCCCGTGCGCGCCACCGCCACACAGGAGCATGCCGTGGCACAACTCATGAGCGATGTGGGCATAGCCTCATCTATGCAGTACACTCCCAGTTCGAGCGGCACACAGGGGCTTTTTGCATACCAAGCCCTGCAAAAGCACTTTGACTATACTGCGGCATACGTGACGAGGGCTGTGGAGGGCCCAAGTCGCTTTGCCAGCATATTGCGGCAGGAGTTGCTGAATGGCTGTCCCGTTTACCTTGAGGGGCGCCCCGCCAACACTGCTTCGGGACACGCCTGGGTGGCCGATGGCTTTGACGAGAATGGCCTTTTCCACATGAATTTTGGCTGGGAGGGGCAAGGCGATGCTTATTATTCGCTCACCAATCTCAGTTTGTCACAAACCGGTGGTGAGTTTCAGGGTAAGCCCCTGGCCTTTAACCGTGCCGTAACGGCCATTCTTGCACACCCCAACAATGGTAAATATCCCGATATTGACCGCGGGCTTTTGGAGGGTTCGCCCCAGCTCATGTTTAATGAGGGAGGCTCTGTCACGCTCAAGGGTGCTGATGACAAGAGTTTCAGCACCTCACAGTCCCAAACCATAGTGATCAACTCATTTGTAAACAGAGGCACTCCCTTTAAGGGCGACATTGGCATAGCCGTTTGCAACGACAGTGGCAAGTTTGTGCGCGTGGCCTATTCAGACGACCATGACAATGGCGGATTTACGGAGCGCATTTATGGGGCAGACCATGATGGCTTTATGGGGACTGACTATTTGGTAAATCAGCCACAGCACGTGCAGATAAGTTTGGCTGGCCTTGCCAACGGATATTATAGCCTTACCCCCGTGTGTGTGGCACGTAACGATGATGGCACATGGGGCGACCTATTCAGAATGAAAAAGGCCCCCATCATTGAAGTGGAACTGACCGACGATGCAGGTCGCGTGTCTGAGGTGTGCTCCGACGAGGCTCACTTTCAGCTCATGGCACAGCCACGCCTCAGCGGTGTGGCCGAACAGGGTGGCAGGGTGCAGGCATTTTTTACTGTTAAGAACCTTAATGGTGTGCCGCGCGACTGCTACATGAGGGTGCAGCTGCTTGATGAGCGCCAGGCGGTTGTGTTAGATACCCGGGTGAACGAATGTACTGAAATAGAAGGATTTTCTGAAACTGAAATTCCCATCACGCTTTCACTCCCCGCCAGTCTTGTGCCGGGGCGTTACGAAGCGAGGCTGCTGCTTTCGGCCGACGCGGAGGAGTCTTTGTTTTACCCCATCAATAATATACACGACAAGGAGGTGCCTTACATTGATGTAGCTGAAGCAGAGGACAAACCGCTCATGGCCAAGGTTGAAGTGTTCATGGCCGACGACTCTAACGACAAGATTGAGAATGGCAGTGTTGACCTCTCGCAAACGTCTCTTTTCAAACTTGCCGTGTCGTTGCGCACATCAGAAGACAAGTGTTACAGCGGACATGTTACGATGCTGGCCGAAGACACTCAGACAAAAGAAAGGACTTATGTGAAAGGCATTGATGACGAGGTTGACGTGTCGTCATCTTACGACATACCACTATATAGCTATTGGCTACGCAAGGATAATTTGCCATGGTACGATGGCCACACCTATCGCCTTATAGTTATGGGCAAGCTTGACGGGCAAGACGTTGAGCTGAACAATCCCGAGGCGGCCCCCTATTACCTGAAACGCGAGGGCGATGTGCTCACGCTCTTTCAGCAAGATGTGGTGACAGGGTCTTCATCAACCTCAACTTGTTTGCCCACTACTAAGCCATTCAGTGTGAGGCGCAAGGGTGACGATTTTATTATTTCGGCCCACGATTTGTTCGGTGTGAGCATGTACAACGTAAGCGGCAGATTGGTTAAGCGTGCTTTGTCTGCTAACGGACGACAGGGTGTGCTATCACTCCGAAAGTTGGAGCGGGGTATTTATTTGCTGCACATTGAGTGTGACGGAGGGCGCCAAACTTACAATGATATCGTTTTGGTGAAATAAAGATGTGGCTTTTAGGGAGGTTACTTAACAAAGGAACACAAGGCAAGGTATTATACGTTCTGATATTACATCTACAAGACAGCATACCCCTACTAATTTGATCAAGCAGGCCTTCAAGCATAGTTTATATCTTTATGTTATGCAATAGTCTATATGCTTTGACACATCAACTAATCTTGAACTCCTATATATAAAAAAAATAATAAGCCAGAAGGGAAGCCCCGAGCAAGTTACAAAACGCTTGTTCGGGACTTTTTTATACAATAAAAGACATTTTTCAAGCAATTTGCGGCTGTCTTGCAAAACATCAAAGAACATAAAAAACTGTCCGAAGCCTCATAAAATAGGATTTCGGGTAGGACCTTTATGCACATTGGCGTTTTAGCGGAAAGTAATAATAAAGAACACATAAACGCTAAAATATGAGCACAAACTCCCTTGCTGCCTACAATGGCTACGCATGACTGCTCAAAGAATTGCCCCTATCTATTGTTAATGTATGTATAAATTGGGGGGTAAACCTTAAATAACTACATTTGCAGCAAGTTACAATAAAAAGAGCACTGCACTAATACATATTGGCTAATTATGAATATTTGTATACTTGTGGTTAAACACATTCAATGAAAAACTGCCTTCACTTACTTGAAGAGATAAAACGACATATAGACATGGTTAGAACAATTGGAATTGATTTAGATACAACAAACTCAGTTTTTGCATTTTGTCGATATATTTACCCCGGCCTTCATACCCTTCAGCCTATTTTGGTTACTATCACCAATAATTAAAACCAACTGATAGGTGTGGAAGTTGGGGTAAATGCGTCAAAAAATGCAGATACCAAGTATTGACAATAGGAGGCTGAGCGGAAAAGGCTCACTATTCGCCTAAGTCTAAAGAAACAACAACAAGTAAAAATCACTCAAAAACAAAATTAAAATGAACGAAAACAAGTACAAGAAGCTCTCATGCATCTTACTTTATCTCGCCTTCGCTGGAGTAAGCTGTTGGGCAACCGCAGAGTCTTTACATCTGCTTATGTCTGGATTTCCCATCGTTATGTGCTGGATAGTAACCATAGGATTCTTCATTGTGGCGTCCATCGGTACAAAACTAATAGTGGACAGCTTGAATAAGAACCTCTATATTGAGAAGCGCAATCTCAAGCTCAGTATGGGACTACTGATAGTTCTCTTTTTCTGGCTCGTATGCAGTATGCCCACAAACACCCACACATTCTTCTATCGCCAGGTTGTGGCCGATGTAACAACGGCAGATTTAGCTACAACAAAGAACTACCTAACAGACATCAGAGATAACAAAAAGTCATTGAATGACTACCAGATGGATGTTGAAAAGATTACCCGACAGGTGAACTCTAAACTCATTGACCTCGAAGCAGAGATTGACAATCCTTCGAATATAGGCGACGGTCCCAAAGCAAAAGAAATCCTTTATGAGATTTCTCAACTCCTACGATGCAAGCCTATCGCTACGTTATCTGGCACTGCAACGACACCTCAACAACGCCAGGCTCGTAAGGCTGCATACCGAACCATCGTTCAAAATCAGCTTGAATCATACATAGCAGATCTTGCAAAGAGCGCAGAAGGGAAAACTAGCGGAGACTCGAGACTTGCAGCAAACTCAATCAAACAGATTGCTCAAATGCAGAATGTCATCACAGACATGAAGAACCAGGGTTGTGTTGACAATGATAAAATCATGCAGTCGGACGTTGTTATGCAGAATGGTTACGCCATTATAAAGAACAACAGCTCTGCCGTCAACTTTCAAGGACAGGACGAGCAGGTGTACAACGCAGACCCCCTCGTGACAAAGACCCACCGTCTGCTCAGCGTATTCGATGTGTGGAAGGACTGGTTAACAACAGATAAATATGATGGCCACGGATTCATCTTTTGGGTTATTCTCTCAATTCTCGTTGATGTAGGCGCATTCATTTTCTTCGATCTCGCATTCAAAAAACAAGACTAAGTTAATCGTATAACATTCAAATAAATAAAAGTTATGCCTATTGATGTCAACAATGGCACTAAGTCGAGTGCCACCGCAAAACCAGAAAACAATATTGGAAACAACGCCATAGACACCACTCCTACTACAGGCATTGATGTGGTTCAAAATGGAATAACAGATAACGCAGATACTGCCACTACAGGCATTAATGTGGTTCAGAATGAAATAACAGATAACGCAGATACCACTACTGCAGGCATTCACGGCTTGACAGCAGCAGAGATGAATGACCCCAACAGCATCGTGGTTACCATCGCAGACCAGAGTACACCCATCGTTATATTGTTTGGTCCCCCTTCATGCGGCAAGACCATGACCCTGGTTCGTCTGACAAGGTACCTGAAGTCTAAAGGATACACAGTTGTTCCAGATCGCACCTTCCGCCCTACCGAGGACACTAACTATACCCAATTGTGCGACAACTTCGACCAGATGATCAATAGCAGCAATGCAGCAGCCAGTACTAATGTAGTGAGCTTTCTGCTTGTAAAGGTTATGAAGAACGGACGCCCTATCTGCCAAATACTGGAAGCTCCCGGTGAGCTATACTTCAACCCAGAAAAGCCAGCGCAGCCTTTCCCCGCCTATGTAAACACCATCATCAATAGTAGCTGCCGAAAGGTTTGGGCGGTGATGGTAGAACCAGACTGGTCAAATCCTGTACCTCGCAACAACTACGTCAGCAAAATTCGCGATCTGAAGGTTCAAATGATGCCACGAGACAAGACGGTGTTTGTTTTCAACAAAATAGACAAGACCCCTTACGTGCTTGGAGCAGGCCAAGTGAATATCAAGGAGGCACGCAAAAATATTGAGAATCTATATCCGAATATTTTCGTGCCATTCAGGACAAACCTCCCATTCGGACTCGGCTTCCTATTCGGCAGCGGCTACGACTGCGACTTCATACCATTCCAGACCGGAACATACACTCAGGCCATCAATGGTCTGACCTATCAAGAAGGCAACGAATGTTACCCACGCCTACTTTGGAATACATTACTCAAACGAATTAACGGTTAATAGACATGGCACTCAACATAAACTTATACGTACATGGTGTCCCGATGGGACAAAAAACATGGGGAGTTCTGAGAGAAGATGACAATTTCATCGGCAATTTTTATAGCCACAAGTGGCCAGCAAAGGAACTGATGCAAGTTGACATCATGGAATGCAAGGGAAAGGTTTACAGTTACTATACCTTCGTCAAAGGACAAAATGTGATGGGATACGACAACCGCACAGGCTCTTACTTTGCACTGACCATCAGAATGGACGCTTACTACGCAGACCTGCAAAATATGTACAAAATTCTCAGTGCTGCCTACGAAAAAATGTGCGTCGGGAGTCTCGTTCAAAAACAAGGAGAAGGCATCAAGTTCATTGTTCAAGACTTCGCCGTGATGGACGCTGAGCTAAAACGCATAGAAAATCATATCATCAGCTATATCGGTGAGTTCTCCAACAATAAAGATCTTGTTTCTTTCAGCGGATTCAAGACCAACAGCCTGCTGCCAGTCCAAACAGAGAATCTTTTGGAATGTGACAACGCCAAGGCTCTCAATACGGTTAAAGCTACTGGCAAAATATCTGTATCTCCCTATTATCCTTCCAAGGAGGTTAAGGAACTCATCAGCAAGAATGAAGATGAGATGCAAAAGCTTCGGCAGATGACATCACAGCAGATCAATGAAGCACACGAAAAGGCATCACAGCAAATTAGAAACATCGAAAGCAAAGCCAAAGAGGATATAGCGAGTGCACGTCGGCAAGCCAGTGAGGAAATGACACGTCTGAAATCGCAGTACTCCACTGTTGATAAGCAGATAAATGAGTTGGAACAGAAACTGAAACAGGAAAAGGAGCGTTCTAAGCAACTACAAAAAGAGCTAAGAAATGAGTTGGAACAGAAACTGGAACAGGAAAAGTTACGTACTAAGCAACTACAAAAAGAGGTAAAGGAACTCACAACTTCCTTGAAACAAGCTAAAGATAATGTTAGTACCCCTCATGTCAATGCCGACTGCAACAACAATCCACACCAAGGTTTTGACAACAAGCGACGCGGCATACTATCCTCTACCCTCCCTTTTTTGAACACGCTTATCATTGTTGGTGTAGCTTCATTTCTGATATGGAAGACACCTTCCGACAACTCTCAGGAGTTGACAAAGATAAGCGCAAATATTGCAGAAATCAAGGATCAGATAAGTGGCAAAAAAGCGCAAGTGGTAGAGACGAGGAAGCAGGACAAGAAAAATGTGACAGACAAGCTCTCTAATGCCAAGATTTACATAACTGGCGCCAATTATCTTTCTCTCGGAGCACCGTCTAAGGTAGTTGTTAAGGACGCAAGCGGGAAGCCTGTCAAAACCGGAGAGTGGACAACCAGCGACAAGGATGCAACTGTTAAAAATAACCAAGACGGAACGGCACTTATAACAGCTAAAAAATCTGGAACAATGGAAATTACCTACACTGTAGGTTCTAATAAAACAACAAAGACTGTGACCGTCAAATAAGGTGTGATATATGAAGAAAATTATGATTGTGTCAGCAATGTTAGGTTGCTTGGTTTTAGCTGCATGCAAGTCAGCTCCGAAGCAGACTTACTACGACCCTACTTTTGATGAGGCCGAATCTGACAGCAATGAGGCTGCTGGAGAGACAGCGGCTTCTTTCGAAGATCAACCAGGTGAGATTATATCAGTGCCCTATGAAGAGAGAGACAACGTTAAGTATGTAGATGTTTCAGTAAACGGATTCGGCTTTCAGATGATATTCGACACAGGCTGCTCTGGCGCTCTTATTTCTGTGGCCGAAGCACGATACCTCTATGAGAAAGGCTATCTCACGGAAGATGACTTCCTCGGTGTGACAAAGTCGCAGATTGCTGATGGCAGTATTGTGGAGAACATGGTGGTGAACCTCAAGGAGGTGGTTATCGGGAATAAAATTCTCTGCAAGGACGTACAAGCTACGGTGTCTGCTAACAACAATGCCCCCCTGCTCCTTGGCAATGAAGTTCTCAATCGCGTAGCTGCCTATGCCGTCGATAACGAAAACAAGACAATAAACTTCAAATGTAAATAGCAACATGAATATATCTGTATACCTCTTTGGCGAGTTTTCCACAGGATACAGCCAATATCCAATAGACTATACTTCCTCTATATTCCATAGCTTCAGCAATAAAGCCAAGTCAAACACCCAAATTGCCATACACAGGGATCGAGACCTGATGTACTACGCTTATGTCAGAAAAATGGAGAATGGCAAGAACTTTGGTATCTGCTGCGTACTGAACGGAATGATGCTCACACAGGTTGACGGGTTGTTCAATTTGTTTGAGACAGCCATGAGCATACAGATAGCACGTGGCACATATGTGCGATTTGCAGACGACGGAACAATAATTACAGGTGAGAGCGCAACAGCCAGCAAGGAGGAATATACCCTCTTGGCCGACTATTTTCGTAGCCAGTTGGAGAGGATACAGACTTCTCCCCTGCCTCCCGTGAGTTATTCAAACTCTAACACATCTGTAAAGGACTTCACCATAGACGACTCTAACAGCGATATCGTTAAATCAAGCAGCGTCTATGCTTACACCTATATCTATAAGACAAAAGGTTATGAAACAGCACAAACAAACAGCTACCAAGGTATCATAGCAAAACAGAAACATCTCAATGACGACCTACAGGAACGCTGTAGAGATCTCTCTGCAAAGCTCACAAAAGAGAAGGTGAAGCAGCGCAACATGAGGTGGGTCGGGATTCTTAGTATTATCGTCATTGTATTTGGTGTCATTCTATGGAATAAGGTTCTGTTTCCAAGTGAGGTAACGCGATACGAAACTGGTGAGTTTGTCTACTATGGCCCACTGAACAACAACCACCAGCCTGAGGGTGTCGGTGTGGCTATTTACCCTTCAAATGATGCGCAGAAACGTAAATTCTACATCGGTAACTTTGTCAATGGCAAACGTCAAGATAAAGAGGCCATGCTGTTGTACCAAAATGGTGACTACTACTATGGCTCAATGAATGATGACAAGTGGGAGAATGGTGTCCTCTACATGAAGACTGACAACTCTCATTTCTCTGGAGAGTTCAACAATAACAAGCCATACAACGGCATTTGGTATGATCACAAAGCCGTGCTACGGGTTAATGATGGTATCGAAAGTAGTGATATAGCAGAGTAAGCTTGTCTGACCCTTGTCTTGGTAAGTTCATCTCTGCAAGTCAGTTTACTCTGATATAATCTGGCGACAATTAAGCAGGTGTTCAAAATTAGTTGATATGAATTGGTAGTATTTCGTTCGCTTTCGCGCACCTTTTCTCGCCATGGCAAAATGAAAGCAAGCTTTCTTTTGCTCATCTGGCTTAACGAAAAGGTTCATAAACATAGGTTGAAAAGGGAGCGTAGCGGGCTAAGTGACTGATGAAGCCCATGTTTATAGACGAAAGAATGCGCCAAAGCATATCGGCCAATTCTGAACTTGATTATATAAACTAATTTTGAATACCTACTTATAGGAAATCATATGGCATAGAATTATAAAACGATTAAGATTATGAAGGTAAGCATTATAACAACTCTTTTATTGATTTTTCTGGCTGTACCCTACGCTGAAGCTCAACAACTTGTCACGCTGAACAGAAATAAGTTAAAGACGGAACATACGACAAAAAGCAAGACAAAGAAGTCTACGAATAAGCAGGAGAAAGCGACAGGCTCGAAGAAACGTACTTCTTCACGCCATACATATTCGTACAGACGGCATCAAACGTATTCAAAACCTAAAGAGGCCTCGTATCTGCGTGTTAACGACCAATACGGCAACGATATTACATACTATCCTACATACTCCGGAGACTACAATATATTCCAGGTATATACTGACGGGCAGGACTATAGTGTAGAAATGCTACCCTCATGGTGCCATTTGACAAACAAGTACTCTGACTCGTTTACTTTGTATATAGACCCCAACACTTCACACGAAGATCGCTCTGATTGGTTCGTTGTCAGAAGCAACAATCAAAGAGTGACGGTACATCTGAAGCAGAGCGGGAAACCTATGTCTATCTCTGCTTCCTATTATTCAATCTATCTTACCCATGGATACAAGCTCAATGGTGCAAGATACATGAAGGTCAATGCAACACTCAGAGTCAGTGGCGCCCCTAACTCCAAGCTACTCGCTGTGGCAACAGTGCAGGACGAGAATGGCACCCCTATATATGCCGCATCTGGCTATTCCGACTATACTCTCAGTGACGGCACATTCTTTACAATGTCGGAATTTACTTCTACAAATGATGACAATAGCGTCTACAACGTGACGTTTTATATACCGAACAACGCTCTTCGACTCTATAGCAAGGATAACAATCTGACATGCTGTCTATCCTTGTATTGCGAGAAGACTGCCGAGTTTGTAAGCAACGCAAACTGTAGGATTCCTTTTTATGCTAAATACAAAAAAGGTAAGGTGACAACAACTAACAGATAGACATCACAATATAAGCGGCAAGGCAGAACGCCTGGCCGCTTATTTGCTATTAACAAAATTGGCGCAGCGAAATACCTCGTACTTGTGCATAAAATACTATCTTTGCATAAGATAGGCTGCGGTTCGGCATAACACCCAAGCAAGCCGGACTCACATCATATAATATACGTATATTACTAACAACAACTGCCGTTGAGGCACTTGCCCATGAAAATCATACTCAACCCTAAATACGAAGCACTACGCGACTACTTGACGCACATCGAAGAACACTTTGAACACGAAGGGCGCGACATTCACTCAGGACGCAATGTGATACGCAGCCTTAAAGTGAATGGACTGACCATTTGCGTGAAACGCTTTGGACCACCCTCCTTCAGACGCAAAGTGCAACAAATGTTTTACAAAAAGTCGAAGGGTAAATTGGCATATTTGAGTCCGCTGCTGCTGCGTGAGCGCGGATTTGAGAGTCCGGAGTCGATAGCCTTTGTGCGCTGCCGCCACGGGTTGTTGCGCACAAACACTTACTTTGTGAGCCTGCTGTCTACTTACCGCTACAGCATGGACACGCTGCGTAATAAGACGGCTGATGTGCAACACGAGGTGATAGCTAACTTTGCCCGCTATGCGGCCCGTTTGCACGAGGACGGTTTTTTACACCGCGATTTCTCATCATCTAACATTTTGTATGATGTGATAGACGGGCGTTACCACTTTTCGCTGGTTGACACTAACAGCATGAAGTGTGGGTCGGGTGTCAGCATTGAAGCAGGTTGCCGCAATTTGGCCAAGTTGTCGGGCGATGATGCGTTTTTTGCCCAGTTGGCAGAATGTTACGCCATGGAGCGCAAGGCAGACCCTGTACGCTGCGCCACGCTGATAAATGAGGCAAGGGAAAAGTTGAAAAGACGGCGCGAGGAGGTGTGACTGGGCTAACCCAGAACAAAACACTTTATCCTTTTATTAAGAGCATAAACACAGATAATCTGTGTGAGGATTTTGGGAATATATCAAACGACAATAAGAGACAACGAACCATGACGTGTGCCCCTACAAAGGCACAATGGACGTTGTCTCTTATTGTCGTTTGGCTGTATGCAGGATTGTCTGCTTTTTATCTCACAACGCGAATGAGTCCTGTGCCATTGCAGCGGGCGCAAGCATAGACATAGCCATTATATCCTTGCACACTTCCTTTACCATGGCAGCGAGGGCATTTTATAAAATTAGCACGCATTGAAGACCTTAGCGCACCATATTGCACGTTTTTGTTTTGGAGTGTTTTATTCCCATACTTTTCCATCATTTGCGTAGAACGATTTACAAATTTCTCCGAATCAACCGTTACTTTTCCCACTTTACCGGCACACCCTCTAAGTAATGGTACTGCTTCTTTAGCAACTACTTGGCCACAGCCAGCTTCCACCTTTACAGGCCAATCTACGATGGCTGCCAATATCACGACAGCCGCAAAAGTTTTTTTGATAAGTGATTTCATGAACTACTTATATTTAATGGTTTTACAATAGAGCTTTTATAATAATCGTTCCTACAATGTAACCAATTACGATCATTATGATCATGTAAAAACAGCCTAAGAGACTGAATTTATCGTTTTCCGGAACGGGGGGTTTTGGTGATTGTTGCGGCCTTTTTTCCTCTCTTGGCACATTGATTGTAACCTCGGGATCTTGGATTGTAACCTCTTGATCTTGTGCTGGCGGATTTCTCAACCATTGCAAGATGTCGTCCACGCTTTGCGGACGCCTTGTCCTATCGGTGTTCATCAACCACACAATAAGCAGCTTTGTTTTATCAGAAACATTCGGCATTGGCAATGCGATATGTTTGTCACGAGTATGATCTTCATAAAGACTTGTGTATGTCGGTACCACCCTATTCGTAAGCAAACGATAAAGTGTTGCACCAAGAGCATAGAAGTCTGACCATGGCCCTAACTTATCGAAACTGCCATCCACTTGTTCTGGAGGGGCATATCTTTCAGTTAGTGCTACGCCCGTAAACATAGTAGCTCCCACGCCTCCTATATAATCTTTGCTTGCACCGAGATCTATCAACTTTACATATCCGTTCGGTGTCTTCATGATGTTGGCTGGCTTGAGGTCGAGGTGTAGCAAATCTTTTGAATGGATTGCTTTCAAGCCACCGAGTATCTGCTTCAGATAGTTGTATACAGTAGTTTCGGTATAGGGTGCATTTCTTTTTCTCAAATACTCCTCCAAATTGGTGCCCTCTACGAAGTCCATCACATAGTATGCCGTACCATTCTCTTCAAAGCAATCGTACACTTTCACCACATGCACATTGCTTATAAGTCTTAGTCGCTCATACTCTTTTCTGAACTTCACGATTTGCTCACCAAATTGTTGCGTGTAATTTCTGTTCGTGCTTACCGACACGCCGTCCGCGTCACGAAAGTTTGCCGCTGTCATGAAGAACTCTTTGATGGCAACCTTCGTGTTCTGCGGTCTACACACGGCAAGATAGGTTTTTCCGAAGCCACCCGATGAGAGGTGGCCTCGGATTATATACCTACCATTGAGCACAGTCCCGATGGGGAGCATTGATTTATCGTTTGTCATGCTACTTACAACCGGTTATACGTAATCGTTTCCTTCTTGCCATCATCATCAACAGATTCTGTTACATACTTATTGTCTTGCAACATGATGATGCGCTCGGTTGAAGCTTCAAGCAAGTCTGCTTTGACTTCCCTTGCATATTCTTTTGAAGCCTCCTCCAATTCGCTTCCTGTCAGTTCACCTATAAAAGAGTCATCTGTTGGATCAAAATATTTCACGCTTGTTACCTTCACACTAACCGAAACTGGAGATGATACGATTTCTTTATCGTCGTTCACCTTCCAATCGCCATAACCTTTGATGCTTATACCAATTTTTATTCGGACTTTTACACCGTCATATTCTGTTTCTGTGGTTGCAACAGCAGTTTGAGACGATGTAAACGTACCATCTTCTTTTTGATTATCCACTCCCATAAGACTAATCTCATTTCCGTCAAATGTCATTGTTTTAGCATAGCGCCAAGAACCGACGAGTTTGTCTTTAGTAGTTTTGCAAGCAGTCAAACCTATTAGGGCAGCTGCCACTACGAAGAATATGTATATTACGTGTTTCATTTTACTTTGTGTTTAATTGTAGAGTTATTCTTAATTTCGGCAATTACCGCCATGTGCCTTCTTCTATGACGGAAATTTGTTTGCCATTTCTGAATTTACACTTATTGTATGTATGGTTGGCAAAATACCATGTTCCGACTCCGTTGCGTTCACCATCTTTGTAGTTACATTCTAAAGAACTTGAATAATTACCTTTCGCCTTTGGCCAGTATTCTGTACCAGAGCCGTTGATAACGCCATTCTCATAACTACCCTTGTAAATCCAGGTTCCATCTTTCAATGCATACGTACCCTGCCCATGATAATAGCCATTTTTGAAATCACCTTCGTAAGTGCCATCATCATAAGTTATTTTACCATGACCATCCATGATTTGGTCATTCGAAATAGTACCATTAAAATAGTCACCATTACGATATTTTAGAAGTCCATTACAATCTCTGCCACTGATTGTACCAGAGAATGACTCTCGAGAGTCGTTTTCCGCATAGTGTATTTCACGCTGACCATCAGGAATATTCCAGCGAGGTCTATAATGCCTTTCGCCTTCATAGACACAATATACATTAGCAGGACTGGCGGAGTCAACATACCAATTTACTTCGCTTTGCGCTATTGATTCATCAAAACCATTTACTTCGCTTTGCGCTATTGATTCATCAAAACCAGATGGCATATTGACCTTATCCATCTTTTGCTCAATGATTACTCCCCCTATTGGCAATATTAGAAAAAACAGAAATAGTAATATGGCATTATCAGATTTTACTTCAGTGCCTTGGCCATACTGGTTTTCTCCTTTTTCACCTTCTGCAAAGAACAATAGAATGTTCCAAAATGGGACGAACATCCATGCGCCCGACTTGCCTAAATCGTGACAACGCTTGGCACATTGAGCATAGAGGAACCAGAAAAAGGCTACTGTACAAGCAAGGAATAACAAGATTACACCTCCATTGCCGTCGGAATGTTCTATATCAAACAATAAGAAAGATGCAAACCAAGCCACAAAGCCCATTACATACGAAAGAATGAGTTGCACGCGCCCTATTCTGCCCTTGAATGAGAAAGGGCGGAAAGAGTCTCTTTTTCTCCAAGCTTCTACGTCCTCGGTTTTCGGCTCACTATAAGTGTTCCCCAGCTCTCTTGAACTCTGTGCAGAACGCTCTGTAGCCATAGCATTGTCTATTACACGCTGCGTCTCAGACATGCCATGCGCTAAGATATAATTCAGAGCTTCTCGCAAGGGAACATCGAACGTTTCACTATACTTCTGAGCCAAGAGACGTTTGGGTTCCGTATTATCTGAGTCGCTATTATCTTTAACTGCTTGACTCCCCACAATGGTCTCCTCATCTGCCGTAAAGTTTTGTTCTTCGTTCTCAGCACTTTCACTTTCAGCTACAGAAGGTACTGCGTCCAAAGACAATTGGTTCTTAAAATCACGCACTGTCTGTGTACGCTTCTTCACATTCGGACACATTGCCTCGGTTACCACCTTAATAAGATTGGTTGGTACACCTTTTTCACGCAGATTGTCCTCTACCAACTCATCGTCGCTCACAAGTTCGGAAGCTGCGGGAGGTGTTTCGCGCGTGAGAAGTTTGTAAAGTGTGGCACCAAGGGCATAGACATCGATGGTGGGACGGAACTCGCCGCTCTTTGCCTGATTACCTTGCTCTATGGGCGCATAACCAGCTGTGCCGAGACCGATGTTGGTGGAGGTTTCGGGTTGACCGTTGGCATCGTAGTGCTTGCTCAATCCAAAGTCTATCAAGAAAATGTGGCCATCACTTGCACGACGCATGATGTTGCCGGGCTTGAGGTCGAGGTGGAGCATGTGGTGTGTCTCATGCATATAGATGAGCGCATCGGCCACAGCCTTGATGATGTTGGTGGCCTCATCGGCACCTATCGGGCCAGACTTTACATAATCGTTGAGGTTCTGACCTTCGATGTAGTCCATCACATAGTAAAACGTTCCATTCTCATCGAATAGGTCGGTTACACGCACGATATTGGGGTGCTCTAGGTGAGAGAGGTTGCGCGCCTCTTTTTGAAACTTACGGCAATAGTTGTACGACAGGCTGCCGTCGGTCATACCCGTAATGCTGCCATCTTCGCCACGCGAGTTGACTTCTTTCATAAAGAACTCTTTAATGGCGACTTTCTTGCCCAAATGTACGTGCTCGGCAAGGTAGGTAATGCCAAATGCGCCTTGTCCAAGGACACGCTCTATTCTGTATGCCCCCTCACGCAGAAGGGTGCCGGTTGATAATTTTTGTTGCATGGGTTATTTAATGGGATATTTAAGGTTCTGTTTTGTCAATCATTCGCATATTTACTTTTTTGAGGTCTTCTGTTTTTTTCTCTAAATTCTTCTGCCACTCCTCAGCGGCCTTTTCAGTTCTTGATTTAGGAAGAAATGGTATTTTGACATCAAAACACGCATGCAGGATTCCAATCGTTAATCCGATTAAGATTACGGCCAACTCAATCCATTTGTTTTTATTATTCTTTTTCTCTGACATACTTATTCTTTACGTTAAACTTAGGAGTTTGCTTCTCTTCTTTTGGAGAGCCTTTTCTACTCTTGAAAATCTCGCTAACAATGTGTTCGTCCTCCTTTGCGTCCGGCTTGTCGTCTGCAACCGTTTGCGGCTTTTCCCGGTTAGTTGGTTTTGCAGGTTTGCTGCCCACCCCCTGTGACTGTCTTTCGGCAGAGGCTGGTAAAGATGTTTCACGTTGAGGTGAAACAGACTGTAAAGAGGTGTCCTCTATGAGCGCATCGCTATTTTTCTTCTCAGCAGACCGGCCCTTGGCAGAATCTATTTTAGTGTTATCGGGCTTTGCGCTCTCATTCTCTTTATTATCCAAAATGAAGTACGAAGCGCCAGCAGCTATAATGACTAAAAGCAACACGACCAACAGCCACGGCAACAGATTACGGCGCTTAGGCCGCGGAGTGGTGGCAGGGAAGTCGGGAGTAATAAACGTGCCCTTTGGCTCCTGCTGGCGAGGCGAAACTGGGGCTTGAAGGGGGTTAGCCCCTATTACCTTTTCAATATGTATAAGGTGCGCTGTGTGGTTGTCCTTGTTTTCCTCAGTCACACTGCGGAGCATCTCAAGTTTCTCCTCATCGGTGGAGTTTGGTTTGGTTATGATGTTGAGAATATTCTCATCGGTGGACTGCTCAAGCATGCCGTCGGAACACATATAAAAATAGTCGCCCGGCTTAATGTCGGTGAGATGGGCAATGTCGGCTCTTGCGCGCTGCTCCTGACAGGGCTGCATGGCACGCGTGATAACATTCTTCTGCGGGTGGTGGAGCGCCTCCTCCTCTGTAATCTCGCCTATTTTGACAAGGTCGTTGACGAGCGAATGGTCGCGCGTGTGAAAGACGATGCGCGCTGGCGAATGCTTGGTGGCAGGACGCAATTGGTAAACGCGGCTGTCGCCAATGTGAGCCACCGTTGCGCCATTGGCGTGCAAACAAAGGAAGGTCATTGTAGTGCCCATTTTGCGTTCGGCCCCATCGTCCTTGGCATCGAGCGCGTCGTAGGCTGCGGCAAGGGCTTGACGAAAGAGGTCGTCGCTGAGGGGTTCGCCGGCATGCCACTGGCTGAGTATCGTACGACTAATCTGCTCGCACACCGTGGCCGAAGCCACCTCGCCTTTTTCATGTCCGCCCATTCCGTCGCACAGTACGAAAAGGCGGCAATCTGTTGTAGACTGTCCTAAGGCCGGAAAGAGTGAGTCCTCTTGATTGGCTCGCTGCCCAAGCTCCTGCAGGTTGTATGCTTTAATTTGATATTTCATTGAATGTGTGTTATACTGTAAAAGTTAACTCCGTGCTTCCCATTTTAATACGGTCGCCGTTATTAAGAATAAGCTGGTCAAACTGGCTGATGAGCGCACCGTTCAGGTAAGACGGATTCTTGTTAGCGCCATTTTTCAACAAATGCACAATCTGCCCGCGTTGATTATACACTTCAATAATGGCATGACTACGGCTCATGGTGCGGTCAGTAGTCTGTATCTGCACGGTGGCCGACGATGTGGTGGCCTTCCGCCCGATGGTGTTGGAGCCTTGCTTCAGCTGATAACATCGGCCCATGGCATCAACCAGTTTGCCTGTCGTTCTATTGGGAGCAGGGCCCACGGTGGTCACGTCTGTACCGCCCGACGTTGCTTGTCCTGAACGCAGCTGCGTTTCCTCGCTACCGGCTTGTGACGTACCCGCGCTGCCATATTGCGTTTCCTCGCATTCTGAGGTCTGGGTGGGCACATAGCGCTGACATTGGCCAACAACGTGCTTCTCCTTACATACTGGGCATGTGAAAGTGGCTGCATTGATATTTGGCACATTGTTCAAGCGGAGTATCTTGCCACAAGTGGGACATTTTATTCTTATCGTATTATCCATTGCTGCTGTTTTAAGTAAGATTACCACCTCATCACAGGCATATTATCGGGAAAACGTCCCCACATCACGGGGTGCTGCTGGTTTCCCGACATGCGCTTCACCCTTGCGCTGACATAGTCGAAGAGTTCCTTGGCTGTAATGATGCGGTTGTGGTTGGCGTCGGCACCGCCCCGCAATCCGTGCTGCAAGGCATAGGTAAAGAAGCCGTTGGTAAGTTTTCTTGACTCAATCGAAACTTCATTGCCGCGGCACGACAGAAAGAGCATGACGTTGCTATTCTTTCTCACGCCTCCGCCTTGATGTCTTGTGTTGCTGTTCTGGCGCATAGCTCCCGCAAAACAAGCATCGGCAAAGATCATCTTGTTGCGGCTCTTGCATGCCGACATGGCCGAATAGATGCTTCCATAGCTGAGTATGCCGTCGTAGCACACAAAACCACCTGGTACACCGTGGCCACTGAAAAACAATACCACAATATCGTTGGCTGTAGCCTTTGCCACCATATTACGCAAGGCAGCTTTTACGGTTGCGAGTTTTGCCTGACTGTTAATCAAGAGCTTTGTTTGAGCGTACTTGTTCTGCTGATACACCCACTGCATGGTGGCGGCATCGTTGTGGGGCAGGCGAAGGTCATTCTGGCTGCCAGGGTAGTCGGATATGCCCACCGAGAGGAGGTAAGTCTTTGCCTCTCCCTGCAAGGGTACTGCCAGCAGCACCACCCAAAGCAGCAAGCTCTTTACCACCTTAGGCATCTTGAATGTCGGCATTGTTGCAGTAGTCTGGCTGATCGTCGCTTGCATTATAGGCCAGATGTTCTTGCTCTTGCTGCATCATGTCCTGCTGCTGCGCAACGTGCGCATCTTGAAAATCCTGCATCTGAATATTTTCGTTGGACACATCGAACACCTCGCCCTCTTCAATCTGCTGGTTTTGATTGTAATCTACAATGACGGCATCAGCCGTACCATCGTAATCCGCATCTATCACAGCACCTATATAATGGCCATCAGTAATTGTGGCCGTCTGCATCATGCTTCCGTCTTCGTTTTGCACATCATACACGCCTAACACTTGTAACTGATCATCGTGCACGCCCATACCATCGTCGCTGGCAGTTTGCAGATTAGGATCATCTGGCGCTACAAAGTTGTCACCGCCATGACCAGTATAGTCGCTCTCGCCATTTGATGCCACATCGTCAACGGTTGCATTCACATCGCGCGGTGCCTCGGATACGTACTGAGGCTGCTCGGTTTCGATACCGTCTTGGGTGTCTGCAACAGCCTCTACCTCTTGCGACTCTGCAGCGTTGTCAGTCTGTGTTTCCGCCGTCTGGGCATTGTTCTCCTCTTGGTCGTTGTTGCTATCATCAACCACGGCTTCTACACCCAACGTGGCTCCGCTGCCAACGGCAGCACCTGCAACGGCTGCGCCAGCCATGGCAGCACTCCTTTTTCCGCGGGTTTTCTTGGGTTTTGCGTTCGGTTCGGCAGCCGGTGCTGCTTGGTTAGCTTTAGGGTTATTGCCACTCTGAGGCTGCATGATAATTGTTTCTTCGTTGTTCATCGTTTTTTGGTATTTATTGAGTTAATGATGACACAAAGTTATGCCGCCAGCCATGAGTTGTAAAGACATTTTTGAAAGATTGTAGCAACTATCCCGTTTATTGTACAAAATGTCAGTGGGTGTACTTACACCCGCAGGAGATGCACTGCTTGTAGTACTCTATGTTGCGATAGGGTATGTTTCCGAAAGGCTTGCCACATTGGGGGTTAGGACACTTGTATTTCTTGGCATATTCTTCGTTAAGGTCGTGAATTTGTTGCGCCACGCTGTCCTCGTTTTTACCCCGGCAAAAGAAATATACCGCCAGGAGCAACGCACCAAGCACTATAACAACACGCACTGCCACATTGATGCCAGGAATCAGACCTACGCACACACCGAGCAACGACAGTATACCCTGCAAACGCTGCTGGTTGGCTTTCTGAGAGACTTTATTTTGTATGTCGAGCACTTGCTGCTCATATTCACTCCATACAGCTTTCAACGGGCGTAACGAGAAAGTAGGTACTTCTTTTGCAGGCTGGCTGCCCATTGGCGCCGACACGCCATTAACCAGCTGGAGTATTTGCCGCAAGGGCAACATAAAGCGGTCTTTGCCGAGCTGCACACGGCTTGAAACCGTCAGCGCCTTGCTGAATACCTGATTGCCGTCTACGTATGTCTCATTTTGCAGATTAAGGTTCTCGATGTTGATGTGGCCACCATTTATCGTGATGCGGCAATGCTTGCGGCTTACCGAGAGTGGTACCATGCCCGCAGGGCCTATGTTAAACTCTCTTCCGTCGACCATGCAATGAAGGCGGCGTGCACCTTCTTCTCTTCCTATTATTATTTCCATAAATGCGAAATTCGGTGTTTATAACCACCCTAAATGTACTACTCTACTTGACAGGCTCCTTCTCTGCCATCAAATTCGTTACACGCATAAGGAGCAAGGTTTTCAACTGCTTGAGCGCCTCCTTGGATATGCCCAACTTGAAAGCGAAGTTTACACCATCAGTCAGCACGAGGCTTTTTTGCAAGGGTTGAACCTTGTATACAAAACTAAGGTTTACGATAAAGCGCTTGCCTATGCGCACAAAGAAAGAGGCTTGCTCGCGCAAACTTTCGCTCACAAGTTGCTGCATGCGCGACAGGTTCATACAGATGGAATGCTTCTGCTTGTTGACGAGCACAATATCGGTGTAATTGCCATCGCCCACCATGTAGACCACTTTGGAACAATCAAGTCGCACCAATTCGTCGCGAGTGATAATGTAAATATATCTGCTATCCATATAGATGTATATAAGTTAACAACGATGTTCTGAACTCACACAAGGGTTGTAATTGTATATTAAGGTTAAGAGCCAAAAAAGCGTGGCACCATCGCCCGTTGCTGAAATAGAGGTTGTGGAAGAGACCTATTCAGTATGCAACAGACAATAGTCCACGCTTGTACAAAGGTATTTGTAGCACGCACCGCCTCACGCCATTTGCTAAAGAATGGTGTGAGGTGCGCACATAATGATACCATAATATGCGTGAACGATATTGTACGTTTTGCCTTACTGAATATCGAAACTTCCACATTTCTATTTCAAGACAACGTTCAATACGCTCATTCTTTGAGGGTCTTCACAGCAGTTGGGCATTTCCAACAGCTCCGATCCTAAGCGCAAAGTTAAGTATTTATTATTTAAGGGTGGTTCTAAGAATTCTGTTTTTTGAGTTCTGCTATTCTGAAATGTGATTTGCACACTCTCGGAAGTGTCTTTCTGAAAGTTTGTTCGGTCACACAGCCCGCTATGATCCCTCTCAAACTTTCAAAAAAAGCACTTCTGATAGCGCACAAATCCCTATTTCAGAATTATTAGAACCACCCTTATGACAATGCCATTTTCTACCATAAAATTTAGGGGTTAGGGTGATGCATATATGAAGCATATAAAAAGGCATCAAACAGTACCTCAACTGAAAAATAAGAACTTCCACATTGCTATTTCACGGTAGCTGCTCAATGCCTCTATTTTGCTTACTTTACTTGTCATTATGTATTTTGACGCTGCAAAAATACAACTCTTCGCACTCTGTCACAAGCATATTGACGTTGATTGTACAAAATGTGCGTTTATTGTATGAGTTGCTGCGCTGGAAGTGTTTTTTGTAATAGATGTTACCCAAAGCAGGCGATGGGACACCGCGGATACCACGTGCTGGGGCAATCGCGCGTTGTGAGGCAGGGTGTTCAAAATAGGCATTAAAACGAGATAGATTGGGGGAATTCTAAGTTGCCTGAAACGCACTGCAAAAACGTAAGCAATAAATGCTACTTCAAACGCAAGCAATAAACGCTAACACCAAACGCTAACACTAAACACAAGCAATAAACGCTAACACTAAACGCTAACACTAAACGCTAACACCAAACGCTAACATCAAACGCTAACACTAATGGGGGCGACGCGTCTCGCGTCGGGATTTTTTTTAGCAGTCTCGTCCAGCGGGAAAAGATGCAGCTATTATTTAGTGGATTTCGTATTTTTCTCCACTTTCTCTATCCCGACGCGAGACGCGTCGCCCCCATTAGTGCTTGCGTTTGGTGCTTGCGCTCAGTGGTAGCGTTTTGCGCTTGAGTTTGGTGCTTGAATTTGGTAATAGCGTTTAGTGTTAGCGTTTGGTGGTTGCGTTTAGTGTTAGCGTTTGGTGTTAGCGTTTGGTGTTAGCGTTTAGTGGTTGCGTTTAGTGCTTGCGTTTAGTGCTTGCGTTTGATGGTTAAGTCCGTTCGCATGGTTACATTTCATCGAACAGCACTAATTTATAAAAGAATCAAGACGAGAAATGTTGCATTTGGGGCTTTCTCTATACTACAATAACTTTACTAACCGAGTATCTTGCATCTTACACAAACACGTTGCAACTCATTGGATATCAACGCTTTACTTAGTGTAAGATACTGCTAATGTTACCTACACGCAACTTACACGACCTGCACACCGCACATACTGCCACACGGCACAAGCATGGGAGGAGGTTATTACGGCATAGGGGAGCAGAAAAGTTTGTTGCTCCGATAGATTGTTCTACGTCCCTGTGGCGTATAACCCACCACATACGTGCATGCCGACTGCGAGGCAGCGGGGTGTGATGTGTAAGATGTGTGCAAGGGTGTGTAAGATGTTTTGAAGTCATCTTACACTCTTGAAACCATTGTGTATCAACTTGTTACGTGCAAAAAGTGTAAGATGGCAGTAAAAGTACACACACTCATTTATAAGGGGGCTGACGGGGAGGGGGCAAATATTACACACATGTCTGTAAGTCTGTAACTCAAGTTTCGGATTTAGCAAGGGCGGGCTGAAAGCCCAATGGAGCACATAGCCCAGGGCAAGCGAAGCGACACCCTGGGTATCGCGTG
>ERZ1026890.497-NODE-497-length-23474-cov-11.073701_pt1 | contig 23474 bp, 16 predicted proteins | sample MGYA00380175_ERZ1026890 | MGnify/ENA primary metagenome ERZ1026890 (study PRJEB33269, sample SAMEA4719811) | human gut metagenome | biome: human-associated habitat; feature: organic feature; material: feces | place: Cameroon | collected 2013-10 ...
ATACCATACTCTCCGATGAAAGAACACCCCTATATAGGAGAACTTGGCCGTTTTATTGCGTACGTGCGTACCAACTTCTCCCGTACGCACGTACACAGCGATTTGCTCGAAACGCACCCTATACAGCCGTTCCCCCTCGGAGAGCCCACTACACTTTGCAGACCGCAGGGATGAAAGTGTCATAGTGGGTTATTACACTTCCGCAGAAGTGCCTTTTTCTCGCCGCAGACAGCCGGGTATGCCTTTTGTGAGAGCTTTCTGTGCGGCGAATCCACATCGCCTACAGGCGATGTAAGCAGGGATTCCAAAGGGGCGCAGCACCCTTGGCACACGACTTTGGTACAAAGTCTAGTGTGTTACACCTTTCCAGAGGTGTATACGTTCCTGAAATGCAAAAAGCCCCATACCCAACACCTTAACGGTGCGGACATGGGACTTGATGCTTCCTCGGCCTAGCCGGGTACTCCGTAACCAATCCTGACAGGCAGTTGCCGTGTCATTTTTCGAAAACTGTTTTACGGATACCCAGCAGTCGGAAACGCTCTGTTTTTCTTTGCTGGCTTCATCGGGATAAGGGGAAGTGTTTGTGGACTTTTTCTTTTTGTTCAAACGCACGCTCCTTTGACGATCCGCAGACAGCTTAATGTGATTGTACCTGATGCATCATTCCTTTACGAATCTCGTAAGTTTTATCTGCTACGGCATCATAGTAGGCATTGTGACTGATAACGAGAATTAACTTTTTTCCCTTGAGCTTTAACAAGTAATTGATCAGGCTATGTTCAGTTTTTTCGTCAAGGTTGCTTCCAGGTTCATCCAGCAAGATGCAAGAAGAGTTACCCAAAAGGGTACGTGCTAGATAAATCTTTTGCTTTTCGCCCAGAGAAAGATTCTCAGGCTTGATAGTCACCTGCTTGTCAGCCGGAGGCAGCTGAAGAACAGTTTCAAGTTCTTGATACTGTGTATTGGAAATCTTTCGTCCACAAACAATGTTTTCTCGGACTGTACCTGGAAAAATGAAGTTAGGATAGAAAAGATAACTTGGTTTTGATTTGTCGCAGTTAAATCTTCCGTTTTCGTTGAAACGGAGATGCTTTGCGTCCGGGGCAAACACACCAGAGATTATATTGAACAGAGATGACTTGCCGCAGCCATTCTCTCCATGGATCAGCACCAAACCTTTCCCATGGACAGTAAAGTCGTTCACATGGAAAAGCGACTCACTCTCCGATCGCATCAGGTCGATATTATGAGCCTCGATTTTTGGAGGGGCTACAGTTTCTGTATTCTTTTGCTGATCTGGCATGGCAAGAAAGTCTGCCACACGATCGAAGGATGGCTTCTGGCTGATAATCTGGGCATGAAGTTGAGAAATTTCTGACAGAGGATGGAACAGGTAAGCAATGATCTGAATAGAGAATAACAGCTGACCGATGGTCATGTTTTGCAACACCACTTGGTTTCCGCCAATGATTAAAATAAGCAGAGGTGCCAATGTGGTGACAAAAAGAGGGAATTCTTGCACGATCAGCAGAAGAAAGTGTTGACGATTGCGCGCATCAAGATATGACTTCAGAGCCTCATGATAGCGGTTCTGCATATAATTTTCGACCTTGTTTAGAGTAATGCTGACCTTGCCGTTGAGAATTACATCAAATTCCTGAAACCATAAATCTCCAGCTTCCCTCTCCTTGGCTACGAGTCTTTCCAGTTTGCTTTTGTTAAGAAAACTGGGAACCATATAGAGCGGAATCAAAATGATTGCAGTCAGTGCAACAGATGGGCTGGCATAGAAAAGCAGAAGTCCAATGATGATCATTACTTTCACTGAATTTGCAGGTACTGTGACCAAATAGCTACTTACAGTATATATCGCACTGACATCGTTCGCCATATTTTGAATACGGGCTTTGTTCTGACTCTCATAGGCAGGGATACTGCTACTCAAAATCTTTTGCGCCAGATGTTGGCGGTAATTACCCGCCATGCGATCTGCATTCATCTGAGAATTATAGTTGACGAAATAAAACTGGTAAGAATGAATCAAAAAAACACAAACAATGATTCCCAAAATCCACGAGGTTGGCATATGAGTGCCTGAGGTGATCCAGACATCTGTAAGATACAGAGTCAGGCCAGCAGGCAACAAGGCAAGCAAAAAGCCCACCAAGTCAAAAATGATCCGCATAACCAGCTGAGACCAAGTAATGTAGATTCCACGTTTTTCAAGATATTGTTTCATTTGAAGTCTCCTCTCCCTGACTTTGTAGGTTAAGCCGTGAGTTTTGCGGTGTCTACATCTTATCACAGTAAAAACCGGTTGACCATATCGTCTGGTGTAATAAATAATTTTATAAGACGACAAGTCAACGAGAGAAGTGCTTGTGTGATGGCATAAGGCGTACTATAATAATGATAATATTGATTATTTGAGGTACGGAAGAATGCAGAACTATAGGCTTGGTGATTATATCCGCCAGCGACGGCAGGAGTTGAATTTGACGCAGGAGCAAGTCTGTGCAGGCATTTGCGAACCTGTTACTCTCTCCAGATTTGAAAATGGAAGGCAGACCCCCAGTCGTACAAGGATCAATGCTATTCTACAACGCCTTGGCTTGCCAGATGATCGGTATTATGCACTTGTAACACCAGAGGAGCTGGAAATTGAGGCATTGGAAAAGGAAATCGTGGCATGCAATGCGCTGAAACACGTTCATGAAGGCTTTGATAAAATCAGTCAGCTTGAAAAAATTGTAAAGCCAGATGATCAAATTACACAGCAATTTATTCTCCGATCAAAGGTTCTTCTTGGTGGGCTGGATAAAAGGTATTCAAGTGACGAGCGAATCCAAATGCTTATGCAAGCTATTCAAATGACGATACCAAATTTTCGACTGAGTAAAATTGAAGACTATCTTTACACGTTGGACGAAATGAAGCTAGTCAATCAAATTGGAAATGCTTATTCTTTGGCGGGTGATAATGAAAAAGCAGCCGATATTTTTTATCGGTTGCTTCAGTATATGAGACGCCATCTCCAAGAAATGGTCACATCAAACAGGATGCTTCCTTTGGTTCTCTACAATTTTGCCAGATCTCTGGACTTGTTGGAAAGATATGAAGAAAGCGCAAGAGTTGCAAGAAATGGAAAAGAAGCTTGCATTAAATATGGACATTATCAAGTACTTCACTCTTGCCTGGAAATCGAAGCTGAGTGTGATTTCTTCCTTGGCAAAAAAGAAGAGAGTGCAGAGCGATATCGTGAGGCCTTTTACATTTGCAAAGTTATGGGATACGAGGATGACTTGCAGATTATTCGTAATGAGGCCCAAAAATATCTGGACATTATTTTCTAAATGTTAAGTAATATCGTCCTGTGGTGTAGCGGCATCTGCTGGTGTAGTGGGGTCACCGTTTGCTCCGAACGAAGTTCCTACCCCTGTTTTGCAGAGGCGTTGACGAAAAGTCGATATCACGTCCGGTCGGCTCATGAAATTTTCAAGGTACAACTCCCGTAAAGAAAAATACCACCCTGCAAGACAGGCGAAAAATTTTGTCGGGTGAATCGGCGGCAAAATGAATTGGGTGTGTTGCGGGGCGGTTGATCTTTCAGGGATAATCCACGGTGAGGCAGTGTTCAAAATGAACACGACCACATCTTGTAGAGGGTTTCAAACCAATCCACAAAATCAGTGAGATTTGTGACAGAGAATATCATGTTTCGCAAGGTGCGTTAAGATGATTTTGAAAAATTTATGACGGTAAAGCATAAGAAGTCTTACTATTTTGCTCAAATTGAAGTCTACTTGACTTTTTATTGAAGAAATGTCCGTTTTATGCTGCTGCATCTGTAACAGCCTGACGATAAGCACTTACAGCGTTGTTATTTTATTCAACTGGCTGGGGGATGGTCCTCTGCACCGGGCAAAGTATTCCTCAGTACGGTTTCCACCGCGCACAGAGCAATCTTGGCAAGATTCAGCGTGGTATGGGGATTCATGGCGGTATGCCTCCGTCTATTTTTCTGTGGATAGAATACCACATAAACAAAAAGAGAACGGAAGGTCGTTTTGGTTTACGAATTGAGCGCCTGCCACAACGCATCTGAAGCATCAAACACTGCCACGCTGTACCCGGCAAAGCGGCTCTGGATATCAACAGTCTGGCTGCCATCGGCGGCAGTGTTGTAGCTGCCCAGTTCCAGCGCGGAAAGGGCGGGCAGATCGCTCCACGGAATGAGTTTTGTCTGCCAGTCGGCGCCTAGCTTTTCGCTCAGCGCCCCATAAGCCTGCTCAAAGCCCTCCGGGTCCTCTAAGATCCAGAGCCTGCTCTCGCCGTTGGCAAGGTCGGTGTTCATCTGGGTGGCACCGGCCATCTGACCGTTCATGTCGGTCAGGGCGGCATCGGCGCTCCATGTGTAGTTGTTCACCTGCACCACCACAGCCCCGTCGCCGTTGGCGTCCTCCGCATAGTCTGCCAGCGCAGTCTGCAGGCGTTGCACGGCCTCGTCCGGCAGAGCTTCTGCCGTGACCACGGCCACGGTGTAATCGGGGTCTACGGTGGTCAGCAGACCGTGCGCTACATACGCCACGCCCACAATGACCATCGCCGCCACTGCCACGATGCCCCAGTTGTAGTACCACCAGTTGGCGCGGGAGCGCTTTTTCTGCTCCTGCGCGGTCAGGGGCTTTTCCGGCGCTGCCGGGCGCGGGATGGTGCGCACTTGCACGCCGTACTCCTGCCGCAAAACGGGGAACAGCGTCTGCATGGCGGCGAGCCCCGGTAGCCAGAAGCCGAACAATACGGCCCAGAACACACTGACCGGGAACAGCAGGATCATACCGCCAATGCCGGCCAGCATGATGACGCCTGCCAATACGCAGCGGCCCGGCACGGTGAGCAGCAGCCTGCCCGCCCGGCGCAGCAGGCTGTCCGGGGTGCGGGGCTGCAGCGGCAGTACGGCGGCGCACAGAGTGCCGAAAACCGCCAGCACCAGAAAGTCCAGTGCCAGAAATACCAGCACCGCAAGGCCGGGGTAGTAGCCCTGCTGTGCGGCGGCATCAAACACAAAGGCCGATATAAAGCACAGCAGCCCCAGTGCCAGCGTGCCCACAGCGCCAAAGCCGCAGGCGGCTTTCCAATGGGCCGCAAGGGTCTGCTTTGCCCTGGGCAGCCACTGGGAGGGGTCGTTCTGCAGGCTGCGCAGGGCACAGTCTGCCAGCAGCACCATGGCGGGGCCGACCAGCAGACCGGTCACCGCGCTGCACACCACCGTAAGCGGCAGGGAGAACAGGGTGATCCCCAGCGAGACGCCCAGCGCGGCGGGCAGGCAGAGCAGACAGACCAGAAGATTGGTGCCCAGCAGCTGGCCGAGGTCGCGCCCTACCATCTGGCAGAAACGGGCAAAGCCTTTTTTCTCCGGCTCGTTTGGATTTATGCCGTGACCGTCCCGCCCATAAAGGGCATTGTAGATGCTCATATCACTTTACCTCGGTGCCAAAGGCTTCGATCTGGGTCAAGGCAGGGAAGGGCGAAGTTCCCTCGGCCTGGATCAGGTCTTTCAACACAAGGCTGCGCACCCGCTTGGGCTCGAAGGTCACGCGCTGAGGCTTGGCACTTTTCACCAGCGGGATGTCCAGCGTGCTACCATCGGAAAACGCCACCGTGGCCTTGACCCAGTAGTTGTCGTGGGGGAAATCTGCCCGCTCGGTGATGCGCAGTTCATCCAGCAATACCTCCCGGCCAAAATCCAGCGTTAAAGCTGCGTTGGGGTCACGGTTGATGCCCCAGCTCTGGTAGGGGTACTCGCCGTGGGCGCTGTTCTCAAAAATGCCGTCGATGGCGTTGCGGGCGGCAAACACCGCCTCGCCGCGCGTTTCCACGTTGGCGCTGGCGTGGGGATAAAAACCGGTGTCGCCGTGTTCATCGTAGCAGTTAAAGGCCAAGTTTCGCCGGGCGGCGATCTCCTCCGGCAGCGCAAGGCGCGCCCGGATGACGTGACGGCTGCCCACAAAGCTCTTGGGGGAGTAGGTGATGGCCTGCTCCCCGAAGGGAATGTGGAAATTGATCTCCCGCTTGACCACATACACAAGGGCTTCGGGCATGGTGTCCTCGAACTGGATAACGCAGTACTGGCCGGGATGGTCGATCTCCAGCGCCACCCGGTCGCCGGGCTTATAGCAGTTGGTGTAAACAAGGGATACGGCGGTGTCGGCGTCACAGGTCATCAGGGTGTGACCCGCTTCGTCCAGAATTTTCAGCTTGATGGTTTCCATAGCGGTTCTCCTTAATACAGTTCAAGGTTCAGTGTTTTTTGGAAATGCAGGGTGATCTTATAGATCGTTTCCGGCCATGCGGTGCGCAGACGCGGGTCGGTGATGGGCACCGGCGTAACAGCAGCCGTTGCGGCGTCCGGGTCAAAGCGGATGCCGCCCAGCGTGCCTACCGCAAAGCCGTCCGCTGTGGGCACGGGTTTCTGCTCGGTGAGCAGGGTCAGCTCCACGGTGCCGGGATAGTCCGTTTCGTCCCGCAGGGCGATGCCCTGATCGCCGACCCATACACAGCGGCGGTAGGTGGTAAGCCCCGGAATGGGAGGGTACGCGCCCGCCAGTTCGCCGGTGATGCTGTTTTTATCGGTGCACACCTCCCGGGCAGCGTATTCCGCGCCGGGCAGCTGCTGCACGCCGTCAAAGGTAGGCAGATTGTGCCATGCGCTCTGCATGGTCCAAATTTCATACCGCTGGGGGCTGAAGGTCTTTTGGGTGTAGCTCTCCACCCCGATATCGATCAGGAACGGTTTGCTGTCCTTGTATACCGTGATACTGCCGGTATCGTTGTGGTTGTGGCTGTCGCCGTTGGAGCCAAACTTTGCACCCAGCACCCAGCTGCCCTGCCGTGCGGCGTAAATGCCCACGCTGGGGTACCACACTGTGGGCAGATGCCGGGGCGCTGCGGAGTACGCCATCATTTCTTCTTCTGCAAAGGCGGTGGTCAGACGGTACCACAGGTTGATGTGGGTGCTGCCGTCCGGGTTCTGCAAATGGTCGGGGTCGGCATCGGCGCGGAAGTCTGCCGCCGCAAGGGCTTGCAGGGCATCGCTGCCCACAGCTTGCCCAAAGCGGTATTCCCGCGCACCGCACCGCCCGGCAAGGGGGCTGCAATCGCCAAAGTTCAGGTAGTAAGGCCCTTCCACATGGACATTGCAGATGTACTCTGCAATGTTTTTGATTTTAGGCGCATGGAACAGAGGGGAGAAGGCCTCCGGTGCCACGGTGGACAAAATATCCAGACAGCCCCAGAGGGTCAGCCCGGCATGGCGGTAGTACTGGGCTCCTTCGTTGCAGCAGCCGTCCGTGCCATAGTCCTTCAAAAAGCAGTCGAGGCTGTACGCCGCCTGTTTGACAGCGGCTTTCCGCTCGGACTGTGTGGTGGGCAGCAGAAAGACCGTGAGCAGAACATTCTGGGTGCACCAGCTTGTCCAGTTGCACATAGGCTCTTCGCCGTTGCCCATCCACCAGAAGTGGCTTGTAAAATAGGGCGTCAGGATGCGGGTGTTCAGCTCCCGCTCCATCCGCACCGTGATGCCCGGCGCGGCGGTGTCCAGCTCGTCCGGCAGTAAGTACCGGGTCAGGGCCAGCAGGGCACCGGTCTCGGCGGCAAACAGATCCACGATGGGGCGGGTGGTGTCTGGCAGGGGCAGCTGCGGGGTGTCCCGGATGTAGCTGTTGTGGGCGGGCAGCTGCCATGCGCTTTCCTCGCAGAGTGCCCATACGGTATCCGCAATGGCATCCAGAAAGCGACCGGTGTGTTCCACGCACTCGGCGCATACCAGCGCGCACAGCCGCGCCCGGCGGGAGAAATAAGCATCTTCCCACGCCGTGCGTCGGCCAGTGTGGGAAAAGTCCAGCCAGAGCGAGAGCGGCAGCGGCGCAATGGTCGCAGCCAGCGCAGCTTCGCCTGCCTTCAAAAAGCGGTCTTTGACCCGCTGGGGTAGGGCATTCCATACCGTGCGCTCTCTGGCAGGCGGAAAGGGATGAGAGTCGGGCAGACTGTCCGGAAGAAAAGAAAGTTGTTCAGATATCATAATGCCTCCTGACGATTTACTGCAAGGCCCTGCCGCTCATCGTTTGGCGAGCCCAACTCAGTTGGATGATTTCTGCCCGGCCTGCCAAGGGCTCCCCTATCAGGGGAGCTGGCACGCGAAGCGTGACTGAGAGGTTTACAAGCTTTGCTGGTATTCCCGCGGGCTGAGCCCCGTGACCTTTTTGAACACCTTGGAGAAATAGAACGAGCTCTCATAGCCCAGTTTTTCCGCGATCTCGTACACCTTCAGGTTGCCCTGTTCCAGCATCTCCTTGGCGGCGGCAATGCGGGTTTCGGTGATATACTCCACAAAGCCGCTGTCGCCGTATTTGCCAAAAAGCTGGCTGAGGTAGTTGGGCGAAAAGTTGAACACCGCCGCCACATCGGCCAGCGTCAGTTTTTCCGAAAGGTGATTTTTGATATACTCCTGTACCTGTGCCACCACCTGCATCTTTCCAGCCGTAGCATCGCCGTCACCGGCCTCCACAAACTGGATGGGATTTTCAGCGGTCAAGATGGGCTGCAGGTGGGCATTTTCACGGCAGCGGCGGGCAAGGCCCAGCAGGGAATTGGTGGGCCGCCCCACAGCCCAGAGCAGCCGGACCGTGAAGTAGTTGTACAAGATCTGGCTGGCCCGCTCCAGCAGGGGAAGCAGCACTGCCCGGTAGTTCTGGCATTGGACATCGGTCAGGCAGAACAGCACATTGCAGCGCATGGCATCGGCTCCGGTCACATAGCAGGGCAGATAATTTTGCAGGGTGGTTTCCAGCATCCGTGCACAGGAAAAGCTCAGTTTCAGCTGCTGGGCGGGCGCAAGCTCGGTGTTGGCGCACAATTCGCAGGAAGCCACCAGATAGCTGTCGCTTTTCAGGTCAAGATCCAGGTGCCGCAGCGGCTGTTCCAGCTCACTCTCCTCCTGAAACAGCCCGGCGTACAGCCGCACAAAGAAACGCTCCTGATAACTGCGCACGCTCTCGGCAAGGTTTTCCTGCACCGGCAGCTCCCCAAGCAGCGCCCGCTCCTTTTTGACGCGTTCTGCGGCGCGGGCCAGCGCGGTCTGCAGATTTTCCGGGGTCAGGTCCAGCTTAACAAGGTAATCCACCACCCCGGCCCCCATGGCCTGTTTGATGTAATCGAATTCCTCAAAGCTGGTCAGCATAATAAAGGCGGGCAGCGGCCCCCGTTCCCGGCAGGTGCGGGCCAGGGTCAGGCCATCCATCAGGGGCATTTTTACGTCTGCCACCACGATATCCGGCTTTTCGCGCTCGATCATTTCCAGCGCTAGTTTGCCGTTGCGGGCAGTGCCGCAGACAGTATAGCCCAGCTTTTCCCATTCCAGCATTCCCTGCAGGCCGATGAGCACCAGCGGCTCATCATCCACAAGTAAGATCCGCAGCATGATCGTTTCCTTTCTTCTGATAGGGCAGTCGGATGGTCACCTCAGTCCCGATGCCCTCCTCGCTTTCAATGGTCAGGCCGTAAGCTTCGCCGAACGAATACTGGATGCGGCGATTCACGTTCCACAATCCAACATGGCGGAACTTTTCGGCCTTTTCTTTTTCTCCGGTGGGCGCGTCCAGCAGATGCGCCACCTGCTCCGGAGGCATCCCGATGCCGTCATCGGTCAGCCGCAGCAGCACATCCCCCGTGGCCGGATCGATGGAAATATCCAGCAGGACGCTGCCGTGGCCGCCCTTTGGCTCCAGACCGTGGAAAATGGCGTTCTCCACCAGCGGCTGCAGCGTAAAGCGGGGGATCAGGCAGTCCCGGCAAAGCCGCTCGTCCTCGATCCGGGAAACCTCGATCTCCAGATCGCCGCCATAGCGGTACTGCTGGATGGTAAAGTAATCGTTGAGCAGAGCCAGCTCCTCCTGCAGGGGCACCAGCTTCTGCGTTTCCTTGGAGATGCTTTTGGTCAGCCGCGCAAAGGCGGTGACCATTTCAGCGATGCCGGGCGCATGCTGGATGGTGGCCATCCAGCGGATGCTGTTCAGGGTATTGTAGATAAAGTGGGGGTTGACCTCGCTTTGGAGCATCCGGTATTCCAGCTCCTGTTTTTTGCGCTCGTCCTCCACCCGGCGGTTCATCAGGCCGTCCACATCGGCGGCCAGCTTGTTGATGCCTCGGCCAATGTCGCCCAGCTCATTGGGCCACTCCACGGCAGGGTCGGCAGTAAAGTCGCCGCCGCCCACAGCTTCGATCCGCTTCTGCAGGGCCTCCACCGGGCGGGTAATGGCCCATTCCAGCCAATGCTGCATCAAAAAGCTCAGTCCCCACACGATGGCAAGCCCCAGCCCCAGCAGCCACAGATAGACACGGCGCTGCTGTAAAAAGGTGCTTTCGGGCATCACCTGGATCAGCGCTGCACCCCGGCCCTCCAGAACGACCTTGATTGCAAAATAACTGCTGCCGCCCTTCCGGAAGCGCCCCTGCCATGCGGACTGCTTCCAGGTGCGGTTCTCCACCGTGGAGCGCAGTGTGTAGGAAACATCAGAAAAGGCAGTTTCCACCTGGGTCAGGCGGCCATCCTCGATCTGCCAGAGCTGATTGCCCATTTCCCAATAGAGTGCGCTGCCCTCGCTCGTGGTATAGCCCGCTGCGGGATCGGTGATGACCGATGGATCCAACGCAAGGTAGGCTGTGCCGCGATGCATCGTTCCATGGCCGGAACGGATGGGCCTGCTGATGGCAAGGCAGGCCGGGTGAGAGATCATCAGCGGGTCGGTGGTGAACCGCATCCCGTAACCCTGTTGCAAAAACAGGGTTACGCTGCTCTGGTTCAGGGCCGAAGAGCTGTTCAGCGGGCCGAACTGCAGGTGCCGGTCGTTTTCGTTGCTCATAAAGAACCGGATGACCTTGGGGTACAGCGGGTTGGAATAATACTTTTCCTGCGCCGCCTTGTAAGCTGCAATGGTCTGGGGGCCGTTGACCTCTTCCTGTGAAAGATAGCGGCGCACGGTGTCGTTGATGGAGGCCCAGTTCAAAAGAGCATCCGCATCGTTCAGGCTTGTCTCGATGCTGGTGGCCACCAGCCGCAGGTTGAACTCTGCCGCCTGCAGGGTGTTTGTACGGACATATTGGTTGGAAAGAAAAAACAGTGCCGCGCAGACAGCAAGGGAGGTCAGCACTGTAAAAACGCGCGTGCTCCACACGATCTGCCGCCGCAGTGAAAAGCGGTGCCCGGGGCGATCCATACGCATTCTCCTTTCCCTTTCATTGGACAGCTTCCAATTTATACAGTACTGATTTTTGCGGCCTTTGTCAACGGCTTTTTGCATGATTTTTGTATACATTGTACTGTTTTTATTTGTTACACATTTGTAATCTGTGCAAGAAATCAAGAAAGTACAGATTTCAGCATAAGAAAGTGCATCTTTTTGAGAAAGGCCTGCAAAAAATACAGCCCCGCCCGGAATAATTCCATTCCGGTTGGGGCTGTTTTGCGGTATTCTAGTATCAACAAAAGCGAGCGGCTCCCCGGCACGGGGGAGGCCGCTGCACGAAATAAGCGAACTGCCCTGAAGGAGGACAAACTTATGAAAAAGATCTCTCGTCGTTCGTTCCTTACCGCTGCCGCCGCTTGCGGCGCAGCTGCTGCCCTGACCGCCTGCGGCGGCTCTTCCAGCTCTGCCGCTGCTTCCTCCACTGCCGGTTCCACCGCTGCATCCGCAGCCGCAGGCCCTGTTACCCTGCAGTGGTCGGTGTGGGATAAGGAGTCCACCCCCTACTGGCAGGCCATGGCCGACGGCTACATGGCAAGCCACAAGGACGTGACCATCGAGATGGTGGATCTGGGCTCCAGCGATTACATGACCGTTCTGGCTACCCAGCTGGCCGGCAGCGCTGATCTGGATATCGTGACCATCAAGGATATCCCCGGCTACGCAAACCTAATCAATCTGGACTACCTCAAGCCTCTGAATGAGGTGCTGACCCGCGACACCGGCGATTTCAACGGCACCATTGAGCAGCTGACCACCGATGACGGGAACTTCTACGCCGTTCCGTTCCGCAGCGACTTCTGGGTGGTGTACTACAACAAAGACCTGTTTGATAAGGCCGGTGTGGCTTACCCCTCCAACGATATGACGCTGGAAGACTACGATGCTCTGGCCCGCAAGATGACCAGCGGCTCCGGCGATACCAAGGTCTATGGCTGCCACTACCACACTTGGCGCTCCGCCGCTTCGCTGTTCTCCATTCTGGACGGCAAGAACACCATCATCGATGGTACCTACGATTTTATGAAACCCACCTACGATATGGTCATTGCCCAGCAGAAGGACGGCATCTGCATGGACTACGGCTACCTCAAGACCTCTTCTCTGCACTACTCCGCCGCCTTTGAGAACCAGCAGTGCGCAATGGTCAACATGGGCAGCTGGTTTATCTCCACGCTGGAAGCCTACATGAAGGATGCCGAGACCAAGTTCAACTGGGGCATCGTCAAGTATCCGCACCCCGCCGGTGCAGAGGCAGGCTCTACGCTGGGCACTGTGACCAGTCTGGCCATCAACGCCGACTCTCCCAAGGCAGAGGCGGCGGCCGACTTCATCAACTGGTGTGTCTCTGAGGAGGGCGCACAGGCCATTGCAAAGACCGGCACCTTCCCTGCCTGCGGCTCCGATGCCACCGCCGAGATCATCAAGTCCACCGAGGGCTTCCCCGAGGACGCAAACTCTGTGGATGCACTGACCACCTCCAACGTCTATCTGGAGATGCCCTACACCCAGTACGCATCGGATATCGAGACCATTCTCAATGCCGAGCACGATGCCATTATGACCATGAGCGAGACCGTGGACGAGGGCATCCAGAACATGAACGATCAGGTCCCTGCCGTTCTGGGCTGATCGTCTCCCACTGCTTTCTCATCATCTCCTTCTTCATCATAAAACACCGGAGGGCGGGCGATTGCCCGCCCTCCCGCCTTGTCAACGGAAAGGAGGCTCTTTTATGGCGAGTGCTGCTGTCCAGAATAAAACTCCCCGTAAAGTGCTTAAAAAATCGACCCGAGATTCTCTGATCGCGTATTCCTTTATTGCGCCAAACTTCATTGGCTTCTGCGTGTTCACGCTGGTGCCCATGGTGTTTGCCATTGCGCTGGCCTTCTGCGCATGGGATGGCCGCCACGCCATTGAATTTATCGGCCTGAAGAACTTTGTAAAGCTCTTCACCACCGACAAGATCTTTCAGGCGGCGCTGAAAAATACCATCGTCTACGTCATTGGCACTGTGCCGCTGACGCTGGTCTGCTCGCTGGCCATGGCTGTGCTGCTGAACCAGAACGTGAAGCTGCGCAACTTCTTCCGCACCGTGGCATTCTTCCCTTACGTTGCCTCGCTGGTGGCGGTGGCAGCGGTGTGGAACATGATCTTCAACCCCTCCATGGGTCCCATCAATATGATCCTGAACCAGTTCTTCGGCGTGGCAGTGGAAAACCTGCCCCGCTGGGCCGCCGGTAAGGACACCGCCATGCTGACGGTCATCCTGTTCAGTGTGTGGAAGAACATGGGCTACTATATGGTCATTTATCTGGCCGGCTTGCAGGGCTGTAACCCGGACCTGAACGAAGCCGCCGAGCTGGACGGTGCCAACCGTTGGCAGCAGTTCTGGCACATCACCCTGCCCCAGCTGCGTCCCACCACCTTCTTTGTGGTCATCATGCTCACCATCTCCGGCTTCAAGGTCTACGACCAGATGTACATGATCACGCAGGGCGGCCCCGGCACAGCCACCATGACGCTGGTGTACTATATTTACAATGTTGCCTTCGTCAACACCCCGAAATACGGCTACGCAAGTGCCATTGCCATGGTGCTGTTTGTACTGGTGCTGATCGTTACGATCATCCAGTTCCGCGGCTCCAAGGGCGAGAACTGAGAAAGGAGGAAGAAACTATGACGACCGCTGTTATCAAAGACCACGCTTCCCAGAAGCGCCGCAATTTCATCTCCAAGTTCCTGATCTATTTCTTCCTCATCGTCATCACAGCCTGCATGCTGCTGCCCTTTTTGTGGATGCTGTCCTCCTCTTTTAAGCTGAATAAGGACGTGTTCGGTTTCCCCATCCAGTGGATCCCCAAAAATCCCCGCTGGCAGAACTATGTGGACATCTGGACCCAGATCCCGCTGCTGACCTTCGTGAAGAACACGGTCAAGATCACGGTGGTGGTCACCCTGTTGCAGCTGTTCACCTCCTCCTTTGCGGCCTACGCCTTTGCCAAGATGCAGTTCAAGGGCAAGAATGTGCTGTTCCTGGGGTACATCGCCACCATTGCAGTGCCCTGGCAGGCCTACATGGTGCCCCAGTTTATGATGATGAGCTCCTGGCATCTGAACAACACCCATCTGGCCATTATGTGCCTGCAGGCCTTCAGTGCCTTCGGTGTGTTTTTGATGAAGCAGTTCTACGAGGGTGTGCCCACTGAACTGTGTGAGGCGGCCCGCATCGATGGCCTGAGCGAGTACGGCATCTGGTGGCACATCATGCTGCCCCTGAGCCTGCCCGCCCTGTCCACCCTGACCATCTTCACCTTCGTGAACACCTGGAACGACTTCCTTGGCCCCCTGATCTACCTGACCAAGACCGAGCTCAAGACCATCCAGATCGGCCTGCGGATGTTCATTACCCAGTATTCCGCAGAATACGGCCTGATCATGGCGGCCTCTGTGGTGGCACTGATCCCTGTGCTGATCGTATTCCTTTCTCTGCAGAAATATTTTGTGCAGGGTGTTGCATCCACCGGTATCAAGGGCTAAAATAACACCCGTAAGCGGGGTGCGGGCAGTCCCCGCGCCCCGCATTTTTTGGATAGAGGGAAAACGTTATGTTATATCCGGAACAGAATGAAGCACGCCTGAAACTGAGCATGGACGGCACATGGGAGTTTGCGCTGGGCAGTTGCGAGGAAAACCAGTTCGACCCCGCAAAGCCCCTGCCGGACGCGCAGCCCATCGCCGTTCCTGCCAGCTACAACGACCAGAACGACCAGACCACGGCCCTGCGCCGCCACTACGGCTGGGCGTGGTATCAGCGCAAGTTCACCCTGCCCGCCTTCTGCGCCGGGCAGCGGGTGGTGCTGCGGTTTGGCTCGGTGACCCACACGGCAAAGGTCTGGCTGAACGGTCAGCTCATTGCGCAGCACAAGGGCGGCTTTACCCCCTTTGAAGCCGATGTCACCGCACTGCTGCACCCCGGCGAGATTGTTCTGCTGACCGTAGCCTGCGACAACCGGGTCAATCACAGCACTCTGCCTGTGGGCAACGAGGACGGCCAGCTGGCCTTCTTTGGCTCGGACAACGCGGGCATCCCTAGTGTGGAGGCTGCCAAGCGCGCCGCCGCACCCCAGAACCGCCCCAACTTTGATTTCTTCAACTATGCGGGCATCCACCGCCCGGTGGTGCTCTACACCACCCCTAAAGAGTATATCGAGGATGTGACTGTAGTGCCGCACACGGATGGCAGGGTGGATTACCGCATCCAGACCGTGGGCACCGCACCGGTGGCTGTCACTGTGCTGGAGGCTGACGGCAAGGCTGTTGCAAGCGCCGAGGGCGCAGCGGGCACCTTGACCATCCCGGAGGTGCAGCTCTGGGAGCCGAAGCCCGGCGTGCCCTATCTTTATACCCTGCACATCACCTGCGGGGCGGATGTCTATGACCAGACCTTTGGTGTGCGCAGCATCGAGGTGAAGGGCGCGCAGGTCCTGCTGAACGGCAAGCCGCTCTATTTCAAGGGCTTTTGCAAGCACGAGGATTTTACCGCCCATGGCCGTGGCTTTGACCCGGTGCTGAACGTGAAGGACGTGAACCTGATCCACTGGGCCAATGCCAATGCCGTGCGCACCAGCCACTACCCCTACGCTGAGGAGTTTTACGATCTGTGCGACCGGGAGGGCATTCTGGTCATGGACGAGACCCCGGCGGTGGGCATTGGCGGCGGGGCAGTGCTGAACCCCTACAAGGAATACCCCATCGCCGAGCATCACCGGCAGGTGCTGACCGAGATGATCCGGCGGGACAAAAACCACCCCTGCGTGGTGCTGTGGAGTCTGGGCAACGAGCCGGATCTGGAGCATTTCCCGCAGGATGCTTACGACTACTGGCACCCCCTCTATGAGCTGGCCCATCAGCTGGACCCGCAGAACCGCCCGGTCACCCTGGTCTGCTGCCAGAACGACTACACCAGGGACATCACTACCCGCACTATGGATATCGTCTGCATCAACCGTTATTACGGCTGGTACAACCTGTCCGGCGATCTGGATGCCGCCTGCTATGGCCTGAATCAGGAGCTGGATTTCTGGGCAGACCAGCACAAGCCTGTGATGATGAGCGAATACGGTGCAGACACCCTTGCTGGTCTGCACACTGCCGGAGCGGAGATGTTCAGCGAGGAGTTTCAGGTGGAGTTCTACCGCCGTCTCGATGCGGAGTTTGACAAGCGCCCCTGGTTCGTGGGAGAATTTGTCTGGAACTTTGCAGACTACGACACCGTGCAGGGCCCCATGCGGGTGGACGGCAACAAAAAGGGTCTGTTTACCCGGGATCGCCGCCCCAAGCTGGGCGCGCATTTCCTGAGAGAACGCTGGAAGGATATTCCAACGTTTTACTTCAAATAAACCTCTCAGTCTGCTTCGCAGACAGCTCCCCTAATAGGGGAGCCCTTGGCAAAGAGGAAAAAGAATCTTCTTGAGATAAGGAGCTGCTTATGAAGACCTATCCGAATCACCCAATGACCGACACCGAAGCAAAGCAGGCACTGGCCGATGCCTGCAAGCAGGTGGAGACCAATCTGCCGCTGTACACCTGGCAGTGCCAGAATCATTCCAGTGTAAACGGCATCTACCCCGGCTGTGCCAACAACCAGTGGACTTGTGGCTTCTGGCCCGGTGAGATCTGGCTGGCCTACGAGGCCACCGGGGACGAAAAATTCAAGACCGCCGCCCTGATTCAGGTGGACAGCTTTGCCGACCGCATTGCCCGCAAGGTGGAGGTGGACCACCACGACATGGGCTTTCTGTACAGCCCCACCTGCGTGGCAGCGTGGAAACTGGTGGGCAGCGAAACCGGCAAAAATGCCGCTATCGCCGCCGCCGATCAGCTGTTGACCCGCTACCAACCCAGCGGAAAATTTTTGCAGGCATGGGGCACCATGGATGACCCCGGCAACTACCGCTATATCATTGACTGCATGCTGAACGTGCCGCTACTGTACTGGGCAGCGCAGGTGACCGGCAGCGACCACTACCGTGAGATCGCCGCCGCCCACACCGCCACCACGCTGGCAAACTCCTTCCGGCCGGACGGCAGTACCTACCACACCTTCTTTATGAACCCGGACGGCACCCCCAAGGGCGGACGCACCTGTCAGGGCTATAAGGACGACAGCTTCTGGGCACGGGGACAGGCGTGGGGCGTGTACGGAAGTGCCATCGGTTACACCTACACCCACGATGAAAAGTTTTTGGATGTGTTCCGCAAGGCGCTGGCGTTTTACCTTTCCCGCCTGCCGGAGGATCTGGTGCCTTGCTGGGATATGCTCTTTGCACCGGAAAGCGGCGAGCCGCGGGATTCCTCCTCTGCTGCCATCGTGGCCTGCGGCCTGCTGGAAGCCGCCAAGTATGTGGGAGAGGAAGAAGCTGCCCAGTGGCGCACCCTTGCCCGGCAGATGCTGGCTAGTCTGACCGCAAACTACGCAGTCAAGCCCGGCACCCTCGGCTCCGGCCAGCTGCTGCACGGCACTTACAGCAAAAAAAGCCCCTACAACACCTGCACCCCGGAGGGCGTGGATGAATGCACGAGCTGGGGCGATTATTTCTACATGGAGGCGCTGACCCGCCTGACCAAAGACTGGGAGATGTACTGGTAATGAACTTGCAGACCAAAGCGGATTTTACCGCACTGATGCACAAATTTCTCGACCCGCTCAAGCCTTATTATTCCGCAGGCTGTGCCCGGCTGCATCTGGGCGAGACGGGCGTGACCTACAACCAAAATGCCATTGAGCTGGAAGCCTTCAGCCGCCCGCTGTGGGCGCTGGTGCCCTTCTGGGTGGGCGGCGGCTCCGACCCGGAATTTGAAACCATCTACCGCAAGGGTCTTGCCGCCGGTACTGACCCGGAAAACCCCGAATACTGGGGTACCACCGGGGAGTACGATCAGTGCTATGTGGAGATGGCGGCTATTGCCTGCGGCATTCTTACCGAACCGGAAAAGCTGTGGACATCGCTCTCTGACACCGAAAAACAGAACCTTGCCGCATGGCTGGGGCAGATCAACGCCCACACCATCCCGGACTGCAACTGGCAGTTTTTCCGCATCCTCGTGAACCTTGCCCTGAAAAGTGTGGGGATGCCTTACAGCCCGGAGCTGCTGGAGGACGGTCTTTGCAAAATCGACAGCTATTACAGCGGCGACGGCTGGTCCACCGATGGCGCCTCCGTGCAAAAGGATTACTACATCCCGTGGGCCATCCAGTATTACGGACTGCTGTACTCTAAATTTGCCGCCGACACCGACCCCCGGCGTGCTGTCCTTTACCGCCAGCGCGCCCAGCTGTTCGCGCAGCAGTTTGTCTATTGGTTCGATGCCAACGGCGCAGCGCTGCCCTTTGGACGCAGCCTGACCTACCGCTTTGCTCAGAACAGCTTCTGGGCGGCCTGTATCTGGGCGGGGCTGGAGCCGCTGCCCCTGCCGGTGATGAAGGGGCTCATCGTCCGCAACTTCAACTGGTGGCTGGGGCAGAAAATGTTCGACCAGGACGGCATCCTCACCATCGGCTACTGCTACCCGCAGATGTACATGGCCGAGCGGTACAACGCCCCAGGCAGCCCCTATTGGGGCATGAAGAGCTTCTTGCTGCTTGCTTTGCCGGACGACCACCCCTTCTGGACTGCCGAAGCCGCACCGATGCCCGCACTGGATCGGCTCAAACCAATGCCCTACGCCAATATGCTGGTGCAGCGCCGGGCGGGCCGGGTAACGGCCTATGCCGCCGGTGTCAACGAGGGCCACGGCCACGGACAGTTCCCGGAAAAGTACGCAAAATTTGCCTACGATACCCGCTTCGGCTTCTGCGCCTCCCGCAGCCGGGAGGTGCTCCATCAGGCCGCACCGGACAGTATGCTGGCCTTTGTCATCGACGATAACGTGTTCGTGCGCAAGGTGAGCAAAACGTGGGAAATTGAAGCCGGGACGGTGACCGCGCAGTGGTCACCCTTCCCTGGCATTGAGGTCACCACCACCATCACCCCCACGGCCACCGGCCACCGCCGCCATCACGAAATTGACAGCAGCTTCGATTGCGAAGCCTATGACTGCGGCTTTGCCGTGCCCAATTTTGCACCGGGATACGTCGAAGGTGTGGAAAACAACACCGCCGAAGCCCGCTGCGACGCACTGCGCTGCACTGTGACGGGCAGAGGCGAAGCGGTAGTCATAGGCTGCGACCCCAACACCAGCCTGTACTTCACAAATGTCCATCTGCCTGCCGTGAAGTACCACATCCCCAAGGGGCACACAGAACTGGACACCGAGGTCTTTGACGAAGCGGACTGATGCCGTTTCTCTCCAGAAAAACAGTCGTTTTTGTGCGGCTGTTTTTCTTATATCCTGTGCTATAATGAGAGCAGAGAATGCTGCGAGGTGACATTTATGCCTTTGAATGACCCGATTACCCCGGCGCTTCTGGCTGACCCGGAAATTTTCCAGCAGAACCGCCTGCCCTTCCATGCCCATTTTGCAGACCAGACCAGCCCGGAAATGCCCCTGACCGTTAGTCTGGACGGCGAGTGGAACTTCCGCTATGCGGAAAACCTGACTGCACCCTTTACGGACTGGGACACCCTGACCGTGCCGGGCTTTATCCAGATGCAGAGCCTGCAAAAGCCCGGCCAGCCCTACGGCACGCCCCATTACGTCAACACCCAGTACCCGTGGGACGGCCACGAAAAGCTGCACCCCGGCGAGATTCCGCAGGATTATAACCCCATCGGGGAGTATCAGCGCAGTTTCACCCTGCCGGAAAGCTGGGCGAGCTGCTACCTGCGCCTGAATGGTGCCGACAGCGCCGCCGCCGTCTGGTGCAACGGCGTTTACATCGGCTACACCGAGGATACCTTTACCCCCGCCGAATTTGACATGACCGCCGCCGTCCACCCCGGCGAAAATACCCTGACCGTGCAGGTGTACCGCTTCTCCTCCGGCAGCTGGCTGGAAGATCAGGATTTCTGGCGCATGAGCGGGCTGTTCCGCTCGGTGGAGCTGTTCACAAAACCGGAGCTGCATCTGGAAGATGCCTTTGTGAAGCAGGAGTTCGCCCCGGACTTCTCCAGTGCCACCGTCACCTTTGATTGCAAGGTCAGCGGCGCGGGCACCATCTCGGTGGTGTTCAACGGGCAGCAGCAGTCTGCTGAGGTGGGTGTGCCTGCGGAATACGACAGCGGCGTGGTGTTCGGCAAGGGCGAGGCTGACCCGGACGTGGAGGAGGACGTGCAGGATGTTTCCTTTACCTTTGCGGTGGAGCACCCTGCCCTGTGGAGCGCCGAGCAGCCGAACCTGTACGAGGTAGAAATTGCCCTGCTGCGCGAGGGAAATTTGGTGGAGCGTACCGGCATGAAAGTCGGTCTGCGCAAATTTGAGCTGAAAGACCGCCAGATGCTTTTGAACGGCCAGCGCATCGTGTTCAAGGGCGTCAACCGCCACGAGTGGAGCTGCCGCACCGGGCGCACGGTCAGCCGGGAAGAGATGCTGTGGGATGTGAAAAATCTCAAGACCCACAACGTCAACGCTGTGCGCACCAGCCACTACCCGGACGATCCGTATTTCTTGCAGCTCTGCGATGAATACGGCCTGTATGTCATTGGGGAAACGAACCTTGAAACGCATGGCACATGGCAGAAGCTGGGCGCGGACGGCTCGGACGAGTGGACACTGCCCGGTGCGCGCCCGGAGTGGCGGGAGAATGTGCTGGCCCGTGCCGAAGCCATGCTGGAGCGGGACAAAAACCACCCTGCAATCCTCGTCTGGTCTTGCGGCAACGAGAGCTACGGCGGCAAGACCCTGTGGGAGATGAGCGAGTACTTCCGCCGCACCGACCCCAGCCGCCTTGTGCACTACGAGGGCATTTTCTGGGACCGGGAGTACCCCGCTACCTCCGATATGGAAAGCCAGATGTACACCCCGGTGGCAGACATTAAAAAGTTTCTGGCGGAGCACCCGGAAAAGCCCTTTATCATGTGCGAGTACAGCCATGCCATGGGCAATAGCTGCGGCGGCATCACCGACTACACCGAGTACGCCTACGAAGAGCCGCTGTATCAGGGCGGGTTTATCTGGGAGTACATGGACCACGGCATCGCCGTCACCGACCCGGACGGTAAGACCGGCTTTGCCTACGGCGGCGACTTTGGCGACCGCCCCACCGACCGGGAATTCTGCGTGGACGGTCTTGTGCTGCCCGACCGCCGCAACACCCCAAAGATGGACGCAGTCAAGGCGGCATATGCGCCCCTGAAGATCACCCTCACCGATACCGAAGCGGTGGTGGAAAACCGGAATCTCTTTACCGACCTGAGCGCCTACGACCTTGTGTTTGCATCCTCGGTCAACGGCAAGCCAGAGCGCCGCGCGGTGCTCCGGGCGGACTGTGCACCCGGTAAAACCGTGCACATTGCGTTCCCGTTCGCTCTGCCGGAAGCAGGGTTTGCCTGCATGACCGTTGCCGCTATCCAGCGGGCTGCAAAGCCCGGCATCCCAGCGGGCTATGAAGCTGCCTTTGGGCAGGTATGGCACAACCACGCCGCCGCCCGGCTGACCGTTGCCGCGCCGGAATTGGTGGAGATGGACTGCAACATCGGCGTAAAGGGCGAGGGCTTCGAGTATATTTTCGGCCGCGGCAAGGGGCTTGTGTCCATCCGTTATAACGGCGTGCAGCTGCTGGACGATACCGTGCGCCCCAACTTCTGGCGTGCGCCCACAAACAACGACGAGGGCTGCGCAGAGCCGTTTGAATTTGCCTTCTGGAAGACCGCCGGTCTCTACGCCCGGTGCGATAATCTGACCGCCGAAACAAAGGGAGAATTTGTCACAGTGCGTGCCGTCTACACCCTGCCGGACGGGCAGACGCTGCCCATTGATTTTGCCATCGACGGCGCAGGCCGCTGCGACATTACGATGACATGGCAGGGCGAGCACACCGAACTGCCGGAGTTCGGGTTGCTCTTCCCTCTGCGCCGGGAGCTGACCGAGGTCTCCTATCTGGGGCTTGGCCCCCGGGAGACCACCGCTGACCGCACCGCAGGCGGCAAAATGGGCGCATGGAGTTACAACGTCCGGCAGGACTTTGCCCAGAACACCCCGGTCTACCCGCAGGAGTGCGGCAGCCGCACCGGCGTGTACAGCGCAGCGCTCACCGGCAGCATTCCGGGAATCTGCTTTGCAGGGGACGGCATGACCTTCTCGGCGCTGCCCTACACGCCCCATGAACTGGAAAACGCCCGCCATCTCTACGAACTGCCTCGCGATGACAATAAGACTATCGTCCGGTGTGCTTTGTTCCAGCGCGGCGTGGGTGGCGATAATAGCTGGGGCGCAAAGCCCCATGCAGACACCTGCTTTGCGGTGGAGAAGGGAACCTCGTTCCGTTTTACGATTCAAAAATAAAAATTTACTTGGCTAAAGTGGTGGGTATCATCGTGATACCCACCACTTTGGTCTTATTGCGAAACCGTAACAAGACAAAAATCAGCGCAATATTCAAATAGTATATTTGCGATATGCAATCCAACGATGTTGCAAACGATTAAAAAGTTGGATTGCGATGGCTGCTCCGCTTCCGCAAGCTGGATATGACCCAGCCGGAGCAGCGGCAGGCACTGGTGGATACCTTCATCAATGCCATCTATCTCTACGATGATAAGGTACTTATTACCTTTAACTATAAGGAAGGTACAGAAACGGTCGCTTTCGGGGAAGCTGTGAAAGCGGAGAAAAGTTCGGATATGAGTGCGCGAGGTGCACCAGATATTGAACGTCAAATCGTAAGATTTGGCGTTCTTTCTTTATGTAGGAAAGCGGCTGCACACTTTCTGCACACCGTTTGCACATTTGCCCGAATCAGGGGCTTTTCTGCGCAAGGTTTGCACAGCCTGCTTTCCTTTGCATAAAAAGAAGAAATTTTAGGCGAACAAGGCTCTCGTCAACTCTCTGCGTTCGTCTGCGTCCATCAGCCGGATGGCTTCAAGGATCTCCTTATTATAATAAAGCTATAAGAACATAATAAAGACAATTATTTGAGATTTTTGAAAAAACAGAAATCATTTTGATGATATGGAACGTTTTAATAGACAGGAAGGGGGTGAACCGTATCCAGACAGAATTATTGCTGCG
>ERZ1026890.500-NODE-500-length-23320-cov-102.093703_pt1 | contig 23320 bp, 16 predicted proteins | sample MGYA00380175_ERZ1026890 | MGnify/ENA primary metagenome ERZ1026890 (study PRJEB33269, sample SAMEA4719811) | human gut metagenome | biome: human-associated habitat; feature: organic feature; material: feces | place: Cameroon | collected 2013-10 ...
ACGACCTCTTTGTTACCAACGTGAAGTTCCTGGAGAAGGGTATCAAGATGGGTGCTGCTAACTCTATTCTCATCAAGGTAAACCAGATTGGTTCTCTCACCGAAACACTGGATGCTATCGAGATGGCTCATCGTCATGGTTACACCACCGTTACTTCTCATCGTTCTGGTGAAACCGAGGATACAACAATTGCTGATATTGCCGTAGCAACTAACTCCGGTCAGATTAAGACGGGTTCTATGAGCCGTACCGACCGTATGGCTAAGTACAACCAGCTTATCCGCATTGAAGAGCAGTTGGGTAATAATGCAGCTTACGGTTGTAAGAAGTTGAAATAGTTTCGATGATAAGAAGTTGAAATAAAACAATTTCACCATGACTATACACATTAATATAATAGAATAGATCAGATACGAAATAGATGGGCATGGATGGCCGTGAGGTTGTCCATGCTTTTTTTATCTTCTATCAAGTATCTGCATCTTCACATACATTACTGATAACTTCGATATATTTTATAGTTTAAAAACAAAATGCAATGACAAACGTATTGATAAGTGCCGCCGGACTGTGTGGTGCCACCATTATTGGTGCCATTCTGGGATTCTTCGTCAAGGAGTTGCCTCATAAATGGAACGATGCCGTATTGGGATATTGTGCCGGAATCATGCTGGCAGCTTCCACGTTGGGACTGATAGTGCCAGCCTTCGAGCAGACCAGCCTTTGGTGGCTGGTAGTAATCGGTGTGATGGCAGGAGCCTTGTTCCTGAACGTGCTAGATCTGGTAACTCCCCATCTTCATCATATTACGGGACTAGACCCTGAGGAGCATCGCAACAATGCCCGACTCAGCCATGTGATGCTTTTCGTGATGGCGATAGCCCTGCACAAACTGCCAGAGGGAATGGCGGCAGGAGTGAGCGTCTGCTCTGCAGAAGGCGCCACGGAGTGGGGCGTTTCTTTCGGTATCGCCCTGCAGAACATCCCCGAGGGAATGGTCATCATCGCTCCTTTGATGATGGCAGGCGTTTCTGCGACCCGCACCTTCTTCATTTCCATCTTCATTGCCCTGCTCGAAGTGGCAGGTATTCTGTTGGGTTTCGGCTTGGGTTCAGCCTCTTCCACCTTCCTCCCCGTGATGCTGGGTTTTGCCGGTGGTGCCATGCTTTATGTAACGAGCGATGAGATGATTCCCGAAACTCATGCCCATGGTTTTCAGAAGCAAGCCACCTACGCTCTTCTCTTGGGCTTCATCACCTTTGTGTTGATGGAGAAATGTGTGTAGTCAGATTCTGATACCGAGGCAGGTAGTATTTCTTAAATACAGAGTGTACTTAGGTGTAGGCTTTTTTGGGAAAAAAAGCGGAGCGTGATTTCACAACCACACTCCGCGCAAACTTAAACAACCAATAAAAGAAATAGATTGATCGTTCAATTGTTATATCTGATGAAGAGTAGCCCTTTTTAGAGCTTTTTTTATTTCGATTTGAAGATAATGACCTTAGCGGATGAACAGGAGTTCGCGATACTTAGGCAAGGTCCAGAGCTCATCGGCTACAGCCAACTCCAACTTGTCAATCTGATAACGGATTTCCTCCATCTTTGGAGCTACTGTGTCATGATAAGCTATCGCCTTATCGTGCTCATTCTCAATCTTGTTGGCCACCTTGCGGGCATTTACCAACTCCTCAACACCAGTCTCGATGATCTGAGTGCGCTCGGCAATCTTCTTGATGATATTGATGTTGCGGGCAGTCAACTTCTTGCCTTCCTCGTCGCCGAAGATGTCAATCATGTTCTCCACATTCTTAGCCAACTGACTCTGATAGTGAGTAGCCACAGGAATGATGTGGTTCATGCTCAAGTCGCCCATCACACGAGCCTCAATCTGAATCTTCTTGGTGTAGGTCTCCCATTTCACCTCGTTACGAGCTTCCAACTCGTTCTTCTTCATGACACCCATATCCTCGAACATCTTGATAGATGCAGGGTCGAGATAACGCTCGAAAATCTTTGGACAACTCTTCTCGCAGTCCAGACCACGCTTAGCAGCTTCTTCTACCCACTCATCTGAGTAACCATTACCGTCGAAACGGATAGGCTTGCAGGTCTTCAAATCCTGACGAACGATATCGATGATGGCAGATGTCTTGTCCTCACCCTTGGCAATCAACTCATCCACACGCTTCTTGAAGTCGGTCAAAGCCTCGGCTACAGCTGTGTTCAATACAATCATTGCTGATGCACAGTTAGCCTCAGAACCTACAGCACGGAACTCGAAACGGTTACCGGTGAAGGCGAATGGAGAAGTACGGTTACGGTCGGTGTTATCAATCATCAACTCAGGAATCTCAGGGATATCCAACTTCATGCCCTGCTTGCCAGCCACGGTGAAGAGATCCTTCTTGTCGGCTTTCTCAATGTGCTCGAGAAGGTCGGTCAACTGCTTGCCGAGGAATGAAGAGATGATTGCTGGAGGTGCCTCGTTGGCGCCCAGACGATGCGCATTGGTTGCACTCATGATAGAAGCCTTGAGCAAACCATTGTGCTTATATACACCCATCAAAGTCTCTGTGATGAAGACTACGAAGCGGAGGTTATCCTCTGGTGTCTTGCCAGGACCATGAAGCAGAATGCCTGTATCTGTAGCGAGACTCCAGTTGTTGTGCTTACCGGAACCGTTGATGCCTGCGAATGGCTTCTCATGGAGAAGTACGCGGAAACCGTGATGGCGAGCCACCTTCTTCATCAAGCTCATCAGGAGCATGTTGTGGTCAACGGCAAGGTTGGTCTCCTCGAAGATAGGTGCCAACTCAAACTGGTTTGGTGCTACCTCGTTATGACGGGTCTTGCAAGGAATACCGAGCTCGAGAGCCTGGATTTCCAAATCCTTCATGAATGCCTGAACACGCTCTGGGATGGCACCGAAGTAGTGGTCGTCCATCTGCTGGTTCTTGGCTGAATCGTGACCCATCAGGGTGCGACCTGTCAGCATCAAGTCAGGACGTGCAGCATACAAGCTTTCATCTACCAGGAAGTACTCCTGCTCCCAACCGAGATTGGAAATAACTTTCTTGACATCTGGGTTGAAGTAGTGGCAAACCTCTGTAGCTGCTACGTTTACAGCGTGCAATGAACGGAGCAATGGAGCTTTATAGTCGAGAGCCTCACCTGTGTAAGAGATGAAGACAGTAGGGATACAGAGTGTATCGTCGATGATGAATACAGGAGATGTTGGATCCCATGCAGAATAACCGCGTGCCTCGAAGGTAGAGCGGATACCGCCAGATGGGAAAGATGAAGCATCAGGCTCCTGCTGAACGAGCAACTTACCTGAAAATTCCTCGATCATACCACCCTTGCCATCATGCTCGATGAAGGCATCGTGCTTCTCGGCAGTACCTTCTGTCAGTGGCTGGAACCAGTGGGTGTAGTGGGTTACGCCATTCTCGTCAGCCCACTGCTTGATGCCTTTGGCTACGGCGTTGGCGATGTTACGGTCGAGACGTGCTCCGTTGTCGATGACATCTACCAGTTTCTCATAGACATCTGCAGGGAGATACTTGTACATCTTCTGTCGGTTGAATACCTTCTTTCCGAAGAATTCACTTGGTCGCTCGCTAGGAGCGGTTACCTCAACAGGCTTTCTCTTGGAAGCCTCTGAAACAGCTTCAAATCTTAAGTTGCTCATACCTTATATATTTTAAAATTTTTGATATTCAATGTTTAATAATCTGTTGGAATGTTTATTTTCCCAGCCACTTGGCAATTCTCTCCATGGCTTCTTTGCAGTCCTCATGCTCGCCGAAGGCGGTGAGACGGATGTAGCCTTCGCCTGATGGGCCGAAGCCGACACCTGGGGTGCAGACTACGCTGGCGCCATAAAGCATCTCTTCGAAGAATTTCCAGCTTGGCGTGTTGTTTGGAGTCTTTACCCAGATATATGGGGCATTCTCGCCACCATAAACCTTCAAGCCGAGCTTCTGGAGCTCTGCTCTCATGAAGTGGGCATTCTCCATATAGTAATTGATGGTTGCCTTTACCTGTTCCTTACCCTCTGGGGTATAGATGGCCTCGGCAGCACGCTGGCTGATGTAGCTGGTACCATTGAACTTGGTACACTGGCGGCGGTCCCAGATAGGGTTCAGTGCCACTTCCTCGCCCGTCAAAGTCTTAGCCTTCAACTCCTTAGGAACGATGGTGTAACCACAACGCACACCGGTGAATCCGGCAGTCTTCGAATAACTGTGGAATTCTATCGCCACCTTTCTGGCTCCACGAATCTCGTAGATAGAATGAGGAATTTCCGGGTCGGTGATGTATGCCTCGTAGGCAGCATCATAGAGAATGATACTCTCGTTTCTGATGGCATAGTTTACCCATTTTCTGAGTTCCTCTTTCGAGATGACCGTACCTGTAGGGTTGTTTGGGTAACAGAGATAAATCATATCCACACGGTGGTCTGGAATCTGAGGGATGAAGTCGTCGCTCTCATCGCAAGGCATGTAGGTAACATTGCTCCACTTGCCGTTCTCAAAGACTCCCGCTCTGCCAATCATCACGTTAGAGTCGATATATACTGGATAAATCGGGTCGGTGACACCGATGTTGTTATCCCATCTCAAAATCTCCTGGATATTTCCTGTATCGCTCTTGGCTCCGTCGTTTACGAATACCTCGTTGGCGTCGAGATGGATGCCACGAGGCAGGAAGTCGTTCTTGATGATAGCCTCGCGGAGGAAGTCGTAACCTCGCTCCGGACCATAGCCACGGAAGGAAGCCTGTACTGCCATCTCATCCACTGCCTTGTGCATCGCCTTGATGACGGCAGGGCAGAGAGGCTGGGTTACGTCACCGATGCCCAGACTGATTACTCGCTGCTTAGGGTGGGCAATCTTGTAGGCTTTCACCTTCTTTGCGATGTCGGCAAACAGGTAATTGTTGGCCAACTTCAGGAAATGTTCATTAACTAATGCCATATTTTTGTTCTCCTTTTATTGCGGTCTCTTCAGATATCTCTTTTTCTGATGTATCTTCATCAACCTTATTATTATTTAAGTTTGCTCTTATTTATTCTGGAATCTCAATTTCTCCTTCAAAGGCAAAGGCGGCAGGTCCCGTCATGTATACATGGTCGTCTGCCTCGCTGTATTCTATGTGGAGTGTTCCGCCATCCATTACGATACTGCTTTTTCTGCCAGCACGCTTGGTCAGGGCTGCGGCTACGGCAGTAGCACAAGCTCCTGTTCCGCAAGCCATTGTTACTCCGCTTCCCCTTTCCCAAACTCGTGTTCTTATGATGTCAGAATCAGTAACCTGCGCGAATTCGATGTTGCAGCGCTGCGGAAAAGCCTGGTCTCTTTCCAGTATCTTGCCGTAATGGGCAATGTCGATGGAGTTGATGTCATCCACGAAGGTAACGAAATGTGGATTGCCCATGCAAACGTAAGTGCCTTCGAAGATTCTTCCGTCGGCTTCGAGTACTGAAGGACCGATAAACTGCTCTGGATTTTCCAATTTTGGTTTCAGCATATCCACTGTTACTGAATCCACAACTTTCTTGTTATCCTGAAGATGCAATTTCAATATCTTGATGCCTGATAGCGTCTCCAGTCGGATTGTTTCCTTTCGGGTCAGTCCTTTTTCATAAAGATACTTTCCGATGCATCGGCTAGCGTTGCCGCACATCATTGCTTCTGAACCATCGGCGTTGAAGATGCGCATCGAGTAGTCTGCTCTTCTGCCATCCTGCGGTTTTCCGATGAGAACCAGTCCATCGCTTCCTATTCCTGTGTGGTAAGCACTCCAGGCTATGGCTGCCTTCTCTGGGTCGGGTATGTCATACAGCTGGGTATCTACATAAATGTAATCATTTCCAGCTCCCTGCATTTTTGTGAAATGAACTGTTTCTTTCATTTTGCGTTGTTCTTTAAGTTTGAATACTCTTCTTCTATCTCTCACGCCTTGTCTCTATCTTGAGATTCGACTTTCTTTCCAGTTTTGTCTCTTTCGAAACTTTACTTTTTGATAGTCTTTCGAATATTTCGATGACTATTTGTCTGATTTCGGTTGCAAAGGTACGACTATTTGTTGAGATATGCAAGAAAAGATATACAGAAAATGATAGTTGTTTTTTAGTATCTTACAATTTGCAATGCAGAAAAGTAGGATAGATTACAAATTGTAAGCAGAATATAGGATAGCCGGATAAATTTATAATATCAGTAGAAAAGTAGAAACGAAATGCTTTTAATATCTTTGAAATTCTGACAAAATGTATTAATTTTGCAGCCGAAAACGAACAATATGTAAAAGGATGGCTTGATTTGAGTGACAATCAATGAAAGCCTGTTTTTCGTTGGAGACAATCAATAAAAGTATTAACACATTATTAATTATTAAAGGATTATGAAGAAGATTGAGGCAATTATCCGCAAGTCTAGATTCGAGGATGTCAAGAAGGCACTTTTAGCTGCCGACATCGAGTGGTTCTCTTATTATAATGTAAGGGGTGAGGGAAAGATGCGCCAGGCACGCATTTATCGTGGTGTGATGTACGATACGAGCAGTATAGAGCGTGTGCTCCTGAACATCGTGGTTCGCGATAAGAACGTGGAGCCAACCATCGCTGCCATTCAGGGTGCCGCCCAGACTGGCGAGGTAGGAGATGGCAGAATCTTCGTGATTCCGGTGCTGGATACCGTTAGAATCAGAACCGGCGAGCGAGGTGACATCGCATTGTATAACGCTGAGAAAGAGGAATAAGTTACTTTGAACATTGAAGTTTGAACATTGAACTTTATGATTGGTATTGAAGTTTATATTTGAGAGGCTATATTATAATATTGTATTCTAATTTAACTATAAGATATTTTTATGAGCAGTTTATTATTGACGACACTTGATACGGGTAACACAGCGTGGATGATCATGGCCACCATCTTGGTGCTCTTGATGTCAATCCCTGGTATAGCACTTTTTTATGGTGGTTTGGTTCGCCAGAAGAACATTCTGAGCATTCTGATGCAGACGGTATTCATTGTGGCAGTGGTCAGTTTGATATGGGTAGCCTTCGGATATTCCTGGGCATTCTCTACGGAATATGCGGATAGCGGCAATCCTCTGGCTTGCGTTATCGGAGGTTTTGACAAGTGTTTCCTCCACGGCATCGGCTTGGATGCCATCATGCCAACGGGCATTCCTGAACTCACCTTCGTGATGTTCCAGTGCATGTTTGCCCTCATTACACCAGCCCTGATACTCGGTGCCTTTGCCGAGCGTGTCAAGTTCAGCGGTTATGTACTTTTCACCATTCTCTGGGTTATCATCGCCTATCTTCCTATGGCCCACTGGGTATGGGGCGGCGGTTTCCTGCAGCAGATGGGAGCCATCGACTTTGCGGGTGGTACCGTGGTGCATATCAATGCCGGTGTAGCTGCTTTGGTTATGGCACTCTGTGTAGGCAAGCGTGACGATTACCGTGCGGGTCATCCTATCACACCTCATAATATCACCTTCGTGTTCATGGGAATGTCGTTCCTCTGGTTGGGGTGGTTCGGCTTCAATGCCGGTAGCGGATTAGCAGCTGATGGTTTGGCAGCCAATGCCTTCCTTGTAACCCATATCGCCACAGCTGCAGCAGCCACCACCTGGATGCTCATCGACTGGATTGTCAACAAGAAGCCAACTACAGTAGGTGCTTGTACCGGTGCTGTAGCCGGACTGGTAGCCATCACTCCTGCAGCCGGCAGTACCGATATTTTAGGTGCTTTCTGCATCGGTATCATTTCCACCATCGTCTGCTTCTTCATGGTAGCAGTGGTGAAGGAGAAGTTCAAGTATGATGATGCCCTCGATGCCTTTGGTGTTCATGGCATGGGTGGTATCCTGGGATCTGTCCTCACCGGTGTATTCGCCACAAGATACGTAACAGGAGCCGAAGGCGTGCAGGGTGCCCTCTATGGCGACTGGCATCAGCTTTGGATTCAGGTGGTAGCCACCGTGGTAAGCATCATCTACAGCATCGTAGTTACCTATATTATCTTCAAGGTAGTAGATAAGACAGTAGGTGTACGTGTTGACAAGCGAGTAGAGGAGGAAGGTCTCGACATCTACGAGCATGGTGAGAGTGCTTATAGCAACTAAAATATATTTTTAAGGATTTGTATGTAGAATAGGCAAGAAAGTATCATATAAAGCCCTGGTGCGTTTCGCATCAGGGCTTTTTGGTCGTTTGGGCGGAAATTTTATTTCTTTATCACCTTCAGAACCTGGTCGGCAAGGCTTCTCATTCCCTTGATAGTTGGGTGACCGTTCTTCTTGTCTATGTCATGAAGGGCGATGACCGGAACCTGATAGGTCTTGCAGATCTTTTTTACTGACTCGTTGATTTCATCCTTCAGCTCAGAATTTAGAATGAAGTAGATATCTACATTCGGATGGCGCTGACGGAGATCGGAAAGCAACTTGGCCAGGGCTGGACGGAAACAGTAGAGATCGGCACGCTTCCAGTTGCTGTACTGGTAATTGCCGATAGGGGCATTTGCCCAACTGTCGTTCGTTCCTCCGCAAATCAAGATGATGTCCGGATTGCCCAGCAGGGTAGTGCGGTTGATGAATGAACGGTCGCTGTAATCCTCATCGCGATAGCCGGTGTTGCAGATGGTGGAACCAGAATAGGAATTGATATTGCCCATCTTGTAACCACCTTCCTTGATAACCTGCCACCACCAGGTTTGTTCCACCTTGTTGACATCGGTTACTTTTTGAACCGCAGTGGTGTACCAGGTGGCATATCCCTTTGGAATGAAACCCTCGAATGTTGAATACGAGTCGCCGAGAACGGCAACGGTCTGCTTTACCTGTGCCAGCAGAGGCATCAGAGCGAACATAAAGAGGCAGACGATAACTGATAATCTTTTCATGACGTTTATTTGTTTATAGTTTGATTTTTTTTATATGATCCTCTTTTTGGGATAGAGTCTGAAACCCGATTGCAAAGATACAATATTATTTATGGATATACAAATGTTTTGGGCAATAATTTTATATGAAATTTTCCTATGGATTCCTATATATAATAATGTGTAATCCCCGTTTCTCCTTAAATCTTCTAGTTCTTTCTATATTCAAGTGCTTTTTTATGTTAAATCTATCTGCTGTTTAGTGACAATATTAGATATTCTTATTATATTTGTCAACAAATTAAAGAGCTAACAATTATGACTAATGACTCATTTTCAATAAGATTGCGGGAAGCGCGACAGATGATGGGACTCAGTATGGATAAACTCGTAGAGCGAACCAGCGGAGCCATCACCAAGCAGAGCATCTCCCGATATGAGAAAGGCATTATGCGCCCCAAGCGTGATGCCCTGCAAGCCATAGCCAAAGCCCTCAATATCAGCGAGGCATATTTCGATGGTACCAATCTCAAAATAGATGTTCCGATGCTCCGTACCACCTCCAATGGGAAGGTATCAGAAGACGAGTTGCAAGCCCTGGAAGCAAAACTCTCGTTTTGGGCGGAGCAGTATCTTGCCAAGGAGAAAGAAGCGGGTTTTCCTACCCAGTTCAAGAATCCGATAAAAGGCACCAAGGTATCAACGCTGGAAGATGCCATCCAGGCATCCAGTTTTCTTCGTGAAAAGTGGCATTGCGGTGATGGTCCCATCGCCAGCATTCTGAGACTCTTGGAAAGAAAAGGCATCATGATACTTGCTGCTACTCTCCCGGATTATGTTTTCGGAATGAGTACCTGGGCAGATAAGAAGCATCCGCTGATGATTCTCGATTTTAATCCGGAAAAGAGTAGCGTAGAGAAACTTCGTTTCACGGCAGTTCATGAGTTAGCCCATCTGCTTCTCCTCTTCCCGGAAGACAGTCCGTTGAAACTGGAGAAGCGCTGTGATCTCTTTGCCAGTTTCTTCCTTCTTCCCAAGTTGGCGCTTATTGAAGAGTTGGGTTCCAGGAAACGAGAGTTGATAACGCTGGAAGAGATGATAGACATCAAGGAACTGTATGGCGCCTCTCTCGCCGCTTCCATCATTGCCGCCAGAGATTACGGCATCATCACCACCGAGTATAAACGTGTATGGTATGCCGAGCATATAGAGCCTAATCCTCGTGAAATAGGTAATGGCCACTATGCATTTCCTGAGACATTAGGAAGGGAGAAGAGAGTCAATTCAATCATCAAAAGTATGGAGGAATAGAATATGCAGAATGAAAGTCAAAATATAGAATATAAGGAATCATGGGGGACGTGGTTTCAAGAAGATTGCCGAGGAGTTTGAACGTGCCAGCTTGCCATTGCCAACGATAGAAGAAAATGGAGGTGGCGTGATGGCGATTGTTCAGCGTAAGACGATAGACGAAGTTATCGCAGAGCGTGGCGGGGAGGTCGGCGTAAATGTCGGAGATGGCGGTAATCTGGCGGTAATAAAACCTACTTATCGTCAGCAGATTATCCTTTCTTTCATTGCAAAGCATTTCGACATTACCGCCAAACAAATGGCGGTAATGTCGGGAATCCCGCAACGCACTATAGAACGAGAACTTTCTATATTGCAAAAGACCGATATGATTTGTCGTGTTGGGGCTCCACGTACAGGAAGATGGAAACTGTTAAAACAGATTGATTTTGATTCTAAATAGAAAGATATGAAGGAAAAAAATAATGAGCAAATTGTCTTCGATATGTTCGAAGAGGTTGCAACCGAAAGCATCGCTGAGGCTCGGAATGTATACACCTATGAAGAAATTGATGGGTGCTATCAGGAGGCGAAAGAGATTGCTGATAATGCAAGGATGAACTTGCTGGAGAAAATGAATAATAACAATTTAAAATAAATAATATGGCTAAGAATTTTGAAGACTTCAAAAGACTTTATCCTCTTTCAAAGACTTTGCGCTTTGAAGCGAAGCCTATTGGTGCCACTTTGGATAATATAGTCAAAAGTGGTTTGCTGGATGAAGATGAACACAGAGCTGCAAGCTATGTGAAGGTGAAGAAATTGATTGATGAATACCACAAGGTATTTATCGATAGAGTGTTGGCTGATGGATGTTTGCCTTTGGAAAATGAAGGTCATAATAATTCATTGGCAGAATACTATGATAGCTATGTATCTAAGTCACAAAACGAAGATGCTAAAAAAGCGTTTGAGGAAAATCAGCAAAATCTTCGTTCTATTATAGCGAAGAAATTGACAGAGGATAAGGCTTATGCTAATCTGTTTGGCAAAAATCTCATAGAGTCATATAAGGATAAAGAGGATAAGAAAAAGATAATTGATTCAGATTTGATTCAATTCATCTGTACTGCAGAGGCAACTCAACTTGATTCAATGTCACAAGATGAGGCCAAAGAAATCGTAAAAGAATTCTGGGGCTTTACTACTTATTTTGTCGGCTTCTTTGATAATCGTAAAAATATGTATACGGCAGAAGAGAAGTCTACAGGTATTGCTTATCGTCTAATCAATGAAAACCTTCCAAAGTTCATTGATAATATGGAGGCTTTCAAGAAAGCTATCGCTAGACCAGAGATACAGGCTAACATGGAAGAGTTATACTCTAATTTTTCTGAATACTTAAATGTAGAAAGTATTCAGGAGATGTTCCTGCTTGACTATTACAATATGCTGCTTACTCAAAAGCAGATTGATGTCTATAATGCAATAATTGGTGGAAAAACCGATGACGAACACGATGTCAAGATAAAAGGTATCAACGAATATATCAATCTCTACAATCAGCAGCATAAAGATAACAAGTTACCAAAGTTTAAGGCTTTATTTAAGCAGATTCTTAGTGATAGAAATGCAATTTCATGGTTGCCGGAAGAGTTCAATAGTGATCAGGAAGTCTTGAATGCGATCAAGGATTGTTATGAGCGATTGTCTGAAAATGTTTTGGGTGACAAGGTCCTCAAGTCTTTGCTTGGTTCTTTGAGCGATTATACTCTTGATGGGATATTTATCCGTAATGACTTGCAGTTGACTGATATTTCTCAGAAAATGTTTGGAAATTGGTGCGTTATTCAGAATGCCATCATGCAGAATATAAAGCATGTTGCTCCTGCCAGAAAGCATAAGGAATCAGAGGAAGATTACGAAAAAAGAATTGCTGGTATATTTAAAAAAGCAGATAGTTTTAGCATCAGTTATATAAATGATTGTTTGAACGAAGCAGACTCGAATAATGCCTACTTCGTAGAGAACTATTTTGCGACATTTGGAGCGGTAAATACTCCAACAATGCAGCGTGAGAACTTGTTCTCACTTGTTCAAAATGCGTATACAGAAGTTGCTGCATTACTTCATTCTGATTATCCTACAGCAAAGAATCTGGCACAAGACAAGGCTAATGTTTCTAAAATCAAAGCACTGTTGGATGCAATAAAGTCTTTGCAGCATTTCGTAAAGCCTCTGTTAGGCAAGGGAGATGAAAGTGATAAAGATGAACGCTTCTATGGTGAACTAGCTTCGTTGTGGGCAGAACTTGATACAGTAACACCGCTGTATAATATGATACGTAATTACATGACTCGTAAGCCATATTCTCAAAAGAAGATCAAACTTAACTTTGAAAATCCTCAATTGCTTGGTGGTTGGGATGCTAATAAGGAGAAAGACTATGCTACCATTATCTTACGTCGTAATGGTTTGTATTATCTTGCTATTATGAATAAAGAGTCAAAGAAGCTATTGGGCAAGGCTATGCCGTCTGACGGAGAGTGCTATGAGAAGATGGTATATAAGTTGTTGCCTGGTGCTAATAAGATGCTCCCAAAGGTATTTTTTGCCAAATCCCGAATGGAAGATTTTAAGCCAAGTAAGGAACTTGTTGAAAAATATAATAATGGTACTCACAAAAAGGGAAAGAATTTTAATATTCAAGACTGTCACAATTTGATAGATTACTTTAAGCAGTCTATTAGCAAACATGAAGACTGGGGGAAGTTTGGATTTAATTTCTCTGATACTTCTACATACGAAGACCTTAGTGGATTCTATCGTGAAGTTGAACAGCAGGGGTATAAGTTGTCTTTTGCAAGAGTTTCTGTTTCGTATATCAGCCAGCTTGTTGAGGAGGGAAAGATGTATCTGTTCCAAATCTATAATAAGGATTTCTCTGAGTATAGCAAGGGCACTCCAAATATGCATACTCTTTATTGGAAGGCATTGTTTGATGAACGTAATCTGGCAGATGTAGTTTACAAGCTTAACGGACAGGCTGAGATGTTCTATCGTAAGAAAAGTATAGAAAACACTCATCCAACTCATCCTGCTAATCATCCTATTCTTAACAAGAATAAGGATAACAAGAAAAAAGAAAGCTTGTTTGACTATGTTCTTATAAAAGATCGTCGCTACACTGTTGATAAATTTATGTTCCATGTGCCAATTACAATGAACTTTAAAAGTTCTGGTTCTGAGAACATCAATCAAGATGTGAAGGCGTATTTGCGTCATGCAGATGATATGCATATTATTGGTATTGATCGTGGTGAACGTCATTTGCTTTATCTGGTTGTTATAGATTTGCAGGGAAATATCAAGGAACAGTACTCGCTTAATGAAATAGTGAATGAGTATAATGGTAATACCTATCATACCAATTATCACGATTTGTTGGATGTTCGTGAAGAAGAACGACTCAAAGCTCGTCAAAGTTGGCAGACCATCGAAAATATCAAAGAGTTGAAAGAGGGCTATTTGTCTCAGGTTATCCACAAAATAACACAGCTCATGGTTAAATATCATGCCATTGTTGTATTGGAGGATTTGAATATGGGATTTATGCGTGGTCGTCAAAAGGTAGAAAAGCAAGTATATCAGAAATTTGAGAAAATGTTGATAGATAAGCTTAACTATTTGGTAGATAAAAAGGCTGATGCTTCTGTTTCTGGAGGTTTGTTGAATGCATATCAGTTGACTAGCAAGTTTGATAGTTTTCAAAAGCTGGGAAAACAGAGCGGATTCCTGTTCTATATCCCTGCATGGAATACATCTAAGATAGACCCAGTTACTGGATTTGTCAACTTGTTGGATACTCATTCTTTAAATTCTAAAGAGAAAATCAAAGCTTTCTTCTCTAAGTTTGATGCTATCCGCTATAATAAGGATAAGGACTGGTTTGAGTTTAATCTCGACTATGACAAGTTTGGTAAAAAAGCGGAGGGTACAAGAACTAAGTGGACTTTATGTACTCGAGGAATGCGTATTGATACTTTCAGAAATAAAGAAAAGAACTCACAATGGGACAACCAGGAGGTAGACTTGACTGCTGAGATGAAATCTTTATTGGAGCATTATTATATTGACATTCATGGTAATCTCAAGGATGCTATCAGTGCGCAAACTGACAAGGCCTTCTTTACGGGATTGCTACACATTTTGAAGTTGACCTTGCAGATGCGTAATAGTATCACTGGAACTGAAACTGATTATCTGATATCTCCTGTTGCCGATGAGAATGGAATATTCTATGATAGTCGTTCTTGTGGTGATGAACTTCCTGAGAATGCGGATGCTAATGGTGCTTACAACATCGCTCGCAAGGGACTGATGTTGGTTGAGCAGATAAAAGGTGCTGAAAATTTGGATAATGTGAAGTTTGATATATCCAATAAGGCTTGGCTCAATTTCGCACAACAAAAGCCATATAAGAATGGATGATTATATTCAGCTTTCAACGTTGAATGACTTTATCTTCTGTCCGTACTCCATATATTTGCATAGTGTGTATATGGAGTCGGACGGAGATTTATATAAAGCCGCCCCGCAGACCAAAGGTACTTTAGCGCACCAAGGCGTGGATGAAAAGAAAGGGAGTACTCGAAAGAGTGATATTATGTCGCTCCCAGTCTATTGCGATGAGTTGGGCATATCTGGCAAGATTGATGTCTATAAACAGGACAAGCGTTTGTTGATAGAACGTAAGAACAATCTCAAGCGCATCTTTCGTGGTCAGATTTATCAACTTTGGGGACAATACTTCTGTTTGAAAGAAATGGGATATGAAATTGAACAACTTGCTTTCTATGAAATATCAACAAATAAGATGATTCCTGTTGAATTGCCGGGAGAACTTGGAAAACAGGAATTGGTTGGATTCATTGAGCAGTTTAAACGTTATAATCCTGCTTCTACTATGATACAAGTAAATCCAAACAAGTGCATCCATTGCATCTATTGCAATCTTTGCGATAAAACTAACACTGATAATGTTTACACATAAAGATATAGAAATGCGAACTATATTCGTGGTCAATTGTATTGAGCACGACCGGAGTCTTCGGGTAAATTGCGGAGAACTGATGCTAGAGGAAATTGAAGGTGATAAGAAAAAGACCTTGACTAAGTTTCCCTTCCAAAAGTTGTTGGCTCTTTTCATCATTGGTCACATCACAGTGACAACTCCACTGATTGATAAATGCAAAAAGTATGGAGTTGCTTTAGTGGTGATGAAACCAAATCTTCGTCCCGTTTTCTTTTGGGAAAATTCTGCAGAGGCAAACTATCTGCTTCGTAAAAGGCAGTTTGAATACAGCACAGAAGATCTTAGCATTGCAAAATGCATTGTATATAATAAGGTGTTGAATCAGAAAGCAGCATTAGCAAAGACTCGAAAGAAGGATAGTTATACTGTGGATGCTATCAAGCAATGTGATACCGCATTGGTTACTTTGCCCGACGTAGATGAATACAATCAGTTGATGGGATTGGAAGGAACTGTTGCTAAGACATATTTTTCAGCATATTATCAAAATCAAAACTGGAATGGAAGACATCCAAGAATGAAGAGCGATGTGCTGAATGTGACACTGGATATTGGTTACTCTATCCTATTCAACTTTGTGGAAAGTTTCATTCGTATGTTCGGATTTGATCTGTATGTTGGTGTGTACCATCGATTATGGTTCAAGCGCAAATCATTGGTATGTGACTTGATGGAACCTTTCAGATGCATCATAGACCATGCTGTATTGTTGGCGTTTAATAGAAAGCAGTTCTCTGAGAAAGACTTTACTTTGATAAAGCAGGAGTATCATTTGAAGTATGAGAAGTGTGCTGACTATTATAGGGTATTTTATGACGAGTTGATTGCTCGTAAGATGGACATATTTAAGTTCGTTCAGCAGTATTATCGTTGTTTCATGGGATGTAAGTCAGTAAAAGAATATCCAATATTTGAATTTTAAATGATAATAGTTAGTTATGATATTTCAGATGACAAGATGCGTACCAACTTCTCTAAAATGCTCAAGAGCAATGGTGCTATCCGTCTTCAGTTTTCTGTATATGAAGTAAGAAATACAAAGAGAATTATGGATAATCTTGTTGCTAAGATAGAGGCTTATGCCAAACATTTTACAGCTGATGATAGTGTAATTCTCTTTGATGTTGATTCTGATAAGCTTACTAAGTATGGTAATGCTATTCATAGAGATCAGGCTATAGTCTATTTTTGATAGTGCAAACATCTGTTTTTGATATTGCAAACCTTGGTCTTTATATTTTTGTGATAAAGCATATAAGTTGCTTATTTACAAGTCGTTCTTTGAAATATTTGATTAAACCTTAATGGGAGGGGTGGATAAAATCTCCAAAATATTCAAGCAAAAAAGCCTTTGTTTCAAGGATTTTTTGTATCTTTGCAGTCGATAAGGGGCTAGTAAGCTTCTATAATTTCTACTATTGTAGATATAATTTTTCGGCAATGTTTTTGGCTGAGGCTAGTAAGCTTCTATAATTTCTACTATTGTAGATTTCATAAGTGTGGCGATAAACAGAGATGGAGGCTAGTAAGCTTCTATAATTTCTACTATTGTAGATATTGTGATTAAATATGGCAAAGGAAAGAAGGGCTAGTAAGCTTCTATAATTTCTACTATTGTAGATGATATGGAACCGATCACATAGGAAAGCCTGGCTAGTAAGCTTCTATAATTTCTACTATTGTAGATTAACCGCTTTCAAAGCACCTTTAGTGGAGGCTAGTAAGCTTCTATAATTTCTACTATTGTAGATGGCCTGATTACCTTTGCACCCTATAATCTTGGCTAGTAAGCTTCTATAATTTCTACTATTGTAGATGTAATTTCGAGTGTAGCTGCTATTGCAGCAGGCTAGTAAGCTTCTATAATTTCTACTATTGTAGATAGAATAGTCAAGTTCTGATACTATATCTGGCTAGTAAGCTTCTATAATTTCTACTATTGTAGATCCTAAGCGGTCAAATTCGGGCTGAAAAAAGGCTAGTAAGCTTCTATAATTTCTACTATTGTAGATACAGCGTTGTGGATGGCTTGCAAAAGATGGGCTAGTAAGCTTCTATAATTTCTACTATTGTAGATAGTATGGACGAGTTCACCCAGAAGGATGGGCTAGTAAGCTTCTATAATTTCTACTATTGTAGATGCGTTGCGTTTAGCGTGCCTCTCCTCTGCAGGCTAGTAAGCTTCTATAATTTCTACAATTGTAGATATAGTATTGACTGCCTTACGGGAGACTTGGCTAGTAAGCTTCTATAATTTCTACTATTGTAGATTCCAGAACTTCGAGCAGGCAAAGAAGAGGGCTAGTAAGCTTCTATAATTTCTACTATTGTAGATTATCCGTCGCTGATGTAACTTTTAGCCGGCTAGTAAGCTTCTATAATTTCTACTATTGTAGATACAAACTACAAGCCGATACAAATCTTTCCCGGGCTAGTAAGCTTCTATAATTTCTACTATTGTAGATTCGTCTGCCTTCTCTCGCACCGATAGCCGGCTAGTAAGCTTCTATAATTTCTACTATTGTAGATGTGTAGCGGTCACGAAGCATGGCATATTGGGGCTAGTAAGCTTCTATAATTTCTACTATTGTAGATGAAAATCCTGTTCTCGTTGGCCATGGCATGGCTAGTAAGCTTCTATAATTTCTACTATTGTAGATCACAAAAAACAAAGCTCATGAAATATGGTAGGCTAGTAAGCTTCTATAATTTCTACTATTGTAGATGTAATCAGATTCAAATAGCGTATGACACAGGCTAGTAAGCTTCTATAATTTCTACTATTGTAGATATTAGAAGATTTTGCGTTGGTTGTGGTTGGCTAGTAAGCTTCTATAATTTCTACTATTGTAGATATAACCGAGCAGGTCTTCAGAATATCGTCGGCTAGTAAGCTTCTATAATTTCTACTATTGTAGATGGACAACTGTTTCTGGCGAGGTTTGAGGCTAGTAAGCTTCTATAATTTCTACTATTGTAGATCAGTTTAACCCATGTTGCGAAGCCTTCGCCGGCTAGTAAGCTTCTATAATTTCTACTATTGTAGATTTGTGATACAACGCATACACGTATGGGCTTGGCTAGTAAGCTTCTATAATTTCTACTATTGTAGATCTATTTAAAATTTCGTTTGCCATATTCCTGTGGCTAGTAAGCTTCTATAATTTCTACTATTGTAGATATGGCTTCGACATCATTCTTATAAAGGGCGGCTAGTAAGCTTCTATAATTTCTACTATTGTAGATAACAGTAATAAAAGAACAATTATGGAAAAGGGTTAGTAAGCTTCTATAATTTCTACTATTGTAGATCGCTAAAACCTGTGAATCTGATACAAAATGGCTAGTAAGCTTCTATAATTTCTACTATTGTAGATCTACAAATTTCGGTCAGTTGCTTCCGATTTGGCTAGTAAGCTTCTATAATTTCTACTATTGTAGATATAGCAATACCTGCGAAAAAACATATGGCTAGTAAGCTTCTATAATTTCTACTATTGTAGATAAGGCTGAAAGAATCCTGCATTAACTCACGTTGGCTAGTAAGCTTCTATAATTTCTACTATTGTAGATTTGCCGCTGTTGCTGTACCAGTGACCACCGGCTAGTAAGCTTCTATAATTTCTACTATTGTAGATCTGTTTGAGCTGAGCAAGCTGTGAAGCCAGGCTAGTAAGCTTCTATAATTTCTACTATTGTAGATAATTGCCTGCAGTATTTTTACTATCTTTGGCTAGTAAGCTTCTATAATTTCTACTATTGTAGATTATATATAAACCCAGAATTACTTAATCCTGGCTAGTAAGCTTCTATAATTTCTACTATTGTAGATAGGTAAATCTTCTTTGGTAAATTCTTTAGGCTAGTAAGCTTCTATAATTTCTACTATTGTAGATCCATATTGTTTTGCTTTGTCTTTGCTTATGGCTAGTAAGCTTCTATAATTTCTACTATTGTAGATAGTATTCAAGGCATAAAGGGTCACGCCTGAGGCTAGTAAGCTTCTATAATTTCTACTATTGTAGATTGACACTTCTTCCATCAGTAACCGTATTTGGCTAGTAAGCTTCTATAATTTCTACTATTGTAGATTCGAACAATCCAATTAATTATTAAGTAGGCTAGTAAGCTTCTATAATTTCTACTATTGTAGATAGGCTGTAGATAGAGAGATGGGCGAATGGGCTAGTAAGCTTCTATAATTTCTACTATTGTAGATCGTGATATTTCTTGGTCTTCTACTAATGCGGCTAGTAAGCTTCTATAATTTCTACTATTGTAGATCTGGGTAATCTGATTTCCAAGAACCTTAGGGCTAGTAAGCTTCTATAATTTCTACTATTGTAGATTCGTTATCTGCTTTCTCGTCAAGGCCGTCGAGGCTAGTAAGCTTCTATAATTTCTACTATTGTAGATGTGTTACCCCTGAAGCTGATTATAATTCTTGGCTAGTAAGCTTCTATAATTTCTACTATTGTAGATTTGGCGTGTTCGTTTCTATCAACCCATCGGGCTAGTAAGCTTCTATAATTTCTACTATTGTAGATAATAATGAAATGGCAAATCGTGCAAATGATGGCTAGTAAGCTTCTATAATTTCTACTATTGTAGATTACGCTCTCGGCTTCGCATCCATAAGCTTTGGCTAGTAAGCTTCTATAATTTCTACTATTGTAGATTACGCTCTCGGCTTCGCATCCATAAGCTTTGGCTAGTAAGCTTCTATAATTTCTACTATTGTAGATGAGTATCAGAAACAAGTAAGTCGTTTTATCGGCTAGTAAGCTTCTATAATTTCTACTATTGTAGATTGATTAAAAAGATTTATGCCATGCTTCTGAGGCTAGTAAGCTTCTATAATTTCTACTATTGTAGATATTTGAACACGTTAAAGGCTCACCCTGAACGGCTAGTAAGCTTCTATAATTTCTACTATTGTAGATTTTAAATGGTTCAAGCCGGTCTGTCGTGAGGCTAGTAAGCTTCTATAATTTCTACTATTGTAGATTCGGTATTGAGATTCCTCAGACGCTCGGGGCTAGTAAGCTTCTATAATTTCTACTATTGTAGATTTTGAAACCGCAAGATGTCCGAGAGAAATGGCTAGTAAGCTTCTATAATTTCTACTATTGTAGATTCTGATATGATACGCAAATCTTTGATCAGGCTAGTAAGCTTCTATAATTTCTACTATTGTAGATTACGATAATATAACCCCGCTTTCTTCCGTGGCTAGTAAGCTTCTATAATTTCTACTATTGTAGATACAATATAGGTATGCAGACCCAATACAAGGGCTAGTAAGCTTCTATAATTTCTACTATTGTAGATGATTATAGTTTGAGGCACACTGCCTTTGGCTAGTAAGCTTCTATAATTTCTACTATTGTAGATATGCGCGACTTGTCTCCAACTATCTGCAGGCTAGTAAGCTTCTATAATTTCTACTATTGTAGATTTGAAGAAATGAGAATGATCCCCAGCGTTCGGCTAGTAAGCTTCTATAATTTCTACTATTGTAGATGTCCAGCATCTCGTACCAGAATTGTCAAAAGGCTAGTAAGCTTCTATAATTTCTACTATTGTAGATAAGCCCACTTCAATCTCAGAACAAACAAGGGCTAGTAAGCTTCTATAATTTCTACTATTGTAGATTAAAAGATAAGAATTTGGCGATGATATAGGCTAGTAAGCTTCTATAATTTCTACTATTGTAGATAAGCACACATGCAAGGGTAATCCTTACGGGCTAGTAAGCTTCTATAATTTCTACTATTGTAGATTTGGCTATCCGCTCTAGAATTTTGGAATGGCTAGTAAGCTTCTATAATTTCTACTATTGTAGATTACGTATGGTTTGCGAAACATAGAAAGATGGCTAGTAAGCTTCTATAATTTCTACTATTGTAGATTTAGAAGAAAGCGCCTTGATAGTTTCCTGGCTAGTAAGCTTCTATAATTTCTACTATTGTAGATTTTCGCATTTCAATATATGTTCTCTGCCGGCTAGTAAGCTTCTATAATTTCTACTATTGTAGATAGTTATCCTTAATATTAACTAACACTATGGGCTAGTAAGCTTCTATAATTTCTACTATTGTAGATTAGTGCGCTAGCTTTTAACTAGCTTTTTGGCTAGTAAGCTTCTATAATTTCTACTATTGTAGATGTTCATTGTACAGCAAGCCGACAGTCATGGTGGCTAGTAAGCTTCAATAATTTCTACTATTGTAGATATGTCCCTCGAAACATAAAGCAATTACACTGGCTAGTAAGCTTCAATAATTTCTATTATTGTAGATATGGAGCAAAATCATTTAGTATTCAAGTGGCTAGTAAGCTTCAATAATTTCTACTATTGTAGATTGGAAGGCTTCCGGGAAAGTTTTAGCGGCTAGTAAGCTTCAATAATTTCTACTATTGTAGATAATATGGCGGTTGCATGATCCGTAAGATTCTGACTAGTAAGCTTCAATAATTTCTACTATTGTAGATAATCCACGCACCCACATAGGATGAGGATTTATATTAGTAAGTTTTCATAATTTCTACTATTGTAGATAATTCCATAAAGGTGCGATAAAGTATGTTTGTTGCTTGGAGATGTAATTTTATACGAAAATATGGTGCAAGGATGAAAATTTAATTCGAATACAAGGGAGTACTACCGTCACCAATCTATAAGAGTATCAAGGAATCGGCCCGTCAGTTAGGTTTGTAGTTTGAGGGAGAGTAAGGCTATTATATTTTATACCGGAGTGGTTGTAGATAATGTGGATTCAACAAGCGAAACTTAAATCTTGGTATCGTTTGCAGTGATAGTATGGTATCGGTACGGCGCTATCGTCAATATGCTGTTGTTGTTCTGATAATCCTTTTCCATAACGCTTAGTTTGAATGTTTACGCCACAAAGATACTAAAAATATTGATTACTTCGTTTTTTTGTACGAAGAAATATTAGCAAAAGAAATAAAACTTAACGTTAAATGGACTTTGTAAGAAAAAAGTGGTTTGTCGGAAATTCCGACAGACCACTCAATATGGTGCTTAAGAGATTTGACTTATTTATCTAACCCATGGTGAAGTCTGGCAAGTTTGTCGTTCCAAAGCCCAAGATTACCAAGAGTTGTGTTAAAGCTTAGTTAACGTAACAAAATAGTTACTGAAATATTTGGTGGTTCGTAACTTTATTGTTACCTTTGCATCGTCCGATAAGGACAAAGTGATGATTATGAATTGATTATGAATTTAATATATATAATATGGTTAGAAAGGTAACTGTTGTGGTTGAGTCAGGCAAGGGTGGTTTTAGCTGCTTTATGGCTAACGACTCCGATGACTTGAATTTTAGTCTAATAGGAGATGGCAAGACTGCCAAGGCTGCGATGGAGGATTTCCTGATTGCTGATAAAGAAATGAGAGAGTCTTTCGAGGAGGATGGCAAGGAATACCCAGACTTAGATTTTCATTTTGTTCTGGATGTAGGTTCGTTTTTTGATTACTATCCGTTGAGCATAACTGCTTTCGCCAAGTATATCGGTATGAATGCTTCACTCCTTCGTCAGTATGCAGCAGGCATCAAGACGCCTCAGAACAAAAACTTGGAGAAGATTCGCCAAGGTATAGATAAACTCAAAGGAAATATAGATGCTGGTCTCTTGATAGATAAGCCAGTTCTACAATATGTTTGAAGAAAATGAGGCTGGGGTCATCGTTCCCCATAAGACAAAAGTCGCCATAGCCTTGTGGCGCAGACAACCACTATGGATAGTTGGTTGTACTTCATGAAAAATTAAATCAATTAAAAGCCCTGGTGCGAGATGCATCGGGGCTTTTTTATAAAATGTTTTGCAGTTTTTATTGCCATATCTGCCACGCTTATATGTAACTATTTGATTATAAGTGTATAATGCGTGGCAATAAGCGGTATTTCTATTGCCACCTACTCCACGTATTGCCATGCTCTTTTTATAATGAAAGTAAGCGTCTCCGCGTTTATACCTTGCATAATTCAAAAAAAGCAGTAACAGC
>ERZ1026890.507-NODE-507-length-22974-cov-6.248746_pt1 | contig 22974 bp, 19 predicted proteins | sample MGYA00380175_ERZ1026890 | MGnify/ENA primary metagenome ERZ1026890 (study PRJEB33269, sample SAMEA4719811) | human gut metagenome | biome: human-associated habitat; feature: organic feature; material: feces | place: Cameroon | collected 2013-10 ...
GCGGCAGGGGCTGCATCCAACGCAGAAGCGCCGGAAGTTTCAAGCTCTGCGCTGTTCTCACCCTCAGCGTCCATGCTGAACAGGTCGTCCAGATCGTCCGCTGCACCATCGGCGCTGCTGTCCACAGCTACGGTGCGGGTGACGTACTTATTATAAATAACGATGTCGCCCACATTGGCGGTGCTGCCGTCCTCGCCGTCCAGCAGCCAGTCCATGTCGCTCATGGAGCTGCGCAGGGCAAGCACACTGGCCTCCTGCGGGATGGCGCTCTGGGGGATACCGGCGTACTTCAGGCAGTAGGAAAGGAACATCACGTCCCACTCGCCGTAGGGGTTGCCGTAAGACTGGCCATAGCGGGAGTAGTAGCGCAAGGTCACGCCGTCCGCGGGGTCGATCTCAAAGTTTTTCTCGCTCTGCTCGTAGCCCAGCTGGGTCTTTGCCACGCTGAGCAGGTCCTCGTCCCAGTTGCCGGTCATCACGGCCTCGGCGTTGGCGGCCTGCCACTCCTCGGGGGTCTCAACGTCGGCGGAGGTGTCGCTCAGGCAGGCTACGGTGTGGTGATGCTCCGGCAGGGGGCAGGTAAGCACTTCCTCGTAGCAGGCGTCGGTGTGGTGGTGGTAGATGGGCTCCACGGTGTCCACCGCCGGCTCCAGTGCCACAGGCTCGGCCACAGCCATAGCCGCCAGCTCGGCGCTCTGGGTGGGCTCCACCACCTGCTCCACAAGCTCGCCCTCTTCCAGTCCACAGGTCAGCTCGTACTCGGTGGTATAGCAGCTTTCATCGTGGGTATGCTCAAATTTATCGCAGATCAGGCTGCCGTCCTCGGGGTCGAAACAGTCGTCACCGTGGACGTGCTCTTCCTCCATGCAGGTCAGGGTCTGCACCTCGGTGTAGCAGTCCTCGGTGTGTTCGTGGGGCACAAACTCGATCTGCGGCTCCAGCGACAGCGGCGCGGGCTCTTCCTCAATGGTGGGCTGGCTGGTCGCAGCAGCAGCGGCGGCCACCTCGTCCGCATTTTCAAGCTCGCCTTCCTCGTAACCGCAGATGAGCACCTTGGTGTAGCAATCCGCGGTGTGGGTGTGCTCCTCCTCGCCGCACTGGTACTGCGCGGTCATCGAGATGCCCACGCCATGCAGCTGCCAGTTGACGAACAAGGTGGTGATCATGGCAAGTGCCAGCACAAATGCGGTGTAGCGCCGCAGGGTGTGCCGGTTCTCACGGAACCGCTCCATGTACGTTTTAAGAATGTCGTTCATAACGCAATACCTCCTCCCGGGGTCAATGGATCAACGAGAAGCTGGACAAGGGCCATACCCTTAGGAAAACCCTGCCCACGATCTGGCTTTTTTCAACGCAGCCTATCACGCTGCTGCGGCTGTCGATGGAGGTGGCACGGTGGTCGCCCAGCACGAAGTAGCGGTTTTCCGGCACCTGATAGGGGAACCGGATGTCGCATTCGCCCACGGTCAGCGCGTCCACATAGGGTTCGTCCAGCGCCACGCCGTTTACCGAGACTACGCCGTTCACGTCCATATCGATCACATCACCGGGCTGCCCGATGATGCGCTTGAGCAGCAGCTTGTTCTGCCAGTAAAACCCGCATAACTCACCGTTTTCAATGTGGTTGGATTTTACCAGCAGGATAATGTCTTTATCATTTAATGTAGGGTACATGCTGTCGCCGGAGACCTGAAGCACCGGCAGAAACAGCGTAGCCAGCAGCACAGCTACTGCGGCCACCACCACCAGAATATAGATCGTACTGCGCAGCACCCGCTGGTAGCGGTTCTGGTACGCAAGACGCTCACGTTCTGCGGCCACTTCCTCGGTGGAAGGGATGGAAGCGAACCGGATATCGCGTTTTTTCATGTTTCCTCCGAAGGCAGGCCGTCTGTGCTGCGGTACTGGTCCAGCAGCTCGTTGGCCTTGTGGTCAAATGCCTGCCAGCGCTGCTGCACCTCCTGCTCGGCGCGCTCTACCATGGCCTTGCAGTCGGCCTCGGTCTGGGTGCGCTTTTGCGCGGCGGCGGCGGTCATGGCGTCGCATTCCTGCTGCGCCTGCGCTTTCAGGCTGTCGGCGTCTGCCTGTGCCTGCTCCAGAATGCGCTTGGCCTCGCTGCGCGCCTGCGAAAGGGTATTGGCGGCGGTGGCGTTGGTGTCCGCAAGACTGGCCTGCACCGAGTGCAGATAGTCATCGGCGGCGGCCTGCGCGGCGGCGAACACGTTGTTCAGCTCCAGCGCGGCCTGCGCGATGGAACCGGCGCTTTCCAGCCGGAGCTGCCGGTCCTGCAGCTGCGCGGTAAGCGCGGCGTTCTGCGCCTTGAGCTGGTCCTCGCTCTGCTTCAGCGCATAGATGATCTCTATCAGTTCAGCGCGGTGCATCCGCCGCAGTTCACGATCTGCCATTTGTGTACAAACTCCCGAATGTAAAGATAACGAAAATTTTTTCGAAAATACCGAAACAACTTAAAGGAAATGCCTGATAATTCACTTGTTGCCACGCAATTTGCGCAGCGGGAGAGACCTTTTATAAACTATCTTAGTTTAGCACATTCCATGTAACAACAATATAACAAATCAGACACAAAATCAAGAGATAAAGCCGAAAAAATATCGCATTTTTTTGCTTTTTATATAGAAAAAGCCCAAAAAACGGCCACTGACCCCCCAAAAGCTTAAAAAGTTTGTTCACAATTCTGGAACGTGAAGTGCTGCGCAGTAATGCACTGAATTACAGCGTGTACGAAAAACGGGAGCCGTACTTTTCGAAAAAAGCGCGGCTCCCGGATCTGAACTTTGGGGTGATGCTTTTACTTGCCGAAGCTGCCCAGCAGGCTGTTCAGCGATACAAAGGACTGGTAGATGACGTTAACGTTGTTGATGATGGAGCTTGCACCGGAGAAGATGCGGGCAATGTAGTTGAACACCTTGCCGATGTCCAGGAAGGACTGATAAGCGTTGCTGGCGCCGCCGTCCAGATAGGTCATCTCCTCGGCTTCGATAGCGGAATAGCTGGCGGGCATTTTCATGGTAGAAGTAGTCATGGTAAGATCCCTTTCTTCAATGGTGTCATTGTGTTTACAGCAGTGTTCAGAACATGGTGGCGACCAGCAGGGTAGTAAGCAGGGCACCGGCCACAAGTGCAGGCCCTACATACTTTTGCCACTGGGTGGCGGCAGGCTGGGTGGTGGGCTGCGGCACGGTAGAAGTACCGACCTTGGCAGTCCAGTGGGCGTAGATGGTGGCGTCGGAGGTGAACACGGTGGAGGTGGTCACCTTGCTGCCGCCCACCGGCTCAGTGTACCAGCCGTCAAAGGTGTAGCCCGTCATGGTAGGCTGCTCGGGCGTGCTCTCCAGTTTGCCGGACAGGTTCGTGTAGGTTACCACGGTGGAGCAGATGCCGCCCTGGGCATCCATACCAATGGCGTACACGTTCTCTTCCTTTTTGCTCCCTGAAGTTTTGTCGGCGGCAAATGCAGCCGGCAGTGCGCAGCACAGCAGCGTGAACAGGCAAAGCCCGACCACCAGCGTTTTCAGGAATTTTTTCATGAGATCCCTCGCTTTCCTTCACAAAGATGGAGACACTGCCCCGCCCGGGGACAGCCCGGACATCGGCGTAGTTTCTTCAACTTATTTTTATCACATCCAGTGTACCAGAACCGCAACAAAAAATACAGTCTTTTGAGAAAATAATAAGAAAAATCAGGAAAAAAATAAATTTCACCTTTGCAATATGAATCTTGTGCCCCCTGCGGACTGTGTTTTTTGAAAAACGCATCCCGCAAAACTTGCCTTTCGTAAAAACATGGAAGGCTATGGAAAACGCAGGGTCCCGGCCGCAAAGCCCAAAAACCGACCCAAACCGCCGCAAGTGCGGCAGACAGCGCACAGAAAAAGCCGCAAAAATGCGGCGCACCTCTTGTGGAACAGCGGAAAATATGCTATACTGTTTTGCATGATGCGCCATCGCCAAGCGGTAAGGCAGGGGACTTTGACTCCCCCATCGTAGGTTCGACTCCTGCTGGCGCAACCAGAAGAAGGCCGCTGCACAGTTTCCTGTGCAGCGGCCTTCTTTATTTTTTGTTCTCCGGCAGCTTGAAGTAGCCGCGGTATTCGTCCGAGTAGATCTTGCTGCCCATACGGCTCACACCGCCGTACAGGTGGGTGCGCATCAGCGGCTCGATGGCGTCCAGATCCTTCTCACGCAGGATGCGCAGCATCTCGGCGTGCTCGCTGACAACGCTGGACACGTTGCGTGCACCCACGATGTCCAGACGGATAAAGCGGGAATAGTCTGCCTGCGGACGGGTCATCTGCTCCCAAAGGTACTCCTTGCTGGTCTTGTGGAACCAGTACTCGTGCATGGCAAGGTCGCAGCTGAGGAAGTGGTTGAAATCAAAGTTCTCCGGGTCGCTGCGCCCTGCAGCGGCTTCCAGCAGCATATTATAAAGGTGTTCTACCGCAAGGATCTCCATGGGCGAGCAGCTCTGCACAAAGTCCCGGAACACCATGCCCTCCACCGCAACACGCTGGAAGATGAGCTGGTCCACCACGCCGGTGTCGATGGCGGTAACAATGGTGCCCTTGCAGGGAATGATCTGCACAAAGCGGTTCTGCTCCAGCCGCTGCAAAACGCTGCGGATAGGAGTGCGGGAAACGCCGAACCGCTTGCACAGCTGGTTTTCGCTCAGCGCTTCCCCGGGCAGGATCTTCAACGCGCAGATCTCGTCCTCGAGAATATGATAGAGCTCATCAGTGTGCTGTAATGTAGCCATAGTTGTTCTCCATTTATCCGGTAAATATAAGCTTATTATCATTGTACCGTTACAGCAACTGAATGTCAATGCTGGAATGGAACTTAATTTGAATACTTGTATACAAGAATGCGCACTCGCGCACGGAACTGTTCCTGAAACTGAAAAACTGATATACCACTTTGCAATGCGGGAAAAGTGCTGATAAAATGCTGCAATCAAGTGACTGTTGTACCAAATGCACAAAGAAAACAGGAAACAACTGTCAAATTGCTATAATTGCAAGGCACTGTGCTTGTTTCGCGGTAACGCTGCGAGATGATATGCTGTATACAGGATTTTACTAAAAAAGCTGCAAGGGCACACACCCCGCAGATACCGGCTCGTCTCCGGCAAATACAACAGGGTGTTTGCCTTTTTTGCGTGCGTGCTTGCTTTGCCGCACAAAAGGCGGTAAACTGGGTACAGACAAAATGCCCGAAAAGGAGAAACGACATGGCATACACAAAGGCTGACCTCAAGCACGACCTTGCAGCAATGGGGCTGACAGGCAACGAGACCATCCTGATCCATTCCTCCATGAAGTCCATCGGCCCGGTGGAGGGCGGCGCAGACACGGTTCTGGACGCATTGATGGAGTTTTTTGCGGAGGGCTTGCTGCTGCTGCCCACCCACACATGGCGGTTCATCAACGAGGAAAACCGGGTGTTCGATGTGCGCCGCAGCCCGTGCTGTGTGGGCATTCTGCCGGAACTGTTCCGGCAGCGCCCCGGGGTGGTGGCTCGCTGCACCCCACCCACAGCATGGCGGCTTACGGCAAGGGGGCGGCTGCGTATCTGGAAGGGGAGTTGGACGCCAACACCCCCTGTACTCCCGGCGGCTGCTACGATCGGCTGCGGGCAGCTCACGGCAAGGTGCTGCTGCTGGGGGTCACCCACGCCCGCAACACCTTTATCCATAGTGTGGAGGAGGTACTGAACGTGCCGAACCGCCTGACCGACAAGCCCATGCAGATGACCGTGGTGGACGAAGCCGGGGCGCAGCACACCGTCTATATGCGCCGCCACTACAACGCACAGCAGCCGCACATCTCGGAGGATTTCGTCAAGCTGGAGCAGGCATATCTGGACTGCGGCGCAGCCCGGAATACAAAATTTGGCGATGCAAAGTGTATCCTGTGCGACGCCGAGGGGCTTTTCCGGGTCACCCGCCATGTTCTTGCCCCGAATCCCGAGGCCTTTGTCACCGAGCCGGTCATCCCGCCGGAGCGCTGGCAGGGGGGAATTTTATAATGCAATGCCGGGCAGCTTACAGCTGCCCGGCATTTTTTACTTTTTGCTCAGCAGAAGCGGATACGGTACTCCCGGGGGGTGCAGTGCTTGATCTCCCGGAAGGTCTTGATAAAGTAGCTGGCGTCGGAAAAGCCGCATTCCAGCCCCACCTCGCCGGTCTTGAGCCGGGTGGAGCGCAGCAGCTCGGCGGCCTTTTCCACCCGGAACTGCTTGACGTACTGGATGGGCGTGATGCCCAGAAACTGCCGGAAGCTGCGCAGACAGGCACTTTCGCTCAGGGCAACGCAGCCGGCCAGTTTTTCCACGGTCAGCTCCTCGGTGTAGTGCTCCTCTACATAGCGCAGCATCTGCTTCATCCGCTCCGAGGCAATCTGCTCCTGCTCCGATACCTTTACTTTGCCGCTGACGCATTGGGTAATGAGCAGCCGCAGCGCGGCGGTAAGGTGGTAGCGCACCCGGTTCTCGTAGTCAAAGGGCTCGTCCGCCACGCCCTTCCACGCCTCCCGTAGGCAGAGCAGCACCTGCCGCTGCCATGGCACGGCCTCGTCCAGCAAAAAGAAGGGCGGTGTGCCGGGCTGCAAGAGCGGGCGGATGAGTTTTTGCCAGAATACGGTGTCCATGCCGCCGATAAGCCGTGGCTGGAACACGCCGGAGTGCAGCAGCGCCCTGCCCTCGGCAGGCTCTACCGCGTGCAGCGCCCCGGAGTTGATGAACACCCCCTGCCCGGTCTGCAAAGTCAGCCGGGTCTTGTTCACATCTACATGGATGGGCCCCAACGCCGCCAGAATGAACTCGAATTCCTCGTGCCAGTGCCACGCCACCGAAAAACAGGAAAGATCCTCGGCGTAGCAGGCGATAGGGAACAGCGGGCTGCCGTGCTGGGTCTGCTCTCGCCCGGCGGCATCCGCCACCACGGCAGTAGCGCTGGACAGCCCCACCCGGCCGCTGGTATAGGATGCACAGCTTGTCTGATATGCCATATTCACCAATTCCTTTCCGCAATACTTTGAATGTTTTTTGTCAATGCCGGTTTTGTTGCATATACTATGCGGTTCTGTTCTATAATTTTCGATTGTTTTGTGGTATTATCCTATCAGAGCTTCCAAGCTCAGTATAGCACCGGCACAGCGGGAACGCAAGCTGAGCAAGCATTCCCCGCCGGGCAAAACCGCTATTCTCCCGCCGCCTGTCCAAAGAGGACTGGACGGCAAGTGTAACATAAACCATTTCATCAAGGAGGTATTCCTATGCTTCGGATCGAGTATTTTGATAAGGAACGTTTCATGCGCCAGCTTTCTGCCAGCCACGGCAGCGTGCTGCTGCATCTGGACAACGGCAAGACCTGCGACCTGAAAAAGGACACTACCGCACGCTCCATGCTGCAGATGATGGACACTGCCCCCAAAAAGGGCTTTGACCTCACCGTGACCGACCCTGCCGATGTGACCGGCTTCCTGCGCTATATGCTGGAGGCAGGCCGCACCGAGCGCGTGGCCGGCTGAGTAATGCCAATCTCTTATCCCAATAAGTGTCACAGCAAATGCAAAGCGCCCGTCCCGGTCATGCCGGGGCGGGCGTTTTGCTCATTTTACCGGAACGCTTGCGCGGGCGGGCAGTCTGTGGTAAGCTGAAAGCAGAAAAAACAAGATGGAGGGAACGACTATGAACCTGAAGGAAGCATTCCGCTACCAGAACAAGCTCCAGTCTCTGCTGGACGAGGCGCAGGGCATTCTGGACTGCGATGCCAACGTGACCAAGGTGGCCAACACCTATCTGCGCCATAAGGTGATGCCCGAGGCCGAGGACGAGACCGTTATGGACGTGGCACAGACCGAATATGCAGAGCAGATCACCGACGTTGCCCGGTTCATGCTCTATCTGCTGGAGGAGAAGAGCCGCCTGTTTGCCGCCATCCGCAAGGCAAAGGATGCGCTGGACATGGATATGGACAGCGAGGTCAGCCTGAATGCCGCGCGGCAGAGCATTGCCCGCACCTTCAAACGGATGAACGACCTGCGCAGTTCTGAGCAGCTGCTCTCCGGCGGAGGCACCGGCTACCGCTTCAACGCCGAGGGCAACCAGATCTCCTACTGCTGCGATGTGAAGCGGGTGACCACCATCAACTACGACCGCAAGGTCATCCATGCCGCGCTGGGCAAGCTGAACCGGCAGGCAGACGAAACCTCCAACCGGCTGGATCTCTGCCTTGTGACCTCCAAGGTAGACTACACTGTCCCCTTTGATGTGAACGCCAGCTTTGCCGAGGCATTTGAGACCTATCTGGAAAATGTCCAAAACTAGATAAACGTTCCACCGGCTATTTTGGATGCGGCAAGCGCCGGGTGCACAGCTGCCGGTTCAGGTGCAGATGAACTATAACGCTGCACATTTCCGCAAGGAAGTTTTGGTACGGCTCACCTTACGAGCCAGCTATTATGAAAAAATCTTGCGTTCGGCTTTTCCGCCACCGCCAGACGCTTTTTCGCCGAAACCGTCCCTTGCTCCTTCCCGCATTCCTGCTTTTGCGCTTACGTCTCCATGGGCAGGCAGGCAAGCCACCCTTCATGAATTTGCCCCGCAGACTGCTGCGGGCACACACTTTCTGCGTGCCGGGTGGGCGCTCTGCGCCCCTTTGCACGCGGAGTAAAATGACAGCCGCCCCTGCGCTTGCCGTATCCAAAATAGCCGGTGAAAAAACCAAGACCGGAGGTATGAGCTATGAAAAGGTGTAAGCTGTTTTATCTCATCGGGCTGCTGTTTTTTCTTGCTGCGGCGCTGAACTTTGTTACCGGAGGGGATCACGCTACGGCAGTGGTATGGCGCTGCCTTGGCGCTACCTTTTTGTTGCTAGGGTGTTCGCAGCAGAAAAAATAAAGCAGCAAGCCGGCCCCGGCGGGAAAAGAACTACCGGGGCTGCAATTCTTTGCGGGGCTCGTTCGTATTCCAGACAGAACGACCAAATTTCGACAAAGACGAGGTATGTGTATGTCAACCAAACCGATCGATTCCACTGCCGCGACCCGCTTTGACCTGAGCGCAGCGGCGCTTCATATCCTTGCTATGGCGCTGATGCTGATGGACCACCTGTGGGCGACGTTGCTGCCGGCGCAGGAATGGCTGACCTGTGCCGGGCGGGTGGCGTTTCCCATCTTTGCCTTTATGGCGGTGGAGGGCTATTTTCACACCCACGACCTGAAAAAATACACCCTGCGTCTGCTGCTGTTTGCCCTGCTTTCGGAAGTGCCCTTCGACCTGATGTACGGCGGCACATGGTTCTACCCGGTGCACCAGAACGTCATCTGGACGCTGCTTTTGGGCATTCTGGGTATCCACTTGATGGAAACGGTGCGCAAAAAGCAAAAAACAGGACTGTACCTGCTGGTATCCGCCCTTGTGGTGGTGGCGGGCGCGGTGCTGGGCACGCTGGGCATGGTGGACTACTACGGTGCAGGGGTGCTGACTGTGTTCATCTTCTACTTTTTTCACGGGCACGGGCGCAAGTGGTGGTGTCTGCTGGGGCAGCTGGTAGCGCTGTACTGGGTCAACGTGGAGCTGCTGGGCGGGCTTATGTACCCCATTCAGCTCTTCGGCATGGACTTTGAGCTTTGCCAGCAGGGGCTGGCGCTGCTGGCACTGGTGCCCATCTGGCTGTACCGCGGTCGGCAGGGCTACCACAGCAAGCCTTTCCAGTATGCCTGCTACGCCTTTTACCCCGTGCACATGCTGCTGCTGGTTCTGGTGCTGAATTTCGTGAATCAGTAAGGAGAATGGAGCACTCCAAAAACATTTTTACGCGTGGGGCGTAGAGAGGAACTTCCGCTGAAAATAGCCAAAGCGTATGCGGAGCCATTCGAAATCGTTCCGCCGGTATAAGGCCGCTGCACAAAGCGCTGTGCGGCGGCTTTTTTTGCGGGAAAACCGACACATGTTCACAAAAAGTTCAGCCTTTTGAGCAAAAAATACTATTTTTTTCGTGTAAAATAGACAACATGGATTGAATGCCGCCCGCGATTGGATTATAATAATGTATGCAAAAGTGCATTTGCTGTGTTTTTTATAACGCGTACTGTTTGAAAATGACGTAGATGCGCAATGCGGGAAGCTAAAAAGAAAAAACGCCGTTGCGGGTCTTTGCCGCAAACGACTTGTTTGCCATAGCAGCCGGGGCGTTATGTTCCGGTTATTTGTCCTTAGGAGGAAAAACAAGGTGAGAGTAGGTCTTGACATCGGTAGCACCACCATCAAGTGCGTGGTGCTGGGCGAGCATGATGAACTGCTGTATTCTACATACGAACGACATTATAGTCATATTCTGGAAAAGGCGCAGGAGCTGCTGCGGCGCATTGATGCCGAGCATCTGCATGGCCGCAAGGCGCTGCTCAGCATCTCCGGCTCTGCCGGTATGGGCTTAGCCGACAGCTGCGGTGTGCCCTTTGTGCAGGAGGTGTTCTCCACCCGCGTGGCGGTCAAGCGCTTTATGCCAAAGACTGATTGTGTCATTGAGCTGGGCGGCGAGGATGCCAAGATCCTGTTTTTGACCAACGGCACCGAGGTGCGCATGAACGGCAGCTGTGCCGGCGGCACCGGTGCTTTCATCGACCAGATGGCTACCCTGCTGAAGATGAGCGCCGAGGAAATGAACAAGGCTGCCGAGCAGGCGCAGCGCACCTATACCATCGCTTCCCGCTGCGGCGTGTTTGCAAAAAGTGACGTGCAGCCGCTGATCAATCAGGGTGCCCGCACCGAGGATATCGCCGCCAGCATCTATAAGGCTGTGGTCAACCAGACCATAGCCGGTCTGGCACAGGGCCGCCCCATCAAGGGCAATATCCTTTATCTGGGCGGCCCGCTCACTTTCAGCACCGTGCTGCGCAAGAGCTTTGACGAAGCGCTGAACGTGACCGGTACCTGCCCGGAAAACAGTCTGCTGTATGTGGCGCTGGGCGCTGCGTTGTATGCCGATAAGGAATTTGTGCTCACCGAGGTGGCCGATGCGCTGGACAAGTACGCCGCCACTGCTACCTATGCCAGCGAGCCGCCGCTGTTCGCCAGCAAGGAGGAGTACGAGGCTTTCCACGCACGGCACATGTCCCACAGTGTGCCCCGCGTGGCTTTTAGTGCCCACTGCGGGCCGGTGCATATCGGCATCGACTCCGGTTCTACCACCGTCAAGCTGGTGGTGGTGGACGAAAAGAGCCAGATTTTGTACACCAACTATCAGCCCAACCTTGGCAACCCGCTGCCTCTGATTCGGGAGCAGCTGCTCAAGATCTACAAGGAGCACCCGGGGCTGCAGGTGGCCAGTGTTACCACCACCGGCTACGGCGAGGAGTTGGTAAAGAACGCTTTCCGCTGTGATTACGGTCTGGTGGAAACGGTGGCGCATTTTACCGCTGCCAAGTACTTTATGCCGGACGTGGACTTCATCATTGACATCGGCGGGCAGGACATGAAGTGCTTCAAGATCGAGGACGGCGCCATCAGCAACATCTTCCTGAACGAAGCCTGCTCCTCCGGCTGCGGCAGCTTTTTGCAGACCTTTGCACAGGCACTGGGCTATGATGTTAAGGAGTTCGCCGCGCTGGGGCTGTTCGCGGACCGCCCGGTGGACTTGGGCAGCCGCTGCACCGTGTTCATGAACAGCTCGGTCAAGCAGGCACAGAAGGACGGTGCCAGCATCGAGAATATCTCCGCAGGCCTGTCCATCAGCGTGGTCAAGAACGCGCTGTACAAGGTGATCCGCGCTTCCAGCCCGGAAGAGCTGGGCCGCAAGATCGTGGTGCAGGGCGGTACCTTCTATAATGAAGCCGTGCTCCGCGCCTTTGAAAAGGAGATGGGCGTGGAGGTCATCCGGCCGGATATCGCCGGCTTGATGGGCGCTTACGGCGCTGCTTTGTACGGCCTGCGCCAAAGCCATAAAAATAACCAGACCACCTCTGCCATGATGGACGAGCAGGAGCTGGAAAGCTTTGCACAGCAGGTGGTCAGCGTCAAGTGCGGCGGCTGCGGCAACCATTGCCAGCTGACCGTCAACACCTTTGCCGATGGCCGCAAGTTCATCTCCGGCAACCGCTGCGATAAGCCCGTTACCGGCAAAAGCGAGGACAACAGCCTGAACCTGTACGCCTACAAGCAGCAGCTGCTGGCCAGCTACAAGCCTGTGCCCGGCAAGCGCGGCTCCATCGGCATCCCGCTGTGTCTGGGCTTCTACGAGCTGCTGCCCTTCTGGTACGCCTTCTGGACGAGCCTTGGCTTTGCGGTGCACACCAGCCCGGTGTCCACCCGCGGGCTGTATCTGGCTGGACAGGCTACCATCCCCAGCGATACCGCCTGCTTCCCGGCAAAGCTGAGCCACGGCCACATCAAGGCGCTGAGCCAGATGCAGCTGGACGCCATCTTCTACCCCTGCCTGACCTACAATGTGGACGAAGGCTTGGGCGATAACCACTATAACTGCCCGGTGGTGGCCTATTACCCGGAGGTTCTGGCAGGCAACTGCCCGGAGCTGGAGGGCAAAAAGTTCATCTATGATTATGTGGGCATCCATCGCCCCAAGGACTTTGTGCACAAAATGGCAAAAGAGGTGCTGCCCAAGTACTTTGGCGGCATCTCCGAGCGGGAAGTGCAGGCCGCAGCCGATGCTGCCTACGCGGAGTACGAAGCACACATGGCAAAGATCCGAGTAAAGGGCAGCGAGATCATCGATGAGGCACGCCGTCAGGGCAAGCGCATCATCGTGCTGGCAGGTCGTCCCTACCATGTAGACCCGGAGGTCAACCACGGCATCGACCACCTGATCACCCGCCACGGGGCTGCGGTGGTCACCGAGGACAGCATCTCTAACCGGGTGCAGAAGTTCCCCACCAGCGTGCTGAACCAGTGGACCTACCACAGCCGCCTGTATGCCGCCGCCAAGTACTGCACCACCCAGAAGGATATGGATCTGGTGCAGCTGGTGTCCTTCGGCTGCGGTGTGGATGCCATTACCACCGACGAGACCCGCGAGATCCTGCAGCGGGGCAACAAACTGTATACCCAGCTGAAGATCGATGAGATCACGAACCTCGGTGCCGTGAACATCCGTCTGCGCAGCCTGTTTGCCGCATTGGACGAGCGGGACGAAGCCGCAGCAGAAAAGGCAGAGTAAAAGAAACCCTGAGATAGGCTGAAAAACTTCCCCCGGCGGGGGAAGTTTTTACGGGGACTATCTTGTTTAGAGCAACATAGGAGGAACCTATGGAATATCATTATCCTAAATTTACCCCGGAGATGAAAAAGACCCACACTATTCTCATCCCCAACATGGCCGTGACCCAGTTCCGGCTCATGGAGTACGCACTGCGCTGCGAGGGCTACAAGTGTGAACTGCTGGGCAACTGCGGCAGTGCTGTGGCACAGCTGGGGCTGAAGTATGTGCATAACGATACCTGCTACCCGGCGCTGCTGGTCATCGGCCAGTTTCTGGACGCGCTGAACAGCGGCAAGTACGATCTGGAGCACACTGCTTTGCTGATCACCCAGACCGGCGGCGGCTGCCGCGCCTCCAACTACATCCATCTGCTGCGCAAGGCGCTGGTCAAGGCCGGTTACCCGCAGATCCCGGTGGCAAGCCTGAATTTTTCCGGTCTGGAAAAGGACAGCGGCTTCCAGATGACCCTCCCGTTGGCGCGCAAGTGCATCGCCTGCATCTTCTACGGTGATATGCTGTGTGCGCTGCGCAATCAGGTGGCCCCCTACGAGAACGAAAAGGGTGCCGCCGACCGCATGGTGGATCGCTGGATCGCCCGTCTTGGCCGTGCCTTGCTGGCCGGAAAAGGCTTTACTTCCCGGGAAATGAAGCACACCTTCCCGCTGATCGCCAAGGACTTTGCCGCCATCCCGGTCACCCGGGTGCCCAAGGTCAAGGTGGGTGTTGTGGGCGAGATCTACGTCAAATACAGCCCGCTGGGCAATAACGACCTGCAGAAGTTTTTGGAAAGTCAGGACTGCGAGGTGAACTTCCCCGGTCTGATGGGCTTTGTGCAGTACTGCGCCTTCAACATGGGCGAGGATCATGTGCTGTACGGCGGCAAGCTGGCCGTAAAGGTGGGCACGGATCAGTTCCTCAACTGGCTGGACAGTGTGGAGCGCGTCATGCTCAAGGCAGAGACGGACGCCGGGTTCTATGCACCGGGCCCCTTCAAGGAGCTGGTGGAAAAGCCCAAGGGGGTCATCTCGCTGGGCGCAAAAATGGGCGAGGGCTGGCTGCTGACCGCCGAGATGATCGAGCTGGTGCAGGGCGGCTACGGCAACATCGTGTGTGCACAGCCCTTTGGTTGCCTGCCCAACCATATCGTGGGCAAGGGCATGGTGAACAAGATCCGTGCGCTGTACCCCAGCGCCAACATCACCCCCATCGACTACGACCCCAGCGCCACCCGGGTCAATCAGGAAAACCGCATCAAGCTGATGCTGGCTGTGGCCAAGGAGCGGCTGAACGCCCCCGCAGAAGCCCAGCCGCTTACGGCAGAGCAGCTTGCCGGTGGTGCCCCTCAGGTCGGCGCTACCGTGTAACAGCGGCAAAATACAACGCAAAAGGCTGCTGTACAGTTTTGTGCAGCAGCCTTTTTGGCAAGTAGACGATTTGAAATGGCCTCCGCGCTGCTATGGCCATCTTCAGCGGAAAGCTTATTTATATTTCGCGTTTGTCGCGGCCTGTGGGCCGCTCAAAACGCATCTTCACGAGAAGGGTCGCAATGGAAAGCGGCATCTGAAAACCGCAGAAATGCCCATTTGAAGGAAAGGAACCGCTATGGAAAAGCCCGCAGCTGCCTGTTATCATCTGCCCGGCCTGTTCGAGTTTTACGAGCTGTACCGCCGCTTTTTGCCGCTGTACCGGGAGCACCGGGAATATTTTTACGATTGGTGCACCATCGGCTCCATCTACGGCGCACCGGCGGGCTGTATCTGGGGCGGGGGACGCATTTCCTGCGGCGGGGCAGCTGCGCACGAGGTGCTGGCGCTGCTGCGGGAATACGGCATCTCCGGGCGGCTGACCTTCAGTAACTCCCTGCTGCGGGCTGAGCACCTTGCCGACCCGCAGTGCAACGCCCTGTGTGACCAGTTTGCAAAAAGCGGCAGTGTGCCAAACGGCGTGATCGTCCATTCTGATTTGCTGGCGGACTATCTGCGGCAGCGCTGGCCGGAGCTGTATCTGGTATCCTCCACCACCAAGGTGCTCACGGAGTTTGCGGAGCTGCGGCAGGAGCTGGAAAAGCCGCAGTTCCGGTATGTGGTGCCAGATTTCCGGCTGAACCCGGCACTGGAACAGCTGCGCACCCTGCCGCCGGAGCAAAAGGCGAAGGTAGAGTTTTTGTGCAACGAGTGCTGTTGGTTCGGCTGCACCGAGCGCAAGCGCTGCTACGAGACGGTCAGCCGCCAGAATCTGGGCGAGGACTGCCCGGACCACCGCTGCGCCGCCCCGGATGCCGCCGAGGGCTACCGCTTTTCCAAGGCGATGCGCAGCCCCGGATTTATTGGGGTGGAGGACATCCGGCAGCGGTACCTGCCCGCAGGCTTTTCCCAGTTCAAGATAGAGGGCAGGGGGCTTGGCAGCGCACTGGTGCTGGAATTTCTGCTTTACTATATGACAAAGCCGGAATACCAGCTGCAGGTGCGGGAGGCAATCTATCTGGACAATATGCTGGATCTTTTTTAAGAAAATTGCACCGGGCAGACCACTTTCTGTCCGGTGCTGTTTTTTGCCTGCGGGATTTGTACCGGAAAACTTTCTTTTCCTGGCAAAGCGTGTTACAATAAACAGGAAATTATTTTTAAAAGCTGTTTTTGGAAATGGTGCGCAGTACTTAGGAAAACGGCTTATAGGAGCAGTGCATGGAAACAACGCAAAAACAGATCGTACTGGGCATTCTGGCCCATGTGGACTCCGGCAAGACCACCCTCTCCGAGGCCATGCTCTACCGCGTCGGTGCTATCCGCAAGCTGGGGCGGGTAGACCACGGAGATGCCTTTCTGGACACCGACAGCTTGGAAAAAGCGCGCGGCATCACCATCTTTTCCAAGCAGGCGCTGCTTACGGCGGGCAATACCGCCATCACCCTGCTGGACACCCCCGGCCATGTGGATTTTTCCACCGAGACTGAGCGTACCTTGCAGGTGCTGGATTACGCCGTGCTGGTGGTCAGCGGAACGGACGGCGTGCAAAGCCATACCGAAACGCTGTGGCGGTTGCTGCGGCGCTACCATGTGCCTACCTTTGTATTCGTGAACAAGATGGACCTGCCCGGCATGACCCGGGAACAGTTACTCAGCCAGCTGAATCACCGCCTTGGCGAGGGTTTTGTGGATTTTGGCGCAGAGCCTGCCGCCCGCAACGAAGCACTGGCGCTGTGCGATGAGCAGCTGATGGAAAAAATGCTGGACGCGGGAACCCTGACCGATGCAGACATTATCCCCGCAGTTGCACGGCGGCACGTTTTTCCGTGCTGGTTCGGGGCGGCGCTGCGGCTGGACGGGGTGGATGCACTTCTGGAGGGGCTTGACCGCTACACCCGCCCCGCCCCGGCGCTGCACGCCTTTGGTGCAAGGGTGTTCAAGGTATCGCAGGACGAGCAGGGCACCCGCCTGACATGGCTGCGGGTCACCGGCGGGGAGCTGAAGGTAAAGGCTCTGCTCTCCGGCGAAACGGACGGCGAGCCGTGGGCAGAAAAGGCGAACCAGCTGCGGCTGTATTCCGGCGCAAAATATACCCTGACCGAGGCCATCGGCCCGGGACAGGTGTGCGCTGTGACCGGCCTGACCCATGCAAAGCCCGGCGCCGGGCTTGGGGCAGAGCGGGACAGCGATGTGCCGGTGCTGGAGCCGGTGCTCAGCTATCAGGTGCTGCTGCCGGAGGGTGCGGATGTGCACGCCGCGCTAGGCAAGCTGCACCGGCTGGAGGAGGAAGAACCCCAGCTCCATGTGGTGTGGAACGAGACACTGGGCGAAATTCATGTGCAGCTGATGGGCGAGGTACAGCTGGAAGTGCTGCGCAGCCTGTTGGCGGAGCGGTTCGGGCTGGAGGTATCCTTTGGCCCGGGCGGTATTTTGTATAAGGAGACCATCACCGAGCCCATGGAGGGCGTAGGCCACTACGAGCCGCTGCGCCACTATGCCGAGGTGCATCTGCTGCTGGAACCGCTGTCCCGGGGCAGTGGGATGCAGTTTGCCGCCGACTGCCGGGAAGAGGTGCTGGATAAAAACTGGCAGCGGCTGGTGCTGACCCATCTGGAAGAAAAGCAGCACCTTGGCGTGCTGACCGGCGCACCGCTGACCGATGTAAAGATCACTCTGCTCACCGGCAAGGCACACCTGAAGCACACTGAGGGCGGAGATTTCCGGCAGGCCACCTACCGCGCCGTGCGGCAGGGGCTGATGCTGGCCAAAAGCCAGCTGCTAGAGCCGTGGTATGCCTTCCGGCTGGAGGTGCCGGTGGAGAATATCGGCCGCGCCATGAGCGATATCCAGCGCATGGAGGGCAGCTTTGACCCGCCGGAAAGTGGCGCGGAGACCGCCACCCTGACCGGCTTTGCGCCGGTATCCACCATGCGCAGCTACCCCATGGAGGTGGTCAGCTACACCCGGGGCAGGGGACACCTGAGTCTGACGCTGGACGGTTACCGCCCCTGTCACAATGCACAGGAGGTCATTGCAGAAAGCGGCTACCAGCCGGAGCATGATCTGGAAAACCCCGCAGATTCTGTGTTCTGCGCCCATGGTGCTGGCTTTGTGGTGCCGTGGAGCGAGGTGCGCAGCCACATGCACGTTGAAAGCGGCTGGGGCAAGGCAAAGCCCGCCCGCCCGGAGACGCAGGCTGTGCCCCAGCGCCGCGCCATGGCTTACCGCGCCACGCTGGAGGAGGACGCCGAACTGCTCAAAATTTTTGAGCGAACCTACGGCCCCATCAAGCGGGACCCGCTGGCGGCGTTCCGTCCGGTGCAAAAGACCGAACGCCCGGATTTTTCTGCCGAACAGTGGGAAATTGCCCCGGAGTATCTGCTGGTGGACGGCTACAACATCATCTTTGCGTGGGACGAGTTGAACGCGCTGGCAAAGGAAAGCTTGGACGCCGCCCGCCGCAAGCTGATGGATATCCTGTGCAACTATCAGGGCTACCAGAAATGCGAGCTCATTCTGGTGTTCGATGCCTACCGCGTGCCCGGCAGCCCCGGCGCCATCGAGCAGTACCACAATATCCATGTGGTCTACACCAAGGAGGCGGAAACCGCCGATATGTTCATCGAGCGGGTCACCCATGAAATCGGCAAGAGCCGCCGTGTCCGCGTGGCGACCTCGGACGGTATGGAGCAGGTCATCATCCTTGGCCACGGCGCACTGCGCGTTTCCGCCCGGATGTTCCACGAGGAAGTGCAGAACGTGGAAAAACAGATCCGCGCCCTTGTGCAGGGACAGGCGTAAATGCTATCCCTCCCAATTTCCTCTCTTGTGAAAAAGTCGGTTTGGAAAATCCGCAGATTTTCCAAACCGACAATCTTAAAATAATGATTCCGCTAGAAATGCCCAGCAACGACGACGACCGCCGCCAGTGGCGGAAACAGGGAGGAGTTGTTGGGGCAGCGGCCAGCAAGACGCAAGTGCCGTCCAAGGCACGATGCGGATGCTGGGTGCCGCAACCCGATAAGCGGAGGGCATTCAAATCATTCCATTGGAGGTGCGCCCATGGCTGTGGAAATTACCGAAGAATTTGTCTGGCAGAATATCCCGCCCCGCGCCCGGGATAGCCATAAGGGTACCTTTGGCAGCGTGCTGGCGGTGGCGGGCAGTGCCTTTTACCGGGGCGCTGCGCTGCTGGCAGCCGAGGGCGCACTGCGCACCGGGGCGGGTATCGTTACCCTTGCAAGCGTAGAGCCGGTGGTCAGCGCCGCTGTGACTCGTCTGCCGGAGTGCTGCCTGTGCCCCTGTAAAGAGGGCGCACAGGGCGGCATTGCGCCGGAAAATGTGCCGCTGCTCCGGCGGCAGAAGGCCACCGTGCTGCTGCTGGGCCCCGGCCTTGGCGGCACGGCGCAAAGTGCCGCCCGGGCCACCGAGACCCGCACGTTGGTGCAGCAGCTTCTGCCCGGCTTTGCGGGGGCTGCGGTGTTGGACGCAGACGGCCTGAACGCCGCCGCCCAGCTGCTGGCCGAGGACAAGCCCTTCCCGCACCCGGCAGGGGAGTTGGTAGTTACCCCGCACCCCGGCGAGATGGCGCGCCTGACCGGCCTTTCGGCAGCAGCGCTTGCTACCGACCGGGAGGGCATTGCCCTGCGGTATGCCAAGGCGTGGAATGCTGTGGTGGTGCTGAAGGGGGCACGCACTGTGGTGGCAAGCCCGGATGGGCGGGTGTGCGTGAACCCTACCGGTAACCCGGGACTTGCCCGGGGCGGCAGCGGGGATGTACTGGCTGGGATGCTTGCGGCGCTGCTGGCCTGCGGTCTGCCCGCTTACGAAGCCGCTGCCTGTGCGGTATATCTGCACGGTGCTGCCGCCGACCGCGCCGCCGCAAAGCGCGGCGAGTACGGAATGCTGCCCCACGATATCCTGCCGGAACTGGGCGCATTGTTTGCGGAGAATCAAAGATAAACGAGAAGCGGCAGCTGCACAAAACACCGTGCAGCTGCCGCTTTTTGTTGCTGTAATTTGCGGTTCAGAAACGTTTTAGATCACCGGAACTGGCCGAGATATTCCTCCACGGAGCGGGTCATCTCCTTGGAGAAATTGGAGTTATACTTGCGGTTGCAGAAGGCGGTGCACCACTGGTCAAAGGGGGCGTTTCCGGCTTTGTAGCCGAAGGTGTCCCGCAGCTCTGCGCCGTCCATGGTGCGGTAGCCGTTTTCGTGCACGATATGCTCCATGGCGCAGCGCTGGGGCTTTACGCGGTCCTTCTGCTGCTGGGTGGGCCAGCCGAACACCAGCATCACCGCCGGGAACACATAGTCCGGCAGATGCAGCAGACTGCGCTGGGTGTCGCAGTTCTCCATGATATCCCCGATGTAGCACGAGCCGATGCCAAAGCTTTCAGCGGCGACCACGGCGTTCTGGGCGGCAATGGCGGCATCGGTGACTGCCAGCATCAAATCGCCCACACCCGGAGTGCGGGGCGTGCAGCCCGCTTCCAAGTAGGCGTCGTACCACTTTTTGCAGTCGGCGCAGAACACCAGCACCAGCGGTGCTTTGGCAATAAAGGGCTGGTGGTCACAGCTTTCGGCCAGCGCTTCTTTCAGTGCCGGGTCGGTGATGTCTAAAATGGTATACAGCTGCTGACAGCCCGCGGAGGGCGCCTGTGCGGCAGCTTCCAAAATGGCCTGCTTCATCTCGGCAGGGATGGGCTTTTCTTCATACACCCGCACCGACTTGCGGTCGAACAGGCTTTGCAGAATAGGATTACGCTCAGTCATGGGAACACCTCCGGTGTTGTGTTTATTCGTAGTCGATGGGCAGGGTGGGCAGGCCGTTCAGCTCCAGCCCGGCGGTGTGCCCGGCAATGTACTGGTAGTAGCCCTGCGCGGCGATCATCGCGCCGTTGTCGCCGCAGAACTTCAGTTCCGGCAGATAAACCTTGGCACCCAGCTTCTGGGCACCGTCATTTACCAGCTGGCGCAGACGGCCGTTGGCGGCTACACCACCGGCAAGGCAAACCTGCTTTGCCCCGGTATCGGCAGCAGCCAGCAGCAGCTTTTCGGCCAGAATGCCCGCAATGCGCTCCTGAAAGCTGGCAGCAAGGTCGGGTACGTTCACTTCCTCGCCCTTCATCTGCGCCTTGTTCACCTCGTTGAGCACAGCGGTCTTTAAACCGGAAAAGCTCACGTTGTACTTGCCCTCCACATGGGGCACCGGCAGGCGGTAGGCCTTGGGGTCGCCGGTCTTAGCGGCAGCGGCTACGCTGGGGCCGCCGGGGTAGGGCAGACCCAGTGTGCGGGCCACCTTGTCAAAGGCTTCGCCCGCAGCATCGTCTACGGTGTGCCCCAGAATGTGATAGTGGGTGTAGTCCTGCACCTCCACGATGTGACTGTGCCCGCCGGAGGCCACCAGACACAAAAAGGGCGGCTTGAGTTCCGGGTGGGTCAGGTAGAGCGCGGCGATGTGTCCCCGCAGATGGTGCACCGGTACCAGCGGCTTGCCCGCCGAGTAGGCCAGACCCTTGGCAAAGTTTACGCCCACCAGCACCGCACCGATGAGCCCCGGCGCAAAGGTGACAGCCACGGCGTCCACATCGTCTATGGTCTTGCCTGCGTCCAGCAGGGCTTTTTTGACCGTAGCACTGATAAACTCGCAGTGGCGGCGGCTGGCGATCTCCGGCACAACGCCGCCGTACAGCGCCTGCTCCTTGACGCTGGTGGAGATGACGTTGCTCAGCAGGTGCCGTCCGTCCTCCACCAGTGCAGCGGCAGTTTCGTCACAGGTAGACTCGATTCCGAGAATGATCATTTTAGTGTGCCTCCAGCCAGTTTTTGCCTGCGTGCACATCGGTGCTCAGGGGCACCGCGTACTGCACGCAGCCTTCCATTTCCTCCCGCAGGATGCGGGCAGCCTGCTCGGCCTCCGCCTCCGGGGCCTCCACGATCAGTTCATCGTGGACGGTCAGAATCAGGCGGCTGGCCATTTTTTCGTCCCGCAGGCGCTTCCACACCCGCACCATGGCCAGCTTGATCACGTCCGCAGCGGTGCCCTGAATGGGGGTGTTGCGGGCCATGCGCTCGCCGCTGGCGCGCACATTGAAGTTGGTGCTGGACAGTTCCGGCAGGGTGCGGCGGCGGCCGAACAGGGTGGACACATAGCCGTTTGCCTTGGCATCCGCAATGGTCTTGTCCATATAGCCACTCACGCTGGGGAAGGCCGCCAGATAGTTCTTGAGGAAGGCGTCGGCCTCCTTCACGGTCACGCCGATATCCTTGGAAAGGCTGTACGCGCCCTTGCCATACATGATGCCGAAGTTGATGGCCTTGGCAGAGGAGCGCAGCCGGGGCGTCACCTCGCTCTGCGGAATGCCGTAGATCTTGGCGGCGGTGCTGCGGTGGATATCCTCGCCGTTCAAAAAGGCCTGCTGCATGTGCTCGTCCCCGGTGATGTGCGCCAAGATGCGCAGCTCGATCTGGCTGTAATCCGCGTCCACCAGCACACAGCCCGGCTTTGCAACAAAGTAGGCGCGCAGCTGACTGCCCAGCTCGGTGCGGATGGGGATATTCTGCAGGTTGGGATTATCGGAGGAGAGCCGTCCGGTGCGGGCTTCGGTCTGGTTAAAGGTGGAGTGGATGCGCCCGTCCTCGCCAATGACCTTGAGCAGACCCTCCACATAGGTGGAGTTCAGCTTCTGGTAGGCGCGGTACTGCAAAACGTCCTCCACCAGCGGGTACTCGCGCAGGCTTTCCAGCGTTTCGGCATCGGTAGACCAGCCGCGCTGGGTCTTTTTGCCGTGGGGCAGACCCATGGTGTCGAACAGCATCTCGCCCAGCTGCTTGGGGCTGTTGGGGTTGAAGGTAGCGCTGCCGGTCTCCATGTGGATGCGGGTCAGCACCTGCTCCAGCTTCTCCCGCAGCTTTACGCCGAACTGCTCGATGCCGTCCTTATCCACCAGCACGCCGGTGCGGGTCATATCAGCCAGCACCTGTGCCAGTGGGAACTCGATCTCATTATACAGCGCATCCTCGCCGCAGGCGGTGATCTCGGCCTTCATCCGGGCAAACAGGTCGGCCAGCCGTCCGGCGTCCGGGTAATCGGTGCAGGTAAAGGCAGCAGCGGCCTTGTAGGCGGGAATCAGTTCGCTGATCTGATATTTGGAGGCAGAGGCATCCAGCAGATAGGCGGCCAGTTTGCCGTCCCAGACGATGCTGCTGCCCCAGCCGCCGGCGGCCATGGCTTTGGCGTACAGGGGCGCAGCGTTGAACACATCCAGCG
>ERZ1026890.509-NODE-509-length-22740-cov-73.799251_pt1 | contig 22740 bp, 16 predicted proteins | sample MGYA00380175_ERZ1026890 | MGnify/ENA primary metagenome ERZ1026890 (study PRJEB33269, sample SAMEA4719811) | human gut metagenome | biome: human-associated habitat; feature: organic feature; material: feces | place: Cameroon | collected 2013-10 ...
TTACCAGACTTACGTTCGTAAGAGCCAGGAGGACTGGAGCGAGCAGATCTAATCTGAATACTTTTAGATTATAAAATAAATTGGGCCTTGGTTGCATCTCCGGATGTGGCCAAGGCTTTTTTTCTCCCTTTTTTCTTTATTTTCTACTAAAACACTATTTTATCCGCATTTTTTTTAGTATCTTTGCAACAAAATTCGTACAAACGAGTTATATATAAAAAAGGAATAAAAACAAGAACATAACATATAAGATGAAAAAGCAATTCATTCTCGTATTACTATTGGCATTGACAGCCGGTCCCGTCATGGCTCAGTCATCAAGCATGAGCGATGACCAGGTGATGAGTTTCGTGGTCAAGGAGCACGAACGCGGAACTCGCAATCCACAGATTGTGACCAAACTGATGCAGAAAGGCGTCGACATCTCGCAGATTAGTCGAGTTCGAGACAAGTACGAACGACAGATGAAACAGGGTGGCGTAACCGGAGCTTCTACCGAAGTAGCCGGCAAGGATGCCTCTCGCCTGCGCACCAACAATGGCAAGACTCGTAAAGATTACGGCAGTGGAATCAGCCAGGAATCTCAGAACTATAGCAACTATCGTGTATCGGCAGAGAAAGACGCCAATTATCGTCATACCTACGATAACAACGATGAGGAATACATGGATTTCCAGAATGAGCTGAGCGGTATTATTCCTGATTCTACCCTGATGCTGAAGCAGCTGCTTGCCGAGCGCGAGCAGAACCGCAAGAAAGTGTTCGGTAGAGACATCTTCAACAACAAGGAGCTGAGTTTCGAGCCAAACATGAACATCGCTACTCCTCAGAACTATCGCCTGGGTCCTGGCGATGCAGTCATCATCGATATCTATGGCGCTTCACAGAAAACCATCCAGAGCACAGTTTCTCCTGATGGCGAGGTAACCATCGAAGGCTATGGACCGGTGAACGTAAGCGGTCTCACCGTAGCCCAGGCTAATGCCCGACTCCGCAACACCTTGGGAAGCCGTTATCGCTCCAGCAGAGTGAAGCTCACAGTGGGCCAGACCAAAACCATCATGGTCAACGTGATGGGTGAGGTGAAGGCACCGGGCACCTATACCCTATCAGCCTTCGCCACCGTATTCCATGCTCTCTACATGGCAGATGGAACCAACGATCTCGGAACCCTGCGTAACATCAAGGTATATCGCAACAACCGACTCGTTACCGTGGTTGATATCTACGACTACATTCTCAATGGAAAGCTGACAGGCAATGTCCGCCTGAGCGATAACGATGTCATCGTAGTTGGCCCATACGACTGCCTCGTTACTGTGACAGGTAAGGTAAAGCGCCCTATGATTTACGAAATGAAGAAGAACGAGAGTGTCAACTCCATCCTCAAATATTCCGGTGGTTTTACGGGTGATGCCTATAAGAAGTCGGTTCGAGTAAACCGCAAGACAGGCAGGGAATATGCAGTATATAATGTAGAAGAGTTCGACTTCTCCAGTTTCCGTGTGGATGACGGCGACTCCATCAGCGTAGATTCTATCCTTCCACGCTATGCCAACACCGTAGAGGTGAAGGGAGCCGTATTCCGTCCGGGCATGTACAACCTTGGCGAGCAGGTCAACTCAGTCCGCACCCTTGTTGAGCATGCCGAGGGAATGACAGAAGATGCCTTCACCAACCGTGCCGTGATGCACCGCATGAAGAAGGACCGCACCCTGGAAGTGATAGCAGTTGATATCGCCGGCATCATGGATGGCAAGGTAGCAGATATTCCATTGAAGGAAAACGATGTACTCTTCATCCCAACCCGTCAGGACAAGATTCAGGAGCGCACCATCACCATCCGTGGCGAGGTACAGTATCCTGGTACATATCAGTATGCTGACAATGAGACCATTGAAGACTTCGTTCTCCAGGCAGGTGGCTTAACCGACAAGGCATCTACCGTAAATGTAAGCGTAAGCCGACGAGTAGCCGATAACAAGGCAATGCAGCCAGACAGCGTCATTGCCAAGACCTTCACCCTTTCGTTGAAAGACGGATTTGTGGTAGATGGAACACCAGGTTTCGTACTGATGCCATTCGATGAGGTAATGATTCGCAAGAGCCCTGGCTATGCCGAGCAGAAGAACGTAAAGATAGAAGGTGAAGTGATGTTTAGCGGTTCTTATACCCTGACTCGCCGCAACGCCCGCCTCAGCGACCTCTTTGCCAAATCAGGTGGTGCTACAGAACAGGCATACATCAAGGGTGCCCGACTGGTAAGAAGAGCCAACATGGTAGAAAAAGAACGCATGAGAGCCGTCCTGAAGATGCAGCGTGAACAACAGCAGAAGAGCCTCCTCCAGTTGGCAGCCAGCAGCAACGGCAGCAACCTGCAGGATGTTGCCAAGGGAGCCCAGAGTGCAGAACTTGAGAAGTTCAACGTTCCAGATGAGTATCCAATCGGTATCGACTTGGCAGAAGCCTTGAAGAACCCAGGCAGTGATGCCGACATGATTCTGCGTGAAGGCGACCGTCTGATTGTTCCTCAGTACAATGGAACCGTGAAAATCAATGGTGCCGTGATGTATGCCAACACCGTGGCTTATGAAAAGGGCAAGAGTGTGAAGAAATACATCGACGAGGCAGGTGGCTTTGCCAGCGATGCCCAGAAGAACAAGGCATACATCATCTATATGAATGGCAAGGTAGCCAAGGTAGGTCACGGAGCCAAGGTACAGCCTGGCTGTGAGATAGTTATCCCATCTAAGCTGAAGCGTAAGATGAGCGTAGCAGAGACCATGAGCCTGGGTACCAGCATGAGTAGCATCGCTGCCATGATTGCAACGATAGCCAACTTAAGCAAATAACAAAAATATCATTTAGTCATGGCAGAGCCTAGTTTTCAAGGCTTCTGCCTTGGCATAAGATATAACATTTATAAACTTAAAAATGAGCGTATGTTAGAAGATAAAGGAATCAAAAGACCCCCTATAGGTATGTCTGATTTCAGAATGGTACGTAATAACAACAAGTATTACGTAGATAAAACCATGTACATACCTCAGTTGGAAAAAATATCAAATTTTCTGTTTCTCATCCGCCCACGTAGATTCGGCAAGAGCATCTTTCTATCGATGATTGCCGACTATTATGACTGTGAGAATAAGGAACTGGATCAAGAGTTTGAAGGAACATGGATTAGTGAACATCCACAACCCTTAAAAGGTCAGTTTCAGATTTTGCAATATGACTTTTCCCAGGTACTTGGACAGACGAATCATCTGGAAGACGATTTCAACACCTATTGTTGCGGACAACTAGATATGTTTATCCAAAAATACGGGAAATATTATAGTGCAGAAACCGTAAAATGGGCATTAGAAGCAAAGACATCAAAGGACAAGATTAATCTCCTGTCTGCTGAGGCTAAAGAACGTGGATATCATCTCTACCTGATTATTGACGAATATGACAATTTCACCAATACGGTTCTTAATGAACAAGGAGAAGATGTATATCATAACATGACTCATAGCAGTGGATTTTATCGCAGCGCATTCAAGATTTTCAAGCCAAACTTTGAGCGTATCCTATTTATGGGAGTCAGCCCGATTACACTTAACGATCTGACTAGTGGATTTAACATTGCAACCAATATCAGTTTGCATCCGGCCTTTAACATGATGTTAGGGTTCAGCGAAGAGGATGTCCGGGAAATGATAGTCTATTATCAGTCTGTTGGGCTGATTCAACCTAGCAAAGACGATAAGGGAAACACCATTGACGGCAAAGCAAGAGTAGATGAAATCATTGCAGACATGAAGCCATGGTATGATAATTACTGCTTTGCTGAAGACAGGTTTGATATAGATTCGAGGATGTTCAACAGCAATATGGTTCTCTATTATCTCAACTATTTCATCACAGCAGGCAAAGCTCCTAAGGAGATGGCAGACCCAAGCTGTCGCACAGACTATGCCAAGCTGAAAAACTTAGTTAGGCTAGACAGATTGGATGGAGACCGAAAGAGTGTACTTATCGACATAGCTCAGAAGGGATATGTCAATGCCACGATTCAAGAATCCTTTCCAGCAGAAGAGACAATAAATCCAGACAATTTTATCAGTCTGTTGTATTATTATGGAATGCTGACCATTGGAGGAACAGACCTAGATGGTATCCATCTGGTTATTCCGAACAATACCATCAGGAAGTTATACTACGATTTTCTCTTGGAGCAATACCAAAATGAGCATTGGATAGATCTTACCAAACTGGGGACAATGTTTCGTAATGCAGCATCTGCAGGTGAATGGGAACCCTTATTCAAATATTTGGCAGAACAATACTACAATGACAGTAGCATTAGAGACGGCATACAAGGAGAGCGCAATATACAAGGCTATTTCAATGCCTATCTTCACATCAGCAAGCTCTTTATTGTGCATCCTGAAGTTGAGGTCTCCCACGGTTATTGTGACTTTTTCCTTCTTGCAGATACGAAGAAGTATCCAACGTTACAACACAGTTATATCCTGGAGTTGAAATATCTGAAGAAAGGTGCCACAGATGCAGAAGTGACAAAAGTCATTGAGCAAGCCCAACAGCAGCTTCTTCATTACATCAGCGATGAGACCGTGATTCGCCAAGCATCCGGCACTCAACTCCATGGTATCTACATGGTGTTCGTTGGAGGAAAGATAAAAGATATGGGGCAGTTGTAGAATAACCACTCCAAAAAGTTAGAAACATCCAATAATATTTATCACCAACTACCTCATAACAGGTTTGGTTCAAAATTCACAATAACAAACAACTATCGTTATGACATCAAATAGAAATTTACCCCTTGGGGTTCAAGACTTTGAAGAACTACGTAAAGGCAACTACCTTTATGTAGATAAGACAGATATGGTCTGGGCAATCGCTAACCAAAGGAAGTATAATTACTTGAGCCGTCCACGACGTTTCGGTAAATCATTGTTGGCATCTACCCTAAAATGTTATTTTGAAGGAAAGACAGAACTCTTTGAGGGACTCAAGATCATGTCATTAGAGAACGACTGGATCAAACGACCGGTGATTTACCTTAGCATGAGTCTAGGAGGATCAGACGCTCAGTCGTTAAAAGAATATCTCAACGAACGATTGAGCTATTACGAAAAAATCTATGGCAAAAATCCTGCAGAACAATCACTGGGAAACCGTTTCAACGGTATCATTGAAAGAGCATACGAACAGGCAGGTACACAAATTGCAGTCATTGTTGATGAGTACGATGTTCCTCTGCAACATACATACGAGACAGAGCACCATGATGAATGCCGCACGATATATCGTGATTTCTTCACGGGTCTTAAAGACTATGGCTATTGCATCAAATGCGTATTCATAACAGGAATCACAAAGTTTACGCAAATCAGTTTGTTCAGTACTCTGAACACGCTGGTCAACATAAGTTTTGAAGATTCATTAGCTGCAGTTTGCGGTATCACCAACCAAGAACTTCTCTTCTATTTTCAAAAAGAGATTGCAATGTTGTCTGAGAAATGCAACCTGAGTGAGGCTGATACCATCAATGAGATGAAATCGCTTTATGACGGTTATCATTTTGCCTCCAACATGCTAAATGTATATAATCCATATAGTGTATTGTCAGCTTTCTCTAGAGGAAAGCTCAATTCCTATTGGATAGCATCAGGCTCAAATGAGATGCTCTTTAAAATACTGAATAAGTTTGCTAAAGACATACCCAAATTAGACAATTGTCTTATCGACGCAGACTATCTGGAAGAAAGTGATGTCAACATGATAGACCCGAAACTGTTTCTATACCAAGCCGGCTATCTAACGATAAAGGCAGTTGATGGAGACACGTATATCTTAGGTTATCCCAATAGAGAAGTGAAGAAGTCTATCTACGAACTGGTTCTCCCATTGCTGTTGTCGAAAAACATTCCTGAAGTTAACAATGAACTTCTCCAAATGAGAATAGCGTTAAAACAGACCAATGTAGATCAAGCCATGCTCAATCTGAAGCAGTTGATTGCCAATACACCTTACTCTACTCAAAAGAGAGAGTCTTTTGTTTTGGAAGAACATTTCAGATTCATTCTGAAAAACATCTTCTATCTCTGCGGTTATACAATTCATGAAGAAAAGCAAGTTGCGGCTGGTCGTATAGATCTTGTTGCTATATCTGAAACTCATATATATATTATGGAGTTAAAGATGGAAGACAATGGTGGACTTAAAGCTGCATCCGAACAGATGCAAACAAGACATTATAAAGATGCGTTCGCTGCCAGCAAAAAGCAAGTGACATGCATCGCTCTCTCGTTCTCTAGAGAAAGTCGTGGGCTTGAAACATGGGATATTGTAGAATAATTCCTCCTCAAAGTTAGAAACATCCAATAATATTTGGTAGATTAAGAAAAAAGAAGTACTTTTGCAAGACGTTTAAGAATAAAAAAGAAGAAAATGGAAGAAATTAAAAACGAAAAAGAATATATTGATCTCAGAGTATTGGCAAAGAAACTATGGAGTAAGAAAAAGCTCTATATCATTACATTGCCAATTGTTGCCATAGTTGCGTTTTTACTCATACTAGGGGCTCCAAGATATTATACATCAGAAACCAGTATGGCTCCAGAAGTAGCTAACTCTACTGGTGGTATGGGAGCATTGGGTTCTATTGCATCATCTTTTGGCATAGACTTGAGCCAAACTGAAACAACAGATGCGATTTCTCCCCTTCTCTATCCAGACTTAATGGAAGACAATAAATTTGTTGTAGACTTGTTCTCTATCAAAATTAAAACAAGTGATGGAGAGATTTCAACAACTTATTATGACTACCTCAAGACCAAACAGAAGTTTGCATGGTGGACATTGCCTTCAAAATGGATAGGCAAATGGATGAGAAGTTTGACCCAATCCAAAAATAAGAAATCATCAAAGGGGAAACTTGATCCATATTATCTTTCAGAAGCTGATGATGCCATTGTGAACAAGATTAGAAACAACATCGGTATTGATGTAGATAGAAAGACTGCCATCATAACTGTATCTACCAAATCACAAGACGCTTTGGTATCAAAGATACTTGCGGATTCTATAAGACAACGCCTACAGCAGTATATTACACTTTACAGAACTAACAAAGCTCAAGCTGATGTTAATTATTATAAAAGACTCACTGTAGAGGCAAAACAAGAATATGAGAAAGTAAGACAGTCATATGGATATTATGCTGATGCAAATACAGACGTCATTCTTGAAAGTGTAAAAGCAAAGCAAGAAGACTTAGAAAATGATATGCAGCTCAAATACAACACTTATAGTGCATTAAATACACAGTTGCAGGCAGCCAGGGCAAAACTCCAAGAAAAGACTCCAGTCTTTACCGTCATCAAGGGTGCTGCTGTTCCACAGAAGCCTGCTGGTCCGAAAAGAATGTTATTTGCAATCGGCATGGCATTTTTGGCTGCAATCATCATTACCATATATATATTAAAAGATGAATTCATAAAAAAGTAACATCTAAATTTTAAAGATAAAATGGAAGCAAACAAAAGAGTATTTATCAACACGATTGCCCAATATACAAAGGCTTTAATCAACACGATATTGTCCTTGTATACTGTAAGATTGATTCTTTCAGCTCTTGGACAAGAGGATTATGGAATATTCTCATTGATTGCTGGTGTCATAGCTTTACTAGGATTCGTACAAAATGCTTTAGTGATAACCACTCAGCGTTATTTATCCTACCAATATGGCAAAGACAATACGAATGAATTACAGAGGATCTTCTCTAACAGTTTAGTATTACATATCGCAATTGCCCTTTTCCTTTCGCTCATAATGATGATATTTAAGGACTATCTATGTTCCTCATTTCTCAACATTGCAGAAAGCCGCAGGGAAGCAGCTGAAATTGTATATATTATGTCTGTTGGAATGATGCTTGTAACCTTCATTACAGCCCCTTTCAAAGCTCTATATATAGCAAGGGAGAACATTGTCTTTATCTCATTTATCGAAGTCTTAGATGGGGTTCTCAAATTTTCACTTGCCCTCACTTTACTTGGTCTAGATATTGACAAATTAATTACCTATTCCATGATGTTGACGGGTATTGTCATATTTGAATTCATTACATACTTAAGTGTTGCTATATGTAAGTTTCAAGAATGCAAACCAACCAAGATAAAACAAGACTTTGACGTTGATATTATTAAAAGACTTGCGGGATTTGCAGGATGGACAACCTATGGAATGGCTGCTATCATTCTCAGGACGCAAGGTATTGCAATATTACTCAACAAATTCTTCGGAACCAAAATGAATGCAGCCTATGGTATTGCTACACAAGCCTATGGTGCGGTATCATTCGTTGCTACATCTGTTCTTAATGCGATGAATCCTCAAATTATGAAGGCTGAAGGTGGAAACGATCGCAACAGAATGCTGCTTTTGGCTTCTAAGGAGAGTAAGTTTGTGGTTATCATGATGGGTATACTTTTCATTCCATTAATATTTGAGATGGACAACCTGCTAAAAGCTTGGCTTGGCAATGTACCTGCTTACGCCAGCTTTTTCACTCAATGCCTGCTTGTAAGTTATCTCATAGATCAAACAACATATGGTCTACATTCAGCCAACCAAGCAATAGGTAACATTAAAGTATATACTCTCATCATGTACACCCCCAAACTGCTCATTCTGCCGGTTTGCCTGCTGATACTCATTGGCGGTCTTGGAATAGAATATGTTATGGGCGTATATTTAATGGTAGAACTACTAGTGGCTATAACTCGCCTTCCATACTTAAAAGCGACTGCAGGACTTGACATACGCTTTTTCATGAAGGAAATCCTGCTAAGGCAACTTGTAACCATTATATTAATAATCGGGATATCCTCGATGTTCCATCAACTGTCAAACTCTCCTTTGGGATTTTTGTATATAATCCCAGCAGATGTTCTGATGAGTTTACCGATTGCATGGTTTACAGCATTAGACAGCAATGAGAGACTACAAATTAAACATATATTAAAGTTAAAAAAATAATAATATGCTGAGAAAAATAAACAGCAACTTCAATTGGAAAATGTGTCTAGATGATATATTTATCATCAACAAGGGCAGAATAGCGACAATGCTATTTTGCCTGGGCATATTATTGGCTGTTCTAGGTTCGCTGCAACCTATTTACATGTGGAAATTTGCTAATACATATTCAATATTAGCAAGTTTGCCAATTGTGTTGTCTATATCAATCTCTAGAACGATAAGCAATTCTATATATACTCGCACAGATTTTATCATGCCCTTGACGGCATACATAATTCTGCAAGTATTTATGAAACTGGTTGCAGGATCTAATATCAACAGCTATATAGACCTCTTCTTCAATGTCATTATTGCTTATGCCCTGTTTAGCGTAGACCTGCCATTGTTACAAAAATGCAGCAAATTCATTTGTATTGTCTTTGGCGGGTTTCTAGTGGTATCCTTGCTATTTTTCATACTCTACATTATTGGGGTTCCACTTCCTAGCAAATCGATTTCTCATCCATATTTGGAATATTCATACATTGAGTACCCATTCCTGCTTGTAGACGATCGGCAGTTTATGGTTCTCATACCACGTTTCAACTCAGTATGTCTAGAACCTGGTCATTTAGGAACAATGGGTTCTCTCTTTTTGCTGGCGCAAATTGGAAATTGGAAAAAATGGTATAACATTGTGATTTTGATAGCAACTATATTCTCGTTTTCTTTAGCAGCATACGGATTAATGTTGATTAATTTATTTGTCATAGCTTGGACAAAAGGAAAGAAAATATTGCCTTCAATCATAGGAATAGGAATTGTATGTGCAACAATAGTTGTGGGAGCCATTTTTTATAATGACGGAGACAACATGGTTAACGCCTTGATTCTCGATCGTCTTGAAGTGGAAGACGATGGTAACATTTCTGGCAACAACCGAGTAACAGATGAATTTCAAGCCGAATTCGACAAATATATACAAACATCTGATGTGATATTTGGCCGAGGAGGATCACTCCAAAAATTTGGCTTCGGCAATTCTGGATACAAAGTCTTCTTATATGATTATGGTCTTATAACAACCTTATTGGTTCTCTTTTTCTATGTAATAATCATTATTCCTAGCAAAAATCATAGAGCCAAAACAGGAATGCTAGTGGTATTTATTGCAGGATTCTGGATTAGATCCACCCCGCTTTATTACTACTTTCTTGTACCATTATACTTTTTTGCATATACAGATAGAAGTAAATATGAAGTAAAAAACAAAGATGAAAACAAAGATGAAAAATCAATCAAACAACAATCAGGTGAAACTGAGCATAGTCATGCCAGTTTATAACCATTTAAATCTGCTTGAAGAAATGATAGACAGCATCATAGCCAATGATTTTCAAGATTGGAAATTACTAGCAATAGATGATGGCTCTACAGAAGATACCAATAAAGTCATCGAGAAGTATCAAAACGATTCCCGAATTGAGTTTATTGCAAGACAAAGAGCTCCTAAGGGTGCTCAAACTTGCCGAAACATCGGGTTAGAGCTAGCAACAGGTGAATATATCATTTTCTTTGATTCTGATGATTACATAGCTCCATATTGCCTAAGCCAAAGAGTAAGCGCTATGGAAGCCAACAAAGATGCAGACGTAATAGTTTTTCCATCTGGAACATATTTTGAAGGAGAATTTCACAAAGAAGCCTCTCTAAACGTATATGGCTACCCTATTTTCAAGGACGACATACAAGCTTTTGCTGAGAAAAACCTTCCATATATCGTATGGAACAACATATATCGTACCGAAGCTTTAAAAAAGCATCATATCGTGTGGGATGAAAAATTACTTTCTTTACAAGATTCAGACTTTAACCTTCAAGTTTTGCTTCATGGTCTAAAAACCATTTATGCACAGAACTCGATGCCAGACTATGCTTACAGAATAAACGGAAAGTCTTTATCAGTGAAAATTGGTTCCAAGGAACATTTGGAGAGCCATATATACCACCTACGCAAGAACATTCGTAGTATTCAAGCAAAATATGGTCACAAATATGACAAATATCTACACAGAGGTAATTTGCTCATCTATAATCGCACCATGACTTCTGGCTTATTGCCAGATTTTGCAAAACAATTAGTGAATTTAGAGAAAGAATCTCGCATGAAGAGTTACACTCTGTTCAAGATGCAGGTTAGCGCAAATAAACTGTTGGGTAAACTATTGCCTCCTAAATTTACACGTCAGGTAGTCATGTTAAAATATCTTCTTCTGCAAAAAAAAGATAGAGAATATAAAATTCAAAGTATCAATAGTATCAATGAAAAGAAAAACTAAAATATAACGCAACTTTCTAAGTATAATATGCTTAATATTATAACTCAGAAGTTACCAGAACTTTATGAGGGTGCGTCATAAGTCCATGACGCACCCCTTTTTCTATTTTCCTACAACCCATATCCTTCATTCATAAGATATTACCATATCATCTATGTCAAGCCATCTTTCTCTTGCCAATACCTTGCACTGATGCTCGTTACCAATCACAGTTTTTTCATTTGTATCTACTTTTCCGGCCAAGACCGTATAAGCGGCTATAACTGTATTATCGGGAATGATTGTATTCTTCATAATCCTACACCCATTCGCTATCCATGTATTACTACCGATAGAGATTGGACCATAACCTTTAACTCGTTTACCATCAGACCTTGTCAATCGATGAAAATCTGTATCCATAAACAAACAATTCCAACCTACAAGAACATTATTATTAAAACGAATATGATCATAACATACCAATCGTAAAGTCGTTGTTGCACAGAAATTTTTACCTATCTCTAATATAGATTTAGTTCCAGTTGTTATATACGAATTATTACCAATACTACATTTTCCATTAAAGATGATTTTTCCACGCAACTCTAACATTATTCCACTATTAGGATAAATACTTACTTGATTATTCCCCAACCGTATCATTCCAGTAGTTATCTCCCCATTAATCGTTATAGTACCTTTCATTAACTTCAAGTGAGGCTTATAAAGAATGATAGGCAACTTTATAGCCTGCCTAAACGGAAGGTAATGAAAATTAAAATATATACTCGGGATGATAGAGCGTAGCACCCAACGATTCCCCTTTATCTCATTAATTATCTTTGTAATCATATTAGTTATTGTATTATCTTTGATTTTTCCCATAATTTTTAATTTCTATTTATATTTTCCATGCAAATATAAGGTTTTTCTGTGAAACTACCAAATTTTTGCTGGATTTTTTTTCGGGAATATGCTATTGTCAAAAAACGTATCTTACCAGTATTATTCATAGAGTGATTTTAACGAGGACACTTTTTTCAAAAGGACTCCTATAATCGATGTAAACAGGAACATAGAGAATTATTTATCCTTCAATGTAATAAAGAACGAGAAATTGCGTTTTCTTATAAAGACAAATATGTAAATTGAAATAAGAATGAAAAAATTATCAATTATCATAGTTACATACAATTCTGGAAAAGACATCTATGATTGTCTTGACTCCATATATTCACATTGTGACATTCCAATCGAAGAATTGGAAATTATCATTGTGGATAATAATAGCTTTGAGACAGATATTATGTTCGATACTATTCAACATAAATATGACAACAATATTGTATTGATCAAGAATTCTGTCAACGGAGGTTATGGACAAGGAAATAATGTTGGCATCAGAAAGGCTTCGGCACCAATTATCTTAATTATGAATCCTGATGTAAGACTTACCTCAGGTTCCTTTAAAAGTGTATTGATGCAATTTGAAAAAGACCCCAAATTATCCATGTATGGAATGAAGCAATTATTGGACGACAATCGTCCTAGTGTCAATTCCTTCAACTGTAACAGCATGGTTAATGGCTATCTAGCCACCATACTCACGGGGTTTTGCAATCGACGTGACATCTATATACCACGCTATATGTATTTCTCGGGATCATGCTTTTACATTCGCAAATCAATGTTTGAATCTGTCGGATTATTTGATGAATCAATTTTCATGTATGGAGAAGAAAATGATATTTTCCATAGAATGAAATCCAAGCATGGAGTTCACTTTATCTACAATAAAGATATCACATACAAACATCTTACTTTGGATCGTATGCCTGATGAGAAGACAGAAGACAAGATGCTTTTTTCCAATATTCGGGTCAACGAAAAATTTGGATATCCAAAGCATAAGACCATTCGTAACAAAATACAGAATGTAAACCTCTTATTACTAAGAGAGCGTGTCAAAAAAGCATTATCAATGCATTACGATGCCAACAAGATATCCATGCTGACAAAATATAAAATGCATTTAAATAATCTAAAGCAAAAATAGGAACATTAAATACAATAATACAATAATATAATGTATAATATACCAATATTACTCATTGTCTTCAAGCGAAAGGATGTTGCTCTGAAGACCTTAGAGCCAATCAAGGCAATTAAGCCATCCAAGCTCTACATAGCAGGTGATGGGGCTAGACCTCATGTACCAGGCGAAAAAGAAAAGGTAGAAGCAACTAGAAAAGCTATCATTGATGCTATTGACTGGGACTGTGAGGTAATGACTCGCTTTCCCGAAGAGAACCAAGGTTGCTGCATGGGTGTCTATAATGCCATCAATTGGCTCTTCGAAAACGAAGAGAGCGGTATCATCATAGAAGACGACTGCATGCTGAAATCATCATTTTTCCCTTTTGCAGAAGAAATGTTGCAAAGATATAAAGACGATTTGCGAATAGGAATGATTGATGCTGCCAACTATCTTCCAGAGATAGAGATACCCGATTCTTATGGATTCAGCAGATACAAATCAACTAATGGTTGGGCTACATGGCGAAGAGCCTGGAAGCTGATGGATCTTAACATGAAATGGAGAGGTGGACTTTTTGAAGATTCCATCATCAGAAATATGGCATATAAAGCTAGAGAATATGACTATTGGAAGTATCGCCTAAAGGCAATTGACTTGAATGATGTAAGCGCATGGGACTGGCAATGGTATTTCACCTTAGCAGCGCACAACATGCTGGGCATCTATCCAAAATACAGTTTGACAACAAATATTGGCTTTGGTGAAGATGCTACACATACAAATCATGGTGAAACTCCTTCATACTATATCTCTCATCACGACTTGGATTTTCCGCTGAAACATCCTAAGTATGTAGTACCATATTTGCCCTTCGAAAAAGCATTTCATCACAAATTAAATGACAGATTTTACGAAAAGCTAAAGAGATTGTTACCATTCTCTTTAAAAATGAAAATTAAATCGTTATTAAAAAAATAGTACAATGAAGTTAAAGATAAAGACTCCTATAGGAGCATACTATTATAAGTATATTCCTATTTTTTTAGGAATCAAGCCTATAAATAAAGTCGTAGCAAAAGAAAATTTGCTACTTCTTAAAGGTATACTTGACAAGAACAACGTTCTTTTCATGCTTTCATTTGGCACCCTTCTAGGAGCAGCAAGAGAACATGACTTCATCACGCACGATGAAGACATCGACCTTGTCATGATGAAGCGTGATATGAATAAGTTTCTAGCACTTCTCTTCGTACTGAGAGAAAATGGATTTGAAATTGCCAGATATGAATCAAGAGGCTTTCTTTCCATCATAAGAAAAGGAGAATACATTGATTTTTATTTCTTCGACGAGTATCCAGAAAATAAATCTTTGTATTATTGCTGCAGAGATATGTGTCCAAAGGAACTTCTGGACGATTTAGCAGACATTGAGTTTCAAGGAGCGATGTTTAAAGCCCCAAGAAAATATGAGAAATATCTGGAGTTTAACTATGGTAAGAACTGGCGTACACCGATTCCATATGTAAACTTCCAAATGTCAGCTGCTCAAAAAGCAAAGTTTCTCTGTCTTCAATACATCAAGATGTTCTTACCAGAACAAGTTGTACAAAAATTACAGAGTAAATCAGATAAGCCTTTCCTTGACAAATGGATATTAAAAGCTAAAACTTTTCAGTTTTAACACCTTTATCATTTAGTTATGGGAGATAGGTTATAGACTCATCAATTAATAACAAAGAATAGTTATGCAAGCAATTATATTAGCTGCCGGTATGGGCAGACGACTTGGAGAATATACCAAAGATAATACAAAGTGTATGTTACCAGTCAATGGAGAAAGACTTATTGACAGAACTCTAAAGATTCTTTGCCATCAAGGAATCAAAAAGGTTGTTATTGTCATTGGCTACAAGGGTGAAAACCTCAAAAGCTACATAGGAGATAGATATAGTTCACAACTTGATATAGAATATATCAATAATCCTATATATGATAAGACTAATAATATTTATTCCCTCTCTTTAGCAGAGGAAAAGATGGTTGAAGACGACACAATCCTCTTTGAATCAGATTTAATCTACGAGGAAGATATCGTAAGACAACTGATAGATAATCCATGGCCCAACCTTGCATTAGTGGCGAAATGGGAATATTGGATGGATGGAACTGTTGTAAAAATCGACAACGAAAACAACATTCTCGATTTTGTATCAAAAGATATGTTTAACTTTCAAAACGTCGACGATTACTATAAGACCATCAACATCTACAAATTCAGCAAGGAATTTGCAAAAGAGAAATACTTGCCATTTCTCCATGCTTATTGCAAGGCATGGGGTAACAACGAATATTATGAGCAGGTGCTGAAAGTGCTAACTTTTTTAAGCCGAACAGACTTAAAGGCACTACCAATTCGTGATGAGAAATGGTACGAGATAGACGATGTACAAGATCTCGACATTGCAGAAACAATCTTTGCTGATGACAATGATATTCTGCATAAATATCATAAGCGTTATGGTGGATTCTGGCGTTTTCCAAAATTGCTAGATTTCTGCTATTTGGTCAATCCATTCTTTCCAACAACCCAAATGAAAAAGGAGATGAAAGCATGCTTTGACACATTGCTCACAGAATATCCATCCGGCATGTATGTCAATTCTCTGTTAGCTGCCAAATACTTTAATATCAAACAGGATTACGTAGTTGTTGGAAATGGAGCCGCTGAGCTTATCAAGAGCATGATGGAAATGTCCAAAGGTAAAATTGGCATCATTTATCCTACCTTCGAAGAGTATCCAAATCGTTTAGCAAAGGACAAAGTTGTACCTTTCCTCTCCGATAAAACAGACTATGCTTACAATGCACAGGACTTAATGGATTTCTATGAGGGCAAGGAGCTCTCTCATCTTTTGTTAATCAATCCAGACAATCCATCGGGAAACTTCATACCTACACAAGAGGTGATAACACTAGCAAAATGGTGTAAAAAGGAAGAAATTCATCTCATTGTGGATGAATCATTCGTCGATTTCAGTGAAAGTTTTCTTGACAATAGTCTGCTGCATGATGAAATCTTGGAAGCATACACCAACTTGACTGTCATCAAAAGTATCTCTAAGTCATATGGTGTACCAGGTCTCCGCTTGGGCATTTTGGCTTCATCTGATACAGAAATGATCAATCATATCAAAAAAGATGTTTCTATATGGAATATCAATTCTTTTGGTGAATACTATATGCAAATCTTTGGCAAATACGCAAAGGACTATGTAGTTGCGTGCAAAGAATTCATCAAAGAACGTGAAAGATTTCAAAAGGAAATGGAGAAAATTCCATTCATCAGAGTAGTCCCATCGCAGGCCAACTATTTCATGATTGAAATCATAGATAGATATACACCAGAAGAATTGTCTAAACTCTTATTGAAAAGATTTAATATTCTTATCAAGAGTTGTAACACCAAGCATGGCTTAGAAAATAAAAACTATATAAGAATAGCTGTGCGCTGTAAAAACGACAATGATGCTCTATTAAGAGCTCTTTTAGAACTATAGTGTTAATTACAAAGGAGATTATTTGCTTATCTGAAAAAATAGTTGTATCTTTGCACCCATGAAAGTATCAATTATAACAGTAACATATAATAGTGCTGAGACAATAGCCGACACAATAGAGTCGGTATTGTCTCAGACCTATCATGACATAGACTATTGGGTTATCGATGGTCTTTCCAAAGACAATACCATTGATATCGTTAAGAGTTATGAGGAAAAAGCGGAAGGAAGACTTCACTGGATTTCCGAAAAAGACAAAGGTATCTACGATGCCATGAACAAAGGCATAGCTCATTCCAAGGGTGATGTTATCGGTATTCTCAACTCTGATGATTTCTTCACATCAAATGATGTTATAGAAAAAATGGTTGCTGCATTTGAACGCAATCCAGAAACAGACATCATTTATGGAGATGTACACTTCGTGAAGGAAGACAATCTTAAGAAGTGTGTCAGATATTACTCTGGCCGCATCTTTACACCGGCGCTGATCCGATTTGGCTTTATAGCTCCCCACCCTTCTTTCTATATCAGAAGAGAAATTTTCGAAAAGTACGGAGTCTATGATGATAGCTATAAGATATCTGCCGACTATGAGCTGATAGCACGTTTCTGCCATATCCATCGAATCAAGAGAAAATACCTACACCTTGATTTTGTAACCATGCGTATCGGCGGTGCCAGTACCAGAAATGTTCAAGCTCGCATTCTTGGAACTAAGGAAGATTTGATAGCATGCAAGAAGTTAGGAATTTATTCTAATAAGTTCATGATATATTGCAAATACATCATTAAAATAGCAGAATCCCTATTCATACGAAAGTAGAAATAGGGATTCTGCTATTTTTATATTAAACTTATTCTTTCTGATACACTCTTACCCAGTCAAACTCGGTCTCATAGACAAAATCTATATCAGGTTTCTTTGCCCAATAACCTGCACCCGTACATTGATTTAAGATAATATAAAATGGGCGGTCATAAGGCCATTGCCTATGCTTTATTGCATCTTCGTCCTTTAACTTGAAATAACTTCCAACAATGGTTCCATCCACAGTCCATACAATATGCCATGGATCCCATTCTACACCATAAACATGCCATTTGCTTACGTCAACGTTATATTTGAATTGCTGTTGGGGATTAGAACGATGTCCCTCAGCAGTCCATTGATTATGCGCTGTATGGTACGAGATATCTTCATCATCGATAGCCTCAAAGATATCAATCTCTCCGTCATAAGGTGCACGTTGGCAAGGAGGCTCAGGCAGCAGCCACGCCGCAGGAAAATTACCAATGTGTTTTCGGGTACGCAACCTAACCTCTATTTTTCCATATTGAAAAGAAAACTTGCCCATGGTCTTGACGGAACCAGTAATCATAGCTGCAGTATCAGCAGGATTGGTATTCTTTATTGCGCGACAAACAAGTTTATGATTTCTAATAAAAGCCACATCTTTAGAGTCACTTAGCCACATGATATAAGCCCCTCCAGGATATCTTTTATCCCTACTCCATATTGTAGAGTCTGGCTGACTTCCATCAGGCAAATTAAACTCGTCGTGAAAAACCAGCTTATACTTTACTTTCTGCTTTGCCTGAGCTTGAAAAGTATCTGTCCCCAAGATAAAAGCCAAAACCGCCAATATCAAACATATATTATATATCTTCTTCATAATTCTGCATTTTTCTGCAAATGTACTACTTTTATTTTGTTTCTCCAAACTTTTCTCTCGTTTTTCTTTGTACTTTCAAATAAAAAATGTATCTTTGTCCCAAAAATAAAACGGCTAAGAACATGTAGAAATTGGAAAAATATGTTTTTTTGACAAGTTATTAATCTTTAAAAACGTAAACTTATGAAAGGTTTAACTTTTAAGAAGGGTCGTGTAGGCGATAGCCTATTTGCCCACAGCTTTTTTAAGAGCATTATTGCTTTTGTAGTTATGATGATCATGACTACGAGTAGTGCATCTGCGGAGGTAATAGATGGACTTTGTTATGATTTGAATTCTGATACGAAGACTGCCACGCTCTTGCCTAAAACCGATAATGAGAAATATTCTGGCGATATCATTATTCCTGAGAAAGTTAAGGGTAATGATGGGGAGGAATATGTTGTTACTGAGATTGGGACTGAATGCTTCAAAGATTGCAGTGGTTTAACCTCTATCGATATCCCTTCTTCTGTATCGTCATTGGGGTATCTTTGCTTCTCTCGTTGCAGTGGTTTGACATCCATCGTCATCCCTTCTTCTGTTACTCATATTGCGGGTAATTGCTTTGAAGATTGCAGTGGTTTGACATCTATCGTCATCCCTTCTTCTGTTACTTATATGGGGGGTGATTGCTTCAGAGGTTGCAGTGGCTTGACCTCTATCACTATTCCTTCTTCTGTGACGTCATTGGGGAACGGTTGCTTCTCAGGTTGCAGTGGTTTGACATCTATCACTATTCCTTCTTCTGTGACGTCATTGGGGGCCAGGTGCTTCAAAGGTTGCAGTGGTTTAACCTCTATCACCATTCCGTCTTCTGTTACGTCATTGGGGGCCGGTTGCTTCAACGGTTGCAGTGGTTTAACCTCTATCACCATTCCTTCGTCTGTTACGTCATTGGGTAATGCTTGCTTCTCTGATTGCAGTGGTTTAACCTCTATCACCATTCCGTCTTCTGTTACTGAGATTGGGACTAAATGCTTCAAAGATTGCAGTGGTTTAACCTCTATCGCCATCCCTTCTTCCGTTACTTATTGGAATGATTATTGCTTCCAAGGTTGTAGTGGTTTAACCTCTATCACCATCCCTTCTTCCGTTACTTCATTGGGATTTGGTTGCTTCTCTAATTGCAGTGGCTTAACCACTATCACCATTCCTTCTTCTGTTACTTTTATGGGAAAGATTTGTTTCAATGAGTGTGATAATATAGGAACTATTTATTTTAAAGGTAAATTTCCTAGAATGTATAATTATGACACGGGGATAGCATATACAAGTAGCATCAAAGTCCCTGCTGAATATCTCCAGGATTACAAGAGAATCCTTGGATCTGATTACCTTTATATTTCAGCCTGGAATCCTGATGAATTAGGCAATGATGATAAGCCAGTTGCTACTTGCGCCACTCCAGTTATCTCTTACGAATCAGGAGAGTTGAAGTTCGCTTGCGAAACGCCTGGAGCAAAATATCACTATACTATCAGCGATTGGGATATAATAGGTAAAAATGCAATTAGCGACGATGGTAAGGTATCACTTTCTGCTACTTATTATATATCTGTATATGCTACTGCAGACGACCATACTGCATCCAAAAAGGCGAAGGCTAGTATTTATTGGATTAATGCCAACTTAGAAACTGCCAATATCAACCAGGACAAGACACGTGGCATCATGGCTTCTGCCTATGATGGCATCGTCAGCATTTCTGGTCTTAATAATGGCGAGTTGGTTAAATTTTATGCTGCTGATGGAAAACTTTTGGATTCATCTTCAGCTGTTGACGGTGTTGCTTCATGTGCCGTATCTGATTCAATGGTTATTGCCAAGATTGGCATGGATTCCATCAAGGTTTTGATTAAGTAATTTATAAAACTGGCAAAATATTATTCTTTTAAAATGTTAGCTTATGAAAGGTTTTACGTTTAAGAAGGGTCGTGTAGGTAAAGGCCTATTTGCCCACTGTTCTTTTAAGAGCTTTATTGTTTTTGTAGTTATGATGTTCATGACTACGAGTAGTGTGATGGCGGAAGTAATAGACGGATTTCCTTATAATCTGAATTCTGACACGAAGACAGCTACACTTTTGCCTAGAACGGATGAGAAATATTCTGGTGATATCATTATTCCTGAGAAGGTTAAGGGTAATGATGGAGTTGAGTATATTGTTACTACGTTTGCGGATAATTGTTTCGCATATTGCAGTGGTATGACATCAATCATCATTCCGTCTTCTGTTAAGTCACTGGGGAATTATTGTTTTTGGGATTGCAGTGGTATGACATCTATCACCATTCCTTCTTCTGTGACGTCATTGGGGGATTATTGTTTTGCTAGTTGTTGGAGTTTGACCTCTATTACCATCCCTTCTTCTATTACATCATTGAGTGCTAAATGCTTTGCTAGTTGTTTGAGTTTGACCTCTATCACCATCCCTTCCTCTGTTACGTCATTGGGGGATAAATGCTTCCATAATTGCAGTGGTTTGACATCTATCAACATTCCTTCTTCTGTTAAGTCATTGGGGAAAGAATGCTTCGTAGAATGCAGAAATTTGACTTCTATCACTATCCCTTCATCTGTGAAGTCATTGGGCGAAGATTGCTTCTGGGGTTGCAGTGGTTTGACATCTATCGCAATTCCTTCTTCTGTGACGTCATTAGGGAAAAATTGCTTTAGAGGTTGCAGTGGCTTGACATCTATCGACCTCCCTTCTTCTGTGACGTCATTGGATTATTATTGCTTCTCTGGTTGCAGTGGTTTAACATCTATCACAATTCCATCTTCTGTGACAACATTAGGTCCTTATTGCTTCTCTGGATGCAGTGGTTTGACATCTATCATTATTCCTTCTTCTGTGACGTCATTGGGGGGTGGTTGCTTTAACAATTGCAGTGGTTTGACATCTATCACCATTCCTTCTTCTGTGACGTCATTGAATGAAGATTGCTTTGCAAATTGCAGTAGTTTGACATCTATCATTATTCCTTCTTCTGTGACGTCATTGCATGAGTGTTTCTCTGGTTGCAAAGATCTGCAAACTGTTTATTTTAAAGGTAATGTTCCTAGAATATATGGTTCAGGAACGGGTATACCATATACATGTATCATTAAAGTCCCTATTGAATATCACCAGGACTACAAGAAAACTTTTGGCTCAAATTACCACTATATCTATCCCTGGAATCTTATCGAGCCAGGCAATAAGCCAGTTACTCCATGCGCCACACCATCCGTTTCTTACGAATCAGGTGAGTTGAAATTCGCTTGCGAAACTCCTGGAGCAATATATCACTATAATATCAACGATAAGAATATGGCTACAGATGCATTTAGCGAAGATGGCAAGGTTTCACTTTCTGCAGCTTATCACATATCTGTATATGCTACTGCTGATGGCTATACTCAATCCCAAAAGGTACTGGCTACTCTTTATTGGGTTAACGCTAATATCGAAACAAAGATTAACCCGGCAAAAACACGTGGCATCGTGGCTTCTGCTCATGATGGCATCGTCAGCATTTCTGGTCTTGATAATGGTGAGATGGTTAATTTCTATGCAGCTGATGGCAAATTTTTGGGTTCATCTTCTGCCGCTGGCGGAATTGCATCATGTGCCGTATCAGAAAAGATGGTTATTGCTAAAATCGGCAAGGATACCATCAAAGTATTGATGAAGTAATAATACGAACAAAACGTAAGCAATAGACTTTCGGGTACAAATGACTATCATCTGGAGTGAAAGGATATATCTTTTCGAGTACAAGTAAATACCTTCTCTAATGTTGCCACTAGGCTCGGCAGACCTGCTGACTAGGCTCAGCAGGTCTGCTCACTGCAGTCAGCAGGTCTGCCGAGCCTAGTGGCAACACCTTGTAATCGTACAACTACAGGGCAGACGCATTAAATATTTTATTCGTTAACATCTGTGTTATATTGTTATAACTTATTGAATATTAACATTATATATTTGTATATATGAAATATTTTTTGTACCTTTGTAAAGAAATAAATAACAATTAAAAGGTACAAAATGAGCATTATTAAGTTATCTAAACAAATAGCCG
>ERZ1026890.511-NODE-511-length-22613-cov-87.260484_pt1 | contig 22613 bp, 23 predicted proteins | sample MGYA00380175_ERZ1026890 | MGnify/ENA primary metagenome ERZ1026890 (study PRJEB33269, sample SAMEA4719811) | human gut metagenome | biome: human-associated habitat; feature: organic feature; material: feces | place: Cameroon | collected 2013-10 ...
TGAGAGGTGGAGCCCTCTTTAAGGGTAAAGAGGGACGGGGTGATTTTCGAAAAAATTATTTCTTTGCCAAAGAAAAGACAGAGCAATTAGAAAGTGCATACGTTCCAATCACCCCATAACATACCAGCGGTATGAGAAATGCAATCGCCATACTCCCCGTAGTATCCGCAATATACCCCATGATTACAGGAGCAACCGCTCCACCCACTATCGTCATGATAAGCAACGAAGAAGCAAGCTTGGTCTTTGTACCCGCATCCCTCAATGCCAGCGAGAAGATAGTCGGAAACATGATGCTCTCTCCCAGATACAGGGCGAAAAACGCAATGAGCGATAAGGTTCCGCTACATACCACCACAATCAATGTGGCAACAAAGGTGAGGATGGCACAGGCCAGCAGCACCAGCCTTGGCTGGATATAATTCATGATGACACCACCAGCCAACCTGCCGATAAAGAACAGACCCATTCCGCCAAAGGCGAGATACAGACTGGCAGTCTGCTTCTCTATATGAATGCTCTCCTCAGCATAGTTGATGAAGAAACTGTTCACACCCGTCTGGGCAGCCACATAGAGAAACAAGGTCAGCATACCGAAACCGAATGCCATCACTCGCATCGGCTTCTCCTCCACCATCTCGTTCGTATCCGCCTCATGCGCTCTCCTTGGGTCCGGCAACTTGATCCTTGACAGGACCAGTGCCACAGAAAGCACGAAGATACCCACCAGGGCATAAGGGATGGCAATGTTGACACCCGAGAACAGAAGCTGTCCGCCAACCAGCGGTCCTACAATCCATCCGATACCATTGAGCGACTGCGACAGGTTGATTCTGCTCTCCGCCTTGTCAGGATGTCCCAGTACCGTAGTATAAGGATTCGCACTCGTTTCCAGACAGGTCAGTCCGCATCCTATCACAAACAGCGACAGAACGAAGAAGTAGAAACTGTTGATCCTGCTTCCCGGTATGAACATCAGGGCACCGATACCGAAGAGAACCAGTCCTGTTATCACTCCCCTCCTGTAGCCCCACTTCCGGATAATCCATCCGGCAGGCAGCGCCATCAGAAAGTAGGCACCATAGACAGCAGCCTGCGTCAAGGCCGACATCGCCTTGCTGATATGGAACGACTCCTGGAAATGCGGATTCAGCACCTCCAGGATGCCATGGGCAAAGCCCCACATGAAGAAGAGACTGCTGATGATGAGGAAGGGCACCAGATAGTTATGCCCTTCGTATCTGAAGATGGATGGCTTCGTCATGATTCTCTGCAAATTTAAGACTGTCCTTTACTACCAGTGCCAGATAACCGCCGCCACCGGCTCCCGGCATCTTCCATGCCAGAACCTCCTCCATACCGCTATAGCGGTCAATCATCGGCTGCACACTTGCCTCCGGTTCTATCACACCGTTGATAGACGGATTCACCATACCCGGGAACATCGCAATCTGGGCTTCAAAAGATGCCCTGTATGCTGCCGCAAAGGCATCAAGGTCGTGCGTCAGAATCGCCTTCCAGCAGGCATCAGCAGCATCAGCCAGTGCCTTCACCTTCTCAGGTGTGATATCCTTACCTTCCACCACACTGCATCCCGGCCTTCTCGGTTCCATCGGAATCATCACCAGATGGTCTTCCAGGAAACGGAGAGTCATCTCATCCTGCGTACTCTCAATCTTCTCCGGCCAGAAGTTGTTGTCATAATAATGACGCACCAGACCGGGAACACAGATACCGATAGAATCCTGGGCACCCGAGATGATACCATCGTGACGCTCCGGATTGTTCTCAAAACAGAATACCAGTCGGGCAAGCATCTCCGGATCCATCTTCGGCAACTTCACCGGCCAAATCTTCTGAATCATCTTACGGGTAGAGGTAGACAGACCGCAGCGGTCGCGCACCTCAAAGGTCGGTTCCAGCGAGATGGTAATCGCCCATCCCGGATGATAGTGGCTCACATAAGGCTGGTCAATCCAAGTACCAGCCAGATCCAGACGGGTAGGAATCCCCGCTTCCTGTGCCGAATTCTCAGATACGTTCGACAACGCCTTCTTCAAGTCAGAAGAAGACCGTGCCTTCAAACCCGCATGAGGCGTGCGCTGGAGTTCGACATATTCGATGCCTCTTTCCTTACAGATCCTACGTTTCTCATCAGACCCACCTTCAGCGTTCACCACAAACACATCCGGTTTCACCTTATCAAGAGTCGGCAGAAAGTCGATGACTCCGCTTCCCTCATTGATATACGCATCCTTCACCGCCTTGATATTCTTGACCATGAATAGCCTTTCCTCCTGCGGAAACATAGGCTTGCGATGCTTATACTCCAGATAAGTAGCATCCGATCCGATACCCACATACAGGTCACCATATCGTGATGCCTGCTGGAAAAATTCAACATGACCGGAATGCAGCAGGTCATAACACCCGCTCACAAAAACTTTTTTTGTCATAAACCAATAATAGTTAATGGTTTACAGTTTACAGCTAATAAAAACCTGTAAACCATAAGCCATAATATATTAATCGAAAATTATTAATTGAAATTCGTAAATTATAAATTGTAAACAGCAACCTATAAACTATAAATTGTAAACTATAAATTGTAAACTATAAATTGTTAACTATAAACTATAAATTGTAAACTATTAACTATAAACTCTCCCCTTCCCCACCTTTAGCAAGCTGTAAACTATAAACTATTAACTATAAACTCTCTTTCCCCCGGCGGTCCCATCCCGCATAATCTGGCGAAGACCTTTGATGGTCCGCCAACCTTAGAGCGAAGCGGTTCCGAGCACCGGAGGGCGGTTACATCCCTAATCCCTATGGTAGGGATTTAGGGCTTGGGTATAGGGTAAGGACCCTCCCGCAGGGGAGGGACAGGTGGGGCAAAAATAGCACTGTAGGGCGGTTACATCCCCGCTTCCTGAGGAAGAGGGGCTTGGGGAGAAAGTGGAGCTCTCCCTGCAGGAGAGACGGAGAGGTAGAAAAAACTCCTTCTTTAAGGGGAAAAAGCGATGCAAATGAGTGCAATGAAAGCTTGCTTTCAAATTGCCGAGTGCAGCTCGCTTTATCAAAAAAAGAGGGACGGGGTGATTTTCGAAAAAACTACTTCTTTGCCAAAGAAGAAACAGAGCAATTAGAAAGTGCAAACGTTCAAATCGCCCCATAACAAACCAACGATATGAGAAAGGCAATCGCCATACTCCCCGTAGTATCACAAGTAATCTCCTAGTTATATCAGTCCAAAACGTTTCAACAATTTCATGGAAACATTCTCATAAGAACAAATTGCCTTTTTAATTTCTACCAAATCATTCTTATTAATTTTACACTTCATCTTCATAGCCTAAGCCTCCAAAATAGAATCTATAAATTCCTGTTCCTGAAGATACTCTAAAAACTCTTTAGAAGCATCACCTGCTTTTGCTATATTCAGAGAGGTCATGACAGCATTATGATTCTTATCCCATGCCTCATGCCAAGCAGAATCATGAGATAACTCAGACAAAGTCTTTGTATCCACATTCTTGTATTTATCAATAGCGGCATCCAACGCTTCTATCTCAACTTTACTCAATTCGTCCAAGTCAGGTTTTTCTCCAGCTTTCACAAAAAACCAGGCACATTCCCCACCAGCAGGTAACAAAGAATCGCTAATAGCCTTAACATCCTTATTGTTTCCCTTGCTATTCATCAGTTTCAAAGCATCATAAAGATGAGAGGGAACCGGACCGTGTTCCATGGCGATAAAAGTATCCTTAACTAAATGTTGACCATATTTTGCATAGAGGCTCCTTTCCGCAAAATAGATAATCTTAAACAAATGAATGAAATCCGTTTCGCCACATTTGTCTAAGACATACAAAGCTACCGCCTTCAGTTTAGCGATATCCTCCGCCGACATTCTATTCATACTTCTCATAATCAATTCCTTCTATATTTAACACTTCTGCCGCAAAATTACGCTTTTTCCTCGAAACCACCAAGAAAATCGAAAGAAATCTGCAACTCATCAGCCAATTATCCCCCAAATCAACATTAAGCTATAAACTATTAACTGTAAACTATAACCTGCTATTCTCCCGGCGATCCCATCCCGCATAATATGGCGAAGACCTTTGATGGAACGGAACTTCAATTAGCAAGCAGTAAACTATAAACTGTTAACTATAAACTCTCTTTCCCCCGGCGGTCCCATCCCGCGCAACATGGCGAAGACCTTTGATGGTCCGCCAACCTTAGAGCGAAGCGGTTCCGAGCACCGAGTAGGGCGGTTTCCCTCTTCTTCCCTGAGGGGAGAAGACCGAGATGAGAGGTGGAGCCTTCCTTAACGGTAAGGAAGGACGGGTAGGTTTTCGAAAAAAGCCTTTTTTAATGGTAAAGAAGGACGGGATGATTTTAGAAAAAACTTCCTTAAGGGTAAGAAAGGACGGATAGGTTTCCGAACAGATTATTCTAAGAAAGCTATTAATGCCATTTCCTCCAGAAGAAGTGCCACGTTCTAAAGAAAGGCTCACAAAGAGCCTCAGCAGGATAATACCTCACGAAGTGCATGTTCCTCCATATCTTAAGGAAATACTTCTTTCCCATACTCTGATGCGTAAACCCACCATACTTAGTGAAGTGCCTACCGAAGTTACCACCCTCAAGTATCTCCGCCAGCAATAACTCCCCTCTCTTCTCATCCACCGGCGCAATCATCCTCTCCTCAGGCATCCCCAGCACCTCCTTCATCACATACATCACCGCCCCTGCAAACTTCCATAATCCCAAATACTTCAATTCTCTCTGTACCACATCAAAAGCAGTAGTAGAAGAAGATCGTACTGCAGTAGTAGAAGCGCCATAACATTCAGAACTCATATCCCCACCCGTCCCCAGGCGGTCCCATACCGCACAATCTGGCGAGACCTTTGATGGTCCGCCATCCTTAGAGCGTAGCGGTTCCGAGCACCGAGAAGGTGCGGTTACATCCCCGCTTCCTGAGGAAGAGGGGCTTGGGGAGAAAGTGGAGCTCCCTTTGGAAAGGGAGACGGAGGGATTCGAAAAAATATTATCCAAAAATACATTTTTTGAGAAATCATTGACTACGAGAAAATAGTCAATGATTTGCCTCATTCCAATCCCCTCATCAAAGAAATGATGATAAAGATGACACAGCTGATACACCACATTAAAAGCAGAGGTAGGAATAGCAATATCCCCTGCCCTATCAGGTAGCCCCACAACATTTGAGCATTGTAAATCCGCATTCTTTCGAAACCATTTCTGCAACCTGGCATGATAAAGAGGATTATTCATAGAGCAAGGAAAGAAATGTAATTCTACTGGTACCCCATCCATAGAAGTTTCTATATGATGAAACCTTATATCATCACCTATCTCAAAATGCTTTTTTGCATACTCAGTAATCTGAGAGCGAGAAGCATTCACCCAAACGTCAATATCCCCTGGACTACGAGAATACACATTCGGATACATCAGCGCATTCCCTTGTCCTTTCAGGATGCAGCATCGCAACCCATCTTCTCTAAGCATAGAATAGAGCTTGCTCGCCACGGTATTCACCTTCGTGTTTTGTCGACGAATCTGTTGCGCCTTTCCCATCCAAGTCATCAGCAAATCCCTTTCTATCGAATTCTTCTTTAACTCTTCAGAATATTCATTCCCCAGTCTCTCGATACCATCAAAACAAAATCCGATAATTGCTTGATTAGAAACAAAGGTATATAGTTGTCGCCAATCCATTTTGGCGATAACCTTACCCATATCTATATTATATCCGAGGCAGTATTTCAAGAATTTAAAAATCGCATTCATAATAGGAACTATTTTTCATATCTCTTCCGCTTCCTTGGGATGACGAAAATGAAAATCAAGACGTGGCAGGAGCATCTGGAGATAACGCTCCACACCTCCTGCACACTCTGCAATCTGCAAAATTCGAATATTCATATAATTTGTATTATATCAATCCTCGAAAGCCGCATCACGCAATCTTCGCTTCACTCGCTCCAGTTCTATGGGGTCGAAGATAAACTCTTCAAAGGTGTTGACGACTTTCTTGAAAAAAATCAATTTCAAATCGCCACCTTTTTAACTCCGCTGAAGTTGTCATGCTTAATGGGACAACTCAACATAAACTCGCTCGACTTAATACCGTGAGCCTTCAACTCTTCGTTGAAGACAGTACTAAATCTCTTGTGCATCACTACAATTTTCTTTTTCATTGTATTTTTTGTTAAAAAGTTAGAAATATTATTGAATTATGTAATTTATTCCCCTTCATAGTAAGCACGAAACACCGATAAACACAAGGCTTTTCATGCGAAATCCAAGGGGAACGCTTTTCATTTATTTTTTTATATCTTTGCCGCGTAGAAATCAAACAACTAACGATTGATATTTATGAACGTAAGTATTTTCCATGACATGACCTGCAAGCTGCCCTTGCCAGGGCTTCTTGAAGGAGTCGCCAACATCATCCGTAGCGATGAGAAGTTGGCTGTATTCACCCGGTCGTATCGCCAGACCGGTAGTAAGACTTTCAAAAACGAAAGCCAACTGTTTGCTGTGCCTTGCCTCTTCGAGGGAGGAAAGGGCAGAAGCAACATCAGACAACTCACGGGTATGTCACTCGTGGACTTCGACCATGTTTTCCCCACAGATAGCACAGATAGCACAGATAATTCCAATGCTCTTCGTGAGCTGAAAGCGAAGATCATTGCCGATCCTCATACGCTGATGAGCTATATCACGATGAGCGGCAACGGACTTCGTGTTATCTTCACCTATGAGATAGCCCCTGAGTTTTCGGGAGTTCCCAAGGATGAGGAAGAAGTGAAGAAGTTCGAGGCATACTACCAGCAGGCATTCTATGCCGGCAATGCCTATTACGAGAAACTTCTGGGAGCCAAGGCGGATATGCAGTGCAAGAACATCACCCGTCTGAGCGGCCTTGCCCACGACCCCGACGTCTTTCTCCGACCTGAAGCCGAGGTCGTTCCTTTCACGACAGAAGAAATCTCCACCGCCGCTGCTGCCTATGCCAAGCAGAGCAAGGAAGACAAGCAGATGCAGCGCATCCAGACCTACTTCGACACCCTCATTGCGCCCCAGCTGGCGAAAGCCAAAATCGAGTTCCGTAGCGGCAGTCATAACGAATATGTGATGCGTGTCGGCTACAAGCTTGCCGAACGCCGATTTTCTAAGAAGGTCGCCCTCAGATGGGCGATGCAGAAGTTCGGAAAGGACTATCCCGACACGGAGCAGGTCATCAACTCCTGCTTCGCCAACGCTTCTCCTCACGGCAAGCAGGGAGGAGGTGGCGACAACAGAGGCGACAGCAAAACGGCAACAGTCGAGGAAATCAAGTCTTTCCTGGATGGTCATATATCCCTCAGATTCAACGAGATAACATCCCGTGTAGAATATGAAATTCCCGCAGATAACACAGATGCACACAGATTCATGCCTGTCAACGACCGCATCGTCAACTCCCTATGGAGCCAGATGTCCACCATTACCCGTGTCAATATCCAGGATATGTATCGTGTCATAGAATCAGACTATGTCCCAGTATTCAATCCCTTCAAAGAATACTTGAATAGTCTCCCACAGATAACACAGGCAAGCACAGATAAGGTCTCTGACGAGCCAGAGTCTTGCAAGCCTGTTGTCCTACAACAACAAAATCTGTGTAAATCTGTGAAATCTGTGGGAGAAAAGAATCATCCATCTGTGGGAGTTCAAGATAAAAAACAATCTGTGGGAGAAAAAGATTATATCCGTGAGCTAGCTCAAACCGTCCGAGTAAAGGGCGGCGAGCAGGAGCAGAAGCTGTGGCACCTCTACCTGAAGAAGTGGCTCGTCGGCATGGTGGCGAGCTGGATCTCAGAAGATGTGGTCAACAACGTCATCCTCGTACTCATCGGAGAGCAGGGAGCGTACAAGACCACATGGTTCAACTACCTCCTTCCACCCCCACTGAAGCAGTATTTCTATACCAAGACCAACGCCAACCGCATGTCGAAGGACGACATCCTGACCCTGGCGCAGTATGCCCTCGTCTGCTGCGAGGAGCTAGACACCATGCGCCCAGCCGAACTGAACCAGTTGAAGGCAGCCGTCACCATGCCGAGCATCGACGAGCGAGCAGCCTACGCCCATTATCATGAGCACCGCAAGCACATAGCGTCGTTCTGCGGAACGGGCAACAACACCCAGTTCTTGTCTGACCCTACCGGCAACCGCCGCTGGCTGCCCTTCGAGGTGGAGAGCATCGTCTCGCCAAGAGACCATCCTTTCCACTACGAAGGCATCTATGCCCAAGCGCTTGCCCTCTTCAAGAGCGGCTTCCAGTACTGGTTTACGAAGGAAGAAATCCAGGAGTTGAACCATCATAACCGTCAGTTTGAGACACCTCATCTCGAAAGGGAATTGGTGTCCTTGTATTTTCGTGTTCCCCTGGAGAGCGAGAACGGCATGTTCATGACCTCCGCAAGAGCTATTCAGATTATCGGCACGGGCATCAGTCAGAAACTGAACCCAACGAGAGTGGGGCTTGCCTTCAATGAGCTTGGTTTCCAACGGGTGCGTTATCACGGCATCCGTGGCTATCTCGTCATCCAGCGCACAGCGGAGGAGATGCAAGCCTATCAGAAAAGCATCATCCTCAACGACGACACGGAAGACGACCTGCCGTTCTGAGGTGGCAACCTGGCAACGTGGCAACCCTTTTCTATAAACCCTTACGCGCAGGCAGGAAAAAAGATAATTCAATTTATCAATTAAAATAGAGTAATAGTAATGATAGAAACTGCTTGCCCAGTTGCCACGTTGCCACTCGTAAGTGCCATAGTTAGACATCCTAAGTGCCATAGATAGCCCCCGTAAGTGCCATAGATAGCTCCCGTAAGTGCCATAGATAGCTATCGAAACTATCATAGATAGTCCCCGTAAGTGCCATAGATAGAAATCTATCTAAGCCATTTAGCCCTCCTAACCAAGGCGGTATAACACCGCACAAATAATCGCTACTCTGTTGCGTCAGAAATCATCGCAAGCCCTTTAGGGCAAAGGCTCCGCTTGCGATACCAAAACTCTGGCGGCGCTATAGCAGAGCCAGCTACATCCCTTGTCCCCTGAGGGGGAAAAGGGCTTGGGTAAAGAGGTGGAGCCCTCTTTAATGGTAAAGAGGGACGGGGTGATTTTAGAAAAAAATATATTATTAAAAATGAACCAACACAGTTATACTAAGCAAGAGCTAGCTCTGCTTTACTTCCCAGATGCCACTCCCGAAGTGGCAAGTGCCCATCTCAGAAGATGGATTATCCTTTGCGAGCCGCTTTACGAGCAGCTTCTGAAGACCGGTTACAGCAAGTGGGCGAAGAGCTTCACTCCCACCCAGGTATCGTATATTTTCGCTTATTTGGGGGAACCATAAGAGAAAGAAACGCAGGAAACCGAGAGAATCCGTGAAAATCCGTTAGAAACCATGAGAAACCGTTAGAAACCGTGAGTTGCGCTTTCCGGATTTCGTATCTTTGCATTGTCTTTGAAACACAGAGGCAGAGTCGAATCCGGAGAGCGCGCCTTCGGAAGAAAGCAGGGGGATAGGCCCTTTCCCCTCATGACTCTTAGTTAATAACCAAATTTCAAACATTTGATTCGAGTAGTTTTATACCAGAACACAAACGCAAAGATCAAGGAAGCGTACAACAAGTGGTTTCCACGAGTAGTAAACGAAGAGACCATTGGTCTCGAAGAGTTGGCAGAGCACATGGCTAGCCACAACACCCCCTACAGCAAGGGAGCGATTCTAGGCATGTTGACGGATGCGGTAGGCTGCGTCAAGGAGCTCCTTCTCTCAGGCAAGAACGTGAAGTTCCCCGACCTTGCCATCTTCTCCCTAGGCCTGAAGGTAAAGGGAGGTGCCGACAATAAGGAAGATTGGACGGTAGCGAAGTACATCGAAGGTCTCCGCCTGCGAGCCAGAGCCACTGGCGAGCTGAAGACCTCGAACCTCGACACCACCATCAAGCGTGTGGATGTAGTAAAGAGCAGCAGCTCCAAGAATCCATCCGATGATGGTACGACTGGAGATACCACTCCAGGCGGTGGTAACACCCCTCCAACAGGTGGTGATACCGGAACCGATGCTGGAACCGACTCCGGTACAGATTCCGGAACAGGAGATAATGGTTCTGATAACATGGGATAGCCATCTGAAGACAGGGCAGGGTGCAGTCCGGAGTATTCCGATGACACCCAAGGCTGACATCAGCAAACGACAATGAAACACCGTCATGAACGGGTACTTGCTCATCCTGCCCTTTTTCTTTAATCTTCCCACAGATAATTATTTTTTATTTGCACACGGATCTCACGGATTTTGCTCCTTCGGAGCTGGTCAGGTCTGGGGAAAGTGCAGTGGACTATGACTTAGTCTAATCCGTGAAATCCGTGGAATCCGTGTGCTATTATTAAACATTAAAATCAAAAGAAGAATATGAATAAATCCAAGTGGTCAACAGTCATTCAGTTTGTCATCACCATCTTGACGGCAATCGCTTCAGCGTTCTGCGTGCAGAGCTGCAAGGGATAGACACACTGAGTATTATTTTTATGGCACACTGATCGCACTGATCTCACGGATGAATTACATCGCTATACGATGTATTCCTTCTGACAGGTCATCAACATTAAAGTTCACAAGAATACCGACTTTTTTGTTGGCGATTTTAAGGTAAGTCATCAGTTGCTTGAAATGCACAGGTTTCAACTCTTCCACTGATTTCAACTCGATTATCACCTTATCTTCAACAAGCAAATCCAACCGATAATCACATGGAAGTTTCTGACCATCATAGATTACAGGAAGAGGTATTTGTTGTTCAACCTTCAAACCCTCTTTCCGTAATTGGCAGACTAAAGACTCCTCATAGATCTGTTCGAACAATCCGGGTCCCCAATAGTTGTAGACCTTAAAGATTGCTCCCCTTATCTTGTATGTCAAATCTCCATATAGCAACATAATACAAATAATTTTTAGTTAAAAAATCCGTGAAATCCGTGGAATCCGTGTGCAAAAATAAAGAAAACAATTATTAATCCGTAGCAATCCCAAGAAAATCATGAGAAAGATCGACTTAATCATTATCCATTGCTCTGCCAGCAGAGCCAACCGCAATTTCACTGTCGAAGACCTCGAAGCCTGTCACAAGGCTCGTGGCTTAAAGAGCATCGGCTATCACTACTACATCACCAAGGATGGCGAAATCTATCCATGTCGTCCTGAGGAGATGAATGGCGCCCATGCCAAGCATTACAACGCTCACTCAATAGGAATCTGTTACGAGGGCGGCTTGGATGCCAACGGCAATCCTGCCGATACTCGAACCGAAGCCCAGAAGCGCAGCATGATAGAACTCCTGAAGAGCCTCTGCCTCGACTATCCCGATGCCGAAGTCATCGGCCATCGTGACCTCCCATGGGTTCGCAAAAGCTGCCCATGCTTTGATGTAAAGAAGTGGCTGAAAAAAATAAACTTCCACATTTAGGAAGAAAATAAGTTCAGTCCATGTTTTCATCCCAATCCGTAAGCCAATCAACTTACAGATTGGGAATTATCATATTCAGACTTCAATGTATGATAACCCAGTTAGGATATCCCCCCACCATTCCCCCGGCGGTCCCTTCCCGCACAACCTGGTGAGACCTTTGATGGTCCGCCAACCTTAGAGCGAAGCGGTTCCGAGCACCGGAGGGCGGTTACATCCCTAATCCCTATGGTAGGGATTTAGGGCTTGGGTATAGGGTAAGGACCCTCCCGCAGGGGTTTCTGTCCCCTACAAGGGGAACCGAAAGGGTCGTAAAGACTATTGAAGACAGGTGGGGCTTACTTACCATACATATTCTCATAATACTTCTGATACTCCCCAGAAGTAACATGATCCATCCATTCCTGGTTATCGAGATACCATTTTACGGTCTCCTCGATACCCTCCTCAAACTGGAGAGATGGCTCCCAACCGAGTTCCTTCTGCAACTTTCGAGAGTCGATGGCATAACGCATATCGTGACCCTTTCTGTCTGTTACATAAGTAATCAAATCCAAGTCAGCACCCTCAGGGCGACCGAGCAATCTATCCACGGTCTTGATAACCACCTTGATGATATCGATGTTCTTCCACTCGTTGAAACCGCCGATGTTGTAAGTCTCGGCAATCTTACCCTTGTGGAAAATCATATCGATGGCACGGGCATGATCTACTACATACAACCAGTCGCGCACGTTCTCACCCTTACCATATACTGGCAATGGCTTGCGATGACGGATGTTGTTGATGAACAACGGAATCAACTTCTCTGGGAACTGGTATGGACCGTAGTTGTTAGAGCAGTTGGTTACGATGGTAGGCATACCGTATGTATCGTGGAAAGCACGGACGAAGTGGTCTGAGCTTGCCTTAGATGCAGAGTATGGAAAGTGAGGATTGTACTTTATAGTCTGGTGCAGAAAAAAGCTTCTTGTTCTCAAAAGCAATTTTATTGAAACTTATTCGTTATAAAAGATACTTATCCAGCCCGGCTATGAGATGAAAACATCCCAGCAACTTCTCATGCTCCAGATAGACCACCAACTTCCCCTTAAAGAAGTTGAGATAGATGGCATTCTTCATAAACAGCTCACAGAAAATGGTATTATCTATGCAAACTTGGATGACGCTAAAGAACAAAGAGTTTTGCGTTTGCCATACGTTATAGGCATCAAGCCATACAGAGACTAGCTTTCAATTTCTCGATAGCATTTTTCCATTTCCTCTACCATTTTAGGGATAGTAAAGTTATCACGCACCCTCTTCATGCCATTCTCTGCATAGCACTTGCTTAATTCCTTATCGTCAATCAATTTGTCGATAGCTTCAGCGTACACCTTATCATCACCATTAGGCACTTCGATACCTGTCTCACCATTCTGCGAAACCCAATTTACACCACTGCCAGAAATGGTGAATGTAACAGCTGGAGTACCACAATACATAGCCTCTGCCAAAGCTACACCGAATGCTTCATTCTTGGTGATAGATGGGAAAGCAAAGACTGATGCTGCATAATGATACAACTTCAAGTCCTCATCAGATAAACGGCCTACAAAATGAACTCTTGATGACTTGCATTGTGCTTTCAACTCATCGGTCAGAGGACCAGAGCCAGCAATAACAAATACGCAATCAGACTTCACGTATTTCTCAGCCTCAATCAAATGTGGAAGACCTTTATACTGGATATGACGGCCGATAAAGAACACTATAGGCTTATTGCCATACTTTGCCTTTACTGCATTGATCTTCTCTACATCACCATCACGCAAGATGAAGTTATCCTCATCCATTGCATTCTGAACAATTCTCACTTTATCCTTAAAAGGCTGCAATGGCAAAGAGCCATCACGATATTGAGGGCTTGTTACACAAACCATATCTGCACGTTTAAGCAACGCAGTTTCCACCGGCTTGATAAACGGATAGATATGTTTCTGCTTGATAATATCCATGTGCCAATGAATGATTAGCTTTACATTCTTTGGAATGACACATAACAACACCCAAGCAGGAAAAGGATTAGCCCAATGAAACTGAATAACATCAGGCTTAAAATCCTTGATTGCTTTTTTCAACACCCAGAAGTATGAAAGGGATAAGGCTTGTCGAGCCACGTTGACCCATGTAGCAACTCGATAGACCTTATGTCCATTCACTTCTTCTATAACATCCTTACATTTATCATTGAAGCATACCACAGCTGTTTCATGCTTTACGGCACCCTCCACAAGATACTTGCAGATGTTCTCTACGCCTCCCAAATAAGGAGAATAGTATTTTGAGATATGTAATATACGCATAAATCAATATTATAAATTTTCTAAATCTAAATCAGTACTATCATCCATATAACATTCGCGAGTAGCTCTTACTCTCAAAAATTCTTTTAATCCTGGATACGGTGAAGAGGAAATTTCTGATTCACGATAATTATAGTTCTTAAAATGAGCATCAGCTATTACCAAAGTTCCCACTTCTATCATAAATCCTGGATTATATTTTCTAATAATACCAAGTATCAAGTTTAATAATCTAGTCATTTCCAATGTCAGATCAGATATCAAACGTACTATTTTCATATATCGGTCTAAATCTTCATCATAATTTGGATTTGGATAAATTGCCTTATAAAATCGTTTCATTGTGAACATGTTATCAGCTCTCATCACCAAGTGAGAATCCATAACATACAACAAATCATCAATTACCAATTCTAAATTTACGATCAACCCATCCACCAACTCATTACCTTCATGCCTAACTGCTCTATTTAACACACCCTTTACAGTATGAAGAGCATGATACTGACTTTCGCTAATCAGCAAAGTACCCTGAATAGCTATTTCAGAAGACCAAAAGTGATAATGTTCCAAATCCATCTTTTTAAAGATTGATTCGAAAAAAGGCAAATAATATATATCCCAAATATTTTTTTCTGCCACATACTTCGTTTTTGGCGGATATAAATATTGGCAGACCGGTACTGTTACTATACCTATGAAAAGCAATGTGAGTACAGAAATTGATGTTGGAATAAAAGCTAGATGTATATTTCCACCATTTTTCATATTCCAATCAACACTCCATGCTGTAGAAGCTAGTAACATTACCACAACAGATAAATAGCTTACAATAACCTTAGTTCTTCCCAAATTTCTTAAAACTTGGACGATACATATAAAAACTTTTTGTTTCATTATGATTTCCGATTCGCATTTTTTATATAATCAGCTAATCGCCTCTGTTGTTGTTCTCCACCTCCAGGAAAATCTTTACTTGTCAGTTCAATCTGGTGTTCTTTAAGATACCTTTTGAAGTTATTAAAGCATTGTGAAAAAAAATCTTTCGTTAATTTTTTCTTTCTAATTCCTAATAAGACCAAATCGTTGAGCGATTTCACAACACCTCCAAAGCCTGTAGATTTCCATAGAATATTTTTATCAGGAAATTCCCAATAATCAGGAAAAACTTCTTTTAAAGCAGTAAAACAATTCAATAAAACCCTCAAAATAATATCATCCCTTTTCATAATATAGAATTTCCGGAATGGCATACTATTAATAGGTTCTAGCTCAAACCCTTCCAACATAGGCCGTTGTCTGATTTCACTTCTTACACAAATAAGCGAAAGAATACTCGTTACAAAAGTTCCTTGAGAAAGAGTTGCACTTTCTTGATTCTCTGTTTTTTTACCAAGCATCCTCAAACGCATATAGAAAGGTGACTCTTCTCTCATATTAAGTGTTCGAGCTATTTCATGCGCTGTACGCTGAGGGCTTCTTACCGAGGATAAACCAAACAAATCAAAAATCAAGCTTGACGTGACGGTGGTTTGCTTACTATTAATCACGGAAAAAACATAGGCCTCTTCCTCAAGTGTCAGGTCGAACATAAAAACTACAGGTAGCTCAAAATTATCCGACCTGCCAGATTTCATCAATCCTGCTAAACGATGCTGCCCATCAATAACATTACCAATATAGTCGTCCGTTTCTATTATAAACTCTTTCTTTGTCTCATCAATTTTTATCTTGCTATCATGCGATATGCTCACAATAATAGCTGTAGGAAATGTTGCATCCGTTTCGTTTGCGAACTTTGCGATTTCATTGACTCTTGCCGAAGACAAGTCCCTTTGTACTCCTTCATTAGATATGCTTCTAGGTATCACTTTCACTATATTTACCAGGTCACTAGCCCTGATAGAAGTCATATAAAAAGTACCGATAGGTTGCTTAACAGTTAAAAAAGGTATTCTCATACAACAATATCTCCTAAACCTTCATCTGCCCCAGCAGCTTGATTCATACTTTTCAATCCTGATTGTTCTCTATCCAAATAGCTATCTCTTATCTCTTCAAATTCTGAAGGATTAGCATTCATGTACTGCAAGCAAAAAGCATAAACAGAAATAGCCAAAGCCATCAAAAAGAGAACCAACTGCTTTTTATCTACGATGATTTGTACATCAGTTAAAGAAGTGCTCTTTGGATATGATTTTCCAGATTGCTCAAGAAAGGAAGCCTTAAGTTCTTCTTTTTGTTTTTGTGTAAAACTCGAATAAAATATGCCTCCAAAGAAAAGTGGGAAAATACAAAGAGCCATAAAATACAATTTCATTTTCTTAAAACTATCAGAAGAATCTAATAAATTCAAGAACAACGAGCCTATTGCCGAAGCAATTAATACGATTGAAAAGGTATAAAAAGTACCGGCTTTACTATCCTCTAATAAAGAAAGTGCCATTGGTAAATCATTAAAGCCACAATTATTAGCAATGTTGATAATTGGTCCTAACAAACCTGCAACTATAGAGAATAAACACCAAAGGAAAAAAGTTCCCTTCTTCAAGTTGATGACTTTCAAAGGTAACAATACCCGATAAAACAAAATACTCATAAAGTGTAGAAAAGAAGATACCATTCCCCCATGTTCAATTTTTAATAGTCCCATACCCTAAAACAGTTTGTAATTTCAGTTTTATATTGAAGATAGAAAGTAGCAAAACAACCATAATACTCACCAAACATATTATGGTTGTTTTTCAACATTTATAGTTATACACTATATTTTGAACAACTGTCAGCAAAGCACCGTCTTCATTCTCTTCTATCTTGATACTCCGTTTGACCCCAGCATTCTCGCCAGCTTCTACATCACGATGGCTATCACCAATCATATAGGATTCAGACAAATCAATATTGAAGTCTTTAGCTGCCTGCAACAAGAGTCCAGGCTTTGGCTTGCGGCAATCACAGTTGCACTTATATTCAGGACGTTCACCCTCAAAGCCCTTATCGGTATGATGAGGACAAACATAGATGGCATCTACGAAAGCACCAACTTTACCAAGTTCAGTCTCCATCTTATCATGAATAGTCTGCAACTCTTCAAAAGTACAATCACCACGGGCTATAACTGGCTGATTAGTTACAACAATGGCAAGATAACCACTTTTGTTGATAGCCTTGATAGCTTCTGCAGCACCTTCAATCAGCTCGAATTGCTCAGGCTTGGTTACAAAACCGACCATCTTGTTGATGGTACCATCTCTATCCAAGAAGATAGCCTTCTGCTTATTCTTCAAGTTGCGAGCATGAACCTTACCGCTTTCGATATCCTTTTCTGTCTCATAGAATCTATCAGGAGTACCCATATCCTTTATATACTCAGGAGTATCGTAGGCGAAAATCTTACCACTTGGAATATTTGGTTTCAATACATCACGATCAAGATCTATCTTATCTGGAGTTTCAGGATGGCGAGGAACAAAGTTCTTCATCGTCTCCTTCAAGAGTTCTGGAGAAATCAACTCGATACCGGCATTCACACGGTTCTTGTAATAAGTACGCTCATCCTCCTTTGCCATCCAGCGAACTACTCGATGTGTATCCTCAGGCATACCACCTACAGTCTTAGGCGCATCAATCTCTGTTACCAACAGAGAACTATCGTATGGATGTCCATTTGGATGAGCCACTAAACTTGCCCATGCCTGATGTTCCTTATGGAATGCAATAAAGCGGTTGAAATCCACATCAATAATAACATCACCACAAAGAAGCAAGAAGTTCTCCGTCAACTGTGGCATCTTAAACAAGGCCCCAGCAGTACCTAAAGGATGGTCTTCAACAAAATACTCAATGTTGACACCAAACTTACTACCATCACCGAAATACTCCTTGATTTTGTCACCAAGATATCCGATAACGAGGATAATGTCTGTCAAACCACAAGCCTTCAAATTATCAATCTGGTGCTCCAGAATAGGCTTGCCACATATATTAATCATAGGCTTAGGTACATCGCTTCTCACAGAAGCGATTCTTGTACCCTTGCCACCTGCCATAATTACTACTTTCATAGAATCTTATAATTTTTTATAAACTTTTTCACCTTCTTCTTGAATTAACATCATAGGAGAAGGTATAACCACACTACCAGGAAGAATATCCTTAACAACTACAGCATTAACTCCAATTGTAGAATTATCTCCAATTGTAACTTTTCCACAAACTTTAGCACCTGCAGAAATTCGAACATTATTTCCTATTGTCGGACAACCATAACCATATTTCTTACTATCATTATAACCAATTGTCACCTGCTGATTTATCCAACAATTCTCACCAATTTTTTCTGCTGCTATAACAGTCGCAAATCCGTGTTGAATAAATGTACCTGCACCAAAATCCTCAGACTTTGTACAAATGTATAGGGTTGACAATGGTGGAATATAACCCAAAAGATGTTTTTTCTTTCCCATTCTAAGATAAAATACATTTCTATATTCCCTTACAAACATTAGTAACCACATCAAATTTAAGAGTTTAGATTTGCCCCCCCCATAATGGATTGGATTGACGTGAGCATTGAACCCAACGGACAATATCTTTATCAACAGTTTGTTTATTTCTAGCTACCAAATAACATAAAATATGGGGTATTGTCAACCAACTAAAAAACAAAAATAAAATTTTTCTCATCTATTATCTTTTTTGTTTACCATATAAAACAGGGAATCTTTTTATCCCAAAAACAATTGCATACTTTGAAATTACAAGAATACAAGCAGCTACAATAATTGCCATAAAGAGAGTAAAATCAGCTCTACTAGATATTGTTGCCAATATTTTTCTTATAATCATGCCTGTCGGTATCAAAAGAACCCAATGGAAAAATATTATAAATAAAGTGTTTCTTGATATTATACGATTCGTTGAATTGTCACCCAACCTTCTAGATAACAGCATCGATAGCGAAATTATCAGAAAGGTTCCCGCAATGCCTGCACTATAGTTCAATAAGATATTATTGCCAAAACTTGGTCCAATCATTTGAGCAGCCCCATTTATCTGCAATATAAAATATACCCATAAAGCAGACAAGATTCCAATCATAAGGAGAATCTTCGAAGATAATGTACATTTCATCCACTTACCAAAATAATGACCTGCTATAAAATAAGGAATTGCCATCATAGTGGAATCCAAACAGAAGTACAAATCAATATTTTTATGTTTCAACAACAACAATCCCAAAACTGAAGCCACTAATAAACAACAAGCAGATATCCTATTAATAGGTATAAACATAAACAAAAGACGCAATTGAATGATGCTCACAAGAAACCAACATGGCAGACAGACTGAATTTGAATATGGAGTATCATACCCATCCCCCATCAAAATTCCCATAAGCATCTTCACAACTATTAAAACATCTATAGTCTTATGTTTTATCACTATTAATATTAACAAAAAAACAAGTTGGTAAAGTTGGTAAATCAAATAAGGTAGTATAATCGACCTTATCAATTTACCCCCCCCCATATCGGATATTAGCTCTGTTTACATTTGGTGCTTTAAATAAGAAGCCAGAGATAATAAAGAACAGAGGCATATGGAACAAATAAACATAATCCCAAATCCCTCGAAGGCATTCATTGACTTTCCATGCAGGAAAAGTTTGAAGGCAATGTCCAAATATTACGAGGAATATACCAAAAGTTCGAGCATAATCCAACCATACAATATCTTTTTTCATCACTGATTACCGAAAAATTTTTCTTCCAACATCAAGCACAAGCAATGATATACTGGAAGATGAAGTTCCTGAATCTTATATGTCTCAGTCTCTGGAACATGGATACAAACATCTGCGAATGTTTCCAACTTGTTTTCGTTCTGACCTGTCAATCCAATTACCTTCAAGCCCTTAGACTTTGCTGCTACTGCTGCATAAAGAACATTCTTACTATTACCTGAAGTTGAGATACCCAAGAAAACATCACCAGCTCTACCCAAGCCATTAACCTGCTGAGCAAATATCAAAACAGGAACTGCATCATTCATAAATGCAGTTGTTAAAGAAGGTTCCCCTACCAATGAGATAGCAGGAAGCGAACCTTGAAGGTGATCAGCTAACACTGTACCCATCTCTGCATCAATTTGCATCAATCGGTCAATCTGAGCAGCATAAATCTTGCGCTTTAACTTAAACTCCTTCATCAACTCACCAACGATATGTTCTGAGTCTGATGCAGAGCCACCATTACCTGCAACCAATAACTTGCGACCAGCCGAATAAGCTTCCTCCAGGATTTGGTAAGCTTTCAATATATCCTCTTTACAACTCTCCAACTGTGGATAACGTTGTACTAAAATATCAATATGTTTAATCATTTCACAAAATCTTTTCTTGGAGAATAAGTTTGAGGAGAATAATACAATACCTGTGCGCCACCTGATTCAAAATTAAAAGGAACTATCATAAGCTTTTCTAAAGCCTTGATAAGTGTAGGTTGCTTTTCCTTTTCACAATAGAACAACAAAAAGCCACCACCTCCAGCACCTAAAAGTTTTCCCCCAAGAGCACCAGATTTAATAGCAACATCATAAAGTTCATCTATGCTTCCATTACTAACTTTAGATCCTGTACCACGTTTCAATCTCCAAGTTGTATCAAGCAATTTACCAAACTCATTTAGAGATGTGTTCTTGTTACAAAGTATTTTTTCAGCTTCATCAACAAGTTGTAACATATCTAATAATTGCTGAGTTTTATCTGATGCATTAGCAAAAGTATTTGCTTGAATTTCCGAAGAAAATCTTTGAATACCTGTATAGAAAAGTAACAGATTTTCATTAAGTTCAGATTTGCGCTCAGGTGAGATTATTACAGGATGCACAGAAAAATCCCCATCCTTAAAATCAATTCGGTTTAATCCACCATAGGCTGCTGCAATTTGATCTTGCCATCCCCCTTTCTCGTGAAGAATGTCACGTTCCACTTTAATAGCCTCTTCAGCCAATTGACGATGACTCATCATTCGGCCCTTTAAAGCACAAAAGGCATTAAGCATTCCAACAGCAAACGTAGAACTTGTTCCTAATCCAGTACGAGCTGGTAAATCACCTTCGTATGTTAAACGAATTTCATGAATATCATGCAATTTCATACACTCACGAATTAGAGGATGCTCAATCTCATCTAAGTCATTTACACGTTCAAAACGATTATGTACCAATTCTGATATATATGGATGAAAAGGAGGCATGTGTCTAACATTGACATAACAATACTTATCAAATGTTGAACTAATAACCGCACCACCATGTTCATTGAAGAATGATGGCATATCTGTTCCGCCGCCAAAAAAAGACATACGGAAAGGAGTTTTTGTGATAATCATTATTTTATATGTTTATTACAGAATTAATATAATTTTCAGCAACTTTTTTATCTGTCAAACTCTTTGCTGTATTAAAAGCGTTTAACGATATTTCGTTGATTGTATCTTTTGGCAAACTAATTATCTTATTTATGATTAAAATTAGTTCATTTACATTACCAGCTTGACACAAGAAGCCATTAAAACCATCCTTAATAATACCTTCCATCCCTTCACCTTTTGAAGCCACAACAATACACCCTTTTGACATAGCCTCCAAATAAACAAGCCCAAATGTTTCCTTACTACTAATCATTATAAATATTTGGGCTTTATTTAAATAATCAGAAACAACATCTCTAGCAACATGTCCACAAAGTTGAACACGATCTAACATATTATATTGTTTTGCATATTCAAATATCTGTTTCTTTTGTTCACCTTCGCCAATATACTTCAAATTAAAATTCTTTAAATCTGATTGATATAATGCTTTTATAACTGCCATAGGATGTTTACGCTTGATCAAAGCTCCTACAAAGACAAAATCGTGAATTTCATCAAAAGATTTATGGTTCGTTGCATTAAAAAACGAAGAAGGAACGCCACTAAAGCAGTAAAAGGTTTTCTCCATTTTTCCATAAGTCTTTTCAAAATATTTCTGTATTGGAATGGATCGGTATCCCCAGATATCAATTGTAGAAATAGCATCAGGATGATTCTTATCAAGATATTTTTTAGTTTTTGAAATGTTGATACCTTGATAATGAACAACTATACATGTTTTACAGTTAGGATACTCCTTTTTAAGCATAGAAACAAGTTGAATATTAGGATAGAAAAAATGACCAATAATTATATCAGGGAAAAATCTATCTTTTTCATTCTCTGACACAATTTTTTGATAATTATCTTCAATAGCCTTTTCACTATATAACATACGTGGAGCTTTTTTAAAGATAGGAATACGAAGAATCTGAACTCCATCAACGATATACTTGCTAATAGTTGTGATTCTATCAACTGCGACAGCTCCATATAATTTATCAGCTATCTGCTTTTTAAAAAATCTTGCCAGCCAATGAAATATTCTATTATATATAGTATATTGATATACAACTCTAACTTCATGACCAGCTTTAACCCATTCTTTTGCAAAAGAACCACAGACATTCGTATTGTTTAGAATCTTTTCGCCTGGCAAAGAATACAATGTCGTTAAAAGTAAAATCTTCATAATTGTATATTTAATATTTAATAAAACTTGCTATTTTATAAATACTAACAATGGAAAGTGGAGTATAACTATTGATAAAATATAAAAT
>ERZ1026890.512-NODE-512-length-22530-cov-98.355506_pt1 | contig 22530 bp, 14 predicted proteins | sample MGYA00380175_ERZ1026890 | MGnify/ENA primary metagenome ERZ1026890 (study PRJEB33269, sample SAMEA4719811) | human gut metagenome | biome: human-associated habitat; feature: organic feature; material: feces | place: Cameroon | collected 2013-10 ...
GCACAGATGGCATCATCCGGAATGCGGAGAGCTACCCATACAGCACCCTTGGAACCGGCGCCCTTACCCATCATTTCCATGATCCAAGCCTCGTTAGGATCGCAGATGGTGAAGGTCTCACCGCCAGAGTTGTAACCGTAGGTATTGGCAAGGGTGGTCATCACCTTGATAGCCTCGCGAGCCGTCTTACTGCGCTGGAGAGCTACATAGATGAGTGAACCATAGTCCATGATACCGGTAGAATCCACCATCTCCTCACGACCGCCATAGGTAGTCTCGCCGATGGTAACCTGCCACTCGTTGATGTTGCCGATTACGTTGTAGGTCTCGGCAGCCTCAGGAATCTCGCCATAATACTTATTGCTGTCCCAGTCGAAAATCTTGCGCATCTCGCCCTTGGCATGCTTAGCCGCAGGATAATGGCAGAGGTACTGGAACATACCGTAGTCGTCGGCACTGTAAGAACACATCACCGAACCATCTACTGATGCCTTCTTGCCCACGATGAAGTTGCTGCAGGCCTCAGCCTCAGAGACACTGCCCAACATAGCTACAGCCATCAAGGCTGAAGCAAAAATCTTATTCATAAAATATACCTTTATTTATATTAATCACAAGCCTTGAAGCTCATATCCAAGCCCTTCACACTGTGTGTCAAGGCACCTACAGAGATAAAGTCAACACCCTGCTCAGCATAGTCGCGGATGGTATCGTAGGTGATACCGCCAGAAGACTCAGTCTCATACTTGCCGGCGATGATATCTACTGCCTTCTTGGTATCAGGCACAGAGAAGTTATCGAGCATGATACGGTTGACTCCGCCGTGCTTCAATACCTGGTCGAGCTCATCGAAGCTGCGAACCTCGATTTCAATCTTCAGATCGAGACCCTTCTCCTTGAGATAAGCATGGCAACGGTCGATGGCGTTATCGATACCGCCAGCGAAATCGATGTGGTTGTCCTTGAGGAGAATCATATCGAAGAGACCGATGCGATGGTTCATACCACCACCAATCTTCACAGCCTGCTTCTCGAACATACGGAGACCTGGAGTAGTCTTACGGGTGTCGAGGATGTGAGTCTTGGTACCTTCAAGGCGCTTTACATACTTAGCGGTCATGGTAGCGATACCACTCATACGCTGCATGATGTTGAGCATGAGGCGCTCAGTCTGGAGCAGCGAACGGGTCTTGCCCTCTACGATCATAGCGATGTCGCCCTTCTTCACGTGGGTACCGTCCTGCAACAGAACCTCTACCTTCATGGTAGGATCGAAGCGTGCGAACACCTTCTTAGCCATTTCTACACCAGCCAAAACGCCATCTTCCTTGATGAGCAAATGGCTCTTACCCATGGCGTCCTCTGGAATGCAACACAAGGTTGTGTGGTCGCCATCACCGATATCCTCAGCAAATGCCAAGTCTATCAACTTGTCTTCTAATTGATCTACGCTTAACATATTATTAATGTTTATTGTTTAATGTTTATTGTTTAATCTTTTCCCATTCCATAGGGCGCAGAGGATGCCTTCCCCATCACGCTCTACCCTGATTTCTCCGCCCAGCCATTCGGTCATAGGCAACTCCTCACGGAACTCATAGTAATTGATTACTCTACCCTCGGCAATCTCCACCACTGCCTGCTGCAGGATGGTGCCATCGGGAAGCACCACGGTATGAGCACCGCATCTTCTCAGCTCCTCCATCACTATCTCGTCTTAAGAGGTTCAGCCTTCATCGGCTTCATTTCCCTGAGCGGCTTCAGCGGTTTGCCATCCGGCATTCTGATAGGATGAACCGGCTTTTGGGATGACATCTCGAAGGTCTGCTCTCCCGGTTTTTCACCTGATGAGGATGAAGCAGAAGAAGCACTATCCTTGCGGAGACTATCGGATGATGCCGAGGAAGAGCTTCCTGACGGCGCTGCCACAGGCTTCTGCGGATGCATGCGAATCAGCTTGATATGCTCCAGGAACATCAGCTTCAAGGTGGTCTGAGAAGAGACACCCGTGCCGTTATCGTCATTCATCAGCATGAAGTATCCCTTCACGCTCTTGATGCCAAGAGAATCATCATCAGAGAGTTCCACCGAATAATGCTGGGTACTCTGAATCATGATGGTACGCTGAGCAATACTGTCGTTACCAAACTGCACTGCGAGCATCGCAACACCATTGCGCATACCATCCTGGTAGATGAACTGCGCATCGAAATCGAGCATCAGGCGGTCGCCCTTATGGAAGGTAGAATCCACCTTGATATCGAAGCTGGTACTATTGAACGGCTTCACAGGCATGAACACCATCGATGTAGCGAGATTCCATACATTAGCCGTATCGCCGGTGGCAGAGAGATTAGCAAACTCTCCTCCCTCCTTGGCACTACCGCCCATGGCTGTAATCTCGTTGTTGTAACGGTCGGTCAGGTCCTTATACACATCCTCCAGCAGTTCGGTATGACGCATATAATAAACCATGGAAGAATCAAACTCGGCAGAGGTGACATCGTGCTTCCTGAGCACCGCCTCGCGATAAGCCAGGCTCTGCCCCTTGTCGCCATTATCATCCATGTGAGCCATCGCCAGAGCCAGGTGATAATCATAAAGAATATCCGTCATCTTGCCCTTCGACAAGACGCCGCTAGGCAGGGAAGGCTTGCAGGATGAAACGCAGAAAAGCAATGCCATCACTGCCACAAGACAAATCATTAACTTCTTCATTCTCATGCCTCCTTTCTATTTCTTATCTTCCTTGTTATCAGAAGTCTCCTTCTTCTCCCCTTCCTTTTTCTTATTACTTCCTCCGAGCTGCTCCAGTTCCTTGCGGCAGAAGAGCAGCATGGAGATGATACCCACGCTGACGCAGGCATCGGCAAAATTGAATACAGGATCGAAGAATGTTCCCTGCTGACCACCCCAGAAAGGTACCCACTCCGGCCAGGTATAGTCGAAGAACGGGAAGCGGAACATATCCACTACCTTACCCATAAAGAAAGGTGCATATCCGTCGCCGAACGGTACCATATAGGAAACGTAATAAGGCGAGGATGCAGTGAACATCAGACCATAGAACATCGAATCGATCATATTGCCGATGGCACCCGTAAGTACCAGGGCTACGAGGATGATGTAGAGCAGACGATGCGTACCTCTCTTGATGATGCGATAGAGATAGACGATGAGAGCGACGATGGCTACAGAGCGCAGCAGGCTGAGCCAGAACTTGCCGATAAACGACATGCCCCACGCCATTCCGTTGTTCTCAATGAAATCGATAAAAAACCAATCTGTAACACGAACAGACTCGCCAAGGCAAAAGTGGGTCTTGATGTACAGCTTAATCCATTGGTCGATGATAAGCAGCACAACCACCATTGCCGTGACGAGCCAGCCGATATGTAATTTACTTTTTTTCTCCATTTATTATTTCTTTCTAGCCTCCTTGGAAGCTACACTCAATGTGGCATGAGGTACTGCACGCAAACGCTCCTTAGGAATCAACTCGCCCGTCTCGCGGTCGATGCCATAGGTTTTGTTCTGAATGCGGACCAGCGCAGCCTCCAGCCCCTTGATGAACTTCTGCTGGCGCTGAGCCATCTGGATGATTTCCTCCTTGCTCTGTGCCTCGCTGCCCTCCTCAAGAGCCTTGTAGGTTGGTGATGTATCTACCACATCATTACTATCTGAGTGGTTGAGCTGAGCCATACAGTCACGGTAGGTCTGCTTTGCCACCTTTAACTTCTCTTCAATGATAGCGCGGAACTCCTCGAGTTCTACATCGCTATAACGTGCTTTTTCGTTAGCCATAGACGTTGTTTTGTTATAAAAGTTATTATTAGACTAGAGTTTTAAGGAAAGAAGTTAGAAGCAAGTAGCTTCGGATAACTCCTGACTCCCAACTTCTAACTCCTAACTATTTAATTCTTCTCTACGAGAATGTTCAACTTAAAGTCATCAAACTCGGTCTCAACACCTGCGTTGTCACCGATTTCGATGCTGTCAGCCAGTACCTGACCCTTGATGTAGTCGCCGAATGACTCGATGGCGGCATTGGTCTCTTCATTGGAAGCCACAGTCACCTTGATGCGGTCGGTAATCTCCAGACCAGTCTCCTTGCGGAGGTTCTGGATACGGTTGATCAGCTCACGAGCCATACCCTCCTTCTTCAATTCAGGAGTCAACTCTACCTCAAGCGCTACGGTCAGATTGCCCTCGTTAGAAACGAGCCATCCTGGGATATCCTCAGAGATAATCTCCACGTCGGCTACCTCTACCACGGCTTCCTGTCCGTCAATATTCAATGTGATGTTGCCTGCCTTCTCGAAGGCTGCAATCTGGTCCTGATCGAGCGCTGACATCTGGGCAGCAACACCCTTCATCAGCTTGCCGAACTTCTTACCCATCACTCTAAAGTTACACTTCACCTTCTTCACGAGAATACCCTGACCCTCAATGAAGTTAACCTCCTTCACGTTCACCTCGTTCTTCAACAGTCCGGCTACAGCCTCGATGTGTGCCTTCTGTACATCATCTACGGCAGGAATCATGATCTGCTGGAGTGGCTGACGAACCTTGATGTTCACCTTGCGGCGCAATGCCAATACCATGGAAGTAATCTTCTGGGCGATGGCCATACGCTCCTCCAGGTCGGCATCGATAGCAGCCTCATCGGCTACAGGGAACTTGTCGAGGTGTACGCTCTCCAACTCGCCGCCCAAGTCGTGATACAACTCGTCTGCATAGAATGGAGCGAATGGAGCCAGGAGCTTAGCCACTGTCATCAAACAGGTATAGAGAGTCTGGTAAGCGCTGAGCTTATCCTCGCTCATCTCCTTACCCCAGAAACGTTTACGGTTCAGACGAACGTACCAGTTAGAGAGGTCATCGTTTACGAATGCATCGATGAGACGACCAGCACGGGTTGGATCGTAGCCAGCCAACTCTCTATCAACGCCCTTGATGAGGGTATTGAGTGAAGAGAGAATCCAGCGGTCAATCTCTGGGCGCTTCTCGAATGGCACCTGAGCAGCCTCTGCATCGAAACCATCTACATTAGCATAGAGGGCGAAGAAGCTGTAGGTATTATATAAGGTACCGAAGAACTTGCGACGGGTCTCATCTACACCGTTAGGGTCGAACTTCAGGTTGTCCCAAGGCTCGCTGTTGGTCATCATATAGAAACGAACAGGGTCGGCACCATACTTATCGATCATCTCGAATGGGTTGGTTACGTTACCCACGTGCTTACTCATCTTGTTACCCTTGGCATCGAGAACGAGACCAGAAGAGATGACGTTCTTGAAAGCTACGCTGTCGAATACCATGGTAGCGATGGCGTGCAGGGTGAAGAACCATCCACGGGTCTGATCCACGCCCTCGTTGATGAAGTCGGCTGGATAGAACTTAGGAGGAATAGCATATCCCTCGTAGGTGCTGTGGATGAGTGCATCGCGGTCGGCCTCTGTGCCACGTGCCATCTCGCCCTCGAATGGGTAGTGGAGCTGGGCGTAAGGCATTGAACCTGAATCGAACCAAACATCAATCAGGTCGCTCTCACGATACATTGGCTTGCCCTCCTCGTTTACCAATACGATCTTGTCAACGTATGGACGGTGGAGGTCAATCTTATCATAGTTCTCCTGACTGTAGTCGCCAGGAACGAAACCATTCTCCTTCAATGGGTTGCTCTGCATGATGCCTGCAGCCACTGACTTCTCGATTTCAGCATACAGCTCCTCAAGGCTGCCGATGCACTTCTCGCCACGGTTCTCGTCACGCCAGATTGGCAATGGAGTACCCCAGAAGCGGGAACGTGAAAGGTTCCAGTCGTTCAGGTTCTCGAGCCAGTTGCCGAAACGGCCTGTACCGGTGCTCTCAGGCTGCCAGTTGATGGTCTTGTTGAGTTCTACCATGCGCTCCTTGCGGGCAGTATCCTTGATAAACCAGCTATCCAATGGGTAGTAGAGGATAGGCTTGTCGGTACGCCAGCAGTGAGGATAGTTGTGCACGTGCTTCTCGCTCTTGAATGCCTTGCCCTCCTGCTTCAGCTCGTAGCAGAGCACGATGTTCAGGTCTTCAGCCTTATCAGAAGCCTTCTTGTCCCAAACACCATCCACATTAAACTGTGGGTCGTAGGCATTCTTCACGTAGTCGCCTGCGTGATGAGCGTATGCCTCCTTGTTGACGCAAGCGTTCACGAAGTTGGCATCGAGGTCTTCGATGAGATAGAACTTACCCTGGAGGTCAACCATTGGGCGGGTCTCACCCTTCTTATTAATAAGGTAGAGGGCTGGGATGTTGGCATCCTTAGCCACCTTGGCATCATCGGCACCGAATGTAGGAGCGATGTGCACGATACCAGTACCGTCATCGGTAGTAACATAGTCGCCGAGGATTACGCAGAAAGCCTCGCTATCCATCTCAACGAACTTATCGCGACCATCCTCAGAAGCGAATACCTTCTCAGGATGAGCTGCAGCATATTCTGTTACGAAAGCTGGAGCAAAGGCATCTACCTTCTCGCATGGCTTTACCCATGGCAGGAGCTGCTCGTAGTGCATGCCTTCGAGGTCTGTACCCTTCATGTGGTCGATAATGCGCCATGGGCACTGCTTCTTCTCCTTGTCGAATGGCAGGAGATCGCCTTCCTTGCACTCCTGATCAGCCTTCAGATAAGAACCTACCAAAGCCTCAGCCATCACGAGTGTCATAGGCTCGCCATTGTAGAGGTTGTAGGTCTCGATGGCTACATAGTCAATCTTAGGACCCACACAGAGAGCCACGTTTGATGGCAAAGTCCAAGGTGTAGTGGTCCATGCGATGAAGTATGGCTTGCCCCACTTGGTCCACTCTGCCTTAGGATCCTTGATGAGGAACTGGGCTGTGGTGGTGAGGTCCTTGACATCGCGATAGCAGCCAGGCTGGTTCAACTCGTGAGAACTCAAACCTGTACCTGCGCCTGGAGAGTATGGCTGGATGGTGTAACCCTTGTAGAGCAGGCCCTTGTTGTAGAGCTGCTTGAGGAGCCACCAGAGAGTCTCGATATACTTGTTATCGTAGGTGATATAAGGATGATCGAGATCTACGAAGTAACCCATCTTCTCGGTCAACTCGCGCCACTCAGCAGTGAACTTCATCACGTTCTCGCGGCACTTGTGGTTGTAATCCTCTGTAGAGATATACTTCTCAGAAGCCTTGTTGTCGATATCCTTCTTGGTGATGCCGAGTTCCTTCTCGACACCGAGTTCAACAGGGAGTCCGTGGGTATCCCATCCCGCCTTGCGGTGAACCTGGAATCCCTTCATGGTCTTGTATCTGTTGAATGTATCCTTGATACTACGTGCCAACACGTGGTGAATACCCGGGTGGCCATTAGCTGATGGAGGTCCCTCGAAGAAGATAAACTGAGGGCAGCCTTCACGCTCGTCGATAGACTTGTGGAAGATATCGTTTTTCTCCCACGCTGCTAGTACGTCATTGTTTGTCTGAGTCAAATTCAGACCGTTGTGCTCGGCAAATTTCTTAGCCATATTATCTATTTAAATTTTATATTGTTTTTACTTTTGGGCGCAAAGTTACAAAAAAAAAAGGTTTTACCCAAAATCTTTAATATATTTTCTACTTATATATACAAAAAAGACTCCTAAATGACTGAAAAATTGCTCTTTTCAAGTCATTTAGGAGTACTAAAACCTAAAATAAATGAAATATGATAAACTAAATGTTTCTAAAAGTAATGGCGGCTAACCATTGACTACTTGATAACAAACTTCTTGCCATTGCAGATGTACATACCTGGAGACAGGACATACTCTGCATCAGAAACCTTGTTCACTTCGGCTACCTTCACACCATTGATAGAGTAAATCTGCAACTTAGCAGGAGCCTTCTTGCAACCTACCTGGTTGATACCTGTTGAGGCAGACTCATTGGTCTTACCGTTGCGGTAATAAACTGCACCGTTCTCGAAAGCATTGGTCTTACCGTTGCGGTCATAAACTGCACCGTTGACGAAAGCAAAAGTTTCTGTCTGGTTGACACCATTACCATTATTGTTGAAGATAATATTAGTAGGAGCACCTGTCAAATCACCATCAAACTTCCACATCCAGACATCCAGACCATTCTTCTTCATGTCAGTCTTGATACAGCTTACACCTGGCCAGGTACCACCGGTAAAGTTGTCTGCATCATTCCAAGCCCATACGTGGATGTCACTCCATTCTGCAGGAGCGAGGAAGTAAGCGAAGATACCTGTTGGAGTAGGAATAACTACCTCTTTTATCTTGTTGAAGGTTGCAGAACCAGTCTTGGTTTCATTGTCAGTATTGGTTGCGCTCCAAGTTACAGTCTTGCTCTCGCCTTCCATCATGTCAGCACCGAGAGTGAAAGTAGCAGCCTTACCAGGAGTAAAAGCCACCTGCTCGCCATCACCAATCTTATACCAACCGCTCTTGGCATTGTTGCTGAGGGTTGCTGTTACGGAGATAGTCTTCTGGAAGTCACCACCATTAGGACTCAAAGTAACCTTGGCTGCAGTATTGACAGGAGCGTCAATCTTCTCATTGGTCTTACCGTTGCGGTCATAAACTGCACCGTTGACGAAAGCAAAAGTTTCTGTCTGGTTGACACCATTACCATTATTGTTGAAGATAATATTAGTAGGAGCACCTGTCAAATCACCATCAAACTTCCACATCCAGACATCCAGACCATTCTTCTTCATGTCAGTCTTGATACAGCTTACACCTGGCCAGGTACCACCGGTAAAGTTGTCTGCATCATTCCAAGCCCATACGTGGATGTCACTCCATTCTGCAGGAGCGAGGAAGTAAGCGAAGATACCTGTTGGAGTAGGAATAACTACCTCTTTTATCTTGTTGAAGGTTGCAGAACCAGTCTTGGTTTCATTGTCAGTATTGGTTGCGCTCCAAGTTACAGTCTTGCTCTCGCCTTCCATCATGTCAGCACCGAGAGTGAAAGTAGCAGCCTTACCAGGAGTAAAAGCCACCTGCTCGCCATCACCAATCTTATACCAACCGCTCTTGGCATTGTTGCTGAGGGTTGCTGTTACGGAGATAGTCTTCTGGAAGTCACCACCATTAGGACTCAAAGTAACCTTGGCTGCAGTATTGACAGGAGCGTCAATCTTCTTGGCACTTGTACCACCATCATACTCCAAGTGGATATCGCCTGTGATACCAGTGATTTCACCAGACTGTGCACCATTTCCATTATTCAAGATGACATTGAAATTCTCTACGCCATCGAAAGAGTAAGTCCAGTATTTAGCACCATCAATCTCCACAGGACCGGCCATTACCTTACCAGGCCATGCGCCTGTCAAGTCTTTGCCGTCTGTACCTGTTGTCCAAGCATGGATGTGAGGAGCATTAGCAGCCTTTACATATACCATGATAGAAGCATTAGGATCTACCTTGGTGAAGGTCAAGCTACCGCTCTTCACTTTACCGTCCTGGCCCTCTGCGCTCCAATCAATAGTCTTGGTGTCGCCAAAGTTCATACCTTCGCCGATGGTAAGGTTCTCACTCACACCAGGAGTCAAGTTCACCTTATCCTGGCCTTGTATCTGATACCAACCAGACTTAGCGTCTTCAGAGAGAGTAACTGTCATGTTAATAGTCTCAGTGCGGAATGATCCACCTGCCTGTGAGAATGAAACGCTTGCAGGCTGAATAGGAGCCTCATCAATCCAAGTTGTACCAGCCTCTTCATTACCATCATAGGTCTGACCACCCTTATGCTGAGCAGCAGTTTCGTAGATGAAAGCGCCATCCTCAATGAGCTTGCCACCAGTCCAGTCTTTCACGAGTACGCGAACCTGACCCTGATTATTAGGAGCATCAACGGTGATAGTAGGACCTGTGTAAATCTTGCCTGTTACCAAGTCTGTATAAGTACCAGCTGGGCAATCTGTGAAAGTAGCACCACCATTGAGGGCTACGAGTGCATAGCTGTCCTTATAAGCACGCTTGAAAGCGATACCGCCATTGGCAGTGCAACCATCTGTAGTCCACTGACCCTTGCGGAGAGCAGGCACTGCCTGACGAATCTTGTTCAGACGGATGAGGTGCTGAGCCACATCATGATTCAAAGAGGCAGCCACATTACCAGAAGCCTTGTATTCACCGAAGTCTGATGCTTCTACATCACCTGTGATATAACCACCGAAGTAAGCACGACCGGTGTTAGAAAGAGGACCATTAGGACCTTTATCAATTACTACACCACGACGGAAACCTACCTCAGAACCATAATAGAGACATGGGATTCCACGGAAGGTAAACAAGAGAGAGAGGTTCTCAGCCCACTGAGCATCTGTACCACCGAAACGGTTGGTATCGCTTGGACCTGGACTATAGTCATGGCTATCTACATATACCACATTGAAAGTAGCGTCATTATAGCACTCGTCGCCGCTTGCCAAGCTGAAAGCCTGTTGGGCAGTGTTGTAGCTGTAGTGCATAGGGAAGTCAATGACGTTGAATCCGCTTGACTGAGAATAGTCTGGCTCGTGCCATGCACCATTGAGCATCTTGGCATTGTTGCTCTTTGGAGAAGTAGTCTCCTCCAAGCAAAGCAGTTGTGGGCCTACAGGCTCAGAACCCTCAGGAATCACCTGATTATCCCAGTAACTTTTGCTTCCATCCCATTTGTTGAGCAAGGCCTCGTCCGACTTCCAGGTATAGAAGTAGCAAGAGAGGTTTGCCTGACCTCTATAGGTTACATCGTTCATACGTGTACAAACCTCACCATACATAAAGAAAGGTGCCTTGTTCAAGCGCTTGTTCTCGTACTGCTTACCAAGTGCTTCAAATTGAGGGATAAACTCCTTGTTGAATGTCAAGCGGGAGATGTGGCCGGATGTATCAATACGGAAACCATCGACACCCATCTTGATAAACTGTCCATAGCAATCTACGAGATACTTAGCCACGTAGTCGTTCTCTGTGTTGAGATCCACACAATCACCAGCAATCTGACCCATCCAACGGCTTGGGAAGTCCCAGTTCCAGTTGTTGGCAGTATGGTGCCAATAGTTGTGTATATCGTGGTTATTGCCATCTGTATTCTTCATCAGGGCAAGACGACGCTGATACTGTATCTTTACATTGCCCAAGTAATCATTGCCCAACTTTCTCTCATCAGGGATCATACAAGCATCAATGTATGCTTGGTTACGAAGATGAGTATCACGGTCGAACATCTTGCAGAGCTTCTCCTCACCGAAGTTACTGGTGTGGTTGAGCACGATGTCAAGAATGATCTTGATACCCTTGGCGTGAGCCTTGTCGATGAGTTCCTGGAACATCACGTCACCGCTCTTTTTGCCGTCACCACTCTGATAGCGGCAGTCAACCTTAGAGAAATCCATGGCATGATAGCCGTGGTAGTCGTAACCAGAAGCGTTCTGTACGACAGGAGTAATCCAGATGGCAGTGAATCCAAGCGCCTTGATGTAGTCGAGCTTGTCAATCACACCCTGGAAGTCACCACGCCAACAAGGATCCTTGGTACTCTTCTGTGCTTCCTGGTTGTCCCAGCAGAGCACGTTGTTACTTGGATCTCCATCGTAAAAACGGGTGGTGATCATGAAATAGATACTTTCGTCTCGGAAATCAGTACGATTGCTGGTAAACGTGTCTGTAGCCATCGTCTGCATAGAGACCAACATGAGCATTAAAACCGCCCATAATTTTGCGACAAGTTTCTTCATAATGAAATTGTTAAGTTAAAATTAATTAGTTGAATTATCTGCCGCAAAATTACAAACTATGTCTATCCGCCCAACAAGATATTTCACGTTTCTGCTGATATTTTTGTGCAATCGATTTCTCAAATATTAAGAAAAAGAGGCTGGATTCTGTAAACCAAATATTTACAAAATCCAGCCCCTTTAAGAGTAAATAATTAATATAACGGGCGCGCCAGAAAACAGAAAGAATATTGTACTTTTGGCTTGTCCGAAATCAATTTCAGAGGTTTTCAGCCTCTTGCAGCCAGATGGTGGATGCGGCATCACTAGGCATGCGCCAGTCGCCACGAGGACTCAGGCTCACACTTCCCACTTTCGGACCATCAGGCAGACAGCTTCGCTTGAACTGCTGGTTGAAGAAACGGCGAACAAATGTCTTGAGCCATTTCTTGATAGTCTCCTCATCGTAGGAATCAGGATCGTTGTCACTGATCTTCACACGCTCCAGCTTGGTATCGATAAACGCCTTCTTTGCCAACATGTAAATCTTGGAAGGACGGAAACCGAAACGCAGGAAGTAATAGAGGAAGAAATCGTGCAACTCGTATGGTCCTACCAGGTCTTCCGTCTTCTGCTTGATATTACCATTTTCATCGGCAGGAATCAGCTCCGGACTGATAGGTGTGTCGATGATGTCGCGTAAGGTGATGCGGCTCTGCTCATCTACCCCACTCTCGGCAACATGGTTCACGAGATGACGGATCAGGGTCTTAGGGATGCTGGCATTCACGCCATACATGCTCATGTGGTCGCCATTATAGGTAGCCCAGCCCAGAGCCAGCTCAGAAAGGTCGCCGGTGCCTATCACCATACCGCCCATCTTGTTGGCAAGGTCCATCAGAATCTGCGTACGCTCGCGTGCCTGCGAATTCTCATAGGTTACATCATGCACGCTGGCATCATGACCGATATCCTCGAAATGCTGGGTCACTGCCTTGGCGATACTGATTTCACGGATGGTGATGCCCAGACTCTTCATCAGCGAGATGGCATTATTATATGTTCTATCGGTGGTTCCGAAACCTGGCATGGTAACACCCAGGATGCCTCGGCGGTCCATCTTCAGCTTATCGAATGCCTTCACGCAGACGAGCAGGGCAAGGGTGGAATCCAATCCGCCGCTGATACCCACTACCACCGTCTTGGCATGGGTATGTACGATGCGCTTGGCAAGACCCATCAGCTGGATATTGAAAATCTCCTCGCAGGAGGCATCCATATCGCTGCTGGTAGGAATGAAAGGATGGGGATTCACCTCACGCTCCAACACGAACTCGCGCTCGTTCTCGGTAGGATCAGCATCGATGTTACGGATGTTGAACTGTCCGCCGAGAACCGAATATTTGATGTTGCGCTGGGCGTTGACATAGGTGGAATTGGTGCGACGCTCTGAACGGAGTTTCTCCACATCAACCTGCGCGATAACCATCTGAGGATCAAGAGAGAAACGTTCACCTTGTGCAAGTAAAGCTCCATTCTCATAAACCAGGGCATTTCCGCCATATACCACATCCTGCGTGCTCTCGCCAAAACCACAGGAACTGTAGATGTAACCCGTCATGGTGCGGGCACTCTGCTGGCTCAGCAGACTCTTCAGATAGTTGTGCTTTCCGATGAGTTCATCGCTCGCAGAGAGGTTGAAGATGAGGTCGGCACCAGCCAGTGCCAGCTTGTTGCTAGGAGGAGCCGGCGCCCATACATCCTCGCATATCTCTACGCCAAACTGCACGCCGTCATAGGTGCGGAAAATCTGCACATCCGGAGTCAGCTTCACCTTGTGTCCGGCATAGCGGACCTCGCAGTCGCGCAAATCCTGGGCAGAGGCAAACCAGCGCTTCTCATAGAACTCACTGTAGTTAGGGAGATAGGTCTTAGGCACGATGCCCAGGATCTGTCCGTGCTGGATCACGATACCGCAATTCAGCAGCAGATCGCCAGCCACTACCGGAGCGCCGACAATGGAGATGATGTCGAGTTTGCGGGTGAAATCAAGCAGCATCATCACCGCCTGCTCTGACGATTCCAGGAGCATCTGCTGGCGGAAAAGGTCCTGACAGGAATAGCCTGTAATAGACAATTCCGGGAAGGTAATGATCTCTACGCCCTTGCCTTCAGCCTGGGCTATCAGATCTTCTATCTGTTGGGTGTTGAAGATTACATCGCCTACCTTGACGGCAGGGATGGCACTTGCCACCTTCATAAATCCGTACTTCATGTTACTTTGAACTTTGAGATTTGAACTTTGAACTTTATGATTACTTTTATCGGATTGTTACCTGTGTGGCACCATATCCATACTCCTGGAAAGAAGCATCCTGATAGGTGCAGTTCTTATAGCGATAGTTCAGCTCATGGATGAGTGCCTGGCGCAGAACGCCTTCGCCCTTGCCATGAATGAAGATAATCTTCTGCCCCTTGTTCTTCTTGTTCTCTGCCATTGTCTTCTTGAAGATATCCATCTGATAATGAAGAATATCTGCAGAATTCATTCCAGCAGTTGTTTCAAGCACCTCGTCTGCATGAAGATCGACGATGAGGGTACCGTCATCCTTCTTGCTCTTCTTCTTGCTGGTGTTGGCAATCACCTTCTCGTCCTTGTACATCTGCTCCTTCAATCGCTTGGAATCGATGACCAGCGGACGGGCTACCTCGTCGTTCTCCACGATGGTGAAGAGATAGGCTGGAGTCTCGAAGAAATCATTCTCCTCGAAGAGATGGAGCTTGTAGAACTTCACTGGGTCCAGGCGGAACTGAACATCCGTAGCTGGCTTCAGTAGGAAAGGCTTGTCCTTCTTGTAGGCAATCATCTGGATGGCGATGTGCTCCATCTCATTCAAAGCCTCACGACCGAATTCCTCGATGAAGAGCTTGGTGTTTGGCTCTATTTCACCCTCTGCCTTCAGGGTCCACGCATTGCCCTCAGCTACGAGATAGGTGTAGCGCAGATAGTAGTTGCTGTCGTTCACCATATACGACTCGAAGCGGGTATTGGTCACATCCTTGATATCGATAGGCACGAAGGCGAGATAGGCGCTGAGCTTGTTGCCGCCCGTACGTTCCTGAATCTGCTTTACGAAGGTAATCTCGCGGTCGGCAGCATCATACTCCTCTACGTTCATATCCACATCATTCTCGTGCTCGTTCAGGATAGCCTTGATGCTTCTGCTGTCCTGATGCAGTTCGGTGTTGGCATGCTCTTCAGCCTTCTGCTTGGCATCCATCTTGGCAGAGATCATCTTGCCCATGGCATAGTCATCCTGCTCTACCACTACCACCTCGTTGATCGGCATCGGAATCTCGAAACCATCTTCATCCTCTACCAGCACGATATTCTTGCCCTGGAAGCCAGCCACCTTTCCGCCGCCCACTTCGCTCAGGAATCTTACTTTATCACCTTTCTTCATATTTCTATTTATTTTTTTATTTTTATCTCATTATTTATCTATCCTTAACTCAAAATCTATTTTCCCTCAAGCGGAAACACTCTTTCTGAAATGAGGATACACTTTGCAAAGGTACAAAAGATATTGCAGAATATGGATGTTTTTAATATTTTTAATGCAAGTAAGAAAATAATCTTGATGAAAAGCACCGGGTTTGGGATATTTTTTATATCTTTGCAAGTAGATTGCATATAAGATTGCACATCGTTAATGTATCACTCTTAAACAATGATTGATTATGATTACATTTCCATGCGCCAAGATCAACCTTGGCTTAAATATAGTAAGCAAGCGCGCTGATGGTTACCACAATCTGGAAACCGTATTCTACCCTATCCCCCTGACTGATGCCTTGGAGATCAAGCTGATGGGAGAAGAATTTCCTAGCGAGGTAGCATGCGACCTGAAGATTACAGGCAATGCCGTGGATTGCGAAGAACAGAAAAACCTGGTGGTGAAGGCATATAATATGCTGGCTGCCGACTTCAAGATTCCCCGCATTCATACGCATCTCGTCAAGCGAATCCCATCTCAGGCAGGAATGGGTGGCGGCTCTGCGGATGCTGCCTACATGATCCGTCTGCTCGATGAGCGTTTCCGCCTGAACATCGGTATTCCTGAAATGGAGCGATATGCTGCCAAATTGGGTGCCGACTGTGCCTACTTCATCAGTGCGGACCCGGAGAATGGAGATACAGCCTGCTATGCTGAGGGTATCGGCGATGTACTGATGCCGGTAAGCGGTCCTGGAGATAACATGAAGGGATATTACATCGTGATTGTAAAGCGTGATGACATCGCCGTAAGCACCAAGGATGCCTACGCTGCCATCACTCCAAAGAAGCCTGCGAAATGCTGCCGCGACATCGTTCGCCAGCCTATCGAGACCTGGAAGGATGAACTTGTCAACGATTTCGAGGCGCCTATCTTTGCGATGCATCCAGAGTTAGCAGAAATCAAGCAGAAGCTCTATAATCTGGGGGCTGCATATGCAGCTATGAGCGGTAGCGGCAGTGCCATCTTCGGTATATTCAAGCATAAGCCTGCCAATATCGAAGAGCAGTTCGAAGGAATGTTCTGCAAATTATTAAAACTGTAAAAGGAATATTCTGAAAAGGATTAATGCATTAAAAAAGGACCAAATTGCCCCACACGCTCTGAAAGGGCAGAAGCTCCTAGCCCAGGGCAACACCCTGGGTTAAACATATAAATAATCAAGGCGCCCTGTAAGGGCAAAAGCTTAAAACACGACACAATGAACGAAGAAACACATCAGAAACTGATGACTATCAAGCGAAGCTTTCGCTTGCTGATGAATGGCCCGGGTTCGCAATCCATGCGCGACAAGGGCTTGGGATATAAACTGAATTGGGGTGTACCCTTCTATGAATTGAAGAAGATGGCGCAGGAATACGGTAAGGACTACGACCTCGCCATTGAACTCTGGAAAGAAGACATCCGGGAGTGCAAGATTCTTGCTACCCTCATCATGCCTGCCGATAAGATGCTGGCTGAAATCACGGATATCTGGATGGAACAGGTGCAGAGCCAGGAAATGGCTGAGATGCTTGCCTTCAATCTGCTGCAATATGTGGAATATGCGCCGGTGATTGCATATCAATGGATGGCAAGCAATAAACCGCTGTATGAGATTGCCGGATTCCAGCTTCTTGCCCGCCTCTTTGCGAATGGTAAGGAGCCTAACGATCGTGGAATCAATGAATTCCTGGATCAGGCTGCCGTGGCATTGCAGGGTGATAATATGGGAGTGAAGCATGCTGCCGCCAATGCAGTGATGCGCTTCTGCGATTTCGGAGAGGATTTCGAGAATATCGCCAGAGGGGCGCTCAAGGGTATCTTCGAAATATAATTTTATCTGCGGAGAATCATTCATCGGATCTCACGCGGAGTTTTTATTCATCGGATTATGCGGAGTTATCGGAAACATTCTTGCTTCTCGGATTACGCACGGATTAAACGGAAAGCGACCTATGCGGTCGAGGGAGCTGAAACCACATTTGATAGGGTCACGCAGATTTCGCAGATAACGCAGATTTTTTTGATTGACTCTTTTTATGTCCCACAGATTTCACAGATATACACAGATTTTTGACCTAAAATCTGCGTCATCTGCGAAATCTGCGTGACTATACATCATGCTGCTCCGGTTCCTCGACCGAACAGGTCGCTTTCCGTCTAAATTCCGTGCGTAATCCGAGAAGCAAGAATGTTTCCGATAACTCCGCGTATTCCGATGAAAAATATCACATAACGAAAAATATCACATGAAATACTTCTGGTATTCGTTTTCGAAATTCGGAGTGAAAACACCCTTGCCGATGTTTTCCTTGATTTCTTCCTTACTCCAGAATCTGCCACCAGACAACTCTTCCTGGCTCGGCTTCACTTCACCATCATATACACAACGGTGAACATACACCAGCTCCTTTTCTCTCTGACTCTCAAAGACATAATGTCCTAAAGACTCCGGTTCGAAATCGGTGATACCCAGCTCTTCCCTTACTTCACGATGAAGCGCCTGGTTTACACTCTCGCCTAAATCCACATGTCCGCCACAGGCAGTATCCCACTTATCAGGCTGGATATCCTTCCATGCCGGACGGTGCTGGAGATACAGTTCCCCCTTACTATTGAATACATGCAGATGAACCACAGGATGCAGTATCTTGCATCCATCATGGGCATGACCTCGGGTGATGGCACCCAAGATATTACCCATTTCATCTACTATCGGAAATTCCTCGTTCTTATTATCTGTCATATTTATAAAGAATTAAAATAGCTCTATAGAGAATTAGAATAGCCCCACACGCCCTGAAAGGGCAGAAGCTCCTAGCCCAGGGTAACACCCTGGGTAAAGCAGCAGGTGGCAATGCGCCCTGTAAGGGCAAAAGCTTTATAAATCACCAGGAATCTGAAAGCTTTTGCCCTTACAGGGCGACTGGTTGGCAACCATGTTAACCCAGGGCGATGCCCTGGGCTAGAAGCTTCTGCCCTTTCAGGGCGTGTGAGGCCATATTAGAAACAAAAAGTTTTATTTATATCATTACGTATTATATCATTACTTTCTATAAGGTTCCGTACTCCTCAGAATAGCGGAGCATCTGGTCGGTATAACTCTCCTCATAATCGAGATTTACGTCGATAGGATTACCCTCCTCATCATAGACCAGCGTCATCTTTGGATTGATGAAACCCTTGTATGGAGCCAGGTTCAACTTCTTGTATCTCGCCAGAATCTCGCGATGCAAGTCTGGATCAATATTCACGGCATACTTCTCTACCAACTGGCGTGCTGCCTCGAAATCTCCCTCGCTCTTGATTCGCTGAATCTCTGCAAGGAGTTCTCCGAAAAGATGACGGAGCTTCCCGTAATCATTCACCTTCACATAGGTGCGGGTGGTTACGATATTTCCCTCAGCATCCTTCAGGGCATCCTCGGCAGAAGCATAGCTTACTTCTTCAGTAACCAGTTCCACGGATCCCTCGGCATGCTCCAGGGTCCACCAGGCTATGAGGGCACGATTTCTCATGTGCGCCTCCTCTATCTTGTCACCCTCCTTGATTCGGATAGTCTGGGTGAGCAAACCGTTCATCAGATAACTGTAATACTGCGCCTTGTAAGCTTCATCATTCGGAGTCAGTCCCAACTCAACCAACTTATGGTCAGCCACATAGTACAGACCGAAAAGATCGGCTCTCGCCTCCTCTATCGTGTTGCCATACGCCTTCAGGGCATCAGGATCGGTGCCAGGAAGAAGCTGACCGCTGCCGTGTCCCAGACACTCGTGAAGGTCGGTATGCAGGTCGTCAGTGATATCAGCATACTGGTTCATCAGCGCCACAGTCTCCTCATCGATGACAAACTCATCTCTGAATCCATTGCCCTGAGCCGCCTTGTTGTAGGCATCAGTCAGGTTGCCGATGGTAACGCTCTTCGAACCGTGCTCCTGACGGATCCAGTTGGCATTAGGCAGATTGATGCCGATAGCCGAAGCAGGATATTCCTCTCCGCCGAGCATCGCCGCACAGATTACGTTGGCAGTAACGCCCTTCACCTCCGGTTTGCGGAAACGTGGATCCACAGGCGAATGATCCTCAAACCACTGAGCATTCTTACTGATGGTCTGGGTTCGCTGGGTAGCCTCCAGGTCCTTGTATTCCACGATACCCTCCCAGGTACCTTTCAATCCCAATGGGTCGCCATATACCTCGATGAATCCGTTGATGAAATCCACCATACCTTCGTGCTGCTCTACCCAGGCGATACTGTATCGGTCGAAATCCTCAAGATTACCGGTGCGATAGAACTTCACGAGCAGGTCGATGACATGCTTCTGTCCCTCATTTTCAGCGAATTTCTGCGCCTTGAGCAACCAGGACACGATTTCCTTGATAGGCTCACTATAGAGTCCATCCTCCTTCCACACCAGCTCAATCATCTCGTTGTTGCGCTTGGTGAGCTTGGAGTTGAGTCCGTAAGATGGCGGTGTCGGATTAGAGGCATCCTTCAATCGGGCATAGAATCTCTCCACTTCCGCCTGAGTCACATTCTCATAGAAGTTGCAGGCAGAAGTCTTTACCAGATCTTCGCCATCGGTCTGGTTCACTCGTTTCGGCATCACCTCCGGATCGAAGATGACAGGTACGAGCTGAGCGAGGAGATCTTCCTTGCTCTCTCCTCTCTTGAGGGGCAACTCATCCTCAGAGATTTCCTCCATCAACTGATAGAAGAATTCCTCAGAGAATCCCGGCTTGAATTTCTCGCAGCCATAATGATGATGAATGCCGCTGGCAAACCATACGCGCTTCAGATATACTTCGAAAGCCTTGAATTCTTCGGAATCGCATACAGAAGAAGTTTCGATTTGAGTAGTAGAATCGCTTGCTGTCTCTGTGTTTTCGATAGCCTCTCCGATTATACCCTTGTAATGGCGATAGATTGCCTCCAGGGTTTTGCGAATGCGCAGGTTGTACTTTCCCTGCTGGTCGAACGTGATGTCACGTCCCATCAGGGTAGCCTTTGCCAGGCAGTAAATATACAATTTCTGATTGAGCGACAATGCATCGAATCCCTTCAGCTCGTAACGCAGCATCTGGATGTCGGCAAAGCGCTCGTGGGTGTTTACATTACAATTTGCCATGTTCTAAACCTTTATTTCTAGCGCAAAAGTACGACAATTATTTGGATTTTCAAACTTTTCTGCCAACTTTTCTTATTTTATTGAAAGAAATGTAATAAATCTCCCGTTTTTTACGTAACTTTGCAGGAATATCCAACGAAAAAGAAGAAAATATAGTTAAGAAATATGCAAATCAACGAGATATTGAAATCTTACTTCGGATACGATTCCTTCCGACCCAACCAGGAAGCCATCATCCGGGAAGTGATGCAAGGTAACGACTGTCTGGTGCTGATGCCGACGGGCGGTGGAAAGAGTCTGTGCTATCAGGTTCCGGCGCTGGCCATGGAGGGAACGGCAGTGGTCATTTCGCCACTCATCAGTCTGATGCACGACCAGGTGGAAGCCCTCAAGGCGAACGGCATTCCAGCCGAAGCTCTCAACAGCGGCAACGATGTAACCGATGATCTCATCATCCGCAGAAGATGCGAAGCGGGCGAACTGAAACTGCTCTATGTTTCGCCCGAAAAACTCCTCAGCGAGATACCTTATCTGTTCAGCAACATCAAGATTTCGCTCTTCGCCGTAGATGAAGCCCACTGTATCAGTCAGTGGGGCCACGATTTCCGTCCGGAGTATTCCCAGCTCGGACTCCTACACGAGAAATTCAATGGAGTGCCGGTGATGGCGCTCACGGCTACAGCCGATAAGATTACCCGAGAGGACATCATCAACCAGCTGCATCTGAACGGCCAGACCTTCGTGAGCAGTTTCGACCGTCCGAACCTCAGTCTTACCGTGCGCCAGGAAAGTACGAAGAAGGAGAAGCTGAAATTCATTTACCATTTCATCGCCCGTCGCCCAGACGAGGCAGGCATCATCTACTGCCTCTCGCGCAAGAATACGGAGATGGTGGCAGAGGCTTTGCAGGAGCATGGCATACAGGCAGAAGCCTATCATGCCGGACTCTCTGCCCAACAGCGAGCCTCTGTACAGGAACGTTTCAAGATGGACCAGATAGAAGTGGTGTGCGCTACCATCGCCTTCGGAATGGGTATCGACAAGGGCAACGTGCGCTGGGTGATTCACTACAACATGCCGAAGAGCATCGAGAGTTTCTATCAGGAGATAGGACGAGCCGGAAGAGACGGCGCTCCTGCCGATACGGTATTGTTCTATTCGATGGCAGATATCATCACCCTCCGTTCTTTCTGCGAAGAAAGCGGACAGAAATCGGTGAATCTGGAAAAACTGCGAAGAATGGAAGAATACGCCGAATCGAGAGTCTGCCGAAGAAGAATCCTCCTGAATTATTTCGGAGAGACCTCCAGTAAGGATTGCGGTCATTGTGATGTCTGCAACAATCCGCCCCGCACTTTCGATGGTACCGTGCTTACCCAGAAGGCGCTGAGTGCCGTGGTCCGTGCGGGAGAAAAGATTGCCGTAGGTACCTGCATAGAGATATTGAGAGGTATGCAGACGCCTGCCATTGCGAGAAATCACTATAACGAATTGAAGACCTTCGGTGTGGGCAAGGATGTAAGCGTTCGCGATTGGCAGACCTATCTGCTGCAGATGCTCCAGATGGGTTTCTTCGAAGTGGCGTATAACATGCATAACCAGATGAAGGTCACGCCATTAGGCTGGAAGGTCCTCAAGGGAGAACATCAGGTTTCATTGGCGATTATGGAGAATGAAGAGCGGGCTCCTCGTCAGCAAAGGGTCAACAGACCTTCAAGAGGAAGCAGCATCCCTGTAGTTCATGCCGAGCGTGTGATTTTTGAGGAAGAAATGGCGGGTGTAGAAGATAAGAAGCTCTTCGAGTATCTGCGTAAGATCCGTAAGAATCTTGCCGATGAACAGGGCTATCCTCCATACATCGTGCTATCAGATAAGAGTCTGCACGAATTGACGAAGATGAAGCCAACCACCCTCCAGGCATTCGGTCTCATCAGCGGTATCGGCGAATTCAAAATCAAGAAATATGGCGATACATTTATCAAAGCCATCAAGAAATATACAGGCAAATAGCCTATACTCCACTCGCCCTGAAAGGGCGTGTGGGGATAACAAGAAAAAACAAAACATAAAAAAGAGGTAATCCGGGAAACCAGATTACCTCTTTTTTTATGATGAAACGGGGAAGCTTAGTTATTCACGCTACCTCCCA
>ERZ1026890.513-NODE-513-length-22527-cov-83.642444_pt1 | contig 22527 bp, 24 predicted proteins | sample MGYA00380175_ERZ1026890 | MGnify/ENA primary metagenome ERZ1026890 (study PRJEB33269, sample SAMEA4719811) | human gut metagenome | biome: human-associated habitat; feature: organic feature; material: feces | place: Cameroon | collected 2013-10 ...
CCATCGCCCTGTCATCTTGCTCTTCTGAGGAGACCACAGATGTTGCGAAGAGTTCTGCTATCACTTTCCGCACCACCGTTGGCTTGAATAGCCGTGGTTTAGAGATGTCATCAAAAAACATCCAAGAGATGTGGGTAAGTGCCTTCTATCAGTCAAATAGTGAATCTCGTTTTGATGAGCAGTTGTTCTCAAGAGAGTCTGGTTCAAACGTTTTCGTTGATCCAACCAATACATTGGTATGGGAAGCTGGTAGAACATATCAGTTTGTTGCAATCTCACCTCAAGCAAGTGAGTGGAGCGCAACAAGTCATTCTATCACAAAAGAAGAGACAACCTTTACAGGTGTTACACCTAAGGATGCTATTAACGAACAGAAAGACTTGCTTTTTGGTGCTCATGGAGGCGCTTCTGATCTTGATGCTACTAATGGTGCAGCATTGAATTTGGATCATGTTCTCTCTCAGCTTAGAATTAAGGTTTATAACAAGAACCCTAATCTCATCTATACTATCCGTGGTATCCGTATCAAGGCAGTGAATAAGAGTGGAAATTATTCATCTAAGACAGGATGGGCTGGTCAGAACAATGTTGGTTATTATGAGTTGAAATTTGATCCTGTAACTCTCGATGGTACAGATGCTACTCCTGTCGATTTGATTGAAAAGTGTTGTGGAGAGAACCATGGTGCTATGCTTGTTCCTCAGTCATTCAAGTGCTGGGATGGTAAAAAGATAACTACAGAAGCGCCTTATAACGATGGCGGTTATATTTCACTTTTACTGAATGTAAGAGACAAGAAGGATGTTTATACATACCCAGCTGGAGCTACAGATCCTCGCCAGTGCGGTTGGGTTGCTGTTCCATTCCCAACCGATAGTGAAACTTCAGAGAATGCTACATGGAAAATGGGCAATAAGTATGTATACTCTCTTAATTTGTCAACAGGTTGTGGCAAGGTAGATCCTGTAGAGCCAGAAGAGGATCCTAGCAAGCCTATTGTAAAACCAGGTGAAGGTGGCAATCCAGGTAAGGGTGATAACATCTTCGGCGCTTTAATTAAGTTTACTGTTACTGTAACACCTTGGAAGGATCGTAACAATGTAGAATCTGGTAAACCAGGTTATGACGACAATGTTGACATTAACATGAGCAAGCAATAATTATTATATATCATATTCACAATCGAATTGGAGAATTTCCCCCTCTTATGGAGCCTCGGAATTCTCCAATTCCTTTAACCCCCATTGGCCTAAAACAATAGTAAGAAACCATTATGATGAAGAAAACTTATAAAAGCAGTTTATTGGCACTCAGTGTACTCGCATCCTTTACGTCATGTTCAGAAAGCGAATCACTGCAGCAAGCCAATCTATCAAAAGATAAAATCACGTTTCATGCAACGCTCGACAACAGCTGGAAACCCATGTCTCCCGCTTCCTCTTCCCGTGCTGCCATAGCTGCTGCCACCGAGAAGGGTCCCATCGTTGTGTCAACTCCTTACGGAAAACCCCTCTATCTCCACTCGGTAGTGCAGGAAACAGCAGACTTACAGCAGGCTGCTGCAACAACCCGTGGCGCTATGCAGGAGGGCACAACCCTGGGTAATACCTATTATAATAATAGCTTTGGCGTAACTGCTATTTATAAGGATAATGGTACAAACACAGCCTTATTTACAAACCAAAAAGCCTCTAAAAACAACGAAGATATTTGGGAAATCGAGGACAAGACAAATAGCAGATGGCCATTTGATGCCCTCGTCTCTTTCCATGCCTACGCTCCTTTTAATAATACCACTGATGGTATGTGGAGCGTCACTACAGATGCAGATAATGTAAAGACGAAGATCAGCTATACGGCAAAGGCAGATGCCATCACCTCACAGCCCGACCTGATAGTGGCAACCAATGCCGAATCGCGTAGCTACACATCCGAGGATAAGGCGGTGGAGTTGAACTTCTCTCATGCCCTTACAGCCGTGAACTTTGCCATCAGTCAAGATCTGACAGAGATTTTCCATACGGGAGCCACTGATGGTTCCAAGCTCAAGAGCATCACCCTGAGCGGTATTCCGAACGAAGGAACCTGCGAACTTGCTGCCAAGGAAGGCTCACCAAAGACCGCTTTGCAAAACTGGACTTTGGCTACCGATGCCAACGGCAAGAAAACAGGCAGCTACACCTTTAATCTTGAAAATAAGAATATCACGATAGGCGAGAGTTATGCGCTTACTTCAAACGATGACAAGAATATCCTGATGATGATTCCTCAGAATCTGGATGGTACAAAAGCCCAGTTAACTTTCGTATTAGATATAAAGGGTAAAGGAGATCAGAAATTCACCTTTGATTTGAGCAATCAGATCTGGTTGGCAGGAACCTCCGTCACCTACAAGCTTTCAGCGAGTGCCATCAATCACTTGGAGAAAGCCGAGGTTAAATTCCCAGATACATGGAAGGATACAGAACAGGCAAAATATTCCTATCCAAAGACTGATTTTAATGAAGGCGAGTCCATCGGTCTTTATGTAGTGAATTCCAATAATGCAATAGAGGAGGCGAATCTGAAGCTGACTCGTGATCAAGATGGAAAATGGATGCCAGAGAACAACGACACGAAGTTCTTGAAGCTGAAGGGTTACAAGTATTTCGCATACTATCCATATAATGCAACTGCTCCTACTGTAGATGTAAAGAAAGATAAAGCAAATGAGTTCTTTGGGGATAAGATTTCATCACTATCCGTTGTGCCTGATCAATCAAAAGAAGCCACTCTCTTAGCCCAGGATTTCCAGGTGGCAAAGGGAGAAATTGCTAATGATGGAAGTACTCTAGATTTCAATATGGAGCATCAGGTAGGTTTGGCGGTATTGAACTTGAAAGAAAAAGGAATAGCTAAGTATCGTCAGTTTACCGATAATTCATATATGTATTACTATGGTACTGGCGGTACTGCACCAACAAACTTTCAAAGTATTGGTACGGAAACATTGAGTGCATCCAATAACTTTGTTGATAATAAGCCATATATTGTTCCATCAGAGAATAAATGTTTGCAGATTATCCCTTTCAACCAAGAACTGTCGTTCAAGGCAAAAGACCAGGATAGTTCACCTAGAACAGCATGGGGATATGATAAGGAATATAGTGTGACGCCAAAAAGTTCTAGTCCTGTAGTGACAGATATTACTGTAGATGCAGAGTATTATAAGCTGGCTCGTCTTTTCGAATACAAGGGTTCGACAGAGTCTTTTACGGTTCCTGTTGATGGAACATATACCTTGGAATGCTGGGGAGCAGGAGAAAATCAAGGAGGTAAATCCTGGGGAGATTATCAGGCACCAAAAAATCAGGTTCTCTATATCTGTGTAGGTGGTCAAGGAACACCTGGTGATAGGGAAAATATAGGAAAAGGTGGCTATAATGGTGGCGGAAATGGAGGAACGGCGGTAATAAATGACAAGGGTCAACCACTTAAACGTGGTGACGGTGGCTGTGGTGCTACTCACATTTGCCTGGAAGACGGAGTTTTAAGTAAATTAAAAACTGCATACGAACAAAATCGTTTATTAATGGTAGCAGGAGGTCAGGGTGGAGCTCTATATCCTACAGGTTCTGGCCCGTTTGGTGGAGGCACTGAAGGAGGTAAACCTACCAATAAAGCTGGCACAACATTTGAGGCAGCAACTCAAACCGATGGTTTTGCCTTTGGTCTAGGTCAGACTGGTCGCAATGGTACTATAAAAACTCAAAACGGTGGAGAAGGTAACGGTGGTGGCGGCGGCGGCCTGTATGGTGGCTATTCACCCCAAGAACCGGGTAATAAAACCAATAGTCCTGGTGGCGGTGGCAGTGGTTATGTCAATGCAAAACTTCTTGTTGATTGTGAAACAATTGCCGGTAATCAATCCTTCCTGTCACCTTCGGGCGTATCAGAAACGGGACATGCAGGTCATGGTGCTGCTCTGATATCATGGCTTCCATAATTTGCAATCCCCAGCCCCCAGGCTGTTGCCAGCATATCGATGGGATAGGGGGAATACCGCAAAGGAAATATAACTTAGCAACGTAATAAATGCACATCCCGAGGGCACCAGATTCGCCCTCGGGGTAAGATCGGAAGAAGATTACATGTGTTTGCGCACGCGTATGCTGCGCCTCGGCGGAATTTATGTCGCCCGCCGGGGCGCCTTTGCCGCAACAATATAATATCGTATAAAAAATATATAGTTTAAATTGTTTCAGCGGGCGTGAGCCCCCTAGAACTTTTACTTTTATTTATGAATCGTCAGCCCGACGCTGTGAAGCGGAGTGCTGTTTTTTATAGCATTATAAATACTTTCCCGGAATCTGCCGCAAGGCAAAATCCCAGGAAAGTATAAGCCCCCAGCCCGCTTGAGAAAGTAGGCTGGGGGCTGTTGTTTTATCCCAATACCACATTGGCAGGAACACCAAGGTTGTGGTATATGTTTCTTGCAACATCAAAATTGATTGCGCGTCGACCATGGAGAATGTCACTTAATGCAGTTGTTGATACGCCTATCGCTTTTGCTGCTTCCTTTTGCTTGTAGCCTTTTTGGCGAAAAGCAACTTTGATGGCAGCAATGAGAGAAGGCTTAACACGCCATGGATGGGGATCAACTTCACATTCCCAATCGTAAGCAGCTTCGCTGAGAACCTTTAACTCTTCTTTTTCTACTTCGCTGAGAAAATCCATGCCGCCCAATTGAGTTCCCTTAGCAAGCAAAGTCTCCATCCGCTCTTCTATTTCATTATATGTCTTTTCGTCTTTGATAGTCATAGTTATATATTTTTTATGTCCTTAATCTTATCATATTCGGCATGAGTTCCAACAAATCTAATATGTAGAAATCCTTGAAAGAACACCACGATTGTTACAAGCCTAAATTTATTGCCAGATATATTGAAGACATACCTATCATTTCCGACATAATCTGCCGAAGGAAATGCTTGTTTTAATTCTGCATGGCTTTTCCATTCAGTCTTTTCAACATATTCTGCCCAGCGCATGAGTGCGTCTGCAGCATCAGGATGTTTCCTTGCAAAATCTTTTAGCAATTTAAACTTTAATATCTTCATAATCTGCTATTTTTGTTGCAAAAATAATCAAAAGTTCTCAATTTAGAGAATTTTTTAAGGGAAATCAAATAGATATTTGCATTTTTTTACTTTTATTTATGAATCGTCAGCCCGACGCTGTGAAGCGCAGCGCTGTTTTTTATAGAATTATTCAAGTTTCGTAAGTAACCTCCGGTCCCCGAAGGGGGGCCAACTTTCAATAACCGCTGGTGGAATGACCGAAGGTCATGGAACCTGCGGACAACCAATAGTAGGGAGAAAGCGTCCCCAAAGGGGGCGAACCGCATCCAGTCTTGCTCCTGTTCGCCCCCTTCGGGGACGGTAAGAGAGTATCTGTCACTATCCGCAGGTTCCATTCCCTTCGGTCATTCCACCTGCGGTTATTGGGAGTTCGCCCCCTTCGGGGACGGAAGGATGCTACTTGCGAAACTTCAGTAGAATTATAAATACTTTCCCGGAATCTGCCGCAAGGCAAAATCCCAGGAAAGTATAAGCCCCCAGCCCGCTTGAGAAAGTAGGCTGGGGGCTTCTCCACAGGATAATATAAGCAACGTCTGCTGTGGCCAGACCGCAAATGTTTTTGTACTTTTCACAAAAAGTGTTTCCGTAATTAATACACTGTGGAAAAATTACAGAGGAAATAGTTAAAACTCTATAAAATAAGCATTTAAGTTTTGTGGTTTAAAAATATTGTAGTATATTTGTAGCAAGTAAAACAACCCCGTATATGTCAATATATGGGTAATACAATAGTGTATGATAATAAGTGATAAATAATTATAGTAGTAACTCTGAAATTTAAATTGAAACGACATGAAGAGAACTTTTTTAGCGACAGTTTTGTCGATTGTTTTTGCGATGGTAGCAGTAGCTTGCCACAGCAGCGATGAGAAAGAGATAGGTTATGCTGAGTTGCCAGTACAGGCACAGCAGTTTGTAAAGCAGTATTTCCCTTCTGCAACCTATTCCCATGTAGAGAAGGAGAAGGATCACGGAAAGTGGGAATATGAAGTGTTGCTGAGCGACGGAACCAAAATTGATTTCAACAATAAGGGAGAATGGAAAAGCGTGGACTGCAAATACTCCACATTGCCTGCCGGAATCATCCCGGATGCTATCGTTGCCGATATTGCACAGCGCTATCCTTCGCAGCAACCATATAAGATAGAGAAAGAAACGGGAGGATACGAAATCGATATCCCTGGCTTAGACCTGTATTACAGCAGTAACGGAAAATTCATCCGTGCTGAAATTGACAGATAAAGAATGTGAACCAATCAGAAAGGCCCCCAGCCCGCTTAGGAAAGTAGGCTGGGGGCGTGTATTTTGCAAATCCTTTATACATGCTATCACTCAATGATGTGATTAATCACGATTCCAGCTATTGCCATGCCGAAAGAGGCGGTGATGTGGCAGAGAGAACCATTGATCTGCGCCTTCGTTGAGTTCCAATCGTGCTCCACAAGTCGCTGGTCGCCAGGAGCATCATATATGGCACTATCCGTGCCTCGCTCGCCGCTCAGCAGCTTGGCTTTTGAGCAGATGCAATCGTCCGTGCCGCAGGCCTTGTTCACCCCCAGGTTCTGCATCGGCTTTTCCTCACTGTATACGCACTGGAATTTGCGGCGAGGAAACGTCTTGTTCTTCTTGAATTTCTTGCGCAGGGCTCTTGCCAGCGGGTCGCCATCCACCTTCCAGAATTCAGCCTTCCTGATCATGAAGGGGTCGCGGCGCAGGGCGGCACCCATGGATGATACGAAGGTGATGTGCTTGGGCAGGGCGGTGGCACGCAGAATGAGATCTGCCTTGTCCTTCAGCGAGTCGATGGCATCGATGATGAAGTCGTATTCCTCCATGTGGAACTCGTCGGCTGTTTCTGCCTGATAGATTTTCTGATAGGCGGTGATATTGGCATCCGGGTTGATTTCCAGCAGTCGGTTGCGCAGCGCATCTACCTTCACCTCGCCGATGGTTCGGCTTGTGGCCATCAGCTGGCGGTTGCAGTTGGTAACGCACACTCGGTCGCTGTCCACGATGGTGATGTTGCGCACGCCGCTTCTTACGAGTCCCTCGGCGCACCATGATCCCACACCTCCGATGCCGAAGATGAGCACGCGTGCCGATTGTATCTTTTCCAGATTATCCTTACCCAGGAGCAGCTCTGTGCGTCGCTGCATTCCCCGTTCCATTGTTGTAATTTTACTTTCCATTATCTGTTTGTCGTTTTATTCTTGTCTTTTAATTTCCGGTTCTGCTGCCATCATTGGCTGATTCTCAGGCACAACATACGGCTGGCTTCCTGGCACAGCAAGCGGCTTTGCCTCTATCTCCCCACGCAATCTTTCTTTCAGCTTCGTGTTCCTGTTGCTCACCGTCAGATTTCTTATCGCATAGGCGAGGGCTTTGGGCTGGCCTATCAGCACGCAGATTTTCTTGGCTCTCGTAATGCCCGTATAGATAAGGTTGCGCTGGAGCATCACGAAATGGGTCATCAGCACGGGGATGACCACGACGGGGTATTCCGAACCCTGACTCTTGTGGATGGTGGTGGCATAGGCCAAGGTAAGCTCATCCAGTTCCGTGGCCTCGTATTCTACCAGATGGTCTTCGAAAATAACGGAGATGGTGCGGTCTTCCATATTTACCTTCTCCACGGTTCCGATGTCGCCGTTGAATACGTTCTTGTCGTAATTATTCCTTATCTGCATCACGCGGTCGCCCTGCTTGTAGGTGGTTCCGCCACGGCTGATACCGAGGGGAGATGGGTTGAGCGCCTGCTGCAGCATCATGTTCAGATGGGCTGCACCCACCACGCTGCGCTGCATCGGCGTGAGCACCTGGATATTGCTCAGGGGCTGATTGTAGGCCTTGGGCAGACGGTATTTTACAAGATTCACGATTTCCGTAGCCACCTGCTCCGGGTCTTCGTTCTTGATAAAGAAAAAGTCGGTCTGCTTGCCATTGCTCGTGTCAGGATAATATCCCTGGTTGATGGCATGGGCACTCATCACGATTCGGCTCGACTGTGCCTGTCGGAAGATGCGGGTGAGGCGGACTACCGGAATTTTCCCAGAGTCGATGATGTCGCGCAAAACGTTTCCGGCTCCCACACTCGGCAACTGGTCTATATCGCCCACCAGCACCAGGCGCATGTGCTCCGGAATCGCCTTCATCAGATTATACATCAGGATGATGTCTATCATCGAGCACTCATCTACTATCAGTGCATCGCCCTCCAGCGGGTTCTCCTCGTTGCGCTTGTATCCGTCCTGCGGATTGAACTCCAGCAGGCGGTGGATGGTCTTGGCTTCCATGCCCGTGGCCTCGCTCATTCGCTTGGAAGCTCTGCCCGTAGGAGCCGCCAGCAGAATCTTCATTCCTGCCGTCTTGTAGGCGGTGATGATTCCTTGTGTTGTCGTGGTTTTTCCTGTGCCCGGACCACCCGTAAGCACCATCACCTTAGAGCGCACTGCCTGCTCTATGGCGGCAATCTGCACCTCGTCATACTTGATGCCCGAAGCCTTTTCCATCGCCTTGATATCGGCCTGCATATTGAAGAGGCTAGGGCTCTGGCCCTGCATCAGGGCGAGCAGCTTCTTCGCCGTTCCCCGTTCTGAATAATAGAAGGGTGGCAGATAGATGGCTTCGTTCTCACGGATAAGGTTTTCGGAGGCTATCATCTCTGTGATGGCTTGCGTAATCGGCTCTTCGTCTGCTTCGAGCAGTTTCTTGGCGGCTTCTATAAGCTGCTCTTCTACAGCATATACATGACCTTCGTTTGACAGTTCGTTTAAAGTGTAGTTAATGCCGCTCTTGCAGCGTCTCAAGTCGTTTTTCTCGTAACCCATCTTGCTGGCTATGCTGTCGGCAGTTTTGAATCCGATGCCCCAGATGTCGTCGGCAAGCCGGTAGGGATTTTCCTTCACATTGTCGATGCTATCCTTGCCATACTGCCGGTAGATTTTGGCGGCATAGGCTGTGCTTACTCCATACTGCTGCAGGAAGATCATCACGTTCTTGATGTCTTTCTGCTTTTCCCAACTGTCGCGTATTTTCTCTACACGTTTCTTGCCGATTCCCGGCACTTCGTAGAGTCGTTCTATGTCGTCTTCAATCACCTCGATAGTTTCCGTTCCGAACCTCTCCACTATCAGGTGGGCGTACTTCGGACCGATGCCTTTCACCAGTCCGCTGCCCAGATATTTTTCTATCCCATACGCCGTGGCGGGCATTACCTCTTCCCAGGTTTCGCAGGCAAACTGCTGTCCGTATCGCTTGTCCATCTTCCAGTCGCCATTGCACAGCAGTACCGCCCCCACTGGAACATCCAGCAGGTTTCCCACCAGGGTAACCAGGTCGGAATATCCCTTCACCTTGACTTTCATCACGGAATATCCGTTTTCCTGGTTCTGGTAGGTAATCCTTTCTACCACGCAGCGTATTCTCATCATTCTATTATCAGTTTATCTCTGTAAATCTATACAATTCAAGTGCAAAGATACAAAAAAATATCAGAAAGGGTGATGATTTGAATGATTTTTTATCAGTGAATGTAGATAAATTGGAAATTCATCTCAATCTTTCTCAACTTATTCTTTCTCAACTTGGGCGTTATTCTTCCCCAATTTGTGCGATGCGCCTGATGTTTCTGTTACGCTGGCTGATGATGAGCGGCACTCGTTCTACCACTACCATAGATGTGTCGAGACCCAATGCCTTCGGCTCGTCGATGCCTATCTTGCTGATGAGAGCGTAGATGCTCATCAGTAAATTCTGTTGACGATTGTCTGAACTCTCCGGGTAATATACGCGGTGGATGATGATGAAGCGGAAGTCGCCAGGAATTCCGTTTTTGCGCAGCGAAGGATAGGTGCTTCTCAAATCCACCTTCCTGCTTGCCACCAGGTCTTCTACCACTTGTCGCAGATAGAGGCTCACCCTAGGTTCTATGCGGAAACCAATATGCATCGTTACGCTGTAGAGGGTGTCGGGAATCAATGTCTCGCAACTGTACTCCAGCGTGTCAGGCGTGTCAACAAATTCCATGTTGATAAGCCAGTAATGGTCAGCACGTTTCGGCTGCTTATTGATGATGGAGTAGAGCAGCTTGTCATCCACGGTGCCTTCCTTGCCGGCATGGTTCACATAAACCAGGTTGGATGCGTACTTGGGGATGCTCTCGTCGGCCTTGATATCGGAGATAATCTGATAATACTCATCCAGCGGTTTGGTACTGATGTAATGATGGCGGATCTTGATGGCGCGGACCCATACATACATCATCAGGAACAGGATTCCGCCAATAAGCATCGTACACCATCCTCCTGCGAGGAATTTTGACAGGTTGGCGGCAAGGAAAATGACCTCAATCACGCAGTATGCGCCCATAAAGAGCAGGATGAAGATGCGCGCCACACCCTTGGTGCGCAGGTAGAAACCGAGCAGCAGGGTGGTCATCAGCATGGTGATGGTGATGGCGAGACCGTAGGCTGCCTCCATGTGCGAGGAGTCGCGGAAGAGCAGGATGATGAGAACCACACCGATGTACATGGCGAGGTTGATTACCGGGATATAGAGCTGTCCCTTTACATGGGTAGGATGCTTGATTCGCATGCGTGGCCAGAAGTGCAGGTTCATGGCTTCGCTCAATATGGAGAAGGTGCCGCTGATAAGTGCCTGACTGGCAACGATTGCCGCACCCGTGGCCATGATGATGGCAAAAATCAGCATATTCTGGGGCATGATGGAAAAGAACGGATTCACGGAGGAGGCAGTCTGGATATGGTTCAGCACCCATGCTCCCTGCCCCAGATAGTTGAGGATGAGCATGGCCTTTACGAAAAGCCAGCTGATGGTGATGTTCTTTCTGCCGCAGTGACCCAGGTCGGAGTAAAGAGCCTCAGCACCGGTGGTACAGAGGAACACGGCACCCAGAATCAGGAACCACTCTGGCGATTTTGCCAGCAGCATGGCAGCATAGTAGGGGTTGAAGGCCTTCAGAATCAATGGATAAGAGGTGATGCTGAAAGCTCCCGTTACGCCCAGCAGCAGGAACCATATCAGCATGAATACTCCGAACGATTTGCCAATACTCTCTGTACCAAAGCGTTGCACAAAGAAGATGATGGTGATGATGCCCAGTGTGATGGGGATGACTGGCAGGTGGGGACTGATGCTTTCGAGTCCTTCGATGGCAGTGGTAACCGTGATGGCAGGGGTGATGATTCCATCTGCCAGCAAGGTGCTGGCACCGATGATGGCCAATAAGTAAATCCATTTTCTCTTCATCTTGCGCAACAGGGCGTAGAGGGCGAGGATGCCTCCTTCGCCATTGTTGTCGGCACGCAGTGCCACACATACGTATTTGATGGTGGTCTGCAGGGTGAGTGTCCAGATGATGCACGACAATGCACCCAGGATGGTGCTCTCGTTGATGGCTTCACCCGTGTGCAGGATGGCTTTCATCACGTAGAGTGGGGATGTACCTATATCTCCAAACACGATGCCCAGAGTGATGAGCAATCCCAGGAAGCCTACTCGATGATGGCAGGCTACTGAACTTTCCGAATTTTCTCTCATATAACTTCTCTTATTTAATTAAAATATTATCCTTCTTTACATTAAGGAATTATCCTTATGTGAACATAAAATATCCCTTTTTTGATTATAAATTTGGGTGCAAAGGTATGAACATAAGTGGTAAAAGATGATTTGTTTAACAAGATTTATCCGTTTTAACTTTCGTTTTAATTGGCTGTAAATGACTGGTTGGAAGATGTAAAAAAAAGTGACATTTTTTTTCGGAGTCAAAAAAAGCCCCATCTACTATCCGAATCTTCATTCATGCTGAAATCGGAAAGTAGGTGGGGGGCATCAGATGAAGGTCACCACATTTGATGTTTCGTTATATTTACATATTTACGCAGTTTTGCGATACTCGCTTGGTGTCTTGCCCGTCTGTGCCTTGAAAAAGCGGACGAAGTGCTGAGGATACTCAAAGCCTAGGTGGTGGCTGATTTGTGTGATGGTTAAGGCTTCATCCACAAGTAGTTGGCGGGAAGCCGAAAGCAGTCGGTCGTTGATCAGACTCTTTGCAGTTCTGCCAGTCTCAGTCTTGACTAATTCACCGAAATATTTAGTTGAATAGCAGCATTTGTCGGCAAAGTAGGCTACGGTAGGCAATCCTTCACGCATCGCTTTCTTGGCAATGTATTCATCGAGTAGAGAGATGAATTTCTTGACCACCGAATGATTGATCTCCTCGCGTGTGATAAACTGGCGATCATAGAAGCGCAGACAGTAGTTCAGCAGCAACTCGATGTTAGAAACGATGAGTTCACGCGAATGCCTATCTATAGGATGCTCGAGTTCCTGGCTAATCATTGAGAGCACATCACGGAAGATATTTACCTCGGCAGCGGATAGATGTAGTGCTTCGTTGCTTGTATAGTCGAAGAACTCATAGCGGGAGATGTTCTTGCCAAGCTGGGTGCGGTTGAGCAGCTCGGGATGGAAAACCAATACCGTATATTTGGCAAGCGGAACTCCTGGAATGGGTTCTACTTTAATCGATTGTCCTGGAGCAAACGAGGTTACGGTCATCTCGTCAAAATCATATTCTGTTCTGCCGTATGACAATTTGCACCCCTTGTTTTCCTTCAGGAAGAGGGCATAAAGTCCGTAGTGATGCACAGCCTCCTGAATAGGAGAGGTGTTCTCTACACGCGCAATGCTCACCAGAGGATGAAGTGTTTTCACCCCTATGAAGTCATTGAACTCCTGTATGGTATTAAAGAAAAATTCCTTCATAATCCTATGCTTTAATTTTCTAAAACGTTCTAATTCATTTTTTACGGGTGCAAAGATACGCACATTATCTATATTTCTTTATACCTGAAATTCGGAAAGTATTACCAGTAATGTGGATAAGCGATGCTCACTCCCATGTTGGCGAAATATATCTGCAAAAATACAAAAAATAATCAGAAAAGTGATTATGTGGATGGATTTTGTTTGCAGGGCTAACTTGATTTAACCTTTATTCAAGCTTCGCAAGTGAAAAGTTACTTTTTCATTTTTTACTTCTGTATCTTTTGAAGGTCTAAATATTGTGAGTACGACAAATAATATAAAAAAGAAACAATAGCATTATGAGAAGATTATTTATAAGTCTGATGCTGACTTTGACAGCATTTATCGTTAACGCCCAACCTTCTGCCATCGCCCCACGCGATTATCAGCAGATGCTGAAGAAGGGAATCGATGTCGATTGGTGGGGAAGAAGTGAGAAAAATAAATATGGTGCCTATTCGGAGACGGCAGTAAAGAGATTTGCACAGCAAGGTATCAAGCATGTAAGATTCCGTTTGCATCATTATCATTTTACAGATGAGGATTTCAAGAGACTGTTTTCGCAGATAAATACCTGCATGCAGAATGACCTGATTCCAATTATAGCCTTCTCAGCCAAGCCTTACAAGGAGAATCCGAATACTGGGGAGCATGAGAAAGTAGTAGAGTGGTGGAAGAGAATGGCAGAAAAATGTAAGAATCTCTCACCAATGGTTTCGTTTAATCTGATTGTAGAGCCTTCGGATCAAGTAAAAAAAGATGTGGCGGAACTCAACTCCCTTTATGAGGATTGTGTTACGGCTATCCGCAAGACTAATCCTAAGCGAATCGTCTTTATAGCACCTCCGAAACTGTCTCATCCAGAAGGTCTTAAAGATTTGAAGATTCCTTCGATGGGAAATGGCTATCTGATGGCTGAATGGCATTTCTATGCAGCTGGTCCCAGCAAGTCAAACGACAAAAAACGCTGGACTACAGGTACGGCAGAGGAAAAGCAAAAGATAAAGAAAAGCATCAAGGTGGCAGTTGATTGGCAAAAGAAAACTGGTATTTACACCTGGGTGGGGGCTTGGATGCCTGGCGCTTATAACAAAGACGATAATTACAGTGTAAAGGAACAGACAGGATTTGCGTCATTCATGACCCAGCAGCTTGATAAATATGGAGTTCCCTTCGCCATTGTTGCTGATCATCATTTTTATGATTATAAGGCTGAACAATGGATTCCCAAATATAAAGATTTGTTGAATACAATATTTATGTGATATTTAAATGATTTTTTTAGTAAAGAGCGGCCTTCAGGTCGCTCTTTACTAATGCTTATACTTTTCCTTGCTGAAAGGATTGTCCTGTTATAGCAGGTTCTTATGGTCATAATCTCATGAGCCACCTATCCAAACATCATATGTCGGTGCGTCCTGAGTCATGGCAAAACAACTACTCTTCGTCTATACGCTCAATTTTGAATATGACAGGTCTTGTTCCGTCAGAACAACAGCATATCATTTCGTTTTCACGTTTCATCCACCCCTTCATGATTGAACCACCTTGCAATCCGGTGTATATATATCGTGAAATGGCATCCCATGCCTCAGAGCAATGTGGCATTTTCGGACCTCCAGCTACTGTGTTCGGGTCAGCAGATGTTTTAATGAGCGTATTCATTCCTCCATGCCAGAAATGGTCGTTCTCTTCGTCACGCTCAAAGATAAACTCATCGCCAACATTGTAGCATGGACACGTTCCTGCTTTAGGGTCGGCGCAATACTTCTCCTGTAGTTCCGGATAGATTTTCTTGTCTATTACGGTCACTTTTACTTTATGCTTCATATTCTTTTAATTTATTTTAATCCTTTGTACTTAAACACTTTAACCATATCCTTGTCGCCACCCACAAGCTGGCTGCATCTGTTCTGCATTCCGGTGTCAGAGAAACCGCATTTCACCATGACCTTTCCTGATGCTGAATTTCCGGTGAAATGATCTGTCCAGATGTTTTCTAAATGTTTTTTATTCAAATCTGATCATTTTTGCAAGTTCCATAAAATAGTCATTCGACCAAATATCCAACTCTTTGGGATTCCTGACAAAAGGCAACACGTCAGCCTTTATTTGATTCATGTCTGCCGTGGCAAGTCTTTCATTCAGTTTTTGAAGGAACGTCTCCTTATCAAGCTCTTCGTGATTGAACTGTAAGGCTCTTTCGCACAAGTGAGTAAAGTCAAGAGGAACATTGTGGCGAACATACCATTCGAAGTCATACCAATCACGTCCCTTGACTCTGTTCTTCCAGGCACGATACACCAGTGCATGCATCTTTCCTGCAAAGAGGGCTGGCAAAGTGAAATATCGTGTCATGAAAGATTGGGGGAGCAGAAGCAACTTCTGTTCTGTTTGGAATTTCAAAGGAGGTTGAGTATCTTTTCATTCGGAGCAAGCAGGGAAAAATCCATATCCTCAGAGAAACGATGCAATCCATGGAATATACGCAGACATGTTCCACCATAGAAAGCTGCCTCGTTGAAAAAGCCACCATTGTAAAGACCAGAAAGAATAATCTGCTGGTTGACCTCAAAGATAGCATTGCGCTTTTGCAGTTCGGTCGTTATGTCATAGCTCGAAAGCATTTGATTGAATATCTCGTTTGTATTCATTTCCTTAAATATTTAATTAGAGTTTCTATGGATTTAGACTTTTTCCCAACCTGAGCATATCGCTCAAATATACTTATGTCCATATTTCTGAAATCATCTATTTCCATTCGGATGTCCTCCTCCAAATAGTTCTCTACATCCTTCAGGTAACGTAAATTAACCTTCGGAGAATTTGCGATTAAGTCACAGAGAGCTTTTTCTGGTGTTGCCATCAGAAAGGCGTAACTCTGCATATTGATGCTTGTAATCCCTATTGAAAAGGCTTCTCTTGACATGTTCTTATACTCAAAACGCCCGACAGGAGTATCAAAGCTACGGGAGTGCTTTAGTGTCATAGACTGAGTAGTATAAACAGCTTCTGGTATTAATCCATAATAACGTAAGGCTGTCTGCATAGACACATACGAAGGAGCATAAAGATGATTGGCTATCAGTTCTGTGGATAGAGCAACACGAGACACATTTGGGGCTACCACATAAAGCCCCTTCTTGAGTCGGATAATTTTATGAGCCGCCTCAAGACTGCGTACTTTCTGATTCCCTGCTTCAATGTTAGTAAACAATGAAGCTATAGCCGAAGCACTGACTGGTATGTTACCTATATGTTCTAAATCCATTATCATGGTGCAAAAATAGTAAAATTTGGAATAGAAAACGAACTTTTGCTTGCTTTTCTGTTCTATTTTTGGCTATTTTAACAAGTTGCTTAGTTAGATCGCTAAACATTGATGCAGAAATCAGGCTAGATACTCCGAGTCTGTTATGTACAAATACGTCATCAGCGCAATCTGTATCACTTTAAAATCCCAACTCCACATCCTTGCCGAATGGCGCGAGCGAAAGTCCGGCCATCTTGAAATGCTGTTTTCCCCAAGGAATGCCGATGATGGTACATGCAAGAGCCAGACTTCCGGTGAAATAACCGATGGCAGCTTCGAGACCTCCGAAGAGCCACCAAAGTAAGTTTCCTATTATGCGCATAAGAATATTCTTTTATATTCTTGTTAATTTCTTGCCATTCCTGATGCTCTTCCAGATGATTGGTCTTTACCAGTACGCTCTGAAAACCGAAACGCTTACCTGCTTCGGCATTCTCGGCACGGTCATCGAAATAGAGCGTGGTTGCAGGATTCAATCCAGTCTGTTGCGTCATCTCTTCATAGATTTCGACGGATGGCTTCTCTTTCCGCATGGCGTATGAGAGGAAGACTTCATCAAACAGCTCGTCTGTGGAATATCCCAGCTGATTCATCTGACTGACTGATTTCTGCCAAAGCGTGTCGTTGATGTTGCTGAGCAGATAGACCTTATACCGCTTCCGAAGCTTGACCAATGCCTCCAGTCTTTCCACGGGCAGATTGCCACACAACTCTTCCAGGACTTTTTCTATATCCTCGGTTGTGGTTCCTTTGCGGCAAAGGCTCAGCATCTCTTGCAAAGTTTCTGCTTCCGCCACCAGACCATTAATATATTGGTGCATCAGTCTCTTGATCTTGCGGACATGGATTAGTCGCTTGAACGCCGTAACGCCCAGGCTCTCCATGGCTTTAACAACAGAGGCATCATCAATGTTCACGATAACACCTCCATAATCAAAAACGAGTGTTTCTATCTGTTTCATGCTCTAATCATTTGATAATGATGCGCCTATAATCTGGGAGGATAAGCCATGCTCAACTCCCATATTAGCGCAATATATCTGCAAAAATACAAAAAATATTCAGAAATGTGATTTTATGAATGAATTTTGTTTGCAGAGCTAACATGATTTAACCTTATTCTTAATCTAGAGGTTGCTTCCGTAGCCCTATCGTGGGTTTCTATCAGCAATGGGCTTTTGTGGTATTGCACAATCTTGACTCCGACAGAGTTGTGCCTTTTCTTTTCCTCGATGCATTGAATGATCAAGTCTGGATTGGCTGATTTAGCCGTTGGAGTCTTGTCAAAGTTCTGAATATAGGCAGCGTTGGTCAGGAAGAGAATGTCGGAACCTTCCGGTATTTCCTGCATTACCTTCACCATGAGGGTTAGCATCATTCGGAACTCTGTGGTGTGTAGGTCGCTGATTACATCACGGCAGATGATATTGCCGTTATGCTCAATTACTACGGCAGCACCACCAGCTCGCTCTTTATGGCCATAATCACATGAACCACCTATCCAAACGTAATATGTAGAAGTATCTTGTTTCATAATTATTCGCTTGATTTCCGTACAAAAGTACCACAAATATTGCTAAGTGTGGTAGTTATCCTGCATGGCGAACAGTCTTTCTTGAAGTGAAGTCATAAATTCTTTGTTTTATAATGCAACATAGAAGGAGCAATTGCCTCTTTATTCCATTCTGCCATATTTCATTTCCACGCCTTCTTTATCATACTGCTTGCGCTTGCCGGTTGGTGGCTCAGTAAGTGTGATGCGAACTACAGCTGAATCTTCTCTGCATCCTCAGTCACGATTTCTGCCTTGCCGAATGCGATGGCTGATTTGAACTGCAGGGTGAAACTGCCGTCCTTCGGACCAACCGTAGGCGCACAACGGGTTACGGCTGAAAGGCAAACCTCGGGATGAGCCTTGATTGCCTCCAGCTTCTTGCCTTCCAAGGCACCATGAAAATACCAATTCACATCATCATCTGATGCGAGTGACAGGGGTAAACCATAAGGCTTGCCTTCTTCGTCAATAAAACTGACCGTTATATACGGAGCCTTGTGCATTACTTCCAAAGCCCACTCACTATCCATTGCTCTTGATTTCTTTCTCATTTTTTAATCCTTTGTACTTAAATACTTTAACCATATCCTTGTCGCCACCTACGAGCTGGCTACATTTATTCAACATACCTGTATCGACGAAACCGCATTTCTCCATGACTCTTCCTGATGCAGGATTGCCTGTGAAATGGTCTGCCCAGATGTTTTCGAAATGCTTCTCGTTGATGCAGTAGTCAAGCATCAGCTTCAAGGCTTCGGTGCAGATTCCCTTGTTCCAATAAGGTTTTCCTACCCAGTAGCCCACCTCGCAGTCGTTTCCTCCAATAGGGATGTTGCTGGTTTCATGGGTGTAGTAGCCGATGCAGCCGATAGCTTCGCCAGTCTCTTTCAACACAATCGCCCATGTCGTGTCATTATGGAAGAATGTCCGGATTATCTCCCGACTTTCCTCAACAGACTTATGTGTCGGCCATCCAGCACGTGGTCCTACGTCAGGGTCGGAGGCGTACTTGAAGAGCGCCTCTGTATCTGATTCCTGCCAATATCGAAGTAAAATTCTTTCTGTTTTCATCAGATTATTTCAAGAAAGGATCAAGCGTAGCCAGCAGTTCGGCTTTATCTACCACACCGCTTGTGCGCCACAATACTTCTCCGTTTCGGAAGAGCATCAGCGTAGGCACGGATTGGATGCGGTATTGGCTTGCTGTTACGCCGTACTTATCTACATCCACCTTGATGATTCGGATGCGGTCGCCCAATACACTCTTCACCTGCTCCAGAATGGGGTGCATCGCCTTGCAAGGTTGGCACCATGTAGCAAAGAAATCGACCAGAACAAGCTGGCCACTGTTTATTACGTTATTAAATGTCTCCATAATTATTTATCTATTTCCGTGAAACGATTATAAGTTCTGCCGTCGTAGCGAAGAATCCGTGTAGGAATAATATCTTCTTCATGCTCAAATCATTTGATAATGATGCGCCTATAATCTAGGAGGATAAGCCATGCTCAACTCCCATATTAGCGCAATATATCTGCAAAAATACAAAAAAATATTCAGAAAAGTGATTTTATGGATGGATTTTGTTTGCAGGGTGAACTTGATTTAACCTTATTTTATAAGATAGAGGGATATTGAGGGATTTTTGAAAAACCGAAATCCTTAATGACCTTAATGACCGTGACCTTAATGACCGGAAATAAAATAAACCGCCCCACCTATTATATATAATAAGGTGGAGCGGTAGTAGCCTACATGCAGCTCGTTACGCCGAGCGAGGTGGCGATGGCCGTCAGGATGCTGATGGCTATCTGAATCACCATTTTCCAAGTTTCTTTTTTCATCATCTTCTACTTTTTTAATCGGTAGCTTATGAATGAATTTATTGACATCATCGTTATCTACATCGTTCTCCGTGCCATCCTCGCCTTCCTGGGTGCAGGAGGCTCAATGCAAGTATGTGGACAATAAAAAATACACACATTCTCCAAAAGAGTTCTACAGCCGTGCGTCATCTTCAATTGGTTATAAATGACTATTGTCAGAACTGCAGATAATACGTACCTTTGCAGCACGAATTAAAACAATAAATAATATGACATTTAAATCATTTTTACCAATGGCTGCCTTATGCGTGCTAGCATCGTGCAGCAACTCTTCAAAGCAGGAGAAAGCAGACAGTTCTTCAGCTGATTCTGTTCAGGCACCTGTCATGAGTTTTCAGGATTGTGACCTCACGCTTGGCGGTATTCACTTCACCAAGATGCTTAATGAAGCCGACAAGCAGGTGAGCGAGAAGGCTGGTGTCATCACTTTCGTTGCTCCTGAGAAAACCGATTTGTTCATCGACCCCAACGATGCAAAGCTGACCGCCAATACGGCAAAGGTGCTTTTTACGGAGGTTGACAACACCAAGCCCTTTACATTCTCTGCCAAAATGAAGCCGGGCTTTACTCCTGATGGACTCTATAATGCAGCAGATCTTGTTGTGATGGCCAACGACACACTCTATCAGAAATTCTGCTTCGAACAGGATGAACGAGGCAAGCACCGTGTGGTGACCGTGCGCACCGTGGGGACGAGCGATGATAACAACCATGAGGTTGTGAATCAGAATTTTATCTATTATAAGATAAGTTCTGACACAAGAACCATCGCTTCCTATTATTCGCTGGATGGCAAGGAATGGCAGATGGTTCGCCTTTACCGCAACAACTATCCCAAGAACCTGAAGGTGGGCATCAGTTCTCAGGCTCCTCAAAAAGGAGTATGTGTGAGTGAATTCTCAGAGTTGCGCCTATCAACCGAGACGGTGGGTGACTTCCGAATGGGAGAGTAGAAACCGAGTCAGAGTAATCCCATCACATGTGCCAGTTTGCATGCTTCGATGGCACGATCTACCTTCAGTTTCTGGAGAATGTTCTGGCGATGGCGGTTCACGGTGTTGATGCTGATGCAGAGATTGTCTGAAATCTCTTTCGACAGCAGTCCCTGGTCGATAAGACGAAGCACTTCCATCTCCCGTTTAGAAAGTATATTTTCGTAATCCTTATTCGTCAATATCCGCACCTCTCCGGTTCGGGTATTGGCGAATTTTGCTTTCCTGTCCTCATCAGTTGCCAGCGTATAGATGCAAGCGCAGAGCAGCAGGCAACCGTTCTTATCGGTGGCAAGCGGAATCATTCGATGCTTCACCCAGCGGTATTCTCCGCAGGCATCTTTTACCCGCAGGTAGTTGCAGAGCACATAATCACGATAGTGCTGGGGGGTAGAGTTGCCGGCGATGTAGCGAAGGAAGGCAATCTCCTCTGCATGGCGCCTGCTGAGATCATCGGGATTGCAACGGTCGAAGATGAAATTCTCGTAAAGCGAAGGCAGCTGGCTGACCCGTTCCTCCGGCGAAATGCCCAGCACGTCGGCCACTCCGCCGAAGTAGCAGTAACTGCAGTTTCTGCGGTTGTCTCCCATCGAGACCACTGCATTCTCTGCCAGGGCGTATGTCCGGGCTATCATCTTACATTCTGTAAGCATCTGTTCTTCATCGCTTTCCGTATCAAACGCCTGCGAGAGATACAGTTGCTCTATTGGTTCGAAATTCTTGTCCATATTTTCTTCATGCGCTATTCATTAGATGCTTGTGCGCCTATAATCCAGGAGGATAAGCCATGCTCAATCCCCATATTGGCGCAATATATCTGCAAAAATACAAAAAATATTCAGAAAAACTGATTATATGGATTAATTTTGTTTGCAGGGCGAACTTGATTTAACCTTATTTTATAAGATAGAGGGATGCTGAGGGATGGGTCAGGAAGAGAATGTCGGAACCTTCCGGTATTTCCTGCATTACCTTCACCATGAGGGTTAGCATCATTCGGAACTCTGTGGTGTGTAGGTCGCTGATTACATCACGGCAGATGATATTGCCGTTATGCTCAATTACTACGGCAGCACCACCAGCTCGCTCTTTATGGCCATAATCACATGAGCCACCTATCCAAACGTAATATGTAGAAGTATCTTGTATCATAATTATTTTATCTTCAATGTCCGCAGATATTCCTTCTGCTCGGGCGTGATTCTGTAGCTCTCGATGGCCTTCTGGATGGTCTTGTTGTGCGTCCAGGGAGCAAGGCGGCGTTGCTCGATGTAGGGAATCGCCTGGTCCCATTGCTTGGCAAGGGCGGTGGCGAAGAACCAGGCTACCATCATTTTTACGTAATACTCTTCGTTCCTTACTGATACTGGAATTTCAAGATATTCTGTCTCCTTTGTAAATTCTTTTGTAAACTTGCGAAGCACAGGAACACGAATGCCTATGAAACTCTCGACAGGCACTCCCGGTGTCAGTTTGGCTTGGAAAGCAGCATACTGCTTATCCTGCATGGCGAACAGTCTTTCTTGAAGTGAAGTCATTTTTATCCAATTAATTTAATAATCTGTTTATCCGAAGCATCAGGCAGGATTTCTTTCAGATGCTCGAAAATCCTCTGATAAGATTCCTGGGGAGTGCGGTTGCATTGGCAAACCTCCCTGCCATAGAGGTCTTCGGCAGAGAATCCTTCAATGCCACTATCAAGGAGGGGGAGGAAGCCAATTTTCTGAATCAGCCCCATCATGCCTGTTGCTGAATATATTTCAGGAAAATTCATGTTCATCTATTTTTATCCGTTGAACTTAAATAATCTTGACGTTACATCTGTCTTCT
>ERZ1026890.520-NODE-520-length-22184-cov-58.691988_pt1 | contig 22184 bp, 14 predicted proteins | sample MGYA00380175_ERZ1026890 | MGnify/ENA primary metagenome ERZ1026890 (study PRJEB33269, sample SAMEA4719811) | human gut metagenome | biome: human-associated habitat; feature: organic feature; material: feces | place: Cameroon | collected 2013-10 ...
TAGCTGAATCTTTTCCCGACGCGAGACGCGTCGCCCCCATTAGTGCTTGCGTTTTTTTGCAGCGCGTTTCAAGCAACTTATAATGCCCCAAAAACGGTCTCGTTTTTGATGCCAATTTTGAAAACCCTACCTGTTAGCGCGTGTTCTTGTGTGTAAATGCTTCTTGAGTGTGCGCATATAATTAACAGAAATGTAATAATTGCGGCATACTTTTGCAAGTATTTTTCAAAATAATTACCTTTGCGAGCGTATCCTTAAAATAATCGCAAGATGAATAAACTGCTACTCACGTTCTTCGCTTTGTTCGCCACACTGACCACAGCCCTGGCGGCAGACCCCGGTTTCAGTGCCGACAAGTTGTATCGCATTGACTGTGCCTGTTATGCGGGCCAGGGAGCGGTGGTGCTCGGTGCCAAGCACGACCAAACTATCTATTTGTATTACTTGCAAGGCACCAGCTACCCCGACGATGCCTGGTGGCACATTGAGCCAGTGGGCGATGGCAGTTACACATTCCGCAATGCGGTGAGTGGGCAATATATGACGGCTGATGAAGTGTTGTATAGTGCTACCACGGGCAAATATCTAAAGCTCACCGACACCGATGAGGGTGACATGAGCCATTGGACGTTTGAGGAAGCGACGTATAACAACCAGACCTATTATAAGGTAAAGTGCGTGAGCAGCGCAATAAGCAACCCTTACTTTAATATGCGCACATCTGCGTACATGCTTGGCGGATATGGTGAGGTCGATGGTGACAACGGCAAATTTGCCTTTTATGAAAAGTCTGACGGTGGCACAGTAACTCCCGAACCCGAGCCTACCCCCACTCCTACTCCCACTCCTACAGGCAAAATAACCGACTACTATACCTCGGCAAGCATCAATGGCAAAGGTCTTACCTACGACAGTGCAAATGAAGCCTATTATTATACCCTGCCCGAGGCGTTGCGCCAGGGTGGTGATTTTGAGGCGGCAATCACTGCCACCTGGAATGCGGGCTACGAAACAGGCTACGAACTCCGCCTGAACGGGCAGGCACCCGATGCCACCACTGGCAACATTACCCTCAGTTCGCCCACGTGCCAAACGCCCTACACCCTTGGCGTGTACACTACCGACGGCACACTCAAAGCCACGGCACCGCTCAACTTCACCTTTTTGCCCATTGTCGAAATTAACACCGGGGGCAATGGCATAGGGGGTAGCTATACAGCCGGCACCATACGTGTGGCAGAGGCCGATGCCGCGCGCCCCGACACCGTTATTACTGCCAAGTATAAGATACGCGGTGCTTCATCGACGAGCTATCCCAAAAAGTCGTATGCCATCAAGCTATACGATGCCAATGGTAACTCGCTTGACTACAGTTTTTTGGGCTTGCGCTCTGACAACAACTGGATACTCGATGCCATGTATATAGACGGTGCCTGCATGCGTAACCGTGTGGCCACCGACTTGTGGAACGACTTCTCGGTGCGCCCCTACTATGCTGCCAAGGAGAAGAAAGCCCTTACCGGCACCCGTGGCCACTTTGTAGAGGTGTTTATGAACGGCACCTACCACGGCCTGTACTGCATGACAGAAAAACTGGACCGCAAGCAGCTCAAACTCAAAAAGTATCAGGCGGCCGACCCCTCTGTTGCAGGCAGCACGGGCAAGGTGCGTGGTTTGCTTTACAAAACAAGCCAATGGGGTTATGAAGTGCACATGGGGCACAATTCGGGCGATAAAGACTATCCCGGCACATCGCCCGGTGGCTACAGCAATACGTTGGGGCGTGAAACTTGGTGCAACTATGAACTAAAATACCCCGACTACGCTGAGGAGGCTGTAGAGTTCGGCCCCATGTACAATGCTGTGAACTTTGTGTGCACCAAAAGCCAGACCGACTTTGAGAGCGGGGTGAAGAGCTACTTCGACTTTGCCACTACGCGCGACTACTATCTGTTTATCGATTTGCTCTTGGCCACCGACAACCATGGCAAAAATATGTTCTACTATGTGTACGACCATTCAAAAAGCGACCTCGTGGGCATGGCACCATGGGACCTCGACGGTACATTCGGCATCAGATGGGATGGCGGCACATCTTATACAAGCGATGCCACACAGGACCTCGACACTTTTTTGTGGCAGTATGAGCACGGCCAGATGGGGCTTTACGACAAGTTGGCACTGAGCACCACGCTGAGCTGGGACAACTACCTGGCCGCACGCTATGCCACGCTGCGACGCAGCCAGTTCCAGCCCGCGGCCTTGGCACAGCGCTTTGCCACCTACGCCAGTCTGTTTGCCGACAGCCATGCCGATGTGCGCGAGCAGAACAAGTGGAGCAACCATAGTGGCATTCAGTCTGCGGCCACCTACGCCCAAAAGTGGGTGCAAGAGCGTGTGGCCGCCCTCGACCAAAAGTACGACTACGGCACCCTCGTCACCCAGCAACCCATTGTGGCTTCAACGCCCGAAGCCCCCGTGTGGTATGGCATCGACCTTGGCACTGGCACTGGCAGCTGGGCCGCAGCAAGTGCCCAAATTGATGCCGACAAGATAAGCCTTTGTGCCACCGGTTTGCCACTGAGCCAGCAATGGTGTTTTGTGGGAAGTGCCGATGAGGGTTATAAAATATACAACCGTGCCAGCCAGCAATACCTTGTGAGCAACGGCACTAACAACACCTTTGGCACAGAGGACGAGGCAAGCATCTTCCTGCTCTCAACCTCCACCGCTACCACCGCTACCACCGGGGCCAAGCCTTACTACTGTTGGCGTGTGGCCAAAAACAAATATCTGGCCATGAACGATGGTGCGACAGCCCTTGTGGTGGGCACCACCAACAACGCCCAAGCCTCGTGGCAGTTCACACCCAACAATAGCTATGTGCTGGCCTACGCCCAAGCCTACGCCAATATTCCCGAAGGCGCATTGGGCATGCCTGCCTATCTGGCCGAGGCCGACCACCTTGCACAGTACAAAGCCGTTTATGAGGCGGCTGCCGCCAATGCCACCGATGCCAACATAGCCGCCCTTGTGGCCATGACGCAGCAGGTTGAGCAAGGCGGTTCGCCCAGTGTGGATATTGACAACCTTGATGGCGGCTACTACCGCCTTGTCAACGCCTCAACCACTGGTGCCCACCACATGTTGGCTGTACAGTCCGCCGGCACAACGCTCAGCATCATTGCTCCTACCACCGCCAATGCCGATGCCGTGTGGCAGTTGTCGCAAATTGCCAATTCGGGTCAGTTGGCACTCTACCACCCCAACCACGCACAGTATGTACAGGCTAACCGTGCCGAGGTGGGCGAGGGTGCACAAGCTTACAGCCTGACTGCACAGGGCAAGGCCATGTTCGCACTCCAAGTCAATGACAATGCCTTGACCGAGGCAGCCGACGGCACTGTTGAGCTGACCGCCAACGCCACCTCAGCCAACGCAGGCTGTTGGTATCTTGTGCCAGCCACCACGCTCGATGTCAAACTCAATGCCGTGGCCGACGGCCGCTCATACGCCACCGTTTATCTGCCCTTCGGCATCAGCCATATTGAGGGTGCTGAGGCTTATGTGGGCGATGCTCCCCTCGACGGCCGCATCAACGTAACGGCTACCGAAAGTTTTGCTGCCAAAACGGGCATATTGCTTGTGAGCAACGAAAGCAACGACCAGGCCACACTCACCATAGGCCAGGGCGACAACCTTTACAGTGCTATCAGCGGTTCGCTTGTACAGTTCAGCATCAGCGATGCCGAGCGCAAAGATTACCTTGTGTTTGACCGCAATGCCGACGATCTGGCGCAGGTAGGTTTCTTCATACCGCAGCGCACCACGCTCTCGGCCAACCGTGGCTTTGTACGCACCGATGCCTATGAGGCTCTTACCCTCAACTTCGATCGCGTCACCACCGCCACGGGTGCCATCAAGCAGCAGTCGGGCAACGCCCCCGTCTACTACGACCTTACCGGTCGCCGTGTGCTCAACCCCCTCAAGGGTGGCATCTACATTACTGGCGGACGCAAGGTGGTGTTCTGACACTTATAATATTATCATACGGGTTTGCCAGGCGTGATGTACACGCATATCCACGCCCGGCAAACTTTTAACTCACAAAACTCCTAAACTCATCAAACAAATGAAACAACAATATCAGGCCCCCAAGGCCGAACGTATAGACTATGTAGCTCCCATGTCGCCCTTGTGCGAGTCACCTGGAGGCAACAATCCCTCATCGTATCCAGGTAACCCCGATAGTGGCAACGAAACTCCCGACAATTTCTCACCGTCAAAGGGGTGGACGGGCAACGACAACGAATAAACTGCCCCCCCGTACATTAAGCGGGCCATGCCGGTTTGCAAAGCAAGCTGGCATGGCCCGCTTTATTTATGAAGACAGGCTATTTAATGCACTCATATAAGTTGCCTGAAACGCGTTGTAAAAAAACGCAAGCACTAATGGGGGCGACGCGTCCCGCGTCGGAATAGAGAAAGGAGGAAAATACGAACCTCTGCTAAATAATAGCTGCATCTTTTCCCGACGCGAGACGCGTCGCCCCCATTAGAGGTAGCGTTTTGTGCTTGAGTCCGTTCGCATGTTTACTTTTCACCGAATAGCAACAACAACGAATAGAATTCCCAAAAACGATCTCATTTTTGATGCCGATTTTGAACACCCTACCTGTAAGGGCAAAAGCATTATTACAATGTGCTTTAGACTTTTACCGGGCAATAATTGTTGAAAAGTTGCTAACTTTGCATATATGATAAGCACACTGATAAAAGCGCCGCGGCGCACACTGCGGTGGTTGCGCCGCTTTCGCCATCGCAGGGGGTACGGCATACACTCGCCCTTTGCCTTTGGTTTTGTGACGGGTGTGGTGTACGAGGCCGGTGCGTATTATGCCTATGCGCCGCTTGCGCAAAAGTGGCGCGGCATGCTGAATGGCTGCCCCTTGCGCCCGAAGGACCTGCGCCTGCTGCTGCGCCTGGCCAACTTTCAGCACCCGGCACGCTGCTGGTGTGTGGGGTATGCCGCCGACGGGGCAGAGGCAGCCTGGCTCAAGGCTGGCAGCAGCGGCACGCATTACACCACCCATGCTGGTGGAAAGGCCGACATGATAGTGGCTAACCGAAACTGGCCCGCTTGTGCCGAGGCTCTGACCGATGCTCTGGCCGAGGGGGGCATGATGGTGCTCACCCAAGTGGGCGGGCGCCAACGCAAGGCGTGGCTCAAACTGTTGCAACACCCCAAGGCGCAGGTGGCGTTCGACCTTTACGACTTTGGCATAGTGTTTTTCCGTCCCGAATTGCAGCGGCAGCACTATGTGGTGAATTATTTGTAAAACTTGTTGACAGGTTAACGGGTAAGTTACCTCGTTAACTTGTTTACTAATTCCGACAATGCGTAACTTGATTCAAGTTTCGGATTTAGCAATGGCGGGCTGAAAGCCCAAGTATTTACTTAGCCCAGGGCAACGCCCTGGGTGAAATTGAGCAAGGTTGTGACGCCCTGTAAGGGCAGAAGTAGAAAAACTTCATCATACTTTTGCCCTTACAGGGCGTTACCTTTCCTCTTGCTGATAACCCAAGGTGTTGCCTTGGGCTATGGATTACATTGGGCTTTCAGCCCGCACTTGCTAAATCCGAAACTCGAGTAACTTGACTAACTTACCCGTCAACCAGTAAACTAATCCCTTTGCTCATGATATATACCCGAACCGGCGATGCTGGCACTACTTCGCTGCCCGACGGCACACGTGTGTCCAAAACCGATGCGCGCATAGCCTGCTATGGTGCCCTTGACGAACTCAACGCGCAGCTTGGTTTGCTGCGTGCACAACTCGCTACTCTGCACATTGAGGGTGCACCACATGTATTTGAGGCTGACGAAAGGCTGATAGTGCGCGCCCAGCGACTGCTGTTCAGCCTCGATGCCACCCCGCATGACGTTGAAGCTCTTGAACACGGTATTGATGCTACCGACACATTGGTTGGCGGCATATTCCGTGGTTTTGTGTTGCCCGGCGGACACCCCGTGGCGGCTGTGGCCCATGTGGTGCGCTGTGTGTGCCGCCGCACGGAACGCGAGCTCTGTTCACTCAGTGTTGCCGATGATGTGCAACGTATGCTACAGCCCGGCATGATGGCCTACATCAACCGTTTGTCCGACTTTCTGTTTGCCCTTGCACGCAAAATAAACAGCCTTACTGCCACGGCCGAGACATTGGTGGCGGAGTGAGTGCCTATAATTAAGCATATCTTCGTAACTTTGCAGCATCATTAATACAACAAAGACTAAACACACCAATGGACTTATTACACATTGTGACGCAGATGCTGATGATATTCGGCATTGTGCTGGTAGGCTTGTTTGCCGCCAAACGCGACTTGTGGTCGGGCGACCTCGACCGCAAACTGTCGGTTTTTATAATGAACATATCCATGCCAGCATTAATCCTTGCCTCGGTAATGGGCAAGGATTTGGCTTTTGAAAACTCCGAGCTCGTAGCTCTTGGCGTGGTGGCTGTGGTCAACTACATAGTGCTGATAGGGCTGGCCTATCTCATACCCCATGTGTTCAAGGTGAACAAGGCGCGTATGGGTATATGCCGCTTTATGCTGGCTTTTGGCAATGTGAGTTTCATTGGCTATCCTGTGTGCGATGCCGTGTTTGGCTCCAAAGCCGTGTTCTGCGCTTCGGTGCTCAACATACCTTTCAACTTGTTGGTGTTTACTATTGGCGTGTCGTTTATCAATGGTGGCAAGGCCAAAAGTGCCTTTTCGCCCAAACTCATACTTTCGCCTTGCGTCATAGCCTCGCTCATAGCTGTGGTCATAGCCATTGCGCGCATTAAAATGCCCGTCCCCGTGGGCGAATGGTTCCACCTGTTGGGCGACCTCACCACCCCCTGTGCCTTGCTCATTATTGGTTCGAGCCTGAGCCACATACCTGTGCGCGATATGTTTGGCAACCGTTTTGTTTATTCCATGACGCTGTTGCGCCTTATTGTGCTGCCCCTTGCTGTGGGTGCTGTGCTGGCGCTGATGGGTATCAATCCCTTTGTGAGTGATGTGGCGGTGGTGCTCAGTGCCATGCCTGTGGCCACTAACGGCATCATGCTTTGCTTGCAGTATGGCAAGGACGAGCGTGTGATGACGCAGGGACTGTTTTTTACCACGCTGATGTCGGTGGTGACCATACCTCTTGTGGCCTACGTGGCAAGTTTGTTCTAATTTAGGGGTTATAAGGTTAGGGGGTTATGGGGTTAAAAAGTTACCTTTGTGAGTTAGACAAGCAATGGTAATCTTTTAACCTCCTAACCCTCTAACCCTCTAACCCTCTTCCCCCCCTACCCGCTTATGTATTTTGTAATAGTCACAATAGTAGCCCTTGCGGCGGGTTATGCCATAGGCGTGTTGCGCACCCAGCGTGCCGCCATCAGTGCGCAGGCACAACTCAAAGCCGAGCAGCAGCATGCCGAGGAAGCCATGCGCAAACAAGCACAGGCACTGCGGGCAGAATTCAAAGCCATGTCGGTGGAGATGATGCGCACGCAAAGCGACAGTCTGCGGCAGCAACATTTGCACACCCTCGAGGAGTTGCTCAAACCCCTTGGGCACGACATAGAGGACTTCCGCACACAGTTTGTCAAAGGCCACGCCTCGCTCGATGGCTACATCAAGGCCCTTGTGGAACAGACCAACTCGCTGGGCCGCGAGGCCGAGGACCTGGCCAAGGCCCTCAAGGGTAATAACAAGTTGCAAGGCAACTGGGGCGAGGCTGTGCTCAACAATTTGTTGTCAGCCTCAGGGCTTACCGAGGGGCGCGACTACACCCTGCAGAGCCATCAGCCCGACGGTCGCGGTTCGGTGGCCATACCCGATGTGGTGGTGCACCTGCCCGGGCAGCGCAATGTCATTATCGACTCCAAGGTGTCGCTCAAGGCTTTTACCGACTATGTGGCGGCCGACGATGCCGCCCAGCAAGAGGCTCTGCTCAAGGAGCATGTGCGCAGTGTGCGCCAGCACGTCAAGGAGCTGGCTGCCAAGGATTATGGGCGCATAGTGCCCGACAGCATAGGCTATGTGCTGATGTTCATACCCGGCGAGGCAGCCTATGTGTCGGCCGTTACGGCAGCCCCCAATCTGCCCACCGAGGCTTATCAGCAGCATGTCATACTTATCAATCCCACCAATTTGCTCATGGCCTTGCAACTGGCCTACAACCTGTGGCAGAGCGAACTGCAGAGCCGTTCGGTGAACGAGATATATACCTCAGCCGAAAAGCTCTATAAGAAGTTCAGCACCTTTGCGCAGAACTTTGTCAAGATAGGCAAAAGCATCGACCAACTGCACCGCACCTACGACGACGCACAGCGCCAGCTCACCACGGGGCGCGGCAACATAGTGAGCCAGCTCGAGGGGTGGAAGGAGAAGGGCCTCAACCCTTCGGCCTCGATGCCCGACGGGCTGACATTCGACGAGGAGTAGACACGCTAATTAGTTGACGGGGGTTAACGGGGTAACGGGGCAACCAATAACTCACATACATTGTTGCGTATGACGCTTTACACCATAGGCCATTCTAATTTGCCAGTCGACACATTTTGGCAAATATTGCAGCGGGTTGGGGTGACGTGTGTGATAGATGTGCGTAACCAGCCTGTGAGTCGTTATACACCGCAGTATAACGACGACCGTTTGCGCACGTTTATAGTCCGGCATGGCGGCCACTACCTCAACTTTTGTCGCGACTTTGGTCCGCGTCACTTCGACTGTATTGACTCGCTAGGTTTGGTGAGCTATGAACGTGTGATGCAGATGCCTTATTTTGTACAAAGTGCCGCGCGTGTGGTGCGTGGCTTGGCTGCGGGGTATGGCGTTGTGCTGATGTGTGCCGAGGCCGACCCATTGATGTGTCACCGCTTTTGTCTGTTGGGACGCTATTTCCAGCATATTGGTGTGGAGGTGGTGCATCTGCTTAAGGACGGCAGGCAGCGTACCCAGTTGTCGCTTGAGCGCGAAATGGTGGCCGAGTACTTGCGCAAGGGGGTGCTCAAGCCCGTAGCAGCATTGTTCGACCCTTATACCGATGCCGACCAACTGGCTGACGCTTATAGGTTGAAGAATGCGGAAATTCGCTGATGCCAATGTGCTAATGGGCTAACGGGCTGACGCCGTAGCGTTACTCGGCAGCCGCTAACGCGGTAAACAGAAGAACATAAGAACAAAAGAACATAAGGCCGCTGCGCGGCTGAAGGCCACGGACTGACGTCCGCGTGGCCTCAAGAACATAAGGGCTGACGCCGTAGCGTACCAAGTACTACTCAAGTAGTCACGCTACGGCGTCAGCCCTTATGTCTCTTATAGTCTGGGAACGCAGTTCCCAGACGCCCAAATTATGTCTCTTATGTAGCTTATGTTCTTATGTTCCCGCGGTAAGCGCTACAAAAGTCCCCACCTCGGCGTCAGCCCTTATGTTCTTGAGCCACGCAGACGTCAGTCCGTGGCTATCAGCCGCGCAGCGGCCTTATGTCCTTATGTCCTTCTGTTTTCCGCGTTAGCGGCTGCCAAGCAACGCTACGGCGTCACTCCATTAGCATATTAGCATATTACCACATTAACAAGCCTTGTAGCAAGCATTTATGGCATAAATACTTGCAACCCTCACTAATTTTGCCCAACTTTGCCGTGAAATTAACTCTATGAACTTTTGAAACACAAAGCGTAATGACTACACTTACCGCATTGATTGTGGCTGTATTCGTATTGGGCTACTTCCTGATAGCCATCGAAAGCCTTACAAAAATCAACAAAGCCGCCATTGCCTTGCTCATGTTTGTGGGCTGTTGGACCATCTTCATGTTCGACCCTGGCCAGTACCTTGCCGCCGCCATTGGCGACAAAATACCGCAAGCCGTGAGCGAGGTGATAGAGCACCACCTTGGCACCACATCCACCACCTTGTTCTTCTTGATGGGTGCCATGACCATTGTTGAGCTCGTCGACCAAAACGGTGGCTTTAACTTTGTGCGCGACCTGATGCGCACCACCAGCAAGCGCAGTCTGCTGTGGCGCATAGCCATCATGACATTCTTCCTGTCGGCCATACTCGACAACCTTACCACGAGCATTGTGATGATAATGATATTGCGCAAGCTCGTGAGCGACCACAAGGACCGCATCAAGTATGCCTCGCTCGTTATCATAGCCGCCAATTCGGGCGGTGCCTTCTCGCCCATTGGCGATGTAACCACCATCATGCTTTGGAACAAGGGCCTCATCACAGCCGCAGGCGTGATAAAGGAGATATTCATACCCTCTGTCGTGTCGATGGTCATTCCAGCCTTTATCATGCAGTACACCCTCAAGGGCAAGCTCGGCTACGCGGCCACACCACAGGCGGCCACCTCTGCCAGTGACTTGACGGCACGCCAACGCAAGGTAATATTCTTTCTGGGCGTGGGTGGCCTCATTTTTGTGCCCATATTCAAGAGCATTACCCATCTGCCCCCGTTTGTAGGCATACTGCTCGTGCTGGGCGTGCTTTGGACGGTGAGCGAAATATTCTACCGCCACCTTGGTCATGCCGAGGAGAAGGGTGCTATGCAAAAACGCGTGACCAACATGCTGTCGCGCATCGATATGAGCACCATACTCTTCTTCCTTGGCATACTCATGGCAGTGGCCTGTCTCGAAACCATTGGCGTGCTCGTACAACTGGGCCAGGGCCTCAACACCGTGTTCGAGGGTAACCACTTCCTCGTAACAGGCATTATCGGTGTGCTGTCGAGCATTGTAGACAATGTGCCCCTCGTGGCCGGCTGCATGGGCATGTATCCCATGACTGCTGCGGGCGACTTTGCACAGGACGGCATATTCTGGCAACTGTTGGCCTACTGTGCCGGTGTGGGCGGTTCGATGCTCATCATTGGCTCTGCCGCCGGTGTGGTGGTGATGGGACTCGAAAAGATTACTTTCGGGTGGTACATGAAGCACATCTCATGGATTGCCTTTGTGGGCTACTTGGCCGGCATCGTTTGCTACTTCGTGCAGCGCGTGGTGCTGGGAGTGTAACTCTAAATTAAAGGTTGACAAGTTTACGGGTCGACAGGTAAACGGGTAAGTTTGCCTTCTTACCATTCATACTTTAACATAATAAGTAGTGTATCGCATACTTACCTGTTAACCCATCAACCCCCTCGTCAACCCCGTTAACAAAACCCTCCAATAAAATAATTAGGATTAGTATATGCAACATTCATTATTCCTTTACAATACGCTGACGCGCCGCAAGGAACTGTTCACCCCTATCCACCCCGGACATGTGGGCATGTATGTGTGCGGCCCCACGGTGTACGGCGATGCCCACTTGGGCCATGCCCGTCCCGCCATTACCTTCGACCTCGTGTTCCGTTACCTCAAGCACCTTGGCTACAAGGTGCGCTATGTGCGCAACATCACCGATGTGGGACATCTTGAGCACGATGCCGATGAGGGCGAGGACAAGATAGCCAAGAAAGCACGCCTCGAACAGCTCGAGCCCATGGAGGTGGCACAGTACTACACCAACCGCTTTAATGCTGCCATGGCCAAACTCAACGTGTTGCCGCCAAGCATCGAGCCGCACGCCACAGGCCACATCATTGAGCAGGAGCAGCTCGTGCAGCAAATCCTTGACAATGGTTATGCCTACGAGTCCAACGGGTCGGTATACTTTGACGTGGTAAAGTACAACGAACATCACAAGTATGGCATACTGTCGGGTCGCAACCTTGAAGATGTGCACGACGCCAGCCGCGAACTCGACGGTGTGGGCGAGAAACGCCACCAGGTGGACTTCGCCCTCTGGAAGAAGGCACAGCCTGAGCACATCATGCGCTGGCCCTCACCCTGGAGCGAGGGCTTCCCCGGCTGGCACTGCGAGTGTACGGCCATGGGACGCAAGTATCTCGGTGCCCACTTCGACATTCACGGCGGCGGCATGGACCTGGTGTTCCCCCACCACGAGTGTGAGATAGCACAGGCTGTGGCATCGCAGGGCGACCAAATGGTCAAGTACTGGATGCACAACAACATGATAACCATTGCCGGCAAGAAGATGGGCAAGAGTTACAACAACTTTATCACGCTCGACCAGTTCTTCAACGGCAGTCACGAGTTGCTCACTCAGCCCTATTCGCCCATGACGATACGCTTTTTCATACTGCAGGCACAGTACCGCTCAACAGTCGATTTCTCAAACGAGGCATTGCAGGCTTCGAAGAAGGGTTTCGACCGCTTGATGGACGCCGTGTCGCAGCTCGGCCGCATTGAGGCTGTGGCCAATGGCAAACTCGACGAGGCTTATGCCAACGAGCTGGCCACCAAGTGCTACGAGGCTATGGACGACGACTTTAACTCGCCCATCGTTATCAGCCACTTGTTTGAGGCGTGCCGCGTCATCAACCAGTTGGTCGACAAGCAGCAAACTATCACCCATGCTGGCCTTGAGGCTTTGACCAAGGTGGTAAACACCTTTGTGTTCGACATATTGGGTCTGAAGAGCGAGGCCGAGGGTGGCAACGCCAAGCGCGAGGAGGCTTTTGGTCATGCCATCGACTTGTTGCTCAGTCTGCGTGCCAAGGCCAAGGCCGAAAAGGATTGGGCCACAAGCGACAAGATACGCGACGACCTGGCCGCCTTTGGCTTTGAGGTGAAGGACACCAAAGAGGGTGCCACCTGGAAACTGCCTTGATGCGCACACATTCTCTAATATAAACGTAAACATGCTAACGGACTCAAGCACCCAACGCTACCTCTAATGGGGGCGACGCGTCCCGCGTCGGGGAAAAATGCAATGTCCATACACAAAATAAAGGCTCACAGACAGCAGTGATTACACTGCCTGTCTGTGAGCCTTTGTCTTTAATCCCGACGCGGGACGCGTCGCCCCCATTAGTGCTTGCGTTTGGTGTTAGCGTTTAGTGCTTGCGTTTGGTGCTAATCCTATTGATTGTAGCTCTATCGTTTGCAAAATGTAACTATTTGATGAAAAAAGTAAAAAAAGTGGGCGCAGTTCTTGCAACTATTTGAAGAAATACATAATTTTGCCGTGAAAATTAGCCAATTTGCACTGCTTGATAGTGGAGTTGACAACGCTACATTGTGTTGACTTGTGAAAAACAAAAGCGAGATGAATATCAAGTAAATGCAAAAAACATGGGCTTTGTATATAACAAGGATTTAACAAAACGAACTTTGACTGCTTGCGTGCACATACTACGCTTGTCACAGCTTTGCCAGTTGGTAAGGCAGCAAATGGTGTGGCCCTATAACAGGCAGCAAATTACCCCCCCCCGATTATTATAGAACGTTAACGCTCCGCAGCGTTACGACATACACCGACAGCCCTAATTGGGTTATGACGGCCGCAGCACCTTGTGCACTACATCGCTTTAGTGTAGTGCACAAGGTGTTGTGGCCTTTGTTGTGTGCAAAATGTCGTGTGTTGCGAGCAAACCGCGGACTTATTCATTAACAAATTAAACAATAACCAATGAAAAAAATCTCCACACTTGCCATTGCCCTCATCGCTATGGGCAGTTTGGCAACGCCGGTTTCGGCACAAAACATCATGCCCAAGGCTTCAACTGAGGGTGCAACTTACACGTATTACTTGCAAGGTGCTGGTAAAACTTCAAGTTGTTATGCAAGCACAGAGGCTGGCAGTGATAATAATGTGCTATTTACGAAAGATAAAACTAAGCGTTTGCAGGTCAAACTCGTGGCAAGTGCTTCAAACTACAACATTGTAACAACTAATTTAGCGACTGCAAAGTACATTGGTTGTAACAACACCAAAGTTGCGCCTAACGGCAATAATACGGCCGATGGCTATGTGAGATATTATGATGATGCAGAAACCAATGCAGCATGGGTGGTGGCTAAGAATACATCTGGTGATGCTGCGAGCATGAACAATTATTACCCTTACTATGCAATTAAACCGTCTGTTAACGGCAATGCAAGCTGGAATACTTTTGGTGGTGTGAACGCGAATCCAGCACAAGTCCGTTTGCACGGTCAAACAGATCAGGGAAGTCAGTGGAACTTCATTCCTGCCGACGTTGCAACCTTGAAAGCTTGGGCAGAAGATGCCAAGGCCGAAATTAGTGCTCTCACCACTACTGTAGACAAGAACGAGGTTAACAATGCAATCCAAGCTGCCAATAGTGCTACCGAGGCAGATGTAGACAGCAAGGCCACAAATCTGCTCAGCGCTTATACAAAATTCTTTAAGCAAGTTAAGTTAGCTACAATTGAAGTATCACAAATTGAGAGTGACTATAACGCGCACAAAGGACAGGCTGGCTATCCTACCGAAAGTTCTTTTGAAGCTTACAAGACCCAAATACAGAGTGTTACAATTTCAAGCACGTATGACCAAATTGCCAATGTAACAAATACAGCGGCTTCAGCTATTACAGAGGTGAACATGCCTGCTGATGGCAAGGTGTATGTGTTTGTAAATGTACATAAGGATGGTATAAAACGCTACCTTGACTACGATAACGATCAACTAAAAGTGAAAGAACTTAGTGGAAAAGTCGTAAACGAGCTGCCTTCATCTGCAAAGTTTGTGTGCCGCGTAGTTAATGGCAAGTATATGTTCGTAAACAATGATGGCAAGTATTTGGTGTGGGCTGCTCCAGCTCTAAGAGACAATAAAGGTACAAATAGCGGCAAGGGCTACATCGCTGCTTATGAAGCAAAATGGGCAGATTTGAAAGTGGCCAAGAGTAGTGTCTATAGTTGCCTTAACATTGGTGGACTTCGTAGTGAAGCTCAAGAAAATAAAAATGCTCAACAAAGTTACTTTATTGTAAAGAATAATGGAGCACTTGATGGTGTAGGCACTTATTCAGAGTACAACACTGACACTTATTCTTCAAACTTCAGATTCGAGGAAGTCTCTTACCCCAACACCGTCACTTTCAACACTGTTAGCGACGTTGAGGGCGTGAGCAACCTCGCCACATTCAGTGCACCATTTGCCACTGTTATCCCCACAGGTGTAAAGGCATACTATGTGAGCACTGCCGACAATACCAAGGCCACAATGAAGGCTGTAGATGGTGAGGCTATCCCCGCAAACGAGGGCGTTATTTTGACCTCTGAAAGCACTGAAACTGTAACCATGGTTCCCGCTACTGACGAACCTCTTGCTACAATCGAGAACAACAAGCTCGGCAACTCTGCTGGTGCAGACAAGAAAATTGCATCTGGCGACAATGCCTACATTCTTGCTAAGGGTGCTAACGGCACTGCCTTCTACAAGGGTACTATTGGTTCAACACTCAAGGCCAACAAGGCATACTTGACTCTCAATGTAGCCGGTGGCGAAGCCATCTCAATGAACTTTGGTGGCAACGTTACTGGCATCAACCAGATCGTTAATGCTGAGCAGAACAACGCCCCCGTTTACGACCTCACCGGCCGTCGCGTAGTGCGCACCGTTAAGGGTGGCCTCTACATCAAGGGTGGCAACAAGTTCATTGCACGCTAATTAAATTGACAGTAGTATTAAACCATCAAAACAGATAATGACAATGAAAAAGACATATATGGCTCCCACAGCCCAGGCTATCACATTCGACGCCATGACCATGCTCGCCGCTTCAGACCCTACAGAAGCAGACATAAAGGTAGTGAACACCGAAGTTGACGCAAGCACTTCATACTCTGGCGAGAAGGGCTGGGGTAATGATACTTGGGCAAGCGAGGACTAAGCCCAACGGTAAAGAATAGAAATATTCTTATTTAGGTTAGATATTTGGAGGTTGGCAGACCGTGAGGTTAGCCAACCTTTTTTGCGCAGATACGTTTGGCGTGAGCCTTCGCAAATTATTGCTATACTAAACGCTATCACCAAACTCAAGCACTAAACGCTACCACTAATGGGGGCGACGCGTCCCGCGTCGGGCATCAAGGCTTAGGCTCACAGACAAGCGTGTAATTAGTGCTGTCTGAGAGCCTTTATTTAGTGTATTAGCTTTTGCTTTAATGCCCGACGCGGGACGCGTCGCCCCCATTAGTGTTAGCGTTTAGTGTTAGCGTTTGGTGTTAGCGTTTGGTGCTTGCGTTTGGTGTTAGCGTTTAGTGGTAGCATTTAGTACTCGCGTTTGGTGCTTGCGTTGGGTGATTGATTGTGCAGTTAGTGTGTTATAGGTGACAAAGTGCAGGTACACAGCCCTAAATATTTGTTTGGTGATTTTGCCTGCACCTTGCACTTTTTGATGTAAGGCGTTGGTAATCATTGCTTTCGGGTGTGTAGGTAGTAGTTGCTTTTGTCTACACACCTGCCTGCACAAGATGCTTGTCTGCACACCCAGGCGTAGTAGCGTTTACGGTTGTGCCATGGCGGTGTAAACGTATAGGGAGGTAGAAATTTCGGTTGCTCCGAAAACTCTTTCTACCTCCCTATGTCGTGATACGTGGCAGTGATGTAAGTGCAAGTGCAAGCATAGTGCAGGCAAGTGCAAGTACCGTGCAGATGAGTGTAGGTAAGTGCAAACAAGTGCAAGCACAGTGTAGGCAAGTGCAAGCACAGTGTAGGCAAGTGCAAGCACAGTGTAGGCAAGTGCAAGTGCAGTGTAGGTAAGGTGCAAGCAAAGTGCAGGTGTACATACACTGCGTAATCATCTGATATTCAGCTTGTTAAAAGCAAAAAGTGCAAGGTGCAGGCAGTTTTGCGTAAATAAGAAAAGCGTGTATGTAGTTCAAATCCTTTTAATGTTGTCCGGTAAAACGTAAACATACGAACAGGTTCAAGCACCAAACGCTAACACTAATGGGGGCGACGCGTCTCGCGTCGGGATAATACACAAAATAAAGGCTCACAGACAGCGCTAATTACACGCTTGTCTGTGAGCCTTTGCTTTAATTCCCGACGCGAGACGCGTCGCCCCCATTAGTGTTAGCGTTTGGTGTTAGCGTTTAGTGCTTGCATTTTGTGTTAGCGTTTGGTGCTTGCGTTTTGGGCTTTATTCGTATGTGCAGCCCCGTCAGAACGAGAAGAGTACGCGAGCCTGGAGTGCATGAATGGTCTTGTCGTAAGGCAGGAAGTCCTTGTCAACCTTATGCATGGTGTAGTTGAGCATAACCTGCGCATATTTGTTGAAACTGTAATTCAAGCCCACGGTGAACGAATTGACATTGCCACCGCCCACACTGCTTGAGTTGTAGGGATAGTCGGCCATGTAGCCGTCGGGGTAGTATTGGTTGCGGCCTGCCGAGAAGTACTCGCCCTTGTTGATGTCGTTAAGTCCTGTGTAGTTGTAACGGGCCACAACCTCGAGCGCTTTGCCTTTCAACCCACCAAGCACAGCCTCGTTCGTGTCGTAGTGATAGGGTGAGCCAAATATCAGGATGCCCGCTTCAACATATCCACCATTAAAGTGGTTGGTGCGCAGGGGGTTGGCAGCCTCCCATGCACTGAGCGTGCCCCATGTGTCGATGTTGTCGTTAGAAGCCTCGAAGAGCGTTTTGGAGTCACGCTTTTTGGTGACAAGTTTGTGACGGTATTCACCACGCACAAAGAAGCGTTTGTTGTGGTAGAGTGCTTCGGCCCCCACGTCGAACGTGTTGTTGGCCCAGTCGAGCGTGCATGATGAGAAGTCTTGGTTTTCGTCAACATAAGTTTCGAGCGACTGCCCCAACGAGAGCGACTTTTTAAGCACATTGTTGTAAGTTTCGCCGCCTCCCAAGTGGGCGTAGCGCATGTTGAGTCCGAAGTGTAAAGTTTGGTCAGCCGTGTTAATGGGGCGCACCACCCATCGTCCAGCTACACTCACGCCATTGATGCCAGCGTCCACCTTGTTGTATTGGTTTTCGGCAAACACGCCCTGGTAGGCGGTGACGTGTTTGTTGGTGTACTTGTAGGTGGCACCCAGTTCGCGTCCTGTGCCCAAGGCATTGGCCGCCCCTGCACGCGAAATGAAGTGGTAGCTGCCCAGCGAGGTGAGTCGTGCCATAGAGCCTGCGGGGTCGGTGTAGTAACCCACCTTTACGGCATGGTTGCCCTCGTGCTTGTCTTTGACGGCATATTGCAGGAAGATGTTCTTTTGGTCAAACTTGCCCTTGCCAAAGCCAAAGTCGGCATAGAAGTACCAGTTGCGGTAAGTCATTGAGGTGCGTATGCGCGCATCAGTCAGCGCAGCACCCGAGTGCATGGGTGTAAAGTCTGAGTGGTAGTATGCCGCATCGGTCATCATGCGTGCACCGATGGTAAATTTCACGTCCTGCTCCTTGTTGCCAAGTTCAAGAGTCGGCTTTGTGTCAAAGTCCTGTGCATGGCCGGCGAGCGTGGCAAGGCTCAGAAGAGACAGCGTTATATATTTGTTCATGTGTTGTGAAAGTTATATGTTAAGTAGGCAGGCATTCAAAGCACCAATTATAGTATGGACTAATGTTGCGTGCCTTCTATGATGTGTGTGTGACAAATAGTTATTACAATCAATATCCCAGTCGTTGCAATGTTTCTTCGGCATCGGGCACGCTCGAAGGAGCCTGAGAGTTGTCGTACGTCTCGCCCTTGTGGAAGGGGTTCGGCAAGTTGGCGTTGCAGCGGAAGCCGTTTTCTATCATGAAGCGCAGCGACATTTCAGAGCGGTTTGTAAAGAAGCCGTCCATGTAGACAGGTGTAGACTTTGTGCCGCTAAAGTTGGTGTGAGCTGTGGCAGGCACGGTGGTGAGCAGCAGGTCGTCAAACTGTGTGGTGTTGCCGGCATCATAGTAGTCGTTGTAGTAGCCCATGTATTTGGCCATCTGTGCGTAAGAGTCGAACGAGTAGGGGTGGTTAATCATGCCCGACTTGCGTATCATGTAAGCTTGCCAGGGGTTGTTCATTTCGGGATAGTTGTTAGGTGCACCCGAGATGGCCGGCCCCATGATGTGGGCACCGTGGTTGAGGCCGTAGCTAATAAAGTCGGCATAACCTGTGGGCGTGTTGTATTTCAAGTCGGTGGCATAAGTACCCGTCCACAACAGGAAACACATGGGCACCTTGCCTTTGAACACGTTGTAGGCGCGGGTGAGCGCATCGAATGAGAAGGTTTGTAAAATAACCTTGCCGTTGGTATTACCCACATTCACCTTGCCATTGGTGTAGAAAGGCTTGTGCTCCGTTTCGGGTTGTGTGGCAATGTTCCAGCCACAGTTGGCCAAGGCGTTGTACACACGCACCTCCATGTCCTTGGGGTTAAGCCACGACTCCTTGAACTCGATGTAGATGCCCGGACGGTTGCCCGTGTCCTGCGGGTCGGCCACATAAGCATCGTCAAAGTCATAGTCTACAAAGTCCATGTATTTAGCGGCATAGGTGTACGACACCGAGGGGTCGTCGCATTTGGTAGTGCGCTTTTCGGCATTGTAAATCTGCTCGAGTGTCATGTCCTTGTACTTGTCCTTGATGTGGTAGGCAAGCACGCGCTCGCCATTGGCATCGCGGCGCAGCATTTTGCCCTGGGCATAGGCCATTTGGTCCTGCAGGGCCGACACATACTGGTGTATGCCGCCCTTTTGGGCAAAGGCCGCGCGAGCCTGGTCGGGGCTTGAGGTGTTGAACCAGCTGCCAGCATCGAGGGCCAGCAGTTCGTGGTAGTAATAGCTCATGGTGTAGTATGGGCGGAAGTCCTTCACATCGCGCTGGTATTGAGCCTCGATGTCCTCCTCGCTGAAGTGTTGCGAGCCATCGGCATTCTTAAAGCTGCGGTAAAAGTCCTTGCGCGAGGCCGGCACATATTCGGAGTACACATTGGCAATGTTGGTAGTGCGCTTGAGGTTTTCGTCGTGATTGGCCAGAATTACGCCGTCCTTGGTGGCCTGCATGTCCGACTCCAGATAGTCGGCTCCCATTTCGCGTGCCCAGCGCCAGGCCGCCTCAGTTTCCTCAGGTGCCCAAAAGGTAGAACCTCGGTGGGCCACTACGGCGTAGAGTGGCACATAGTCGCGCACTTTGGCCATTTCGGGTGTGATGTGTTGCACCTCGATGCGCTTGGCATCGGTGTTGTTGTTGGTAAATTGCTGCTCGTCTGAGCACGCAGGCAGGGTGAGCAGCATGCTGCCGCACCCAATGGCTAATGCCATGATGTGTTTAAGCTTCATTATTTAGTGTAGTGTGTTGTTGTGCGGTTAAAAAATGGGTTGTCCTATGCAGCCGCTGGGAGCTTGAATGTGAAGCAGGGCGGCTATGGTGGGTGCAATGTCGGTCATGTAGCACTGGCGTGTGCTGGCACCGGGGGTGATGCCCCAGCCCATGAACACGAGCGGAATATGTGTGTCGTAGGGGTTCCATGCGCCGTGGTCGGTGCCTTTAAGGCCGTGAGCCGAGAAGCCCGGTTTCAGCACAATCTGCACATCGCCGCTGCGCTCGCGGTTGTAGCCGTTGATGATGCGGAATTTCACCTCGTCGGGCAGAGCCGATGTAGCCGTTTTGGCCATGTCGACGGCATAGAGCACTGCCGAGTCCTGCTCAAGACGCTGCACTGCAGCCGCCTTTATGCGGTCAAAGTCAAGCCCTTGGGCCGCAATGGCCTTGCGGTCGAAAAACACCTGGTTGTTCATCACGTGGCTCACCACATTGCCGCTTGTGTGTACGGCAGCGTTTACCGCCTCGTTCAGATACCTTTTAGCCCCATCGCTGTCCCAGCTGCCGGCAGGAATGCGGCGGTCGGTAAGGTAGAGTGCATTGTTCGATGCACCGTGGTCGGCCGACATAAATATCAGGTATTCGCCGCGTCCCACCTTTTGGTCAAGATAGTCGAGAAAGGCGGCAATGTCGCGGTCGAGGCGCAGGTAAGTGTCCTCAATCTCAACGGCATTGGTGCCCACCTGGTGTCCAATGTAGTCGGTGCTCGAGCAGCTCACTGCCAGCAGGTCGGTCACGCTGTCGGTGCCAAGGGCCTCGCCCTCAATGGCCGCTTTGGCCATGTCGAGTGTGATGGTGTTGCCAAAAGGCGTGTGGCGCAGTATGCCGTAGCCATATTGCTTGCGCAGTGCGGGCAGGTTGAGCGGCAGCGTGGCCTCCACGCCCGGTTGTATGCCGTCTTCATAATTTGTGCGGTCGGCAGTGCTCTGCGTGTAAACATTCTTGTCGAGTAGCGTGTTCCATGGTGCCGACAGATATCTTTCGGCCAGCTTCTGTGCGTTGAACGCCTTAACCCAGGCGGGCAGTTTGCTGGTGTAGTAAGTGCTTGTAATAAAGCCTCCTGTGGCATCGTCGAACCAGTAAGCACCATTGGGATTGTGGCCGGCCGGCAGAATAGATGAGCGATCCTTCAGGGCTACGCCCACCACTTTGGCCTGGTCGTTGGTGGCCATGCGCAGTTCGTCGCCAATGGTAGTTACCCACAGGTTGCGTGGCGACATATAGCCAGCCTTGCTTGTGGTGCCCACGGGACGCACTGTGGCATCGTCGGTGCAGTATACCTTTTGACCGTCCTTTACAAAGTTGTTTCCGGCAATGCCGTGAATGCTTGGCACCGAGCCGGTGTAGATGCACGTGTGGCCTATGGCTGTGACAGACGGCACATAGGGTATACGTGTGTTTTCGCAGCTATAGCCTTGTTTGAGCAGACGTTTGAAGCCTCCCTCGCCGTAGTGTGGCATGTAGCGGTACAGGTAGTCCCAACGCATTTGGTCTATCACAAGTCCCACCACCAGTTTGGGGCGTGCCACTTGTTGTCCGGCTTTGGCCATGGTGCAGGTCAGGGCTGAGGCGGCGATGAATAGCAATGTCTTTAGTTTCATTGTGTTGTGTGTTGGTTATGTCAGTAGTTTGTTATTACGGGTGCAAAGGTATTATGTTGGTGTTACGAAAGTGTTTAAGATTGTGTGACGAATGTGTGACGGTGGGAGAGTGATGGGTTAAGGGGGTTAGGAGGTTAAAAGATTACTGCTGCTTGTCGGGGGGTAAGCAGCCGCTAACGCGGAAAGTATAAGGACAGAAGTTGTAGTGTGTTAGCCGCTAACGCGGGAGACATAAGGACATAAGAACAAAAGAACATAAGATATAACGTTCGTGTTGGCCGCTTACCGCGGGAACATAAGAACATAAGCTACATAAGAGACATATAAGGCCGCTGCGCGGCTAACGGCCACGGACTATCGTCCGGGTGGCCTCAAGAGACATAAGGGCTGACGCCGTA
>ERZ1026890.523-NODE-523-length-21897-cov-58.292510_pt1 | contig 21897 bp, 25 predicted proteins | sample MGYA00380175_ERZ1026890 | MGnify/ENA primary metagenome ERZ1026890 (study PRJEB33269, sample SAMEA4719811) | human gut metagenome | biome: human-associated habitat; feature: organic feature; material: feces | place: Cameroon | collected 2013-10 ...
GCCACAACAGCCACAACAGCCACAACAGCCACAACAGCCACAACAGCCACAACAGCCACAACAGTCACAACAGCCAGTGTCTTCTGTCATCAATGATAAGAAGTCAGATGCAGGTGTGAGTGTTCCGGCAGGGGGGATCGAGCAGGAGCTGAAAATGAAACCGGAAGAAGAGATGGAACAGCAACTGCCACCCGGGATCAGTGAATCCGGTGAAGTGGTGGATATGGCCGCTTATGAGGCATGGCAACAGGAAAATCATCCGGACATCCAGCAGCAGATGCAGCGTCGTGAAGAGGTGAACATTAATGTGCACCGGGAGCGCGGGGAGGATGTTGAGCCGGGAGATGATTTCTGATGTTGAGTTTCAGCGTTGTTAAATCGGCAGGCAGTGCCGGAAACTATTACACCGACAAGGATAATTACTATGTGCTGGGTAGCATGGGAGAACGCTGGGCCGGTCAGGGGGCTGAACAGCTTGGGCTGCAGGGCAGCGTCGATAAGGATGTTTTTACCCGTCTTCTGGAGGGCAGGCTGCCGGACGGGGCGGATTTAAGCCGCATGCAGGATGGCAGTAATAAGCATCGTCCCGGCTACGACCTGACCTTCTCCGCCCCCAAAAGTGTCTCCATGATGGCCATGCTCGGGGGGGATAAACGTCTTATTGATGCACATAACCAGGCCGTGGATTTTGCTGTCCGTCAGGTGGAGGCGCTGGCTTCCACACGGGTGATGACGGACGGACAGTCAGAAACGGTGCTGACCGGTAATCTGGTGATGGCACTGTTTAACCATGACACCAGTCGCGATCAGGACCCACAGTTACACACGCATGTGGTGGTGGCTAATGTCACGCAGCATAACGGCGAGTGGAAGACACTGAGCAGTGACAAAGTGGGGAAAACCGGATTTTCCGAGAACGTGCTCGCGAACCGGATTGCGTTCGGGAAAATATATCAGAGTGAGTTACGTCAGCGCGTTGAGGCGCTGGGTTATGAAACCGAAGTGGTCGGTAAGCACGGTATGTGGGAGATGCCGGGCGTACCGGTGGAGGCCTTTTCCAGTCGTTCACAGGCTATCAGGGAGGCCGTCGGGGAAGGGGCCTCACTGAAATCCCGGGATGTGGCGGCACTGGATACGCGTAAATCCAAACAGCACGTCGATCCGGAAATCAGAATGGCTGAATGGATGCAGACGCTGAAGGAAACCGGGTTCGACATCCGGGCATATCGTGACGCGGCGGATCAGCGTGCGGAGATCCGCACGCAGGCGCCCGGGCCTGCTTCACAGGACGGGCCGGATGTGCAGCAGGCGGTGACACAGGCGATTGCCGGATTAAGTGAACGAAAAGTGCAGTTCACGTATACGGACGTGCTGGCCAGGACGGTCGGCATACTGCCGCCGGAAAATGGTGTGATTGAACGGGCACGCGCCGGTATCGATGAGGCCATCAGCCGTGAGCAGCTTATCCCCCTCGACCGTGAGAAGGGGCTGTTCACATCAGGAATTCATGTGCTCGATGAGCTGTCCGTCCGGGCACTCAGTCGTGACATCATGAAACAGAACCGGGTGACCGTACATCCGGAGAAAAGTGTCCCCCGGACGGCTGGTTACAGCGATGCGGTCAGTGTTCTGGCACAGGACCGTCCGTCGCTGGCCATTGTGTCCGGGCAGGGCGGTGCAGCCGGGCAGCGTGAGCGGGTGGCTGAACTGGTCATGATGGCCCGGGAGCAGGGGCGGGAGGTGCAGATTATCGCTGCTGACCGTCGCTCGCAGATGAACCTGAAGCAGGATGAACGGCTGTCCGGTGAGCTGATAACCGGACGTCGTCAGCTGCAGGAGGGCATGGTCTTCACGCCGGGCAGTACTGTTATCGTCGACCAGGGCGAAAAACTCTCCCTGAAAGAGACGTTAACCCTGCTGGATGGTGCCGCACGTCATAACGTACAGGTCCTGATAACCGACAGCGGGCAGCGAACCGGTACAGGCAGTGCGCTGATGGCCATGAAGGATGCCGGGGTGAACACGTATCGCTGGCAGGGCGGAGAACAGCGACCGGCAACCATCATCAGTGAACCGGACCGGAATGTCCGCTATGACCGGCTGGCCGGAGATTTTGCGGCCAGCGTGAAAGCCGGAGAAGAGAGCGTGGCACAGGTCAGCGGGGTACGGGAACAGGCCATACTGACACAGGCCATTCGCAGTGAGCTGAAAACACAGGGCGTGCTCGGACACCCGGAGGTGACCATGACCGCCCTGTCACCGGTCTGGCTGGACAGCCGGAGCCGTTATCTGCGGGATATGTACCGACCGGGGATGGTGATGGAGCAGTGGAACCCGGAGACACGCAGTCATGACCGCTATGTTATCGACCGGGTGACGGCGCAGAGTCACAGCCTGACCCTGCGGGATGCGCAGGGCGAAACGCAGGTGGTGCGTATTTCCTCCCTGGACAGCAGCTGGTCGCTGTTCCGGCCGGAAAAAATGCCGGTGGCAGACGGCGAGCGACTGAGGGTGACAGGGAAAATTCCCGGACTCCGCGTCTCCGGCGGTGACCGCCTGCAGGTGGCATCCGTCAGTGAAGATGCGATGACGGTTGTTGTGCCGGGGCGGGCTGAACCGGCCACCCTGCCTGTGGCTGATTCACCGTTCACGGCACTGAAGCTGGAGAACGGCTGGGTGGAAACGCCCGGGCATTCCGTCAGTGACAGTGCGACGGTGTTTGCCTCCGTCACACAGATGGCAATGGACAACGCCACCCTGAACGGTCTGGCCCGCAGCGGTCGTGATGTCCGGCTGTATTCCTCACTGGATGAAACCCGTACTGCGGAAAAACTTGCCCGCCATCCCTCCTTTACGGTGGTTTCTGAGCAGATAAAGGCGCGGGCCGGTGAGACATCGCTGGAAACCGCTATCAGTCTGCAGAAAACCGGGCTGCACACGCCGGCACAGCAGGCCATTCATCTGGCCCTTCCTGTGCTGGAAAGTAAAAACCTGGCCTTCAGCATGGTGGACCTGCTGACAGAGGCGAAGTCGTTTGCTGCAGAAGGAACCGGTTTTACTGAACTGGGAGGGGAAATCAATGCGCAGATAAAACGCGGTGACTTACTGTATGTGGATGTGGCAAAAGGCTATGGCACAGGCCTGCTGGTTTCCCGTGCGTCGTATGAGGCAGAAAAAAGTATTCTTCGCCATATTCTCGAAGGTAAGGAGGCGGTCACGCCGCTGATGGAGAGAGTACCCGGCGAACTCATGGAGACGTTAACGTCGGGACAGCGTGCCGCCACCCGTATGATACTGGAAACGTCCGACCGTTTCACGGTGGTACAGGGTTATGCCGGTGTGGGTAAGACCACACAGTTCCGGGCGGTGATGTCAGCCGTGAACATGCTGCCGGCGAGTGAGCGTCCCCGAGTTGTGGGGCTGGGGCCCACGCACCGTGCGGTCGGTGAGATGCGCAGCGCCGGCGTGGATGCACAGACGCTGGCGTCCTTTCTGCATGACACGCAGCTGCAGCAGCGCAGCGGAGAAACGCCGGATTTCAGCAACACGCTGTTCCTGCTCGATGAGAGCTCAATGGTGGGCAATACCGACATGGCACGGGCATACGCCCTGATTGCGGCCGGTGGCGGTCGTGCCGTGGCCAGTGGTGACACGGACCAGCTGCAGGCCATCGCGCCCGGTCAGCCTTTCCGTCTCCAGCAGACGCGCAGTGCTGCCGATGTGGTCATCATGAAGGAGATTGTGCGTCAGACGCCGGAACTGCGGGAGGCGGTATACAGCCTGATTAACCGGGATGTGGAAAGGGCACTGTCCGGGCTTGAGAGTGTGAAACCGTCTCAGGTTCCCCGTCAGGAGGGCGCATGGGCACCGGAGCACTCCGTGACGGAGTTCAGTCACAGCCAGGAAGCGAAACTGGCAGAAGCGCAGCAGAAGGCGATGCTGAAAGGTGAGACTTTTCCGGATGTCCCCATGACACTGTATGAAGCCATTGTCCGCGACTATACCGGCAGGACACCGGAAGCACGGGAGCAGACGCTGATTGTCACGCACCTGAATGAGGACCGGCGCGTACTGAACAGCATGATTCATGATGCACGGGAAAAGGCCGGTGAGCTGGGGAAAGAGCAGGTCATGGTGCCTGTCCTGAACACAGCGAATATACGTGACGGAGAACTGCGTCGTCTCTCCACCTGGGAGAAAAACCCGGATGCCCTTGCCCTGGTGGATAATGTGTATCACCGGATTGCCGGTATCAGCAAGGATGACGGGCTGATAACCCTGCAGGATGCGGAAGGTAACACGCGGCTGATTTCGCCCCGGGAGGCGGTGGCTGAAGGTGTCACACTGTACACACCAGACAAAATCCGGGTGGGAACCGGCGACCGGATGCGCTTCACGAAGAGTGACCGGGAGCGCGGTTATGTGGCCAACAGCGTCTGGACGGTGACAGCGGTTTCCGGTGACAGTGTCACGCTGTCAGACGGACAGCAGACCCGGGTGATTCGCCCCGGCCAGGAGCGGGCAGAGCAACATATTGACCTGGCCTATGCCATCACTGCCCACGGTGCGCAGGGGGCGAGTGAAACCTTTGCCATCGCGCTTGAAGGCACGGAAGGTAACCGGAAACAGATGGCCGGCTTTGAGTCAGCCTACGTGGCCCTGTCGCGTATGAAGCAGCATGTGCAGGTGTACACCGATAACCGTCAGGGCTGGACGGATGCCATTAACAATGCCGTACAGAAAGGAACTGCCCACGATGTGCTGGAGCCGAAACCGGACCGGGAGGTCATGAATGCGCAGCGGCTGTTCAGTACGGCACGGGAACTGCGGGACGTGGCGGCAGGCCGTGCCGTTCTCCGTCAGGCGGGGCTGGCCGGGGGAGACAGCCCTGCACGGTTTATTGCACCGGGACGTAAATATCCGCAGCCGTATGTGGCACTGCCAGCGTTTGACCGTAACGGCAGGTCCGCCGGTATCTGGCTGAACCCACTGACCACGGATGACGGAAACGGGCTGCGGGGATTCAGCGGTGAAGGACGGGTGAAAGGCAGCGGGGATGCGCAGTTCGTGGCCCTGCAGGGCAGCCGTAACGGCGAGAGCCTGCTGGCTGATAATATGCAGGATGGCGTCCGGATTGCCCGTGATAATCCCGACAGCGGTGTGGTGGTAAGAATTGCCGGTGAAGGTCGTCCGTGGAATCCCGGTGCCATCACCGGTGGCCGCGTGTGGGGGGATATCCCGGACAGCAGCGTCCAGCCGGGAGCCGGAAATGGAGAACCGGTCACGGCAGAGGTGCTGGCACAGCGGCAGGCTGAAGAGGCCATCCGCCGTGAAACGGAACGCCGCGCAGATGAAATTGTCAGAAAAATGGCAGAGAACAAACCTGACCTGCCGGATGGCAAAACAGAGCAGGCTGTCAGGGAGATTGCCGGGCAGGAACGTGACCGGACTGCCACTTCTGAACGGGAAGCCGCGCTGCCGGAGAGTGTGCTGCGTGAATCACAACGGGAGCGGGAAGCGGTCCGGGAGGTTGCCCGGGAAAATCTGCTGCAGGAGCGACTGCAGCAGATGGAGCGGGATATGGTCCGTGACCTGCAGAAAGAGAAAACGCTGGGCGGGGACTGATGCTGTTGACCCGGCCGTTTGTGTTAACCCCATAAGGAGATTGCTGATATGGAAACTTACCCTGACCCTGATGATATCCGGAAAAATACAGCAGACATACTGAAAGCGTTAACCGTGGACAATATTCCTGAGCGTCATGGCTTTACGGCGGAGCTGGCATCACTGGAAAACTGCATAAGCGATGATGAATATTGCTTCAATGAGTTTTGTGAGACGGGGTGCGCCTTCCTGAAAGCCTTACTGAGAACCCGGCTGAGACTTAAAAGAACCGACCCTGCGCATCCGTTGCTGCCCCTCATCTCTTCGTCGGTGGAAGCACTCAGGGCTCAGCTTAAGGAAAATGAAGCTTATGTCCGCCTTTTAATCGGGATGGATGCGGTCTCCCGATGGACCGGGCCTCTGTTCTGCTTTGCCGCTCTGATGATACTGATTCTGGTGGGAACTGTGTTTGCACACGTATGGTTTTAAAGCTCAGTAAGGCGTGATGATATGGAGAATACGAATAATACAGCCAGTGTGGTCATGAAAACCCGGGAGTGGCCGGAGCGTCTGCTGGTCTGGTCACCCGGACAGCGGGATATCATCAAAACGGTGGCACTGGTGCTGATGGTACTGGACCACATCAATCTGATATTCCAGCTGAAGCAGGAATGGATGTTTCTGGCCGGGCGAGGAGCCTTTCCGCTGTTTGCCCTGGTGTGGGGGCTGAATCTGTCCCGTCATGCGCATATCCGGCAACCAGCCATTAACCGGCTGTGGGGATGGGGGATTATTGCTCAGTTCGCATATTATCTGGCAGGCTTTCCCTGGTATGAGGGGAATATCCTGTTTGCCTTTGCAGTGGCGGCACAGGTGCTGACGTGGTGTGAAACGCGCAGTGGGTGGCGTACAGCAGCGGCCATTCTTCTGATGGCCCTGTGGGGGCCTTTGTCCGGCACCAGTTACGGCATTGCCGGGCTGCTGATGCTGGCAGTCAGCCACCGGCTGTACCGGGCGGAAGACAGAGCGGAACGTCTGGCGCTGGTCGCCTGCCTGCTGGCTGTTATTCCGGCGCTTAACCTTGCCACCAGTGATGCAGCGGCGGTGGCCGGTCTTGTGATGACGGTGCTGACCGTTGGTCTGGTGTCGTGTGCAGGAAAATCATTACCCCGTTTCTGGCCCGGGGATTTTTTCCCGGTATTCTACGCCTGTCATCTGGCTGTGCTGGGCGTTCTGGCGCTGTGACGGGTGTGGTATCTTTGACCGTAACAGGATGATTCGTCAGAGGCAGAACACAGCATGACAGAGCAGAAGCGACCGGTACTGACACTGAAGCGGAAAACGGAAGGGGAGACGCCTGTCCGCAGCCGGAAAACCATCATCAATGTCACCACGCCACCAAAGTGGAAGGTGAAAAAGCAGAAGCTGGCCGAGAAAGCAGCCCGGGAAGCAGAGCTGGCGGCAAAAAAAGCGCAGGCCAGACAGGCGCTGTCCATTTATCTGAACCTGCCCACACTGGATGAGGCCGTGAACACCCTGAAGCCCTGGTGGCCGGGATTGTTTGACGGTGACACGCCCCGGCTTCTGGCCTGCGGTATCCGGGACGTGTTACTGGAAGACGTGGTGCAGCGGAATATCCCGCTCTCGCATAAAAAACTGCGCAGGGCGCTGAAGGCCATCACCCGTTCAGAAAGCTATCTGTGTGCCATGAAAGCCGGTGCCTGCCGGTATGACACGGAAGGGTATGTGACGGAGCATATTTCTCAGGAGGAGGAAGCGTATGCGGCAGCGCGTCTGGATAAAATCCGCCGCCAGAACCGGATAAAGGCAGAACTTCAGGCCGTGCTTGATGAGAAATAAAAAAAAGCCTCCATCAGAGAGGAGGCAGGGAAATAAGGCTTAAAAGGAAATAACTTCCGTACCCGAAAGGAAGCCAATTCAGTAGATTATTTAACACCATAATACTGACGGGTTAAAGAGGAGTGATAAAGATGAATGGATTCAGAAACAGTTCACGGAACGGTCAGGTCTGGCGCTGGCAGCGTGCCGGAAGCCGGGCCGTTATTCTGGAGGTCAGTGGACGCTGGATGGAAGCGGCAGAAGCATGGCGACGGGCTGCCGGTGTTGCGCCCCGGACAGACTGGCAGCAGTTTGCCCGAAAAAGGGCTGAACACTGCCACCGGCGCAGCCGGGGAAGGGTGTAACGAAAAAAGCAGCCTTCATTACTCCAGGGATTCAGAAGGCTGAATAATGCATGAGATTTGTTTTTTTTAATATCCGGTCGGGCAGTATGACCGGACAGTTCTGAGTAGCACAGAGTTTTTTCCGTATTAAGTCGTGATTTTATATTTTGTGATTAATTTCACAAAATAAGGAGTTATTCAGTGTGTGCTGCGATATTCAGGATTACCTGAAATACAGGTGCCATTTATCTGATATGGAGAATAACATGAGGAAATATATTCCACTGGTATTATTTATCTTTTCATGGCCGGTATTGTGTGCAGATATTCATGGACGGGTTGTTCGTGTACTGGACGGTGATACCATCGAGGTCATGGACTCACGGAAGGCAGTGCGGATCAGGCTGGTAAATATTGATGCGCCGGAAAAGAAACAGGATTATGGCCGGTGGTCGACAGACATGATGAAATCACTGGTTGCAGGAAAAACGGTTACCGTCACATATTTTCAGCGAGATCGTTATGGTCGTATTCTCGGGCAGGTTTATGCACCAGACGGAATGAATGTTAATCAGTTTATGGTCCGGGCCGGGGCTGCCTGGGTATATGAGCAGTACAACACAGATCCCGTGCTGCCTGTCCTTCAGAACGAAGCCAGACAACAAAAACGCGGGCTCTGGTCAGATGCTGATCCGGTTCCCCCCTGGATATGGAGACACCGTAAATAAAGCGATGGCAATCTTATCATTCATCTGTTCTCAGCGGGAATAAAAATGGCAAAAACAAAACAGGAATGGCTGTATCAGTTACGGCGATGTTCATCAGTCAATACGCTGGAAAAAATTATTCATAAAAACAGAGGCAGTTTATTAAACAGTGAACGTGAATCATTTAATTCAGCAGCAGACTACCGGTTAGCGGAATTAATCACCGGAAAGTTATATGACAGGATACCAAAAGAGATATGGAAATATGTAAGGTAATAATTCAGCATAATTAATTACCAGGAGCAGATAAACAATGAAGCTGATTATTTTTATTCTCATTGTTCTGATTATTGCAGCGTTACTTATCCGGATTATCCTCAGAAGTGTAAATCAGCATTCTCCTTTGCTGATGCAATTGTATGCGGCAGGTATACGGACCGGTGATGCAGAGCGAATACTGTCCGGCGGTGAATACTGGCAACGTCAGAAGACGCTGCTGACAGAAAGGGAAGTCAGTTTTATGAAAGGACTGTTCAGAATTGTGGATATGAAGCGGTGGTATCTGTGTCCGCAGGTACGGGTCGCAGATATCGTCCAGCTGAACGGGAATATCCGGCCACGATCACGCCAGTGGTGGCAGTTATTCAGGATGGTGTCTCAGTGGCATGTTGATGTGGTTATCGTTGAGCGGCGTTCGTTCAGTATTGTTGCAGCAGTAGAGCTGGATGATGCCAGCCATTTACGACCTGAACGCAGACGCCGGGATATTCTTCTTGAAGAGGTTCTGAGGCAGGCTGGTATTCCGTTGCTCAGAAGCCACGATGCCAGAAAACTGCTGCAGATGACCGGAGAATGGCTGAATACAACAGGGGCTGCCCAGCAGTCACCGGAACATCGTAGCTGACGCCTTCGCGTTGCTCAGTTGTCCAACCCCGGAAACGGGAAAAAGCAAGTTTTCCCCGCTCCCGGCGTTTCCATAACTGAAAACCATACTATTTCACAGTTTAAATCACATTAAACGACAGTAATCCCCGTTGATTTGTGCGCCAACACAGATCTTCGTCACAATTCTCAAGTCGCTGATTTCAAAAAACTGTAGTATCCTCTGCGAAACGATCCCTGTTTGAGTATTGAGGAGGCGAGATGTCGCAGATCGAAAATGCAGTAACTTCCTCACCGAAACGCATTTACAGAAAAGGTAATCCGTTAACCGGAGCCGAGAAACAACGCATATCTGTTTCCCGGAAAAAGGGGACACATAAAGCGATTAATGTTTTCATCCAGAGTGAACTCAAAGATGATTTGACACAGCTTTGTAAGGATTCGGGCTTAACTCAAAAAGAAATGATAGAGCACTGGATTTTGAAAGAAAAAGCTGCGATGACTGATGCGAATAGAAAGTAACTAAGTTACCTTCTTGAACATTTGAATTGCGGATGCTAGATTACTGATCGTTTAAGGAATTTTGTGGCTGGCCACGCCGTAAGGTGGCAAGGAACTGGTTCTGATGTGGATTTACAGGAGCCAGAAAAGCGAAAACCCCGATAATCTTCTTCAACTTTGGCGAGTCAGAAAGATTACCGGGGCCATCTAAAAACCGTATAGCCAACAATTCAGCTATGCGGGGAGTATAGTTATATGCCCGGAAAAGTTCAAGACTTCTTTCTGTGCTCACTCCTTCTGCGCATTGTAAGTGCAGGATGGTGTGACTGATCTTCAACAAACGTATTACCGCCAGGTAAAGAACCCGAATCCGGTGTTTACACCCCGTAAAGGTGCCGGAACGCTGAAGTTCTGCGAAAAACTGATGGAAAAGGCGGTGGGCTTCACTTCCCGTTTTGATTTCGCCATTCATGTGGCGCATGCCCGTTCGCGTGGTCTGCGTCGACGCATGCCACCGGTGCTGCGTCGACGGGCTATTGATGCGCTCCTGCAGGGGCTGTGTTTCCACTATGACCCGCTGGCCAACCGCGTCCAGTGCTCCATCACCACGCTGGCCATTGAGTGCGGACTGGCGACGGAGTCTGCTGCCGGAAAACTCTCCATCACCCGTGCCACCCGGGCCCTGACGTTCCTGTCAGAGCTGGGGTTGATTACCTACCAGACGGAATATGACCCGCTTATCGGGTGCTACATTCCGACCGACATCACGTTCACACTGGCTCTGTTTGCTGCCCTTGATGTGTCTGAGGATGCAGTGGCAGCTGCGCGCCGCAGTCGTGTTGAATGGGAAAACAAACAGCGCAAAAAGCAGGGGCTGGATACCCTGGGTATGGATGAGCTGATAGCGAAAGCCTGGCGTTTTGTGCGTGAGCGTTTCCGCAGTTACCAGACAGAACTTAAGTCCCGTGGAATAAAACGTGCCCGTGCGCGTCGTGATGCGAACAGGGAACGTCAGGATATCGTCACCCTGGTGAAACGGCAGCTGACTCGTGAAATCTCGGAAGGGCGCTTCACTGCTAATGGTGAGGCGGTAAAACGCGAAGTGGAGCGTCGTGTGAAGGAGCGCATGATTCTGTCACGTAACCGTAATTACAGCCGGCTGGCCACAGCTTCTCCCTGAAAGTGACCTCCTCAGAATAATCCGGCCCGCGCCGGAGGCATCCGCACGTCTGAAGCCCGTCAGTGCACAAAAAATCAGCACCACATACAAAAAACAACCTCACCATCCACCTTCTGGTGCATCCGGTTCCCCCTGTTTTTAATACAAAATACGCCTCACAGACGGGTAATTTTGCTTATCCACATTAAACTGCAAGGGACTTCCCCATAAGGTTACAACCGTTCATGTCATAAAGCGCCAGCCGCCAGTCTTACAGGGTGCAATGTATCTTTTAAACACCTGTTTATATCTCCTTTAAACTACTTAATTACATTCATTTAAAAAAAAAACCTATTCACTGTCTGTCCTGTGGACAGACAGATATGCACCTCCCACCGCAAGCGGCGGGCCCCGACCGGAGCCACTTTAGTTACAACACACAAAGGCAACCACCAGAAAAACCCCTGTCCTGCGCAGAACTGGAGCCACAAAGCCCCTCCCTCATAACTGAAAAGCGGCCCCGCCCCGGCCCTTCGGGCCGGAACAGAGTCGCTTTTAATTATGAATGTTGTAACTAAGTGTCATCATCGCTGTCAGTCTTCTGGCTGGAAGTATCGAGTACACGCTCGTAAGCGGCCCTGACGGCCCGCTAACGCGGAGATACGCCCCGACTTCGGGTAAACCCTCGTCGGGACCACTCCGACCGCGCACAAAAACTCTCTCATGGCTGAAAGCGGGTATGGTCTGGCAGGGCCGGGGATGGGCAAGGTGAAATCTATCAATCAGTACCGGCTTACGCCGGGCTTCGGCGGTTTTACTCCTGTGTCATATGCAACAACAGAGTGCCGCCTTCCATGCCGCTGACGCGGCATATCCTGGTGACGATATCTGAATCGTTATATACTGTGTATATACGTAGTAATGACGAGGTGATAAATGGCACAGGTTAATATGAGTTTAAGAATCGACGCTGAACTGAAGGATGCTTTTATGGCCGCTGCAAAAAGCATGGACCGTAATGGCTCCCAGTTAATCCGGGATTTTATGCGCCAGACCGTTGAACGGCAGCATAATACCTGGTTCCGTGACCAGGTTGCGGCAGGACGTCAGCAACTCGAGCACGGCGATGTGCTTCCCCATGACATGGTCGAATCCTCCGCTACTGCATGGCGGGATGAAATGAGCAGGAAGGTTGCCGGTAAATGATGGAGATATTCTGGACCATGCTGGCCAGCCAGGACAGGAAGCGCATTCGTGAGTACATTGCGGAGCAGAACCTGATGGCCGCCATTGAACTGGACGAACGGATTGGTTATTCAGCCAGCAGCCTGGCCGGGCAGCCGTATAAAGGCCGCAACGGCCGTGTGGAAGGTACCCGGGAACTGGTTATTCACCCGCATTTTGTTCTGGTTTATGAGGTCGACAGCCAGTGGGGAAAAGTATATATCCTGCGCGTGTTGCATACTGCACAGAAGTGGCCATAGAGGGGCTGTCCGGATATAAGGAAAGGAGATGCAATAACCATGAATAATGATGAGCTGGCCACCAGACGTGCGCAGGCGATTGCCGAAGACAGGTGTTTCTCGAAAGGACGTCTGCGCGATGAATTCAGAATGAAGCCAGCCCCCGGTGCTGAGCCGGTTAAGTGGTATAAAAATAGTTATGGTGGCAGGTTCGCTGTATACCGAATTGCAGACTGTGTTCCGATGCGTGAGAAACGCCCTCTGACGAGTAAACAACAGCTGGCTGGCCAGCGGCTTTCCGTTTTATCCCGACTAAACAGCACCAGTGGCCGGATGGCACGGCAGGCATATGACTGGCTGAGTCTGGCACCACTCTTTCTGGATACTGAAACGACAGGACTGGATAATACCGCGGAAGCCCTGGAAATCGGCCTGACCGATGCGGCCGGTCAGGTGGTATTTGAAACCAGGCTGAAGCCCACGGTCGCCATCGGGGCGCAGGCCGCCGCCGTGCATGGTATCAGTGAGCAGGCTCTCTGCGGCGCACCATCATGGACAGATGTGGCGCGGCAACTGCGGCATGCAATCGGAGATCGACCAGTAATTATCTTTAATTCCCGGTTCGACATCCGCATTCTGAAACAGACTGCGGCCGCACATAGCGATCCGGCTGACTGGCTGGAAGAAATGACGGTATATTGTGCGATGGAGCTGGCTGCAGGATATTATGGGGCCACCAACCGCTATGGCACGATTTCACTGGCCAGTGCTGCCAGCCAGGCCGGACTGACCTGGGAAGGGCAGGCACACTCAGCGATCGCCGACGCACGGATGGCGGCAGGGGTGGTAAACGCTATTGCTGCATATCATCTGGAACTGCTGCAGGAACAGGCCCGGCTGAAAATCTGACCGACTGGCCTGTATACCGCAATCATTTACGTTATCCAGACGTAAATCCGCCGCTTGTTACTGTCAGTATGTTAATGCTAATGTATGCGTACATTAGCATTAATGAGGGATGATATGTGAGAAATAAAACCAGGGAGGCCATGCGGCTTTTTTTAGGCGGCAGGTGCTACACGGCTGAAAAACTTGAAAAGGATTATCTGGCTGAAGTGGCTAATTACAGTAACGACCGCTGGGAAGCACCGCAACGTGCCGCACGCCTGGCTGCCAGCGTAAAGCGTTACAAGACATCAGAAATGCTGCGCTTTATTTTTGCTACCATTGCCTATGATCCCGATCCAGATTTAACCCCGCTGACTGTGAGACGTTTGTGCAAGGCATTGTTCGGCAGAACCGGAAGCCAGTGGCTGGTTGTTGAAGTTTTTGGGGAGAAGGGGCGTCAGCACCGCAGCGCGGACAGCAATCCGGAGATGGTGGAAAAAATGGCTGCCAGATATCGTCATGCCGCCGAACTACACTGGTCCGCAACGCTGGCAGAAATTGAACGGGTAAAGCGGCTTTATCAGACGAAAATTAAGAAATCCAAAAAAGAAGTGGGTTGACTGCAATTGTTATTCTTTTCCTTCATCATTAATGCTAATGTATGCATACATTAGCATTAATGTATGGTGCGTTAAACGTACAATAATTTCGAATATCCAAACTGATCTCATACACGCTTGACTGGATCAGGGCTGGTATGAAATGCGCCGCCAGCTTGAGTAGGGGGTTGAGGGCCAACCGTACGAAAATGTACGGTAAGAGGAAAATTATCGTCTTAAAAATCGATTAGTAGACAATGCCGTCCGTTAAGTGCCAATTTTCGATTAAAAAGACACCGTTTTGATGGCGTTTTTCTATGTCCATTATGTCTTGATATATCATACAGTTACTTCACTAACGTACGTTTTCGTTCCATTGGACTTCAGACCCCTAGGCCAGCGTCAGAATCCCCGATTCATTCTTTGAGTGGAACACGAGGAACTGTGCCGTAATCAATGTTCTTCTCAACTTCGGTTGTTTCATCAACCATGACGAATGTGCGCACGGGCAGGCAATCACGCTCGCCGCGAATAATCAGCGGGAGCTGGTCAGTTTCAGCCTTCATCATGCGCAGATATTTAATCGTCATTTGCAATAGGCGTGACGTAAACATGGCGGGGCCTCTATTTCGCAATAGAGGCCGGCTTGCCGGATTGGCTATACGCCTAATCAGCAAGCACTATTAAATCCCAGCTGCTGGCAATTTTATTTGCTGCTATCTACCGTTTCATGTATCATCGAAGACGGCATTATTCGTATGCCAGCGAAAGCAAGTTACGGATTCACTATCTCACTTTAATCTGTGAGAGGCGAATCTGCGCTTGCTCAATTCTGCCTCTCACTAAACGGAGGCAACAATGTCTGATAAACCAAAATTCCTCGTTCCTGCAAATCGCAAAATTAAAGGCCGCGCCCTTACACGCATCGATCAGGAACAGAAAATGATCAATTCTGGTCCTTTAGGCTCTGAACGCCTTCTCATCAACGTTGCTCTTGATTTCATGGAAAAGCATCCGGGTATGTCCTGGGAGCAGGCTTTGGTTGCCGCTATGGGTTACTGTGAACGTACTTATAGCTAAAAAAGGAGACAGAGTATGGCTAAGTCAAACGTTACGAAATTTTCTCACAATGGGCATACTTATGAGCTTCACTTTGGAGGATGGTTAAATCATAGGTACAGTGATGCTTCTGAGGCTTTGTTTGAGGTATACACCAATGATATTCGTCTCTCGGATATGACTGTTGGCGAATACAAATCCGCCAAAAAAGCAGAGTATGAAGCCTTGGAAAATAAACGTGATATGACGTTTATGAAGTTTCTAAAGCAATCCTTTAAGGATGAATATGGTTATGACTGGGATGAGTCCATCAAGAGGATAAAAAAAGCTATCAACGATAGCTGTATCCCATACCTTCTTCGTCAGAAAAAGGATGCTTCTGTAAACGAAAGATCGATGGCTCTGTTTCGTGCTGCTGATAACGGCCATGTTGCCTCTACCTATTTCATTGCTACTGCGCTAAGTGATGACAAAGAAGAGAAATACTTATCGTGGTTAACTTTAGCTCATAATCGAGGGCATGTTGGTGCAGCATACGATATGGCAGTCTATTTCGATCAGATAGGAAATACTGTCGACTCCTTACGTTGTCTAATCATTTCTGCTGATAGTGGCTCTGACATTGCTTATAAGAATCTCTTCAGCATGGATTTGCTGAAGAAAGTGCTAAGTATACAAGAAGGTTCTAAGCTTGATTCTATGTTAAACGAGTTGATTGATGGCTCTTATAATTCCTGCGCTCGATACTTCAAAGCAGTACGTCTTTTGGTAGGAGACACGCCAGCTGAAGGTGTTAGCCTTTTAAAGATGTTCCGACAAAATCCGAAGAAAAAGCCTGCGGACAAAGATATTGATGATGTTTATTACAATCAGGTGGCTTTTGCAGAAGAATTTGTAGATGCAGTTCTGAGAGATATTAGTTTAAAAAAGCTTCCTTTAGTGTCTTTAATGGAGAGATCTCTTGAGTTCGCAAACCCTGACCGTGTAAATGAGGGTCAATCAATTACGGTTGGCTTCAATGATTTCAGAGAATTAGTTGGAGTTGTTGAAAAAGAAATTTGATCGTCTGTACAGCCCAGCTATCATGCTGGGCTACTTTTGAGAGGTAGTTTGGCATTTTCTGTCCAGTAGATTAACTGTTACACTCAGGATAGGATAGCTTCTATGGTTAAATTTCTAGGTGAAGTTATGAGTTCATCCGCTACTGTAACCGTCATAACTGGTGTTCTTGGTGTTTCTGTGACTGGCGGCAATATCGCGCTCCGGGCTGGAAAACAACCCATCAAAAACGTTATTGCCAGACATTGCGAACTCACCAAGTTTGATTATTGGTACTGTTTTTTCATAAGTGCCGTGAAATAATTTCATAATAACGACACTGTATTTATTTTATGTAATAATTGCCAATGAAATAACTTGATTAAGTTCCCTTTATCCAGCCTGATAGTGGATAAAGGGAACTCAATAATAATTGAATTAATTTATTAGCTTCATCGCATTTTTTTTGGTCTCTTCATCACTTTTTTGCTCTTGTTGTGAAGAGGATTGAGTGACTATTGAAGAATTAAAATCGGCCATCTCTTTTGGAAATAGCGATCTCAATATATTCACGATATCTGAAAATGTGGTTTCTTTCGTCAGCAGCTCACATAAAAGGAAAGGGGTCCGGGGATCTTGTCTGTATAAGGCCAGACCTGCCGTCAGTGCGGCCCGGTTAAGGCGGCTTCGTTCCCCTTGCGGGATACTGTCCAGTGTATCACAAACAATTTTATCTGTTTGATTTACATCTGGATTTAGTTTGAAGGCAATGGTTCTGCGCTTGTCCATCATTAATTACCTATGAGATACATACCGTTAACTAAATCATATTGAGAGTTATTGGTTTTGAAAAAACGTTCATCACGAATCTGTGTGTGTTTTTTTACTGCATCGCATATTAATTCTGCGCCACCGCCTATAACCATAACATGAGTATAACCAGAAAATTCATTGAGCGTATTTAATACACGTTGCTCAAGTTTACGAAGTGCTTCATTCATTGCTTCGGTGACTATTGATATTTTGTTCTCATCATTAATTCGTTGCTTCAGATAGTTATTATCTTTTCTGTGAATGATAATATCGTCAGCAAGATAGCTACTTCCTTTTGTTCTCGCAAGAGAAAGGGCATCTTTTACTGCAGATGTAACCAGAGAGACACCAAGAGATGAGTCTCCGTATATTTTACTGATCCCCGATAATTTCCCCATTACCTGAGAAATATCTAATGTGGTGCCCCCGAGATCTATAATTAATAAAGAATCTAACTCATCCAGTTCTTGTAGAACTTCATAACCTGCCGGTATAGATTCAGGCATGACTTTTACATCTTTTATTGTGAATGTATCCCCACCATTTAATGTAATTTTTTTCCGGAAATTTGCTTTCTTACGCTCAATATTTTCCGTATTGGGTTGGTTATTTCTGTCGTAATACTCTGTCAGAGGAAGTGTGCAAACAATATCCACTTCGCTTACCGGCAGACCACTGGTCAGTAAGGCGTGATGCACTGCAACGACATTAACGTCGCTGTATTGCCATGCGATATTGGTTGTGACTACAGCATCCGGGCTGATTGGATCAAATGAATACTGTTCGCCGTTCAGTGTGTAGTTAAAGACCTTTTTATCACCAAAAGAGACTGCCCACTCGCGTTTGAAGCTGTTCGGGCTAATGTGCTGTTTAATTGTTCCGTCGCTTTCCTGCCACTGTAGTTTGATGTTTGTTGAACCGTCATCAATGAATACCAACATTTACAAAACTCCTTATGGTGTTTTTTTGGTGTGTGTTTGGGTGTGTTTTGGGTTTTAAGTGGGTTTGTTTGTCAAGTTTACCCCATTTTAACCATCAATCAATGATTATTTGTCTTGTTTTGGTGTTTTATTGGGTTGGATGTGGGTTGTTTTTGGGTTTTGTTTGGCGGGTAACAAAAGATGTCGCCGGGCTCCTCTTTTTACTGCGCCGGCTGACGCGGCGCGGCAGGAACGCTGCCTGTGGTCAGTGTCCCGCGTCCGGCCGGGCACGGGACGGGCGCTTTTACCGCTCCCGGCTGGCGTTGGTGACAGTGTACGCCAGTCCGTCGCCCTTTTCTGATGAACGCCCTTCAAGCCGCTTTCGCGGCATATCCTCGCCGTCAAAAAGACGACGGCTGCGGTATTCCACGGTCGGCCTGACCCGTTACCGGACGCGGTGAACAGCCCACAGGCAGCGGGGAACGGGCACCACAGGGGTGCCCTCCCGGTGCCCTCTGTAAGAGAAGGAGTGCTGTTATGTCCCGTTTTATCCTGGGTGACTGCGTGCGTGTTATGGCCACGTTTCCGGGCAATGCTGTCGATTTCATCCTCACCGACCCGCCGTATCTCGTCGGTTTCCGTGACCGTTCCGGGCGCACCATCGCCGGCGATAAAACCGATGAATGGCTGCAACCAGCCTGTAATGAAATGTACCGCGTACTCAAAAAAGACGCGTTAATGGTGAGCTTCTATGGCTGGAATCGCGTCGATCGCTTTATGTCTGCCTGGAAAAATGCGGGATTCAGCGTGGTTGGCCACCTGGTGTTTACCAAAACCTACACATCGAAGGCCGCATATGTGGGCTATCGCCACGAATGCGCCTACATCCTGGCAAAAGGACGTCCGGCGCTGCCTCAGAAGCCATTGCCCGACGTGCAGGGCTGGAAATATTCAGGCAATCGTCATCACCCGACTGAAAAGCCCGTTACCAGCCTGCAACCGCTCATTGAGAGCTTCACACACCCGAACGCGATTGTGCTGGACCCGTTTGCAGGCAGCGGCTCAACCTGTGTGGCCGCCCTCCAGTCCGGACGCCGGTATATCGGTATCGAGCTGCTTGAACAGTATCACCGTGCCGGACAGCAACGACTGGCCGCCGTGCAACGGGCCATGCAGCAGGGGGCCGCGAATGATAACTGGTTTGAACCGGAGGCTGCGTAAATGAACTATGCCGGACACGAAAAACTTCGCGCCGACGTGGCGGAGGTGGCCAACACCATGTGTGACCTTCGGGCCAGGCTGAACGATATGGAGCATCGCTGTCGCTTTGATTCCGATGTGCTTGTTGAACGCCTGACACGCCAGACGCTGTATCGCGCCAATCGCCTGTTTATGGAGGCGTATACCGAAATTCTGGAACTGGATTCCTGCTTCAAAGATTGAGAAGGAGACGAGAATGTACGGAACATGCGAAACGCTCTGCCGGGAGCTGGCAGCGCAGTATCCGGGAGACGCGCCGCTGATGCTGGTTGTCTGGTCCCCGGAAGAGATCCAGGCCCTCGCTGACGGAATGGATATTTCCCTGTCCGATCATGAAATCAGGACCGTCCTGGCGCGCCTGGAGGACATCCCGGAAGACCAGCGAATTGAGTCCGGTATTTCTTCCGCCGCGGCGATGGAGATTATCAGCAACGTGAGCGAAAACCGCCAGGTGACCGTTCCGGCTGAACTGCTGGCGTCCCTGATTCAGACCGCTGAACAGGCATTGTGGAAACGTGAATGGGCCGCCCGGGATCATGGCCTCGCCGTCCCGGAATGCGTCACCCGCCGTCAGGCGGTGGTTAATCAGGCCCGCACCCTGCTGAAAAACAACACACGCGAAAACGACTGATGTTATCGCCGCCTGCGGGCGGCGATTCAGGGAGACCATGAATCATGAACGAAACGCTGAATGCACTGATTTGTCGTCACGCCCGTAACCTGCTGCTGGCGCAGGGCTGGCCGCAAGAGACGGATGTTGACCAGCGAAATCCGAACCATCCGGGCTGGATCAGCATTTACGTGTGGCTGGATGCGCCCCGGCTGGCGACGTTACTCGTTAACCGCCACGATGGCGTGCTGCCGCCGCACCTGGCTTCCGCCATTCAGAAACTGACCGGAACCGGGGCGGAACTGGTACTGTCCGGCAGTCAGTGGCAGTCGCTGCCGGTACTTCCGGCAGACGGAACGCAGGTGTCTTTCCCGTATGCCGGAGAATGGCTGACCGAAGACGAAATCAGGGCAGTTCTTGATGCGGTGCGAGATGCAGTATGCAGTGTCAGTTGCCGGGTGGCAGAAGATGCGCGGCGTATCCGGGCGGCGCTGACCACCACCGGTCAGACGTTGCTGACCCGCCAGACGCGCCGCTTTCGTCTGGTTGTGAAGGAAAGCGATTACCCCTGCTGGCTTGATGAAGATGACGAAAATCTGCCCGTGGTGCTCGATGCCATTCTGAACCGTGGCGCCCGTTTTTCGGCGGTGGAAATGTACCTGGTCAGTGAGTGTGTGGAGCATATCCTGGCCAGTGGCCTGGTCTGTGATGTGCTGCGTATACCGGATGAACCGTCCCGTCGCTGGTTTGACCGGGATATTCTGCGGGAGGTGGTCCTGGAAGCCCGGACTGAAATCCGCAGCATGGCGGATGCACTGGCGAAAATCCGGAAATGATGACGCTGGCGGGGAAAAATCTCCGCCTTTTCCAGCCGGTCCCCGGAAAGAGCAAAAGGATGTCGCCGCAGGCTCCGCTTTACCCGGCCATGCGGGGCATGGCCTTGTGGGTTTTCAGTTATGTGGCCTCAGCGTCGTGTGCGGGCTGTGCCGTGCCTCCATCGTAGCCGGGCTTCTGCGGGCGGGTTGCAAGGTAAGGTGAACCGCTGCGGTCACCCGGTCCCTCCTTCCCGTCTGCCGTGATTTTCCGGTCGTTCACCCGCTCAGATTTCGCGGTCTCACCCTCCAACTCCCGTCAGCCGTGCGCGTCAGGCTGCGGCTTCCCTTGCGCCCTTGCAACCCTGCAGGCCCGGCAAAGATGGAGGCACGGCACCGCCCGGTGTCGCGGAATATGTGAACAACGGAGGAAAACATCATGCAATATGCGAAACCTGTCACTCTGAATGTTGAAGAGTGCGACCGTCTGTTTTTTCTGCCTTACCTGTTTGGCCAGGATTTTCTGTATGCCGAAGCGTCTGTGTACGCGCTGGCGAAAAAAATGATGCCGGAATATGAAGGCGGATTCTGGCACTTCATCCGCCTGCCGGACGGTGGCGGTTACATGATGCCGGATGGCGACCGTTTTCATCTGGTTAACGGTGAAAACTGGTTTGACCACACGGTCAGTGCTGATGCCGCAGGCATCATCCTGACCTCCATTGTGATTAACCGCCAGTTGTGGCTGTACCACGACAGCGGTAACGCAGGGCTGACTCACCTGTACAGGATGCGCGATGCGCAGTTGTGGAGCCACATCGAATTTCACCCCGAATGCAACGCGATTTACGCGGCACTTGACTGATTAACGGACGGGGCGGCAATGCCGCCCCTGTAAAGGAGTCGAAGAAAAATGAACATCAGCACAGAAACCCGCGAAATTCTGCGTAATTACAGGGCCGTGATTAATGCGCGGCGTCGTGAAATGGGGCAGAAACCGATCACCACCGCGCAGATTGTTGATGAAATCTGCGATTTTGTGGCGAATCAGCAGGCGGTTTTCCTGGGCGGTCACTACATCTTACAGGGCAGCAGAAACAGGTGATACAGGGGCAGGCGGTGGAGGCCGCCTGTCAGCCCGCGCGAAAACCCCTGGCAGGCTGACGCCTGCCGGAAGGGAAGCGGGCCACGCTGGCGCGTCGCCCGTTACCCTTCCCGTCTGTGATGTGTCTGACTCAGGAGTGTTTCTTTCTTATGTTATGGAACTGTTCCTGATGTTGTTGTCGTTGTTCCTTTATCTGCTGCTCTGATTCTGACTACTGCAGTGTTGTTCTGTCTGCCGGACGCACCTTCGGCTCCCGGCTGCCTGGCGGCATCCGGTCGTCAGGCCCGACTCCGA
>ERZ1026890.524-NODE-524-length-21791-cov-9.878773_pt1 | contig 21791 bp, 20 predicted proteins | sample MGYA00380175_ERZ1026890 | MGnify/ENA primary metagenome ERZ1026890 (study PRJEB33269, sample SAMEA4719811) | human gut metagenome | biome: human-associated habitat; feature: organic feature; material: feces | place: Cameroon | collected 2013-10 ...
GCAAGCCCATCCGCACCTTTGCCATCGGCATGGACACCGACGCCATCGACCTGAAGTATGCCCGCCAGACCGCCGACTATCTGGGCAGCGAGCATCACGAGGTCATCATCAACCGGGAGATGGTCCTCCAGAGCCTGGAAGAGGTCATCCGCCTGCTGGGCACCTGGGATATCACCACCATCCGCGCCAGCATGGGCATGTATCTGCTGTGCAAGGCCATCCACGAGCAGACCGATGTCCGTGTCCTGCTGACGGGCGAGATCTCCGATGAGCTGTTCGGCTACAAGTACACCGACTATGCCCCCACCGCCGACGCCTTCCAGCAGGAGAGCCAGAAGCGCATCCGCGAGCTTTCTATGTACGATGTCCTCCGCGCCGACCGCTGCATCTCCTCCAACAGCATTGAGGCCCGTGTACCCTTCGGTGATCTGGACTTCGTCCGCTACGTGATGGCCATTGACCCCGAAAAGAAGCTGAACAGCTACGGCAAGGGCAAGTACCTGCTGCGCAAAGCCTTCGAAGGCGACTGGCTGCCGCCGGAGATCCTGTGGCGTGAAAAGGCCGCCTTCTCCGACGCCGTGGGCCACAGCATGGTAGACGACATCAAGGAGTATACCGAGAGCCTTTACACCGACGAGGAGTTCCAGCTCCGCCGGGCAAACTATTCGGCCCATTGCATGCCGTTCACCAAGGAGAGCCTGTTCTACCGCGAGATCTTCGAGAAATACTACCACGACCAGAGCCGCACCATCGTCGATTTCTGGATGCCCAACAAGGCATGGCCCGGCTGCAACGTCAACGATCCCTCCGCCCGTGTGCTGGCAAACTACGGCGCATCGGGGGTGTGATTTTTATTTTTGCTCTAGATGCAACAATTTTGCATCTAGAGTTTTTTGTGCAAATAAGTTCAAAGAATTTTAGCAAATTCTAACAAGATTGATTTCAAAAAAAAAAAGCGGCCGCTTTCCATTTGGAAAACTGCCGCTGTTTTGCTTTTTCTGCGTCTTGCACATCTGCTCCCAACATGCTACGCATTGTGCAGAAGGAAGCGGTCCCCAGCACTTTGCTGGAACGTCAAGTCGTTTTTTGTTGTGCTAAGGCGTCCCGGAATTCCTTCCATGGGCCGCTGCGCCCGGTCAAACGGTCCGCTGTTTCCTCGCCGAAGGTGAGTTTCAGCTTTTGATAGGCTTCCCGCAGATTGACCGGACGGGACGTAGTGTTATGTGCATCCGATGCTACCACATCAATGACACCGTTGCTCAGCCAGCGTTCCACCCGCCGCCGCTTCCAAAAGCTGCCCGGCTCCAGCACCGTGGAACCGTTCATCTGGCAGGCCACAGGATACCGGGCCTTCAGCTTTTCCAGAAGGCCCCGCGATTCCAGGCAGCGGTAGCGCTCCACATGGGCCATCAGAATGGAGTAGCCGCACACAGCCACTTCTTCCAGCCCATTTTCCAGTTCTTTGGCGGAAGTCTGCGGTAAAAACTCCATCAGCACCCAGTCCGTACCGGCCAGCGTGGGCAGGCCGTTTTCTCTGGCCGCATCCCGCAGCATGGGGTTGTACAGCAGCTCCGCACCGGGGTACAGCCGCAATCCATACCCCTGCTGTTGACAATAGGCCTGCGCTGCATCCAGGTGGCGCTGGTAGCGCTCCTGTGGAAAGGCCTCTAGGCCCGGTGTCGCGTGGGTGGTGGCCACCAATGTGGTGATGCCGTTGGCAACAGCTGCGTCCAGCATCGCCCGCATCTGTTCTTCCGTGCGGGCTCCATCGTCCACTCCATAGACCACATGCGTATGCAGATCTAAAAACTGTTCTGTCATGGGTTCAGCTCTTCTTTTCTTCTGCCTCTTTTTCGTAGGCCTTGTAATAACTGGAATAATGCGATTTGTAATAATACTTCTTGTTGGCAAAGCCCTCGTAATCCACCTGATTGAGGATGGTGCCGAGGATGGGGCAGCCCGTTTGTTCCAACTGGTTTTTTGCGTCGATCAGCTCCTGCCGGTGGACCTGATTGTAGCTCACCACCAGCAGAATGCCATCGCAGACCTTGGCGATCTCCGCAGCATCAATGACCACGCCCACCGGAGCCGCATCCACGATCACGTAATCGTACCGCTCTGCCAGTCCATCCAGCAGGTTCTGAAACCGCTCAGAGCTCAGCAGCGGGATGGGATTCAGCAGTTCGTGGCCCATAGGGATAAAGTCCATACCCGGAACGTTGGTGTGGAACAGGACTTCCTCCTTTTCGGCAATGCCGGCCAGATAGTGAGACAGGCCCTGCTTTTTGGAACCCGGCGCAAACTGTACCCCATAAACGGTGGTGATCATGCTCCGCCGCAGGTCTGTATCCACCAGGACCACCCGCTTGCCTCGCTCTGCCAGCTTCCGGCACAGCGTAATGCTGGTAAAGCTCTTGCCCTCGGATGCGTGGGAACTGGTAAGCATGATCTTTTTGATATCCCGACCCAAAAAGGAGACATTGGTGGAAAGTGTGTTGAAGGCCTCATTGACCGGGTAGCTCAACTGGGGAAGTTTTCGAAATTCAAGTCTGTTCACAGCGTTTTCCCTCCCGGCAGCTTCAGGCCGATCTGCTTGTCTGCCCTCTGGTGTTTTGGCTCATCGCCTTTTTCCAGCGGGATCACCGCCATCGTCACCAGGCCGGTGTATTTCTTGATGTCCTCCGTCGTCTTGTAGGTATCGTCCAGCAATGTGATCACAACAACGACACCCGCACTGACCACAAAGCCCAGCAATGCTCCCAGCAGGATGCTTTTGGTCTTGTTCGGGCTGACCGGCTCCGTAGGAACCAGTGCTGTGGACATGATAGAGATCTTGTCCGTTGCCATCTTTTTGGCAATGTAGTCCTGCACCACGGTAACATACTCATTGGCGATGTCTGCTGCTTCCTGCGCAGACTCCGACGTCACGGTGATCTCCACCATCCGGGTGTTGGAGGCATTGGTCACAGAGAGCATCTTATCCAGCTGGCTGTAGGTATAGGGCAGGTCCAGGTTGGAGATCACCTTCTCCTGCACCTCCCACATATGAAAGACTTGGATATAGTCATCGGTCAGGGCCGTGCCGATCTGGAGATCGGAGATGTTGATGTCCGAGTCTTTCTGGCTGATGACGTAAATGGTAGACGACGCCTGATACTTGGGCGTCACAAAAAACAGCACCCCAATGGCTGCGATCAGGGCGCAGGCCACGGTTGCTGCTGCAAGCTGCTTCCATTTACTCAGCAGCGCATAAAACAGCTCCAGGAGGTCAATGGTCCCCTCGTCTCCATTGCCGGGCTGGGGCGAATTCACCTTATTGGGGGGTGGCATTTGGTATTCTGACATAGTTTTGTTCTCCCTTTGATTTATTCTGAAGCAGAAAGAAAGCAGTGGCAGCAAATGCCACTGCCTTCTGTAAACCTACAAAAGGTACTTTCTCAAACTCAGACCTTTGCAGTCTTCTTGGTCGCGACCACGGAACGCCTCCTGACGTTCCATGCGGCTGGCGTTGGTCCCATCTCCGACCGTCATCCGGCTGCGGACAAAGGTCTCGGCCTGGTCCCCATGCAGCGTCAGGGTCGTGCCCTTGGTCATTGCAGGGTCTATGGAGGAGAAATCATCCTCCAATGTCACGGTGACACCGCCTGCCAGATCGTTCAGCTCCGAGATGCCATCCATGTTCATGGCCACGTAAAAATCAATGGATTCTCCCAGCAGAAGACCTTCCACTGCCTCACGGGCATACTCGCAGCTTTCCTCCTTGCCATCGCCGAAGCCATGCGCAAGGCTAATCTGCATTTCTTTGGTGCCGATGGGGCTGCCAAGGTAGCCCAGCACGGTGCATTCTGTCATGGTATCCCGGTCGATCTTCAACTGACGGATGACCTGGCGTTCCGGATCGATGACGATCAGCCGCTGGAAATCTCCCTGGCCGCCCTGGTAAGCGCCCTCGCTCTCCACAGCACTGTCATGGTCCACGCCCATCACAAGGATGGAGGTCATCCCCTCCCGGCGCTGGTATGTGACGCCGTTGTACTCCTGCGTTTCCACCGCTTCCGTCTGGGTCAGATCCCCGCGTGCTTCTTCAACGCTCCTGGTCTCCAGCCAGCGTCCCCCTGCATACAGGATCACACCCAGCAGAAGGATGCCTGCCGCAATGACCAGGATCAGCCACTTTGCTTTTCCTGCCTGGTCATATCGTTTCAAAAAGTTTTTCCCCTCCTCAGGGTACAATGACATCCGAGGTATAAATCCTCTCTCATAAGATACCATCTTTTATAGCCGTCTGTCAATGTTTTCCTCTATGTTTTTTCATTTTTATCCCCCCCCCCGCAAAAATATGAAACGCACACAAAAATCGTTTTCTTTATGATTTATATCCATCATTCTGAGTTTTTTTGCATCGGGAGATCCTTATGAAATGCTGTTTCTGGCACAACAAAGGAGCGCCCCCGCACGAAGTAGCTTCTGTGCGGAGACGCTCCTTGTTATTCCCTTATTTGTTGCTCAGGCATCCGAGCGGGAGAAGGCATTCTTCATAGTGCAGCTCAGTTCAAAGAGGACCTTGTTCAGCGTATCGGCAGCGCGGGCCTTCAGCTCTCTGGCGATGGCCTCGTTGGCCTCCGTGCGCAGGGCGGCACGGCGGGCCGGGTCGGCCTCCTGGGCCTGTTTTTCGTCGTAGGCGTTCAACAGAGCGCGGGTGGCGGAGAGGACGCCTTCCTCGTAGCGCTCGACATGGAAGATGGACTTGCCGTAAGCGGCATCGGCCATGGCGGCGATCATCCGGCTGACCCAGTAAAAGCTCTCGGTGGAGACTTCGCCGGTGGTGCAGGCGAGGTAGGCCGGGGTGGTGTCCACATTGGCATAGAACGGCACCATCGTATTGAATGCATTGGACGCATAGGCGATCCACTCCACCGTGCGGAACTCCTCCGGCAGATCCGGGCGCATCTGGGTCAGCGCCATGAAGCTGTTGCGGTTGATGCCGATCGTACGGTAGGCACCCTTGCTCTTCGGGTCGCCATAGGCGGCATACGGGTCATACGGGGTGCCCTGATAGTGCGAAGACAGCAGGTATTTCACGTCTTCCGGTGTGATCTTCCGCTCCGGGATCATACACCAGGGCAGGTCGTCCGAATGCGGGGTATAGTCTGCATCGGGGCCTTCCCAGACCCAGGTGTTGGGGTTCAGATGCCGCAGCATGAACCAGGCGCGCGGTGTGTTATACACATGATCGGCGTCGTCGTGGCTGCCGAAGGCATCGCGTGGGTTGAAGCTGCCGTCCAGCGAGAGGTCGAGGTGGTGCTTGTCCACAAAGGCCTTCAGGTCCTCCGAGCACATGTAGTTTTCCTGTGCGCCGCAGGCGTCGGCAAAGTCGAAGCTGTCGATGCCGAGCTGGTTGGGCATCACGACATAGCTGTCGTCCGGCACACGGCGGGCCATCCAGTGGTGGCCGCCGATGGTCTCCAGCCACCAGATCTCGTTCACATCCTGGAACGCGATGCCGTTCATCTCATAGGTGCCGTACGTCCGGAGCAGCTCGCCCAGGCGCACCACGCCCTCGCGGGCCGAGCGGATATAGGGCAGCACGAGGCAGACGATGTCCTCCTCGCCAATGCCGCCGGGCACTTCCGGCCGTTCCCCTTTGGCGGGCTGGTACACCACCAACGGGTCTGCGCCCAGAACGCGCGGATTGGACGTGATGGTCTCGGTGGCCGTCATGCCCACATGGGCCGCATTGACACCCGCTGCCGCCCAGATGCCCTCGCCTTTCACCGCGTTGGGCATGGCCGTCATCCGCAGCGCATGGCCGGGCAGCGGCACCTCCACATGGGAGATCACCGACCGATAGACGGCCGGGTGTTCCTCCGGCTGCACGACCACGAACTTTTTGGCCGTGAAATGCCCCGAACCCGAATCGTCGTTGCGGGCGACCATGGTGGAGCCATCGTATGATGCGTTTTTGCCGACTAAAATTGTAGTACAAGCCATTGTTCTGTCCTCCGAAATTGTTTCCCTGTCTTTTCGGTTTGCCGAGGCTATTGTAAGCCTTTTTTGGGGAAAAGGCAAGATTTTTTGAGAAGGGAGCGTGGAAGTACGATTTATAGGATATAACAGAATTTATACTGAAATTATAGGAAGGATGCCAATTGACAACAACTTCCATTTCTCGTATGGTAACGGTATCCTATCGTTCAGGAGGGATCTCTTATGAAGCTGCTCGCGCACATCAGTGATGACAAGACCCGCACACAGACCATCGAAGAACACCTGACCAGCACGGCTGCACTGGCCGGAAACTTTGCCGCAGCGTTTGGCGCACAAGCAGAAGCAGCGTATACCGCCCTGCTTCATGACATCGGAAAATACAGCGCTGGTTTCCAGCAACGCTTGCAGGGAGGCCCGCCCGTTGACCACTCCACTGCTGGAGCCAAGGCCGCGATCCAGGACGGAAACATTCCCGCCGCGCTGGCCATTGCCGGACATCACAGTGGCATCCCCGACCTCGGAAATCCGCATGACACTGCCGACGAAAGCACGTTGGTCGGCCGCTCCAAGCGGCGGATCGAAGATTGCTCCCAGTGGAAACAGGAGATCTCCCCTGCCAAAGCCGCTCTGCCGCCGTGGCTGCTCCGCCAGCCGGACAACCTGACCATGGCCTTTTTCACCCGGATGCTCTACTCCAGCCTGGTCGATGCCGATTTCATCGACACCGAGACCTTCATGGACGGTAAAGCAGCCCCGCGTGGGATGGGGGAATCACTTTCCGCTCTGCTGGAAAAAGTCCGGGCACAGGCCAAACGCTACCTTGACAGCCCTGCCGCTTCCCCTGTCGCGCAGGAGCGGAACAAAGTACTGCGGGCCTGCATGGAACAGGGTGCTCATGCACCACAGGGGCTTTATACGCTCACAGTTCCCACGGGCGGCGGCAAAACCTTTGCATCCCTCGCCTTTGCGCTGGAACATGCTGTGGCACAAAAGCCGCAGATGGAGCGCATCATTTACGTCATCCCCTACACTTCCATTATCGACCAGACGGCGCAGACGTTCGCAGATCTTCTGGGAGAAGACAATGTGCTGGCTCACTTTTCCGGTGTAGACTACAAGCTGACCGAAAAAGACGACCTGACACCTGCTCAGTACCGGAAACTGCTTTCCAGTGAAAACTGGGACGCTCCCATCGTGGTGACGACCGCTGTGCAGTTCTTCGAATCCCTCTACGCCAACCGCAGCGGCCGGTGCCGCAAACTGCACAACATTGCCAACAGTGTCATTCTTTTTGATGAAGCACAGACGTTCCCTACCGATTACCTGAAGCCCTGCGTTTCCGCCATCGCACAGCTGGTCCAGCACTACCACACTACCGCCGTTCTCTGCACCGCAACGCAGCCCGCCTTGACGCCGCTGCTTCAGGAGCTTGCCCCTGGCCTGACCGCAAAAGAACTCAGCCCCGACCCGGCTCACCTCTATGAAGTCCTTCGCCGCGTGACCCGGCAAGATCTGGGCACCCTCTCCGCTGAGGCCCTCTGCGCACAGCTTTCGTCTGCCGAACAGGTGCTCTGTGTGGTCAACCGGCGCAAGACCGCCCAGGATCTGTTTGCACAGCTCCCCGCCGAAGGCAGCTACTGCCTGACCACCTTCCTCTGTGCCGCTGACCGCCGCCGACAGTTGGACGAGATCCGCCGACGGCTCAAGGCGGGGCTTCCCTGCCGGGTCGTCTCCACCTCTTTGATCGAAGCAGGCGTCGATGTGGACTTTCCGCTCGCCTACCGTGAAGCCGCGGGGCTGGATTCCCTGCTCCAGACCGCCGGGCGCTGCAACCGGGAGGGCAGACGCGACCCCCAAAAAAGCATCGTTGCTTCTTTCCAGCTGGAAGGTCTGGCACCGCTCCCCATGCTTTCGCAGAATGTCAACGCCATGAATGCCACCGAGCGGGCCTACGACCTGCTCGACACACCGGATGCCATTCACAGCTATTTTGAATCCTTCTATCGCACCCGTGCAACGCTTGACAAACAGAACATTCTGGACGCTTTTCAGCATGGTATCAAGGGATGTCAGTTTCCCTTTGCACAGGTTGCAGGAAAGTTCCACCTCATTGATAACCACACTTACACGATCTATCTTCCCATTGAGGAAGGTGCCGACCTCTGCGCATCGCTTCGCGGCGGTCACATCAGCCGTGCTCAGTTCCGCCGCCTGGGCATTTACAGCGTAGAATGCTATGAAAAGCAGTTCCGTTCGCTGGACGCCGCCGGTGCATTGGAACGTTCTCCGGATTTCCCCGATGATTCCGCCATCCTCGCTGATCCAGACTTGTACAGTCGCAGGACCGGCCTTTCGATGGAGATTGAAGAAGGCAGGGCGATCATCCTCTGAAATGGAAAAAGCAGCAGAGCACACGACTCCACTGCTTTTCCCCCATTGCTTGAAACAACATCCAACAATTTCAATCCACATTCGTTTTTCTCCGAATGACTCCTTTATTATAGGTTGAATTTGGATTTTATACAAGTAGCATCTTGCATTTCGCAAAAAGCGTGCTATACTAAAGCTACAAGGAGTTTTTGAAATAACATTCAACAGAAGTTAGAAGCAAAGAGGTGGTTGCAATGGGCAAATTCGATGTTCGCCTGAAATTCCGACAACCGTTTGAAAGGAGGTGATGCGCATGTCTATGCGCATTGAAGTCTGGGGACCCTATGGATGCTTCTCCCGGCCCGAAATGAAGACCGAACGTGTCAGTTACGACATCATCACACCGTCGGCCGCAAGAGGGCTCGTTGAAGCGATCTACTGGCACCCTGGCCTGAAGTACCACATTGACCGCATCTACTTATTGAGTCCCATCCAGTTCACCAACATCCGGCGAAACGAGGTCCGCTCCACCCTGCTGGCTTCCGCAGCACTGTCTGCCGCCAAGGGAGGAACGCCGCCGGTGCTCTACACCAGCCAGGACATCCAGCAGCGCGCCGCTATGGTCCTGCAGAACGTCCACTATGTCATCGAGTGTCACTTCACCATGACCGACAAGGCAGCCCCCGGCGACAACCCCGGAAAATTCCAGGATATCCTTCGCCGCCGTTTGAGCAAAGGCCAGTGCTATCATCAGCCCTGCTTTGGCTGCCGCGAGTTCCCTGCCAACTTCCGGGAGTGGCCCGGCGGCGACATTCCTGCACTGGAAGATGCCACGCAGGACCTCGGATTCATGCTGTATGATCTGGACTATTCTGACCCGGCCAACATCCGCTCGCAGTTCTTCCGGGCAAAGCTGGTCAACGGGGTGATGGATTGCCGGGATGTGGAGGTGTTCACATGATCTTACAGGCATTGACTGCTTATTATGAGCAGCTGCTCCGCACCGGACAGATCTCAGCCCCCGGCTGGGAGAATCAGTTCAAGGTCAGCTACTGGCTCCGCATCAACGCGGAAGGCCAGCTCATCGACCTCGTGGACTGCCGCCAGATGGTTCCGCGCGGCAAAAAAGAAGTGCTCGCCCCGCGGGAAATGGCAGTTCCTGCCCATGTCAAACGAGCTTCCGGCATTGCTGCAAATTTTCTGTGCGACAATTCCACCTATCTGCTGGGTGCAGACGAAAAAGGCAAGCCGGAGCGCTCCATCCAGTGCTTCGAAGCCTGTGCAAAGCTGCACCATGCCATTCTGGATGGGGTTGATTCCCCTGCAGCCAGAGCGGTCCTTGCGTTTTTTGACCATTGGAAGCCCGAAGAAGCATCGGCCCACCCGTTACTGGCTGACCGCTGGAAGGATATCACCGGAAACGCCAACCTTCTGTTCGACTATGAAGGGCCGGAGGGCAGCATCCTGTCCACTGAAGATGAAGCGATCCGAGCGGCATGGCAGCAGCACTACAGCAGCACTTCGTCCGACGCTCCGCTGGTCCAGTGTCTCGTGACCGGCCAGCAGGCCCCAGCCGCCCGGCTGCATCCCTCCATCAAGGGTGTTCCCGGCGCACAGAGCTCCGGAGCCGCGCTCGTTTCCTTCAACGCCCCGGCATTTTGTTCCTATGGGCACGAGCAGGGCGAGAACGCCCCTGTCAGCGAATATGCCGCCTTTGCTTACACCACTGCATTGAACACGCTGCTTGCCGACCGGGATCATTGCCGTATCCTCGGCGATACCGCTGTGGTCTGCTGGGCCGAAAACGCGTCCCCCAGCTATTCCTCCCTCGGCATGATGGCCATGTTCGGCATCCCGGAAAACCATGGTCTTACCGAGGACGACCTGAGTAAAGCGCTGGACAGCCTTGCCAAAGGGCAGCCCTGCAGCTGGATGGGCGAAGATCTGCAGCCCGGCCAGCACTTTTATGTGCTGGGGCTCTCCCCCAACGCGGCACGTATTTCGGTACGGTTCTTTCTACGTGACACCTTCCAGGTGTTTGCACAGCGGCTGCAGCGGTATGCAGAGGATATCACTGTGATCCACCCCGCTTTTGACAAGCGTGAGACCCTCTCCGTCTGGTCGCTGGTCCAGGAGACGGTCAACCAGAACTCGCGTGATAAAAAGCCTTCGCCGCAGCTTGCAGGTGATGTTCTGCGCTCTATTCTGACGGGCACCCCCTATCCAGCTACACTTCTGAATGGAGCGGAACTGCGGATACGCGCCGAACAAACGATCACACGCGGCCGGGCGGCCATCATCCGGGCTTATTACCGCCGCCATCCCCATCCACAGGTTCCAAAGGAGGTTTTGGATATGCCTGAATTGAATGTAGCATGCAACAATATCCCTTATACTCTTGGCCGGATGTTCTCGCTATACGAACAGATCCAGCTGGCTGCGGCCAAGGCAAATTCTTCCAACATCAATGCCACCATCAAGGACCGCTATTTCAATGCGGCTTCTTCGAATCCCAGCCAGGTCTTCAACCTTCTGGGCAAACTTTCCGTCAGCCACCTTCGGGTCCTGCGCCGCAGCAATCCAAAGTTGGCCGGTTCTCTGCAAGGCCAGTTGGAAGAACTTTCCATCCGCGTCGGCACATCCTATCCCCCCCATCTTGACCCCGCCAGCCAGGGTTCGTTCCAGTTGGGTTATTACTATCAGAATCAGGCCCGCTTCCAGAAGAAAGCCCCCGCTGATTCCACTGAGAATGTTTGAATTATAAGGAGGAACTGACATGTCTGAGCCTATCAAAAACCGCTATGATTTTGTGATCCTGTTCGATGTTGAAAACGGCAACCCAAACGGTGACCCCGACGCAGGCAACATGCCCCGCATCGACCCGGAAACCGGCTACGGTCTCGTGACCGATGTCTGCCTGAAGCGGAAGATTCGCAACTATGTGGAGACGGTCAAGGAAAATGACGAAAATTACCGCATTTACATCAAGGATACCGTCCCTCTGAACCGCAGCGACACCGACGCCATCAAAGCTCTTGGCATCAGCGAGGACCTCAAGGCCGCCAAGAAGAGTGACCCGGACATTGATCGCCGTCTGCGCAATTACATGTGTGAGCACTACTACGATATCCGCACCTTTGGTGCTGTTATGACCACGTTTGTCAAAGGGGCTCTCAACTGCGGTCAGGTCCGCGGCCCGGTCCAGCTGAGCTTTGCGCGTTCAGTAGACACCATCATCCCGCAGGAAGTCACGATCACCCGCGTTGCCATCACCACGGAGGCCGATGCTGAGAAAAAGGGCACCGAAATGGGCCGCAAGTACATCGTCCCCTATGCCCTCTACCGTGCAGAAGGTTATGTTTCCGCCAATCTCGCCCGCAAGACCACCGGTTTCTCGGAAGATGACCTTCGGCTGCTGTGGGAGGCCATCCTGAACATGTTCGAAAACGATCACAGCGCTGCGCGCGGTAAAATGGCCGTGCGGGAACTCATCGTCTTCAAGCATTCTTCGGAGCTTGGCAACGCCCCCGCTTACAAGCTGTTCGATGCCGTGACCGTCCAGCGCAGAGACCCCACCACCCCGGCGCGTAGCTACCGCGATTACGCTGTCACCGTATCCGACGCCCTTCCGGAAGGAGTCACCTGCGAGAGGATGTCCTGATGTCCGCCCCGGACGATTACCTGTTGATGTCCGGCATCCAGCATTTTTGCTTCTGCCGCCGTCAGTGGGCGCTCATCCACCTCGAACAGCAATGGTCTGAGAACCTTCGCACTGCAGAGGGGCGGCTGGAACATACCCGCTGCCATGACACCGCGCAGACCGAACGGCGGGGCGATCTGCTCATCACGCGGGGGATGAAGGTCGTCAGCCACCGCCTGCGGCTCAGCGGAGACTGCGACGTTGTGGAATTCTGGGCGGACCCGGAGGGCATCCCGCTGCAGCACACCGAAGGCCGCTGGCGGCCCATGCCGGTGGAGTACAAACATGGCCGCGCCAAGGAGAACGACGCCGACCGGCTGCAGCTCTGTGCGCAGGCCATGGCTCTGGAAGAGATGCTGGCCTGTGATATCCCGCAGGCCGCGCTCTTCTACGAGGAGACGCGGCGGCGGGAACTCGTCCCGCTGACGGACGCGCTGCGCCAAAAAACGCAGGCCATGGCCGACGAGATGAACCAGTATTTCGCCCGCGGCTACACTCCAAAAGTCAAGCCGGGAACCTTCTGCAACGCCTGCTCCCTCAAAGAGCTTTGCCTGCCCGCACTGTACAAACGCGCCGACCCCAGAGCCTACCTGAAAGCCTATCTGGACGAAGTGCAAGCGGAGGACACGCCATGAGACAGCTATTGACCCAGCTTTACGTCACTTCGGAAGACGCCTATCTTTCGCTCGACGGCGAAAATGTCGTGGTCAGCCGCCAGAAGACCGAGATCGGGCGGGTCCCGCTCCACACGCTGGAAGGGATCGTCTGCTTCAGCCGCTCCGGTGCCAGTCCGGCACTCATGGGCAAATGCGCGGCCAAGGGCATCGACCTCTGCTTTTTCAGCCCCTACGGCCAGTTTTTGGCGCGCACCGTCGGCGAAGAGCGCGGCAATGTCCTGCTGCGGCAGACCCAATACCGCATCTCCGACAGCGAAGCGCTGAGCTGCCGCTATGCGCGGTACTTCATCCTTGGCAAAGTTTACAACGCCCGCTGGGTACTGGAACGCGCCACCCGCGACCACCCGCAGCGCGTACCCGTAGAGGAATTCAAACGCACGAGTGCCCAGCTTGCGGCGGCGCTCCCGCTCATCGAGCAGTGCGACGATCTCGACCAGCTGCGCGGTCTGGAAGGGGAAGCAGCGCAGCGCTACTTTGACTGCTTCGACTCCCTCATTTTACAGTAGCATGAAGCGTTTCCGTTCGTGTCCCGAAACCGTCGGCCGCCGCTGGACAATGTGAACGCGCTGCTCTCCTTTGCCTATTCTCTGCTGGCCCGCGACTGCGCTTCCGCACTGAGCAGCGTCGGGCTGGACCCGTATGTCGGCTTCCTGCACCGCGCCCGTCCCGGACGCCGCAGTCTGGCGCTGGACCTTATGGAAGAGCTTCGCGCCGTTTCCGCAGACCGATTCGTGCTGTCCTGCATCAACCAGAAACTGCTGACAGCGAAGCACTTCCAGAAACAGGAGAATGGTGCTGTCCTCCTGACCGACGATGGCCGCCGCGCGTTTCTCAAAGCCTGGCAGACCAAAAAGCAGGAGCAGATCACCCATCCCTTCCTGAAAGAGAAACTGCCCTGGGGACTGGTGCCTTACGTGCAGGCGCTCCTTCTGGCGCGGACTCTGCGCGGTGATTTGGAACTGTATCCGCCGTTCTTCTGGAAGTGAGGTTCGTCTATGCTGGTCCTGATCACCTACGATGTCAACACCGAGACCGCTGCTGGGCGCAAACGCCTGCGCAAAGTCGCCAAAAAGTGCGTAGACCACGGACAGCGGGTGCAGAATTCTGTCTTCGAGTGCCTGCTGGACGCCGCGCAGTTTGCTGTTCTGAAGTCCGAGCTTGCCGCCCTCATCGACCCCGATCTGGACAGTCTGCGGTTTTATCAACTGGGCAACAACTATAAGACCAAGGTCGAGCACATCGGGGTGCATCCCCTGTTTGAATCCGGAGACGTGCTGATTTTCTAGCCCTCTCCTTCGGTGCGAATGGAAAGCACTCACCCCTTTTCCGTCTCCTTCGCACCATGTTTTCAAGCCGTTCTGTGCAGATCGCGGCTCTTTTTTCGGATGTTTTTGGACAAGCTCTTCCAAATCTGTGCAGATCGTTTTATAGTGAAACAAAAGCGGAGATGTTTTTCTCCGTTTTTGCTGTCGCCCTCCTCGCGGAGGGCGTGGATAGAAATTTTGTAGGTCATCTCAAATCCTCCGGGGCGTTGTTGTCGCCCTCCTCGCGGAGGGCGTGGATAGAAATATAAATAGGCCAACGGGCAAATTCTCTCTGTCGGGTCGCCCTCCTCGCGGAGGGCGTGGATAGAAATAGGGCATCATGGATGACCCGGATTCTGATTTCTTTGTCGCCCTCCTCGCGGAGGGCGTGGATAGAAATGTGACCGCTATGACGCCCTTTGCCCCCGGCCTGCGTCGCCCTCCTCGCGGAGGGCGTGGATAGAAATCTATCTGAACATCCCAACGTGGTAAAGGCGCTGGTCGCCCTCCTCGCGGAGGGCGTGGATAGAAATTGGATCGTCCAGAAAATGAAACCGTACATGGGCGGTCGCCCTCCTCGCGGAGGGCGTGGATAGAAATGTCTCGATACCATAGCGCTGCTCCCAGTAGCGCAGGTCGCCCTCCTCGCGGAGGGCGTGGATAGAAATACCGATACCTTTACGGATGCCGTTGAAGCAAAAGTGTCGCCCTCCTCGCGGAGGGCGTGGATAGAAATATCTGACCGTCAGCTTCAAACTCCGCAGGACGGTCGTCGCCCTCCTCGCGGAGGGCGTGGATAGAAATGGCTTTCGCCACGGTCAACCCCTCCGTTCCTGCTGGTCGCCCTCCTCGCGGAGGGCGTGGATAGAAATACCGGCGACAAGACCGGGAACCTCACGATGCACTGTCGCCCTCCTCGCGGAGGGCGTGGATAGAAATCGTCCGACTGGGATTTTTGAGGAGGCGAAGAAATGGTCGCCCTCCTCGCGGAGGGCGTGGATAGAAATCAGGCGTGTGTGGCAGTACGGGCAGGCCTCTCGGTCGCCCTCCTCGCGGAGGGCGTGGATAGAAATGCAAACGCTGCAAAATATCAGATCACGCTGAACCGTCGCCCTCCTCGCGGAGGGCGTGGATAGAAATGATGGTGTCGAGTTGGAGCGGGGTCGGCTTTCCGTCGCCCTCCTCGCGGAGGGCGTGGATAGAAATACAAGGGCATTCACCCCGATGTTGCCAAGGAGATGTCGCCCTCCTCGCGGAGGGCGTGGATAGAAATGTGGGACAAATACTTCAGTTCTTCGGCTTGCATGGGTCGCCCTCCTCGCGGAGGGCGTGGATAGAAATACCGGGTGCCCTGTATCGGACCTATTTCCACTCATGTCGCCCTCCTCGCGGAGGGCGTGGATAGAAATGTACCACTCGATTCCGAAATGCGGAACGCTGGGCGGGTCGCCCTCCTCGCGGAGGGCGTGGATAGAAATTGCAAAGAACTTTTTCCATGCTGGCGTCTGGGCAGTCGCCCTCCTCGCGGAGGGCGTGGATAGAAATTACAGCCATAGGTAAAACCCCTTTCAAAATAAGCCGTCGCCCTCCTCGCGGAGGGCGTGGATAGAAATTTCTTGATCCATGTACCGATGCTGGAAAGGGCTTTCGTCGCCCTCCTCGCGGAGGGCGTGGATAGAAATAGCAAAGAACTTGTCAACCGTGGCGCAGAGGTCAGTCGCCCTCCTCGCGGAGGGCGTGGATAGAAATTATAGACCTTCTGCCCAGACAGTGCTGCCGTGAACGTCGCCCTCCTCGCGGAGGGCGTGGATAGAAATATTTTGCTTCCTCCTGTGGTCTTATGGTCACACCCGTCGCCCTCCTCGCGGAGGGCGTGGATAGAAATGATGCTGGTAATGACCATCGGGTCGCGAGCGTCCAGTCGCCCTCCTCGCGGAGGGCGTGGATAGAAATGGAAAGCAGATAGTCCGTCACATTTCCGTCCGGAAGTTGCCCTCCTCGCGGAGGGCGTGGATAGAAATAGATCAAGGGCGGCAAGTACCGTATGACCCAGAACGTCGCCCTCCTCGCGGAGGGCGTGGATAGAAATCACCACGCGATCAGGGCGGTGACAGTGGTAATGCGTCGCCCTCCTCGCGGAGGGCGTGGATAGAAATGTTTGCGAACGCCACCAGCAAGGCCCCAGCGCCGGTCGCCCTCCTCGCGGAGGGCGTGGATAGAAATTCCTTGATGCTGGCGGCAAGTTCGGACAGGTCGCGTCGCCCTCCTCGCGGAGGGCGTGGATAGAAAGGTTGAGCACATCACGGCAGACACGGCGGCAGAGGGTCGCCCTCCTCACGGAGGGCGTGGATAGAAATTTCTGAATAGGGGTCAAGCCTTCCAGCCGCTTGCAGGTCGTCCTCCTCGCGGAGGGCGTGGATAGAAATGCTCTGGGGCTTGTCCTGCTGGGCGGCGGCAGCCTGTCGCCCTCCTCACGGAGGGCGTGGATAGAAATATCAGCATACAGAGGTTATACTCATTCGGCCGGAGTCGCCCTCCTCACGGAGGGCGTGGATAGAAATACTTGATACTATTAGCAACAACTCCCGGACGACAAGGTCGCCCTCCTCGCGGAGGGCGTGGATAGAAATTCTGAAGTCCAATTGTCAATGTTTCGGCATCATTTTTATCAAACTTCCTGCTTTATGGAAACACCGCAGTGTTCCGCCCGGCCCGCGTCAAGGCTCGTTTACCTGCAGCACACAGGCACAATACCCCGGTTCGGGCTGATAGCAGTGGATGGTCAGGTATTTGTCCACCTCCGGGCTGTAATCGTGGAGGGTATGCTTCGTACCGTTCAGCGCCACATCTGCATAGGACACCAGCCACTTTTTGTCCCCATTGGGGAACACCTTGTAAAACGAGCGATTCAGCATTTCCTCCACCGGCACACCTTCGATATTGGCCATTTCCGCATTGCAATAGCGGAAGATGAAATCCACGCCGTGTCCGTCCTCATTGAAGACCAGCTCGATGACGCAGAACGCCAGCGGCATATCGTCCAGCAGGCTGCATTTTTCCAGCAGGCTCATGCTCATGGGGCGAGGCTTTGTGTCGGACAGCCCGATCTCCATGCGCAGGCGGCGGTGGCTGCTCAGGCCGCGCTTGCGTCCCTGAAACGTGCGGCCGTCCGACATGGTATAAACGCCATCGTTGCCGATGTTAACGATCTGGCTGCGGTTCACTGCGATCCCCTTGCTGATGTTCAGGAACAGATCTTCCGGCAGAGCAGACAGGACGCCGTGCATCGGCGCATACAGCGCGGCTTCCCCGCCGTCCATGCGGTGAAGGACCGTTTTCCGGTCGCTGCGGTAAAGATATAAAATGTTTTCCGGGCAGAGATTGTGTTTTTGCATCCATCGATTCAGGTCGCTCATTGCAGTGCTCCTTTGTCAGTTGATGACTTTAGTATAACATACTGCCGTGCATCGGACAAGGAGGATTCATGAAAAGCACAATTCAATGGAGCTTTCAACAATAATCTGAGGCGCCTTTTGTTAAAACTCACGTTTTTGGCGTATCATGCATAGAAAGTGTTGACTTCCCGGCATTCTTTTCGTATGATGAACACAGAACACCGAATGGTTATTCCCATAAGGCGCATATGCCTAAAACAAAAAGCATAACAGGAGGTTTCATGTTATGAAAATGACCCGCCGGAAATTTCTGAACGTTTCCACTGCGGCTGCGGTGGTCTGCGCAGCTACACTTTTGCCCGTAGAGAAAGCCGCAGCAGCACAGCAGACGTTGGCTGCACAGGACCTTCTGGAGCAGGCGTATCTGTACGCCTTTCCACTGGTGATCATGGACGCTACCCGGACGGCTTCCACAAACACCCGCACAGCTACAAGCAACAAGGCTCCCATCAACCAGTTCATCCATGCGGAAAAGCTGGCAGATGCAACGACCCGTGTGGTGGTTACGCCGAATGTGGATACCATCTATACGCAGGCGTTTCTGGATATCGGCGCAGAACCAATGATCTACGGCGTGCCGCAGACCGACCGCTTTTTTAATGTACAGGTGCTGGATGCGTAGACAAACACCGCCGCCGTGCTGGAAACGCCGGGGCTTTACGCCATTACCCGTGCAGACTGGCAGGGCGAACTGCCGGAGGGGGTGCAGCGCATTGATGTGCCTACCACGATGGTCTGGACCATTGCCCGCATCGTGCTTTCCGGACAAGAGGACCTGCCCAACGTCCGGGCCATTCAGGATAAGATGCAGCTGATGCCGCTTTCCGCCTATCAGGCGGGTGGATGGACCGCCCCCGCAGGCAGCTATGACCCTGCCAATGACTTTGTGCCGGTAAAGCACGTTCTTGCCATGGACGCAAAGGAATTTTTTGATACCGCCAACCAGCTGATGGAAACCAACCCGCCCGCTGCGGCAGACGCGCCGGTACTCCGGGAGCTTGCAGCACTGCACATCGGCCCCGGTGAGAAGTTCGATGACAAGGCGCTGGGTCTGTTCAGTGGGCTGCGCTGGAAGCTGATGCTGCTCCAGCTGAAGAAAAAGCTGCTGAGCGAATCGAAGGGCTATACGCGCCAGATGGGTCAGTGGACCTATTTCGGCGACCCCATCGGCAACTTTGGCACAACATATACCTACCGTGCCATGGTGGCGCTGCGGGGTCTGGGTGCCAACACGACCGACATTGCCATCTATCCCAAGACAGAGGTAGACAATACCGGTGCCGTCCTGACCGGTAAAAAGACCTACACACTGCATTTCGATTCGTTCCCTCAGACATTAGAGAAGGGTTTTTGGTCCGTAACCGCCTATGGCAAGGACGATTTTCTCATCGACAATCCCATCGATCGCTACTGCATCAATGACCGGTCTGTCTTGAATCGAAATGCAGACGGTTCTGTTGATATCACACTTTCCCATGCGATGCCGGAAAACACGGAGAACTGGCTTCCCATCGGAGAGACTGAATTTCATCTCTTCCTGCGCATCTATAAGCCCGACTGGAATGCCCTGCGCGGCTGGCAGCCGCCCACGGTTTGTGTAAAATCGCCCCAGATATAACGGAGGCAAACGACTATGAAGATGACCCGCAGAAACTTTATTTCCGCTTCGGCAGCTGCAGCTTTGGCCTGCGGCGCATCCCTGACTGCGCATGCAGCAGGCAGCACCGATGAAAACGGTCTGAACTTTATCACAGACATTTTCAAGGACTCCACCCAACCGGGCGAGACCGAAGAGGCAACGGCTATCACGGCAGAAAAGAACGCCGAATGGTATGAAACGCTGGATTTTTCCGACCGGCGGGAGTTTGCCAACGCAGAGCGCGGCTGGCTGGACAACGCGGAAGGCAGGATCATTGATGGTGATGATAACAGATCTGCATGGGATCTGCAGAGCTACGGCGATCTGAACCGGGACGCGCCGGACACCGTCAATCCGAGCCTGTGGCGGAACACGCAGCTGAACGCCAAGGCCGGTTTGTTTGAAGTGTGCGACGGCATCTATCAGGTGCGCGGCTTCGATATGGCCAATACGACCTTTATCCGCACCGACCATGGCTGGATCGTGTTTGACGTGCTGATGTGCAGGGAAAACATGAAAGCCGCCAAGGAACTGATGGAAAACCGCTTCGGCCCGCTGGAGATCAAGGCCGTACTGTACAGCCACTCTCATGTGGATCACTTCGGCGGCGTGGAGGGTATCATCGACCGAGCACAGGCAGCAGATGCGAGCCTTTCGCTCCAAGACCAGCTGGCTTCCGGCAAGGTCCCTGTGCTTGCACCGGCGGGCTTTCTGAAGCACGCCATCAGCGAGAATGTCTACGCGGGCATCGCCATGGCGCGGCGCGCACAGTTCCAATACGGCACGGTGCTTGACAAGGGCGAAAAGGGTGCGCTGAGCGTGGGCATCGGCATGGGACAGTCCACCGGTACGGTGTCCCTCATCGCTCCCACCTACGAGATCGGGGAAGATCTCCCGAAACTGACCATCGACGGGCTGGAGATCGAGTTCCAGCTGACCCCCGGCACCGAAGCCCCCGCCGAAATGAACGCCTATTTCCCGAAATACCGCGCCCTCTGGATGGCGGAAAACTGCACCGGCACCCTGCACAACCTCTACACCCTGCGCGGCGCAGAGGTGCGCGATGCCAACGAGTGGGCAAAGTATATCATCGAGGCCGACCAGCGCTTCTGCGATAAGACCGATGTGGTGTTCCAGAGCCACAACTGGCCGCATTGGGGCGAGGAGATCCATGAGTATCTGCTGAACACAGCCGCCATCTATAAGTTCATCCACGACCAGACCCTGCATTACATGAACCAGGGGTATACCTCGAATGAGATCTCGGCGATGCTGACCCTGCCCAAAAAACTGGAAAAGGTCTGGTACACCCGGCCGTATTACGGCACACTGGCGCACAATTCCAAGGCCGTTTACCAGAAATATCTGGGCTGGTACGATGCCAACCCGGTCAACCTGAACCCGCTCCCGCCCAGCGATACCGCCAGGAAGCTGGTAGAGTATCTGGGCAGCACAGAGTTGGTGCTCTGCAAAGCGAAAAAAGACTACGAAAAGGGCGAGTATCAATGGGTAGCGCAGATCACCAAAGAACTGGTCTACGCCGACCCGTCCAATCAGAAAGCACGCAATCTGTGTGCAGATGCACTGGAACAGCTTGGCTATCAGGCAGAGTCCGGCGCGTGGCGCAATGCCTATCTGATGGGTGCCGCCGAGCTGCGCAAGGGCAACCTGTCCAAACTGGCGCGCACAGCCAATGGACTGGCCGCGACAATGGGCGAGATGACCATCGCCATGCTGCTGGATTACATCGCTATCATGACCGATGCCAATGCCGCCCAGAACGATGATCTGACTCTGAATCTGACGGTGACAGATGTGAATGAACAGTTCTATGTAACCCGTAAGAATGGCATCCTGCTGTCTTACCCCGGCGAGAACCATCCGGATGCGCAGGCTTCCGTCACCTGCAAGCGTCTGCAGCTCTTTGCCTTGATGACAGGTCAGCAGGCCGGGCAGGTACAGATCAGCGGCGATGCCACCGTTCTGAAGCGCCTGCTGGCGTACGCCTCCAAGTTCGAGAAGACTTTCAATGTGATCGAACCGTAAAAACTGACTGCAGCCAAAAGGAAGAACGTTAAATCTTACGATTTGACGTTCTTTCTTTTGGCGCACCTCCAGGGACTTGAACATTGGGCCCACTGATTAAGAGAAACCGATGCGCAACAATCGTCAATTTTCAGAATTACGCAGTTTCGTTATTTTTATCGTATCGTCGTAATTTTACATTTTGCACCCTTTGCATTATCCGCACATGTTGTTCCGTCTTGCACCCGTTATCCAGCTATTCCGGTGTGCAAAAATGTGCAGAGGCAAAATCAGCCCCTGAAAATCGCACCTGATTTTTATGCAACAGGGTGAAAACAGGTCTGTTTCATCCGGCGAAAGGCACACTCGATATCACCAATTTATACCACACATCAAATGTACATCAACTTTGATTCTTGGCAGAGAGTTTAGGACACAAAAGTTCATCCGATGCAGTTTTCTATGCATCCGATGAACTTTTTTCAGTAGCGTTTCCTTTTAAGCCACCTTGGTCTTTCGCAGATACCCCCATGCCGCCAATCCAACGAGCAGAACGATCTTGATCGGTGCCGATGCCCGCAGTACATCTGCCTGAAAGAAGGCATGCCCGCCTGCATAGAGAAAATCAAAGCT
>ERZ1026890.528-NODE-528-length-21589-cov-60.457695_pt1 | contig 21589 bp, 7 predicted proteins | sample MGYA00380175_ERZ1026890 | MGnify/ENA primary metagenome ERZ1026890 (study PRJEB33269, sample SAMEA4719811) | human gut metagenome | biome: human-associated habitat; feature: organic feature; material: feces | place: Cameroon | collected 2013-10 ...
AGAGCACCTGACTGTTAATCAGGGGGTCGTTGGTTCAAGCCCATCCTGAAGCGCATCTTTCAATCTCTTTCGGGCCCTTGCAATGATTTATTGCAAGGGCCTCTTCTTTTTGTACGATTTGTGCGCCCTTGGGGGCTTTTATTGAAAATGTGCGGACTTGGCGCAACCGCCTTTTATTCGTATCTTCGCAAACACAACCGCTTTATACTCTGAAATTATGAAATTTCCCATTGGCATACAAGACTTTAAGAGCATCATCAAAGATGGATATCTCTACATAGACAAGACCGACTTGGTTTACCAGCTCGTGAAAGGCGGAAAGACCTACTTTCTGAGTCGCCCGAGGCGATTTGGCAAGAGCCTGCTTGTGTCGACGCTCGAATACTACTTTAAGGGGGAGCGCGAACTGTTCAAGGGGCTGGCCATCGATGCGCTCGAAAAGGATTGGGAAAGTTACCCGGTGTTTCATGTGGACTTTAACGGCACGAACTTTGAGGACGGCATGACACTGGCCAACAAGGTAGAGGATTATGTAACCGAGTGGGAAGCACAATATAACTTTGCCGCCAACAAGCAGTTGGGCGCGGGCGACCGCTTTGCGCAGCTGCTGGCGCATGTGCACAAAACCACGGGCAAACGCTGCGTGGTGCTGATTGACGAGTATGACAAGCCGCTGCTCGACGTGATGGACACGGGGCTTAAAGTGAAGGTGAACGGCGAGGAGCGCCTCATCGAGGACTACAACCGCAGCATTCTTAAAGGCTTCTACTCCACCTTCAAGGCAGCCGACGCGCATCTGCAGTTTGTGCTGCTCACTGGCGTGACCAAGTTCTCGCAGGTGAGCGTGTTCAGCGGCTTTAACCAGCCCGACGACATCAGCATGAGTGCCGCTTTCCAGGCTTTGTGCGGCATTACGCAGCACGAATTGGACAACTGCCTGGGCGGCGAGGTGGCCGAGATGGCCAAAGAATATAACGTATCGGCTGAGGAGATGGCGCTCAAACTGAAGGACCGCTACGACGGCTACCACTTTAACAGCAAGATGCTCGACATTTACAACCCCTTCAGCCTGCTCTCTGCATTGAAAAACAGAGAACTGAAGGATTACTGGTTCCGCACGGGCACGCCCACTTACCTCATACGCCTGCTGGCACACAACAACGAGAACCTTAACGACCTGACGGGACGATACTATGCCGCGGCCGACTTTGTGGACTACAAGGCCGATGTGGAGCGCCCGCTGCCCATGATTTATCAGAGTGGCTACCTCACTGTAAAGGGCTATGACGAACTGACGGAGACGTTCCTGCTCGACCTGCCAAACAACGAGGTGAAACGCGGCTTTATCACCGCACTGGCCAACAATTACCTTAATACGCCCACTCCCGTCACGACCGAACTGACGGGCATGATTCACTCGTTGGCCAAGGGCGACCTCAACTTGCTGCACAAGCAGCTCACGGCATTCTTTGCGAGCATTCCCTACTCGATGCGTCGCAAGGAGAACGAGCGTGAAAGGGAGCGCTACTTTCACTACACTTTCTACCTGATGTTCAGACTGATGAGCACTTACCTTGTGCTGACTGAGAAACAGCAGAGCGAGGGACGCGCCGACTGCATTATCGAAACACCCGAACATGTGTACATATTTGAGTTCAAACTGGACGGCACAGCAGCCGAGGCCCTGGCACAAATTGAGACTTGTGGCTACGCCCGCCCCTATGCTGCCGACAAACGCCACCTGCACAAGGTGGGAGCAAGCTTTTCGTCGCAAACGGGCACCATCGAGGAGTGGCTGGTGGAGGACTGACGCATGGTGAACCGTTTTGAACCGATAAACCTATAATCTCTGAATTTATGAAATTTCCCATTGGCATACAAGACTTTAAGAGCATCATCAAAGATGGATATCTCTACATAGACAAGACCGACTTGGTTTACCAGCTCGTGAAAGGCGGAAAGACCTACTTTCTGAGTCGCCCGAGGCGATTTGGCAAGAGCCTGCTTGTGTCGACGCTCGAATACTACTTTAAGGGGGAGCGCGAACTGTTCAAGGGGTTGGCCATTGATGCGCTGGAGAAGGATTGGGAAAGCTACCCGGTGTTTCACGTGGACTTTAACGGCACGAACTTTACTGAGGCCGGGGCTTTGCAAGGCATTGTGAAAGGTCTTGTCGAGAGTTGGGAAAAGCAATATGGCTTTCAGCCTAACACGGATTACACCTACGGCCAAAGGTTTTGCGAATTGCTGGCACACGTGCACCACACCACGGGCAAACGCTGCGTGGTGCTGATTGACGAGTACGACAAGCCGCTGCTCGACGTGATGGACACGGACTTCAAAATGGAGATGAACGGCGAAATGCGCCTTATCGAGGATTGCAACCGCGAGACGCTCAAGGGCTTCTACTCCACCTTCAAGGCGGCCGATGCGCATCTGCAGTTTGTGCTGCTCACGGGCGTGACCAAGTTCTCGCAAGTGAGCGTGTTCAGCGGCTTTAACCAGCCAATGGACATCAGCATGAACCGGCAGTACGATGCCATTTGCGGCATTACCAAGGACGAACTGATAACGCAGCTCGACGAACCGGTGGCCAACATGGCACTGGCCATGGGGCTGGACAAGGAGGAGATGATCGAACGCCTGGTCAAGCAATACGACGGCTACCACTTCAGCCGGGGCATGGTGGACATGTTCAACCCTTTCAGCGTGCTCAATGCGCTGAACGAACAGGAACTGAGAAGCTACTGGTTTGCCACGGGCACACCAACCTACCTCATCAGACTGCTCAAGCATAACCACGAGAACCTTAACGACCTGACAGGGCACTACTACCGGCCGGCCGACTTTGTGGACTACAAGGCGGACATCGAGAACCCGCTGGCCATGATTTACCAAAGCGGCTACCTCACCATCAAAAGCTACAACCCGAGGTTTGGCACCTACATGCTCGACTTGCCGAACAACGAGGTGAAGGAGGGATTTGTGAGCCTGCTGGCCAACAGCTATCTGCAAATCAGACGCGACACGGCTACCACGGCCATGGACTGGGTGACGACGCTCGAAAGTGGCGACCTCAACTTGCTGCACAAGCAGCTCACGGCATTCTTTGCGAGCATTCCCTACTCGATGCGTCGCAAGGAGAACGAGCGTGAAAGGGAGCGCTACTTTCACTACACTTTCTACCTGATGTTCAGACTGATGAGCACTTACCTTGTGCTGACTGAGAAACAGCAGAGCGAGGGACGCGCCGACTGCATTATCGAAACACCCGAACATGTGTACATATTTGAGTTCAAACTGGACGGCACAGCAGCCGAGGCCCTGGCACAAATTGAGACTTGTGGCTACGCCCGCCCCTATGCTGCCGACAAACGCCACCTGCACAAGGTGGGAGCAAGCTTTTCGTCGCAAACGGGCACCATCGAGGAGTGGCTGGTGGAGGACTGACGCGACACCTCAAAGTTTCGTCTATCGAGCAGTTAAGCAGGTGCCCCAAAATATGACTGTCCGGTAAAACATAAACATGCGAACGGACTCAAGCACCAAACGCTACCTCTAATGGGGGCGACGCGTCTCGCGTCGGGAAAATATTCAGCTATTATTTAGTATAGTTCGTATTTCCCTTCTCTCTATCCCGACGCGGGACGCGTCGCCCCCATTAGTGCTTGCGTTTGGTGCTTGCGTTTTTTTGCAGCGTGTTTCAGGCGACTTAAAACACCCCAAAAACGGTCTCATTTTTGATGCCAATTTTGGACACCCTACCTATCGGATCTTTACCACACAGCAATAGTCTAAAATAATTCTGAACGCCCCCCAAAAACACACTACACACAAAAAAAACGCAAAACTGCCTGCACACTGCACTTATTGCTTAAAACGCCTGATTTACAACACAATACGCAGTGTATGTATATGCTTAATGTGCATGCACACCACCTGCACACCACCCGTGCAACACACGGCTAAAGGCATTCGGGCAGCAGCACCCCGGCATGACACTTATGGGCATGGGAAATATCAGTCAGAGCAACTGACATTTCTCATGCCCATAAGTGTTTTCACTACCCGTCGTGAGTGTATGACGCAAATGGTTGTGTGGGTTGATTTGCATGATACATGCACACTAACTTTACATGATAATCAGCGCATTACGCCACAAAGTGCAGTGTGCAGACAGTTTGAAGGGGAAACACATAATGGCATTTGAAGCAAAAAATAGTGTACAAGTTGTACACTCTTTTTGCATCTGCACTGCCTCGTGCAGTATCTTTGCATTCACATTTAAGAATAGCTGATTTGCGATGCTTGAAAATTACGGTAATGCGAGCCCCCTCTATTGCCGTTGAACTAACCAAATTGTATAATACACATGACTACAAAACAAACCATGCTGCAATTTGTGCAGCAAATTATGCACGAAGGCATTGACGCCTTGATTGAACGCATAGCGTGCCGCGTGATTGAACGACTTGACGAGCGAAACGCGGCAAAACAACAGGGCGTGGAGGCAACTGTACAGCCCCCAGCCACCAACAGCCCCATTGCGGCAAACAATGTGCAAGCACTAAACACCTCGGACATCACACCACACGCCACGAATGAAGATAGCGCGTGCGAAACCTCGTGCACCTTGACAGAACGTGCCATGCAGATGGTTGACGAGATGTACGACACACGCTACAATGTGCTGGACCATGTGGCCGAAATACGCCATCACAACGATGCTGATGCACCCTTTGTGCCTGTGAGCAAACTGGTGCGCAACACCATTGTCATCGACCTGCACAAACGCGGCTGCATGGTGTGGAACAACGACGTCGACCGCATATTGGAGTCAAGCTATATGACGCCTTACCACCCCTTTACAAGTTACTTGAAATCATTGCCCGCATGGGACGGTCGCGACCGCGTGACGCCCTTGGCCATGCGTGTGAGCCACGATGCACTATGGTGTACCGTATTTCACCGCTGGTTGCGCAGCATGGTGGCGGGCTGGTATGGTGCCGGGCGGGGTACTGCTTGCGACTCGCCTTTCAGCACCGCGGCCAATGCCACAGGGGGCAATGCCATGATTCCGCTGCTTGTGAGCGAGGAGCAAGGTTTGCGCAAGAGCACGTTCTGCCGTATGTTGCTGCCCGATGACTTGCGCCGCTATTACACCGACAAATTTGAATTGACGGGCAACGACAGGCTCGAACTGGCTTTGTCGCGTTTTGCACTTGTCAACTTAGACGAGTTTGACCGTTACAGCCAGCGTCATGCCGCCAAGCTCAAGAACCTGGTGCAACTTGGCACCATGCAGTCGCGCCGCCCCTATGCCAGCGGGTTCAGCGAACTACCACGTGTGGCCTCGTTCATTGGCACAAGCAACCGCTACGACCTGCTGACCGATCCCTCGGGCAGCCGCCGTTTTTACTGTCAGGAGGTGCGTGAGGTGATTGACTGCGACACGCCTCTTGATTATGCGCAACTCTACGCGCAGCTGCTACACGAGGTGTTGTCGGGCGAGCCGGTTTATTTTACCCACACCGAGGAGGCGGCCATACAACAGCACAACCGCCTGTTCTACCAATCGTCGCCCATACGCGAGTGTTTTGTACGTTGTTACGAGGTGAGCGAAGAATATGTGGCTGGCGGCGAATGGTTGACGGCCACCGCCATATTTCAATCATTAAAGCGCGATATGCGTGGCCTGGTGCGCAACGCTGCCCCCACCACGCTTGGCCGCGAATTGATACAACTCGGCGTGCCGCGCAAGCGCAGCCGCCGCGGCACTATGTATTGGGTGAAGAGGAAGGAGTGAGGGGGGCAAAGCATTGCACACTAACAGCGCACTAATGGGGGCGACGCGTCCAAAGACTACTGAAAAATGCCCCGACGCGAGACGCGGCTGCTGAAAAAAACGACGCGGGACGCGTCGCCCCCATTAGTGGTAGCGTTTTCTATCAAATTGACAGGTTAAAAAGCAAATTTGAAGCCTTGTAAAGGACTGTTGTGCCAGGAAATCGCGCTCTAATGGGGGCGACGCGTCTCGCGTCGGGGCAATTTTCAGCAGCCTCGGGACGCGGGAAAATGCAATGTTCATACACAAAATAAAGGCTCACAGACAGCTAATTACACTTCCATCTGTGAGCCTTTGCCCTAATTTCTGCGGGACGCGTTGGCGGAATTAGTAAACAAGTTGACAAGTTAACCTGAAATTCCGCCAACGAGTTACTTCAATATCTGTGCTGAATGGCTACGGCCATCGACAGTTACAGCCTTCACAATATATACACCAGCAGGCATTGAAGTCATGTCAATGCGCTCAGTTGCAGCCGGAGTTTGATTGATATAGCAAAGCTGGCCCTGTGCATTGTAAAGAGTCACACACTGGAGGGCTTTGCCACTGGCAGATACTGTGACCTGTGTGCTGACGCGATGCGGCATGATGTTGACCATGTCGGTCGATTGTACCTCGGGCATCGCTGTCACGACATTAGCCAAGTCTACCACATACGGCTGTGCAGCCGTACCAATCATAGCATTGTCGCTATAGGCAAGCGAACTGTCAGCATTAACCACATTGCCATCGCGTGCCACACGCAGCATAAGCGGTTGATCTGAACCCTCACCCGTAACAGTAAGGAAATACAAGCCATCAACCTCTTTCGAAGTACCACGACACTCATCGCCTACAAAAGCAGCAATCTCTGCCCCTTCGACAGGTTTTTGCTTATCAACAAGGCTGATAATCATTGTCATGTTATTAGGATAGGCATGACGGTCAACCTCGGGGAAGGCACTTGTTCTGTCCTCAATTATAGCAGCCGCCCTCTTGCGCTGGGCTAAAGCTGCCGATGAAGCCCCCTCAGCCGGGTAGCGTAACGTGCCCGAAGTTTGATTGGCTCGCATATACATGTAGCCCTTGCCAGGTGTCATGACACCGAGTGTGCCAAACCATTTGCCATTGTCGTATACGGCAAAGCCTTCCTGAGCCTTCAGCACATCACCCTCTGCAGGATTTAAGTTAGCCATTGCATAATCAGGAGTAGCACTATATCGTGGTGTGTAACCTATCCAGTTCCAACCCGGCACAATGGTACAAGCCTCTGTTGCCAAGTCTATCGGTGTACCATAAAGGCGAAGGCTGTCGGCCACATTCATATTGATTTGATACGAAGCCGTATAATTAAGTTTTGTAAGGGCACCTTGCCAGCTATTCTCGTCGGCTGATGGCACGGCAAACGCTGATTGGCCTTTTACTACCGCTGCCGAATGAAGTATGTCGTCAAACGAGGCAATGGTACAGTCAACAGGCTGCACATTCATTGAAATCCACTGCCAGCCCTTATGCAATCCGATATTCTGGCTTACATAGTGGTCTTTCGCATTCATCACTACAGGCTGGCTGAGTGTGCCATACACGGCATTGGCCACCATTGTGATGCTTTGGCTAACCGCTACGTTGTCAAACACCTTGTTGCCTAACTTGCGCCACACCTTAAAAGTAACGGCGCTATCAAGATCGGCATTGTTACCATAAATGGTCATCATCACCCGATAGTCGTTATAGTCTGCATTGTAAACGGGCGAAGCCACACCGATGCAATTGCCTTCATGGTTGAACGCTGCCACAACAGTTTCATCTTTACTGCCCACAGGCTTATCTCCTATCATTAAGCGCCCTATTACGTTCATTGTATGCTCATACGCCGACGCATCAACTTGCCAGCCGGCGGGACGGTTATTCTTTGCACATATAGCGTTCAGAACGGCATTACTTAAGAGCAACTCGGCATCGCCCCTTTCGGCAGTCGTAGGAACATCACCGTTGAAGTAAGCACCGTTAGCAGCGATGTCAACTCCAGCTTCAGGTGCTACAACTACAGCACCACTGTAGTTGATGTAAGCCTTGCCTGCGGGGATCTTGACAGCTTCGGTCAGCACACCCTGAAGGCCGTTTACGTTCTTAGCCTTGTAAGTGTAGTTGCCTTCAGTCAAGTCGTTGGCAGCTACTACCTGAGTAAAGCCTAATGTAGCATTTTGACCTGCAGCAGTAGCGAGAACCATGTCTACAGAGTAGATGAACGGAGTGCCAGCTTTAACAATGCCGCTGAATTCGCCAAGCACAAGTTTGTCACCGTTTACACCGATTACCTGGTATGGTGTGATGAAACCGTCAGTTGGGTCGATGTCTACTGCAAATGTACCAGCATAGAACTGGCCTTCCTTCACGTTAGGAATATAGAAAGCCTGAGTAGCGATCTTATCCTTTACCACCTCTTCGATGAAGAAGTTAGAGTTAACGTCGGCAGTATCGTTCCATGTTACAATGGTGTTGAATGCAGCCTTTGCATTCATATACTGGGTTACACCATTCTCGTCCTTGCCTGCGTTGAAGCGGAATGTTTCAGGTGCGATACCCTCTACATTGATAGGAGTAGCCTCGACGCTCTGGTAGATCTTACCATTAGCACCAGTGAGGTACATACCTGTAGCGAGGTTGCGGAAAGTAATCTGACCATTGGCAGAAGCCTCAGCCTTCCAAATGAGGCGTGCATCTTCTGCTATGCTGACAGTATCCTGCAACTTGGTGAAGTCAGCATCTGCAAATGAGGCACTATCCTTAATGGCAGAAGAGCCATTCATGCGGTAGTAACGTATGGGAGTATTGTAGCTCGTCACTTCGGTCGTAGCATCGTTGCTTGCAGAGTAGATGACACCTCGGTAAGAAACACCGTTTGAACCCATCTCATACTTCTTAGAAGCGCTACGGAGGGTATAGAACTTGCCAGCTTCGGGCAACTTGATAGAAGCTTTGAACTTGGCTACGGCAGCGTTGATTTCGTTAACAGCTGCATTGATGTCAACGAGTTTAATGCTATTGAAACCCTGATACTTGGCTACTACAGCAGCAAGTTCGTCGGCAACAGCAGTAGGATACTGTGCGAGTTTGTCACCAATCAAGTTCTTAGAGCTTGCAGCGTTGTAAATGCTTGAGGCATTAGCCAAAGCTGTTGTTACGCGGCTGGGATCGGGGTAGTTGTTGTTGAAAGCATCGAGCGCAGCCTGCAATGAAGCAATCTGAGCATCGGTAGCTGAGCTGTCAGCCACCTGCTTGCCAGCAGCTTCAATCTGGGCCTGGATTTCTGCAATTACAATTTCATTGGCATTCTGCAACTCCTGGAGCTCAGGAGTGTAGCTCTTCACTACGGGTTCGGCAGCCTCCCAAATGTTGAGCTTGGCTATAGCAAAGTAACCACGTTTTTTAGGATCTGCCCCATTCACAGGCTTAGTTTCTTCATTGAAGAGCGTCTTAGTGGCAGCGAGCTTGATGTATGCGTATGAGCCATTGAGGTGCATCGCAGCAATACCTACTGCATTGGGAATGACCTTGGTTTCACCTTCAGCTTTTCCTCCTCTATCATTTACGTCAGTGTAAGTTACAGCAACAGAGTCAGCGTAGTTGATGTCGGCCAATCCCTGGAACTTCCATTCGGTAGCATTGGGATTATCCTTGTCAAACTTGTTAGCACCATAAACGGCGAACTGAGTGGGGAAGTCGTTGCCAGTAGCACGCTTCGCCACCTTAACGAGGATGTCGCCAGTAGCGTCATGTTCGAGCTCAGCTACGAGGTAGTGGTTCTTGCTGATGCTGGGTTCAAACGCGCCACCTGACCAAGAAGAGTGGAAGTAAGTAGTACCATCCCAGCCTTCGCTTGTAAGGGCTTCGTAAGTACCTTCGGTAGTCTGCTTGTTGTTGCAGTACCAAGGCGTGTTTTCTTCATCACCAGTGTGACGCACGAGGGCGCCTTCGACAGAAAAATCATTGTCGAGCACGTAGTCGGCAGCGGGAGCGTAAGAGATGCCCTTGTTAAGCGCATATACTGCATCGCCATAAAGGCTTGCAAGCTTTTCGTTGCGCACATCCTGCTTGGCTTCTTCCAACACAGCGTTAAGTTCGTCTTCGGTAACTGACTCAAATACGAACTGGTTGCCCGGATCGTTGTCGCTGTTCCAATTCAACACACAACCATAAGAAGGATTAGTGCAAGCACGCTTGGTGTTCTTGGTGTCCTTGATGTAGAATGATGACTGGTTGAACTTGTCACCAGTTTCAGAACCCTTGCGCAACATCACGAGGGTTTCGCTCTGGCTCAAGCCGAAGTGGTTGGCAACTGCAAACTCATGAGTGAAGTAGAGGCCAGTCAGCACATTCTGGATAGTGGCTGAGTCGCCATTTACCAACTTCACACGCCACAAGTACTTCACAGCGTCGGCGTCGAGCTTGACAGGCTTGGTGTAGTTGCCATTGGCGCTGATATAGTTCTGACCATTGCCCTTGTCGCCATAAATGAACATGGTATTGCCCTGATTGTCGAACAAGCCACGGCTGTCGTGAATGAAGTAAACGCCATCAACCATGGGTTTGGTAGAAGTCTTCAGTTTTTCGATAGCAGTTTCGATACGGGTGCAGAGGTCGTTAACCTGCTCGTCGGTGAGCGTGAAATTGTCGGCATTGAGTGCGGCGTTAGCCTCAGTGTAAACTGCGTGGGCAGCTTCTACGAGTTCGGCAGGATAAGAACCAGGATTGGTACCTGCAGGATAAGTTACTGCAGGATCGGTGTTATTGATAAAGTATGTGTCCATGTACACCTGGAGCTTCTCCTTACCCTGGAGCTCGTCTACAGCATGAATCTGCCAAGCATTGGTATCATCATAAGTTGCGTAGAAGGGCTTGTAGTAGTGACCAAGGAACTGGATTGTGCCATTAGCAGAGGGTTGCTTTGTAGCGAGCACAAAGCTGGGCTGGCTCAAGTCCTGCAGTGAGGAACCCATAATAGTGGCTCCCGAACGAGGATCTGTGCCATTTTCAACAGCCAAAGACACGGTGAACTGCATGGCCTCAGCCTTGTCTGCAGTCACATCGATCATGTTGCCGTTGAAGGGGCCGCCTGAAGTGTCCCATTGAGAGTCATCTCCGTTGGTTGTCTGCAAGGTGTAATCCTTAACATAAAGACCGGTTGATACTTGTTTCAGGACGTAGAGGTTGAGTCCGTCAACTTGACCCGACACTTGTTCGAGGCGGTAACGGCAGTCCTTGGTTACAGTGCTTGAATAGCCCTGTCCGCAAAGGTACTGACCACCACCCATGCTACCCGTACCGTTGAGGAGGATTTCCTGGCTTGTCACAGCTTCCACTGTTTCAAGGAGGCTACCCTCTCTGTACGCCTGGGCCATAGCGCCGGAGATTCCTACTGCCATGAGCAGGAACAACAAAACTAAGCGTCTAAATAAATGATGCATAATATTAGTAGTTTGTTGAGTGATTATTTTACTTTATTACACGCGCTGCATGACAGCGGCCATCAGCCGTTACAGCCTTTACCACATATACACCCGACGGCATCGAAGCCATGTCTATTTGCACGGGGGCAGACGGTGTGTGACTTGCGTAGCAAAGCTGGCCCTGGGCATTGTATACTGCCACATAGCGGAGCGCCGTGCCATCAGTTGATATGGTAACGTGAGTTGTAACGTGGTGTGGCATGATGTTCACTCTGCCTTCAGCTGCCTGAGCGGCACCCACAGCGGTCTCCACACTTGGTATTGTCAGCACGCAGGGGTTGGCTAATGTGCCCAGCATGGCATTGTCGGCATACGCAAGTGCCGCATTCGTGTCGTAAACCTGACCATCATGTGCCACACGCAGTGTGAGCGGTTGCTCCGCCCCCTGGCCTGATATGGTGATAAAATACAGTTCACCATTTGCCCTGGCCGTGCCACGGCATTCACCATCGATGTAGGCTGCCACTTCGGCATCTGTAACAGATTGGCCATCAAGCTCTACACGGGCTATCATGGTCATGTTATTAGGATAGGCATGACGGTCGACCTCGGGAAAGGCACTTGTTCTGTCCTCAATGGTTGCAACCGCCCTCTTGCGCTGGGCTGCAGATACCAACGGCGCTTCGGTTGGATAATTGAATGTTTGGGCAACATCAACAGCACGCTTATACATATAGCCCTCGCCAGGCTTCATCATGTCAAGATTGCCAAACCAATGGCCGTTATCATACACCGCAAAATCATTTTGGCTCTTCAGCACGTCACCCTCGGCAGGATTTAATGCTGCCAAAGCATAAGCAGGAGCGGCTTCGTATTGCGGAACGTAGGCTATCCAGTTCCAACCCGATGCTACGCTGCACACAACATCGGCAGGCTGAGCGCGGTGGCCCGCTACTTGCCATGTTGCATTGTCCGCCATATTAAGTTCGTACATCTCGCTGACATTTATACTGTCGAGCGTACCCCGCCAAGCTGTTGCCGACGAACCGCGCACAGCAAAGGCTGTTTGCGACTTAAGCATGACGCTATTGCCAGCCAATGTGCTTAACACCGCACCTACGCTGCTATTGTCAGGTAGTGTGTTGAACGTAAGCCACTGCCAACCCTTGTGCAAGCGGAACTCTTGCTTGTCGGAATAGCGCAGTGCATTAAATACAACCGGACTATGCAATGTGCCAAGCACATCATTAGCCTTCATAAGGCACTTGTCCGCATCAACCAGTTGGCACACCCGATGGGCGGTGGCATCCCATGCCTTGAAGGTGAATGCTTTGTTTATCGTGTTTGCGTTGCCATACACCGTAAGCATGGTAAGATAGGTTTTCTCGTGTGCATTGTATTGGGGCATGGCCACACCTACACAATTGCCTTTCGGGTCGAAGGCTGCAAGCATTGATATTTTGTTGTTTGCAACCTCACCGTCAAACATGAGCTTGCCTATGATGTTCATGTTGTACTCATACAATCGAGGATCGACTTGCCAGTCCGGACGTGAATACTGAACCTTGTCCACCGCTATCAACAAATTGGTGTAGGCCTGCTTCAGCAATGCCAAGGAATCGGCAATCTCGGCACTGCTCATGGCCGTATAGGCACCAAAGTTGTCGGACGAAGCAAGCACCCTCTCAAATTGTTGGCGCACAGCTTCAGGCAATTGGTCATAATAGCCCTTTTGCCCAGCCACATACAATTGTGCCTCGGCGCGCAGTGCAAATGTTTGCGACAAAACCGAAGTACTGTCATTAACCGGTGCTGCAACCTGCTGTGCATCGCTGGTTGCAAGGCTGAGCAAATCAGTGCCATACCAGTTGCCACCTATGTAATTGCCAATCTTTCCGGAGTAGTTCTTGGCTATTTCAGCCTGACTGTCTTTAAGGCGCACACTGCACGCATTGGTACAAGCCACACGGGTGGAATCGGTAAATATCTGTGGCCCAAACTGCATATTGCCTCCAGTAATGTTGGCATAACACATATGGTTGCAATACTGAAATGCGCCTAAGCCTATACTGTCGAGAGCATTGGGTATGTCGATGCCCTTGAGTGCACTATACGCAAAGGCATAATAGCCTATGCTGCGCAAACTTGAAGGCAAAGTGACCGAGGTGAGATTCTGGCAACCATAAAAGGCGCCATCGCCTATCGTTGTAGTAGTGGCTGGCACCACATAGTGCCCACTCAAACTACGACAGGCTCCGATTAAACGCGTGTAATCCTTATTGTAAAGCACCTGCCCATCAGTACTATACTGGGTGTTGCCGTCGTCGACAGTGATACTCTTCAGTTTTGCACAACCCGAAAGCACATCGGGGGCTATGCTTGTGACGCTTGCCGGTATGTGGATGCTTGTGACTGACAAGCAATCGTAAAAGGCAGCATTGCCTATTGCCGTCAACGAACTGGGCAATGTAACAGACGACATGCTTTCGCATCGCTCAAAGGCATAGTCTGCTATTGTACTGACCGTTTCTGGCAATAAATAAGAGCCAATTATGCCATTTGCGGCAATGAGCTGCGTTCTGTCTTTGTTGAACAATACCGTACCCTCAGCACTATATGACGGGTTGTTGGCATCGACAGTGAATGTCTGCATCTGTGAGCAGCCATTAAAAGCATGATAGCCAATTTCTGTCACCGATGCCGGAATTTGCACGGACTGTAATTCCTGACTATAGGCAAATGCGCTGCGACCTATACGGACTACAGATGATGGAATTACGACACACTGCAATGTCTCGGTGTTATAAAACGCATTGTCTGCAATGCTCGTAACCATACACCCCGACACCTCGGACGGAATTATAATAACCTCCGTACTGTCATCATAGCTTATCACCGCCGCCGTTTGGGTGGCGATGTCTATGGCATAGGTTAATCCGCCCTGCACAAGATTGTCTGCATGAAGCGGACTCACAGCCACTAACAGTGACATGCCTAACCACTTGCATTTTTTTCTTGCATGATGGATATGTTTCATAATCAATACTGTTATATTGTTCATCTATTTGGCTAATTTTAGAACTATTGCATCACCATCAAGGCTGTAATTCACTTACATTATATTTTAACCCGACTGATGAGCTAAATAGAATTCGGTAAAAATAAGAAGAATCTTATCTTATTGTGTTTTCCAAAGTTCTCCAATAATAATATTTGTGTACAAAAACGTTCTTTTTAGGGTTTAAGACGGGAAAAGTAGCGTTTAGGCGTTTTACTGGACAATTCCCTTTGCCAGAATGGCAAACAAGTTGAGATAATAACAAAAGAGCATTTGAACTTTGTTATATAGAAGCCATAATTTTTGAACAATAAGCAGGTGTTCAGAATTGGCATCATAAATGACATCGTTTTTGGAAATCCTATTCGTTGTTATTGCTTTGGTGAAAAATAAACATGCGAAGAACTCAAGCACCAAACGCTACCTCTAATGGGGGCGACGCGTCCCCGCGTCGGGGTATTTTTCAGCAGCCTCGTCCCCATTAGAGCTTGCGTTGGGTGGTAGCTTGGGTGCTTGCGATTGGTGGCAGCGCGTTTCAGGCAACTTAAAACGCCCCCAAAATGGTCTCGCTTTTGATGCCGATTCTGAACACCCTATTAGTTAACTTATTATTTTGTGGGGTGATGGCAATGGCTATTGTGCGGTAAGACATCGCACCAATAAACACCACAGCCGCACAATCATAGAAGGATTGCGCGGCCGTGGCCTATATTACTATCCGGTTAGTGCTTTATTCTTCACGGCCCCACCCTGTGGTGGTGCCGAATAATTGGGAAGGACTCTTGTCGGAATTGTCAACATCCTCCACATCGGGCTTGACGGGGAGGCTCGTTGTGCCATTGCCGCCACTTGTGGCTATGAGGCCTTCGGGGTGGAGGAATACGCCCTGTGAGTGGGGGCGCTCGTAGTGTTTCTTTTTCATTATAGAGGTGTTGTTGCGTTTACTTTATTATTACCTTTTTGCCATTCATGATGTACAGGCCGGGGGTAGCGGGGGTGCTGATGCGGCGGCCGCTGAGGTCGTGAATGGTGACGGGAGTGGTGGGGGTGCCGGCAGGGGCACTGGGTAGGGCTGTAACGGTGCCGTCGGCATGGATTACCTGCAGGGCGCGCTGCGAGGCCGCAGTTGACGGGGCGTAGTAGCAGCGGAAGGCTGTGACGCGACCGGCCGGGGTGGTGACGCCAAAGGCGGTGCCTGAGGCATTGAGCTTGTACTTGCCAGCGCCTATGGTGCCGTTGACAAAGGTGCCTGTGAGTGTACCTTCGGCGGCTGGGGTGTTGAGCGGATTGGCCACTACGGCGGCATCGTGCTTGGTTATTTGCCATTCGGTCACATTGTCGGGGCAATATACCAGGCAGGGCTGGCCTGCGGGTTGTTCGCCGTTAGCAGCTATGAACTGCAGTGCCTCTGCTCCGTCGGTGCCGGTGGTGAAGGCGCTGAACTGCTCGATTATCGCTCCCGTGCCAAAGTCGGCAGGTTCGGTGGCAAAGGGCAGGCACACGCTGTTGTAGCCGGCCGTGTTCTGACGGTTGTAGGTGAGTGTGGCAGCCGTAAAGGCGGTGGGTGCGTAGAAGTCGGCCTTGTCGGTGATGACTACATTCTGCGCGGTGGCAGTAGCGGCGTTAACGATGTTGGCTGCCTCGGTCAAGGTGGCGGGCAAGGCGTTGGCACTGGGCTGTATGTAGGCCAGGGTATTGCCCTCGAGGGTAGGCAGTGTGGCGACTGTGCCATCGGTGTAGACGATGTTGCTCTTGTCGGCAGACAGGGCGTCGGCATGGTACACCTTGAGCATGTAGGTGGTGGCACCCGGTGCGGGCAGAGTAACGTCTGTGCCATCGGGCTGTGCTACCTTTACTACCATGCTCTTGCCGTCGGCAGCCAGGGCATTGACCACACTTTGCGGCAGAGTGAAGGTGTTGGTGTTGGCAAAGTAGAGCAGGTTGCCCTCGTTGTCGTACACCTTGTAGCCTACTGCGCCCTCGCCCTTCATGGTGAGGGTGCTGTCGCGGCGGGTGTAGGTGTAGCCCGAGGCGTAGTGGCCGGCAGTGAAGTCGGAGTATGAGCCTACATCGCCGCACTTGCCTACTGCATCTTCAGAGTCAAAATCGGTGCGCAGTATGAGGTTACCTGACTTGTCGTACAGATAATTGCCGTCGTGGTCCTGGGCTGGCTCGTGCTTGATGTGGTTCTCAATAAAGAGCAGGTTGCCCTTGGGCTTGCTGTACTGCTTCATGTGCGCTTTGGCGGCATCAATCATCTCCTGCGTACAAACGGTGTAATAGTTGCCGTAGTCGCCAATGATGCGGGTGCTGAACGGCACGAAGAAGCCGTAGGCCTGGAAGAACTCTGAGAGGTCTTCCTTCACTATGTCTGACACCTTGACGGCGAATTTCAGAAAGTCCTCCGAGGCCGGTATGGGATTTTGCTGCGAGCCTCTGCCGTGGTTGAGGGGATCCTTGCGCAGCTGGCGGAAGAGTTCACTGCAGAAGCCGGGATAGTGGCCTGCCACCTCGTAGTAGAGGTAGAGCTTGAGGTACATGGTGTTGCGGTCCCACAGATTGTAGTCGTGCCAGCTTGTGCCTGCGGCGTAGAGGTTGGCCACGTCACGGAATTTGCGATGCTGGAGGCGGGTTGAGGTCCTGCCGTTTTGGTGTACCACGGCCTGTGCAAAGAGGTTGTTTGATATTTCGGTACAGCCAATCATGTTGATCAGCCCCTGGTGGTTGTGTCCCACCTCGTGGGCCGGACCCCAGAGCGAACCGCCGCCCACAGACATTTTGTCGTAGTTGAGAATTTCGCCAAGCGTGCTCTCATTGTAATAGGTGCCATAGCTTGAGGCGAACATGTAGTTGTAAGTAACTGAGTAGAAACCGAGCATGTTGCGCCAGCGGTCTTTATACTCGTTTACAGCCATCATGCTGTGCTGCACGCCCACCATCCAGTCCCAAAAGTCTACTATCTCGCGCATCTTTACGGGAATGATATTTTTGGTTGAATCGCAGTTCATTTGGTAAATGACGTTGGTGCCCTTCATCATGGCAAAAGGCTTGACAAAGAGGCCGTCCTTCACCATCTGCTGCCAGGCCTCGTCGGTGTCGATGCCGGCACGTGTGGCATCAAAGTAGCCGTCTACCTCACCACCCTCGATGTGGACGGGAATGTCGGGATAGTCGCGCCACTTCTTTGAGTCGGCGGCATCGCTCGTGGCTACCTCGTAGTGTATGTACAGGGCCGAGGCATCGTCGAGGCGCACAATGTTGAGTCCCTTTTTGAGCTGAGTGCTGTTGCCCTGGCTGTCGGTTTTGGCCACAGCACGCAGGTTGACGGTGCTGCCTTCGGGAATGTCGGCTCCCACAAACACGTAAACCAATTGGTTGAGTTTGCCCCAAATGCCCGTCGGGTTGCTGAGGTAGCTGTAGGGATAGCCTATCTTAAGAATGCTGTTCCATGTGTCGGGATTGGTGTATGGCTCAATGTTGCGTACGCGGAATATTTTCTCCCACTTGGCCCACGAGTTGTTCTTTACCTTGAGCGCCATATCCTGCAGTACTGATGAGGTAAGGCCGGCCGTGTTCATGGCCTGCTTGAGCTCGTTGTCGGTCATGCTTTGGTATGTGCTGGCCAACTGGGTGCATGCGGCATCAGTAAAGAAGGTGGCGAGAGCTGTGTTATAAGTATCGGCATTGCCCAATTCGCCATTGTTGGCAAGATATTCCTTGCGTGCGGCAGCCAGTTCGTCGTCTGTAAAGTTGGTTGCCTCAATGGTCCACACCGAAGCGCTTGAGCGGTCGTTGGCATAACTGTTCCACACCACGATACGCCCTTGCGAACTGTGCAGTGCATGCGTGGGCTGCTGACTGAGGGTTATGTCGAAGTGGGTAGAGAAGCGCGAGAAGCTGCTTACCTGGGCCACCTTGAAGCCACCATCGGTTTCGTTCTCCGTCACATAGTTTCGGTTGTTGAAGGCCGCAGCATTCATATAGTGCTGCGTCAGGGCATTTTGCAACTGATAATAGCCTTCCTTGCCCTCAACTGGCACGAAACGCCAGTATTGACTAAATTTCGCTGCATTATGCGTGGCGGCGTCACCCTCGCCCGTAGCAAGGTTTTCGGCCATCACGGTGCCATATATATCACGCAGGGTCACCCATTGGTTGGCGTCGGGCACTGCTGTCAAGCGGTTGTTCTGCGCATCAAAATGACTGCGCACTACATCGTCTGTCAAGTCGTCTACCTTTTCGAACAACCAGTCGCAGCCCGCATAGTCTTTGACTTCATTGACATTCCAACCCATCACCACATTGTTATACACCTGATAGTGCAGGCCTTTGTCTGAGAAATTGCTTTGATCAGACAGATGCACATAGTACTGGCTGTCGGCATTGTCGGGATTGTAGCGTATGTAGAAGGTGCGGGCTTCGCCCGTATTGGTATAGTTGAGGTATTTGCCCGTATAGTAATTGCGGAAGGTGTAACCCCCGTCACTGGTTTTTTCGGCTATCCACACCTGGCGGTTAGCCTCACTGACATCAGTCAAAGCAGCGCGCATGCGGCAGGTGCCGTTTGAGGTATCGTCGGTTGTCAAACCTGTTATGTCTGTTACATAAGGCATTAACGAAGCATCTACAGCACGGCGCGACTTGATGCGCATCTTGCCATATTGCAGCAAATCGGTCAGATAGTCGTCCTTTACATAGTTGGCGCGCTTGGCCTTGATGGTGGCTATCTGGGCGTCTGTCAGCCCCGCAGGCTTGAACACCCACAGCGAGTTGAAGTCAGTATTACCATCACACAATGTCCAGCTGTATATGGCACCATCGGGCTTGTCTGTACAGTTCAGACCTAACATGCTGCCACCCGATTCTGTATCGGCTATGTCGTATGCGTTGGCATAATTACTCATGCCAATGCTGAAGCCATAGGCCTGGGTACCCATTTGGTACTGCACGTTTTTCGTACCATTGAGCGACTGCACATAGTGGCCCGTCAGAAGGTTCTGCAAGGCCATGGTGCCGTCACCCCGGTCAATGAGTTGCCAATACTGCGCATCGGTTTCGGTGCCATCGGTCACACTGCCCAGCATGCCGTTGTACTCATAGAGCGTATTTGTGGCAAACTTGCTCGAATAGTTGAATATGCGATACACTTTGTCACCTGCCACGGGGCGCACTTGGCCTAAAGCGGCAAGTTCCTCGTCAATTTCAGCCTCGGTATAGTCGTGTACAAAGCCCCACTCCGAACCTGTCAAACCCGTCGTTCCACCGTCATTTGGCTGCCAACCGCACACGATGTTGTCATCGCGCCAATTATAGCTGTAAGTGGCACTGGCACTGGTCATGATGTTGAACCATGTGCGGGCGTCGCCCGTTTTGGTGTTTTTGGGCACATAGACTTCGGTCGCGGCGTCAACGGTCGTTATCTGCGAAGCGTCGTCGTTGGTGCCTTGCAGATACTTCTGCGTCTGCTTGTTCTGCACAGTGTAGTAATCGGACTTGCCGGCTACGGCTTTCACCAGCCACAGTTGTGCGTCGGCATCGCCCGAGGTGGTGTTGAGCGCCTGTGTCTTGACAACACCTACCACATCGGCCAGATACGGGGTTTGCTGCGCAGTTTGCCCAGAATTGTGATTACCCGTCTTGATGCGGTAATAGGTACCGCTCTTGAGCTGGGTCACTTGCTTGAGTTGCGCACTGACGGGCAAGCTCATGCACAGCCCTATGCACAATAAGAGCATGGACTGTAACATCGTTAAGAATGGGGATTTATTCATATTGTTTATATTTGTTTTCCTTCTCTACACAATAACCGCCCACAAAGGTAGGATATATAAACGAGAAAACAGCACACTACGATTAGGTAATGTGCTGACGATAATATAATTATGTGATTATTATACAATAGGTTTACAACTTCATGCTTCGCGGCTCTTACTTTGCTGCAACAACAGGTAATTGCAGAGCCTGTACAGGTTGTAAAGTCGGACACTAGGTTGTGTGCCAGTCAGGTTGCGACGCATGCAGCCGCCAAAGATGCGGTAATACAGCAGGAGGGGTGTCACCACATGCCAGCGGTGCAATTTGTCTGCACAACGCAATATGTTGGTGTAGTCGCGCATTTCAGGGGCTAACGTCAAGAGTGTGCGCAGGCCTTCATCGGTTTTGTTGAGAAATGCCTCGTTTGATTCAAAGTCATCAACCGCCACAGGGTTGTCAATGTGCTTGACAGGTATGCCCTCGGCCAACAGTGTGCGGCCAAAGAGCACGTCCTCATAGCCGTAATGCCTTATGCGCTCGTCGAAGGGGTGCGAAAGCAGCACGTCACGACGCATGAGGAAATTACTCGTACGAAAGCCTTGATAGGGTGACACCTTGCGGCGCTCTACGCTGTGGCGTGGCTCACAAGCCAACTCATAGCGGTAGCGCAAGTTGTGTGCAGCAAGCTCGGCATTGGGCACAATGCACACGCCACCATACACTACGTCATCGCCCTTGCAGCGCAAATAGCGCGACAGGTAGTCGGGCACGACAACCTGCACATCACTGTCGAGGAACAACAAGTAGGGGTACTTGGCCTCGCGTGCCAAATAGTTGCGTATACATGCCCTTCCAATGTTCTGTTCCAACTCTATCAAACGGCAGTTGTCCCAATCGCGTATCATGCGGTTGGCTTGCTTCACCGCACTGTCGGTCGACCCGTCGTCGGCTACCAATACCTCATAGTGCAAGCCGTCTATATTCTCGGCCTGCAGCTGAAGTGAACGCACCAATGTTGTGCATTCGCGGTTATAAGTTGGAATGACTATTGAAAGCGTAGCTATCATGAGTGCAAAGTTAATAAAAATAATTGTGGTAACGCTCGCTATCGCTCGCGAATGTGCAGAGGTACGAATGGCTAATATGACAATGTGTGTAATATGCTAATGGTCAGACACTCGTGCTCGTTGTCGCGAGCTGATGTGCTGATGTACAGATATGCAATGCTTGCGTCCTTAATCCACTTTTCAACCTGTCAATCTGAATAAAAACGCAAGCACTAAACGCTATCACCAAACGCTACCTCTAAAAGCTAGCTCTAAACGCTAACTCTAATGGGGGCGACGCGTCTCGCGTCGGGCTAATGAAAGATCTACTAAATAATAGCTGCATCTTTTCCCGACGCGAGACGCGTCGCCCCCATTAGAGCTAGCGTTTAGAGCTTGCGTTTAGAGCTAGCGTTTAGAGCTAGCGTTTTATTAGAGGTAGCGTTTCGTGCAGCGC